>Ga0209476_10000571_pt1 | contig 25205 bp, 21 predicted proteins | sample KloWWTrecipitate_FD_187179 | JGI IMG/M metagenome (GOLD analysis project Ga0209476, IMG submission 187179) | Active sludge microbial communities from Klosterneuburg, Austria, studying microevolution and ecology of nitrifiers - Klosterneuburg... | ecosystem: Engineered > WWTP > Aerobic digester... | reverse complement strand
CGGCAAGATCGTGCGCAGCGAGAGCGACAGCACGGTCATGAAGCAGACCAGCCACACCGTGCAGACCCTCCGCTACGACGATTCCATCCGCGTCACCGCCCCCAATTGACCGTCCCGGCATCGCGCGGATTGCCGCGCGGTGCTCTCAGCCGTGGTCGAGCATGCAGCGCGCGAGCAAGCCGCGCGCAAGCATGGCGTACTCGCCACGACGCAACAGCAGTCGCCAATGACTGCCGCCGACCTGCTGCCACATCACCGCCGCGCGGATGCCGGCCAGGAGCAGGGCGCGGATCTGTTCGACGCGACGTGGATTGGCGAGCTGCGCCGGGTTGCCATGCACGATGATGCGCGGCTTCAGGCGTGACAGGGACTCGCTGTAGAGCTGCGCCAATCTCGCTTGCACACTGGCATGGCTGACGCCCAGGTGGTCGACCTGGCGCTGGATCGAGTCGATGCCTTCGCGCAGTTGCCGCAGCATCTCCTCACGCCGGGCCAGCTTGCGCTCAAGGCGGAGCACGCCAATCACCAGGCGCGAAATCGCCGGCTGGCCAAGGCCGCTGTCGAAATTGCTGATCAACTGTTCGATGCCAAGGCGCACCCCCGGCAGTCCGCCAAAGGCATCGGCGGCGGTGTCGCTGTCGATTCGGAACAGGCTGGCAAGGCTGGATTCGATGGCCGTGGCGTCGGCGCGGCCGGTATTTGCCAGCGCATGCACGAGGCTGCAGGCCTGGAATACGCCGGCAAGTGCAATGACGCGGGATTCACGCATGCGCCGTCTCCGTCGAAGCCGCAGCCGTGGCATCCCAACCGCCCAAGGGTGCATCGCTGCGCTCGATGATGGCACCTCCGAGGCAGCATTCGCCGTCATAAAACACGATGGACTGCCCCGGCGTGGCTGCACGTTGCGGCTGGTCGAAAGCGACCACGCAGTCTGCATCCTGCACGCTGACCAGGCAGTCCTGATCGGCTTGCCGGTAGCGGATCTTTGCCGTGCAACGGAATTCATGCGCCGGAGCGACGCCGGCGACCCAATGCAAGCCGCTTGCCGCCAGGCGGCGTGACTGCAGCCACTCACTGGCATTGCCCTGCACGGCGTAAAGGATGTTCTGGCCAACGTCCTTGCCGACGACATACCAGGGCGCCCCCGACGAATCGCGGCGCCCACCAATGCCAAGGCCGCCACGCTGGCCGAGCGTGTAGTACCAGGCGCCCTGATGCTCGCCGACACGAGTGCCGTCCGGCGTGCGGATCTCTCCGCTGCGGGCGGGTATGTAACGGCCGAGGAATTCGCGGATGTCGCGCTCGCCTATGAAACAGATGCCCGTGGAGTCCTTCTTTGCATGCGTCGGCAAGCCGGCCTCGCGGGCAATCCGCCGCACCTCGGGTTTGGGCAGGTTGCCAATCGGAAACAAGGTGGAGGCGAGCTGCTCCTGGCCCAGCGCGTAAAGGAAATAGCTCTGGTCCTTGTTGTCATCGAGGCCGCGCAGCAAGCGCCATTGGCCGTCGCGGCATTCGTTGCGCGCATAGTGCCCGGTGGCGATGCGCTCGGCCCCAAGCTCGCGAGCGGTGTCGAGGAAGGTCTTGAACTTGATCTCGCGGTTGCACAGCACGTCCGGATTGGGCGTGCGCCCGACCCGGTATTCGGCGAGGAAGTGTTCGAAGACCTGATCCCAGTATTCACGGGCGAAGTTGCGCATGTGGAATGGAATGCCCAGCCGGGCACACACGGCGACGGCGTCCTTGCGGTCTTCGGCCGCCCGGCAGGGGCCAAAACGCTCGTCTTCCTCCCAGTTCTGCATGAACAGGCCGGCGACATGCGCATTGGAAGCGGTCAGCAGGAGGGCGGCAACCGAGGAATCGACGCCGCCCGAAACGCCGACCATGGTCAATCCATCGTGCATGGCAGTCAGATCGAAGGGGTGCCGGGGGGAAGCTGCCGGACAACATCCAGCGGCAGCCGCCGGCCGCCAAGCCAGTCGTCGATGCTGTGCAGGATCAGCGGGCTGCGCAAGCGATCACCGGCGGCGACGATGGCTTGCCGATCCAGCCAGAGCGCGCGCAGGATGCCGCTGTCGAGCGGTCGCGCCGGATCGTGGTGCAGCGGCCTTGCGGCAAACGTGAAGCGCACGAACTGGCTGCCGGAAACGCTGCTGGTCCATTGCTGCACGCCGATCAGGCACTCCAGTTCGACATCCCAGCCGGTTTCCTCGCGGGTTTCGCGAATCGCTGCCGCCTGCAGGCTTTCGCCGGGTTCCAGGTGGCCGGCGGGCTGGTTGATCACGGTGCGCCCGTGCACCACTTCCTCGACCAGCAGGAAGCGGTCCTCGCGCGGCACGACCGTGGCCACGGTGACATGCGGGCACCAGACGCGTGATTCGGCGGCAAACGCCGTGGTTTGTGGGTTGTCCATGTTCATCTGCCGCCGAGTTTAGCGCAGAAGCACGCAGCATCCCTTGAACAGGCGTCGACGCAACCTATACTGGGAGGCGCCGCAGATTGCCCAGCCGACCCATGCCCCACGACTCACAGCACGAAAACGACCATCAGCACGGCATCGCGATCGAAGTCGCGCCGCCGCAGGTGGCGCGGCCGCCGATGTACCAGGTGGTCATCCTCAACGACGATTTCACGCCGATGGACTTCGTCGTGGTCGTGCTGGAGACTTTTTTCACGATGGACCGCGAGCGCGCCACCCAGGTGATGTTGCATGTCCACACGCGCGGCAAAGGCGTTTGTGGCGTATATACCCGTGAGGTGGCGGAAACCAAGGTGACCCAGGTCAACGAGTTTTCCCGTACCCACCAACATCCCTTGTTGTGCACCATGGAAAAATCCTGAGCCACCCCACATATCCGAAGCATCAATCATCCAGCGAGGCAAAAACGGATGTTCAGCAAGGATCTAGAGCTCACCATCGGCCAGTGCTACAAGGAGGCCCGCGAGCAGCGCCATGAATTCATGACGGTCGAGCACCTGTTGCTTGCGCTGCTCGAAAACCCGTCCGCGATCCAGGTGCTGCGCGCCTGCAGCACGGATCTGCAGAAACTCGGCCGCGACCTGCGTTCGATCATTGCCGAAACCGTGCCGGTGCTGCCGCAGGCCGACGAGCGCGATACGCAGCCGACCCTGGGTTTCCAGCGCGTGCTGCAACGCGCCGTCTACCATGTGCAGTCATCCGGTCGGAAGGAAGTCACCGGCGCCAACGTGCTTGTCGCGATCTTCGGCGAGAAGGATTCGCACGCCGTCTATTTCCTCGGCCAGCAGGATGTGAACCGCCTCGATGTGGTCAATTTCCTCTCCCACGGGGTCGCCAAGCTCAGCGACGAATCGGCGCAGGCACCCGGCGCCGAGCAGGCCAATCGCGAAGGCGAGGGCAATGACGAGGCGCGCGGCAATCCGCTGCATGAGTTTGCCAACAACCTCAATGAACTGGCCAGCCAGGGCAAGATCGACCCGCTGATTGGCCGCGAGCTGGAAGTCGAGCGGACGATCCAGGTGTTGTGCCGTCGGCGCAAGAACAATCCGCTGTATGTCGGCGAAGCCGGCGTCGGCAAGACCGCGCTGGCCGAAGGACTGGCCAAACGCATTGTCGAAGGGCAGGTGCCCGATGTGCTGAAGGACGCGACCATCTACGCGCTCGATCTCGGCGCCCTGGTTGCCGGAACCAAGTACCGCGGCGATTTCGAAAAACGCCTCAAGGGCGTGATCACCCAGCTCAAGAAGGAGCCGGGTGCCATCCTCTTCATCGACGAGATCCATACCATCATCGGTGCCGGCTCGGCGTCCGGTGGAACCATGGACGCTTCCAACCTGATCAAGCCGATGCTGGCCTCGGGCGAGATGCGTTGCATCGGTTCGACCACCTTCCAGGAATACCGTGGCGTGTTCGAGAAGGACAGGGCACTGGCGCGGCGTTTCCAGAAAATCGACGTGGTCGAACCGAGCATTGCCGACAGCATCGAGATCCTCAAGGGCTTGAAATCGCGCTTCGAGGATCATCACCATGTCGAATACACCGGCGATGCCCTGAAGGCAGCGGTTGATCTTTCCGTCAAGCATATTTCCGACCGCCTGCTGCCGGACAAGGCCATCGATGTCATCGATGAGGCCGGCGCACGCCAGCGTCTGTTGCCGGACGACCAGCGCACCGGTACGGTCGATGTGCCCGAAATCGAATACATCGTCGCGCGCATGGCACGCATCCCGCCCAAGCAGGTTTCGGCGTCGGATCGCGATGTCCTGCGCAATCTCGATCGCAACCTGAAGATGGTCGTGTTCGGGCAGGACTCGGCGATCGAAGCCCTGACCAGCGCGATCAAGATGGCGCGCTCGGGCCTTGGCGATCCGAACAAGCCGATCGGCAACTTCCTCTTCGCCGGCCCGACCGGTGTCGGCAAGACCGAAGTCACCCGTCAACTCGCCCTGCAACTGGGCGTCGAACTGGTGCGCTTCGACATGTCCGAATACATGGAGGCGCATTCTGTTTCGCGCCTGATCGGCGCGCCGCCGGGCTATGTCGGTTTCGACCAGGGCGGCCTGCTCACCGAGCAGATCGTCAAGCATCCGCATTGCGTGCTGTTGCTCGACGAAATCGAGAAGGCACATCCGGATGTCTACAACGTGTTGCTGCAGATCATGGATCGCGGTGCGCTGACCGACACCAACGGACGCGAGGCCAATTTCAAGAACGTGATCGTGGTGATGACCACCAATGCCGGGGCGCAGACCGCGGCGCGGCGCACGATCGGTTTTGTCGACCAGAATCACGCCTCCGATGCTATGGAAGTCATCCGCAAGGCCTTCACCCCGGAGTTCCGCAATCGCCTGGATGCCATCGTGCAGTTCGGTGCGCTGGATTTCGACCACATCCTGCGCGTGGTCGACAAGTTCCTCATCGAACTCGAAGTTCAGCTGCAGGAAAAGCATGTCTCGCTCGATGTTGATGGCGAAGCGCGCAAGTGGCTGGCCGAACACGGCTTCGATCCGCAGATGGGCGCACGGCCGATGGCCCGCGTGATCCAGGACAATGTCAAGCGCGCCCTCGCCGACGAACTCCTGTTCGGCAAGCTCGCCGACGGCGGCAAGGTTCGCCTCAGCGTCCGCGACGACCAGCTCAAGGTCGAAACCGAAGCCGCCGAGAAACTGCCGGTCGTCGTCGAGTAGCAAACGCAGGGTGGCGATGGAAACGTCGCTGTCCTGGCTTTGCCGGATTGGGTGTCGCAAGCCGGATCAGGATCATGACCGGCATCACTGTCGGGCAACGCCGTGGGGATGAGTGCTGTTGTCCCCGACCAGCCCTTGCTGACGGCGCTGTCGCGGGCGTTCCACTGGCAGCAATTGCTCGACGACGGCGTCGTCGACACCGGCAGCGAGATCGCCAATCGCGAGGGGCTGCACCATTTCACGGTGAACGAGTTGCTGCGCCTGACGCTACTGGAGCCGGACATCGTGAAGGCGATCTATGCCGGGCAGCAACCCCGATGCATGAGTCTGCTGTGGTTCCAGCGCGATCCACTGCCCGAGGGCTGCGTGGTGCAGCGCGAGGTGGCGGCGTGGTTTGATGCCTGATCGGGTTACCAGCCTTAGATCACCCGTGCTACATCACCGTGGCATTCGGCGCACTTGCCCAACAGCAGCAAGTCGCCGCCCTTGATGGTGCCGCTGAAATTGGTGATCGTTGTTTCGTGACGGCAGTGGCTGCACCAGACGTTGGACAGCAGCCGCTGGCGGATGTCGACGGGAATCGACTCCCAGCGCTGACGGGCTGGCTTGGTGAAAGTGGGCAGTGATTCGATGGTCATGGTTCAGCGGACCCAGCGACGGGCATCCTTCAAGAGCAGCAGCAATTGCTGCTCGCGCAGCGGTGACGCGATGAACCCGAAGCGGGTGTGGAACCTCGCTGCTTCTTCATCGATGGGGTGGGTCAGCATGGCACGGATGCCAGCCTGCTCGGCAATGAGCATCGTGCGGCGAATCGAGTCCTGGAGCAGGCCGAAGCCGATACCTCGCCCCTGGTCGTGAATGGATACTGCCAGCCTCGCCAGGATCACTACCGGCGACGGACACTTCCCCATTCCCTTGCGGATGCGCTCCGGCGCCTCCAGCGTATCGACTTGACCCACGGTCAGGCCGAAGTAGCCCGCCACGCGGCCATCGTCCTCGGCGACGACAAAGGTCTTGGCCGAGCCACTGCCCTGAGCCTGGCGGGCGTGGCGGGTCGGTCAACGACTTGTGGGCCACCTCGGCGGCACGGCGGAGCATCACCTCCTGTTCGGGGGTGGCGCGCAGCCCAAGTCGGGCAGAGCGGGCGGAAGGCGACGATGCACCAGCAGTCATGGCAGCACGTCTTTTGTTGGATCAACTGTTGCCATGTTAGGACAAGTGACGCACATCGCCTAGTTGTACTGCTGACTGCTGGCCTTGGCTGACGGGGAACCTGCGCGCGTAAGTTGTTGATTCGTATAGACAAGCATCCGCGCCTACCCGCAGGCGAAACAGAGAACGGAGACGGCTCTGGCCGAGAAAGCGGCCGATTTCGGGCGTTTCGGGTGATGGTCACCCGCAGCACAGGCGGCCGGAACCCCGCGTGGCGCGGGGATTTCAGGCAAGAAAAAGGGCCCGGAGATTATCCGAGCCCTTTTTAGATGGTGGAGGTGGCGGGAGTCGAACCCGCGTCCGAAGGCGATTGACGCCCGGTACTACATGCTTAGCTCACTGTTCGATCTCGTCTTCCGGCAGTACAGCGTGCGCAACGCACCGGTTGACCAGTCTGGAAGTTTTCGCCGTGCTCCGTCAGACCGCGGATTCGGGCTATCCCATGATAATGACGGTACATCCACGAGCATGAGCACAAGTGGGTTCCCGGCTTACGCCTTAAGCGGCGAGAGCGTAGTTGTCGTCGTTGGCAACTAAAAGTTTGCTACTGGATTAACGAGGAAAGTCGCCCCCTCGGCATGCACCAAGCTATCTCACTACCCCCGTCGAAGCCATGACACCCCCGGGGAACGGGATGCTACCACGCGGGTAGCATGCCAGTATCAATGGGTGCGGAGACGGGTGGATTCAAGGGTGTTGTTCCGTGTAGGGCAGCTTGTGCGACTCGGCGGAATCAAGAGCCCCCTCATCCGCCGTCGGCACCTTCTCCCAAGGGGAGAAGGAAAAGCTGGGAGCGGGCATTGGGGACAGGAGATTCGCGATTTGGGAAAAGCAGGGTCAAGAACTCTCATCTGCCCGTTGGGCATCCTCGCCTTCATGCCTATGGCTACCCTGCGGGGAGAAGGAAAAGCTGGGGGCGGGCATTGGGGACAGGAGATTCGGGATTTGGGAAAAGCAGGGTCAAGAACCCTTGTCTGCCAGCGGCACCTTCTCCTTCATGTCCTGTGGGTATGCAGGGGGGATATAGAACGGCTTTTACGCACCCCCGATCCCGGCTTTCAACAGCCGGCTGGCTGGTCACCCCAATCCCGGTACTTCAAGCACTCTTGTTGTGCGCACGCATGGCGCGTTGCTTGTCGCGCTGCCAGTCTTTTTCCTTGAGCGTGTTGCGCTTGTCGTGCTCCTGCTTGCCGCGGGCGAGGCCGATCTCGATCTTGACCTTGTTGCCTTTCCAATACATGGCCATCGGCACCATCGTGTAGCCCTTGCGTTCGACCGCGCCGACCAGCTTGTCGATTTCCTGGCGATGCAGGAGCAGCTTGCGTGTGCGTCGATCATCGGCGACGACATGGCTCGAGGCCGAGATCAGCGGCACGATCGAGGCGCCGAACAGGTAGATCTCGCCGTTGCGCACGATCGCATAGGCATCGGTCAGGTTGGTGCGCCCGGCGCGCAGGCTTTTCACTTCCCAGCCTTGCAGGGCGACACCGGCTTCGTAGCGTTCGTCGATGTGGTATTCGTGGCGCGCACGCTTGTTCAGCGCGATGGTGCCGCCGCTCTTCTTGTCCTTGGCGTTTTGTTTGGTCATGCTGTTTCAGGTGTTCCCGGCGGCGCGGTCGAGCGTTGTTCGACGTGCGGTATGGAGCAATTGGCAGCGTGTTTCAAGCGCGCCTGTGCATTTTTCCGATGAAGGTGTCGACTTGATCCAGATCCGTCGCAGTGCCCTCGTGCGCCAGACTCCCGAGGTGATGTTCGATCTGGTCAACGAGGTCGAAGCATACCCGAGGCGCTTTCCATGGTGTGCCGGCTCGGCAGTTTTCGACCGCGAGGAAGGCGCGCTTTCGGCGCGTCTGGATGTGCGCCTGGCGGGCATCACCCAGAGTTTCACCACGCGCAATACCCTGGTGCGTCCGCAACGGCTGCACATGCACCTGCTTGACGGTCCTTTCCGCACGCTGGAAGGCGAGTGGACATTTCTCGCCTTGGGCGAATTCGGCTGCAAGATCGCCTTTGCCCTCGATTTCGACTACGCGGGGCGCTTCACTGCACCCGCGTTGCGTCTCGGATTCCAGAACCTGGCCGACCGCATGGTCGATGACTTTTGCCGCGAGGCGCGTCGTGTCGGCGTCTGAAACGATACGCGTCGAAGTGGCTTACGCGGAACCCGCGCGGCAATTCCTGCGTGCCCTCGATTTGCCACGGGGTTCGACGGCGGACGACGCGATCGCGGCATCGAATGTGGCCGGCGAATGCGCAATCGATCCCTCAGCCTTGCTGGTCGGCATCTGGTCGAAGATCGTCGCCGGCGATACGCCCGTGCAGGAGGGTGATCGCGTGGAGTTGCTCAGGCCGCTTGAAATCGATCCGAAAGAGGCACGCCGCAAGCGTGCGAAACTGAAGACCGCTCAGCCCTGACCCTGGCCTTTCTTCTTGTCGTCCTCGCGCTTTTCGTCCGGGTACTGGCGCTTGTATTTGCGTGCATCGCGGATCAGCACCTCCGGATCCTCGGGGAAGTAGTCGCCCTCGATGCGCGCCAGCGACTCGTTCTCGAAGAACAAGGTCAGGTCCTTGCTTTCCATCTTGCCGCGCCCGCGCTTGATGGTGGAAACGTAATCCCAGCGATCCTGGTCGAACGGGCTGATGATCGAGGGTGAGCCCATGACCAGCAGAACCTGGCGCTTGGTCATGCCGGGCTTGAGCGTATCGACCTGGTCCTTGTCGAACAGGTTGCCTTGCTGGACATCGAGTTTGTAGAGCACGCCGCACCCGCTCAGCGGGATCAGCGCAATCAGGGCAATCAAGGCGACAAGGCGAAGCAGCATGCGTTCGGGCTCGATGTGGTCGAAACGCCGGATGATACACTAGCGTTCATTTTGTGATCGTTATGAAGCGGCGAATCGTCGCCCGGAGGGCAGCCCATGGAATCGACCGACCTGCGCAAGGCGGGCCTCAAGGTCACGCATCCGCGCATACGCATCCTCGCCATCCTCGAAGGCCTCGATGGGCATCACGTCACCGCCGAAGACATCTATCGGCAACTGCTGGATAGCGAGGATGACATTGGCCTCGCCACGGTTTATCGCGTGCTGACCCAGTTCGAGGCAGCCGGACTCGTGCTCAAGCACAATTTCGAAGGCGGCCAGGCCGTCTACGAACTGGATCGCGGCGTCCACCACGACCACATGATCGATGTCGATACCGGCAAGGTGATCGAGTTCACCAGCCCTGAAATCGAACGCCTGCAAAAGGAAATCGCCGCAGCGCACGGCTACCGGATCCAGGATCACAGCCTCGTGCTCTATGTGCGTCCGCTGAAGAAGAACGGCTGATCGGCCGGTCAGCGGATGCCTTCGCAGTCGGCGTTGGCAGGTTTTCGGCACGGATCGGCGCTGATTTGCGCGGCAACCTGAAAATAGTTGCCCACAGGTGTTGACGAAACCGCCGCCGCAACGAATAATCCGCCCCCTCGTTGAATCGGGCCAACTGCGCAACGCAGGGTTTTCCGCGAAACGATGTTCCATGCGCCCGTAGCTCAGCTGGATAGAGTACCAGGCTACGAACTTGGTGGTCGGGAGTTCGAATCTCTCCGGGCGCGCCATAAAAAGACAAGGGGTCAATGAGTTTCAACTCATTGGCCCTTTTTCTTTGCGCGCTTTTTCGGCCCCGGCAATTCTGTCCTGAGCGGCAATGCGACTGTTGCGGGCTCTCGCCAAGGCATCTTGCAGGTTCGACACGGGCGCAGCTGAACTGCTCGCAGCAACCTGTCCGGCTTCATGGTGCATTCGCTCACCTCGCAGCCGCTCGATGCCCGTTGCGGTTCGGTTCGGTTCGTGGGACAGGCCTGCCGGGGTGGCCTCCGGGGTTGTCGATCTGCGTGGAATGGTTTCGAAACCCGAATCCATCTCGACGACAGGAAGGCAACCATGAATATTCGCTATCTGGCAGCACTGTTGGCATTGGCCGCCACGGATGCGGTGCACGGCCAGGCAGGAACGGGTGCCACCTGGGACTCGTTCGGGCCCGATCGCTCCAGCGGTGTGTTCCTCAACATCACCCGTGAGCACCTGAGCAGCCAGAACGCGTACGGCATCGCCGTCGACCGGCAGCAAAGGGTGCTCGTCCTCAACGAATGGCGTGAAACCGGAAACACCAATGTCGACTGTGGGGTGACGCGGCACCTGAACAATGCGCGCCTGCTCGACATGAGCTACACCGGCGGGGATGAACTCGAAGGGACGCGGCGTGTGGCCGCCGACATGGGTAGCAGCAACGTCGATCTGTGTACGGCCATCGATGTCGATTCCGGCAACCGCGCCGTGGTTTCCGGCTGGGGTGCATCGACGACCGGGCTCAGCGGTTTCCTGGTGCGGCTTACCGCCAGTGGGGCCTACGACACGGGTTTTTCCTCGGACGGGAAACTCGCCCTGAAGAATCTCGTGCCTTTCCTCGGCCTGCAGTCGCGCCTGAACCACGTGCTCGCGGTTGGCAGTTCCATTCTCGCCTGCGGCTGGGTTGAGCGGGGTGGCAGCCGCAACATGATGATCCTGCGCGTCACCTCGAGCGGTACGCTGGATACGACATTCAGCGGCAACGGCTACGTCGAAGTGGATTTCAACGTGGACGGCGAGCGCAATGACAGCTGCTCGCGCATGGTGGTCTTGCCGAATGGCGACATCGTTGCGGGTGGCATCATCACCGATTCGGCCGGAAACGAAGCCTATGGGTTGACCCGCTTGAACTCCGCCGGCAGCTTTGTCGGCAGTTTCGCCAACCAGGGTCGCTTGATCATCGACGATGGCAGTGCGCTTGCCGCAACGCCCTACCTGACCGACATTGCCTGGGATAGCGGTCGCAATCGCCTGATGGTGGCATGCAGCCTGGCGTTTTCCGCGAATCTGGAACCGTCGGGATGTGTCCTCGCCGTTCGCGGCAACACCGGGACGCTGGATCCCGCGTTCGATGGGGATGGCCGCAAGGCATTCCGCTTCTCCAGCTACGGCAGCAACGCGCCGCGCGAACCGGGAGGTACCCATGTGCGACGCCTTTTGATGCGCGACGATGGCAGCTTCTACGTGCTGGGAACGCACGACAACAGCGATGCCGATGCCCAGACTTATGGTGCGAGCGATGCAGTGACCCTGCGCATGGAGGCCGATGGCAGCGTGGTCGAATCCGGTGCCAGCGCCTATTCGACTGACGGAATCCAGTTCCACACCCTGGCCGAGGTGACACAGGGGAACGTCAGCGATTCCAGTCGCCGCCGCGTTGTCGAGGACATCGTCGATGCCACCTGGTATCACGGCAATCCATTGTTCCTGGCCGATCGCCAGCGCTACCCGACGTTTGTCTTCGATCATGACGGCGATGGCAACTTGAACGAGCCCGGACCGATCGCGCCGGTGGTCGCCGCCATCACCGGTGAACAACTGTTCGGCGCCGATTTCGATTTCGACGGTCTTCCGCCATCGCCATCAGCAACGCCAACCATGGCAACGCCGATCGGTTATGGCAACTACTGCAGCGTGCGCAATGCCACAGGCGGTGGCTTCGGATTGCTGCCGCAAGGATCGGGCAGCGATCCCTGCCAGGTGTTCCTCGACAGCAACCCGACCGCAATCATCGAACGCTCCGGCATGTATTCGTTGTCGGGGTTGAACTGGGTGATCGGTGTCTGCAGCGGAAATTTCATCACCTTGCGCGGTGGCAATGGAACCCAGCCGTTCGACCAGGCCTTTGCCGACGCGGCGGCTCGTACCAATTGCGTGTTCACGGCGACGCCTGGCGAGTTGCCGATCTTCTCGCGTCCTTATACCGGCACGCATTCCGGGATCGGCAATACGCAGTCGTTCAATCATGATCCTTACAACATTCCTGTTGACGTCACCGAATTCGGACAGACGGCGGGGCCCTTTGATGCCTGTGCCATCGACAATCGCGGTCGCCAGCGCAGTATCGGCAACCCGAATGCAGTGCCCTCGACGTGCAACTACGACAATTCCGGGGTCAACGAGCCGGCCATGGACATCGATGTGACCAGCTCGCGTTACGTGGCCTCGACCGCCACCGGGCGTGTCGCCATGGCCGTTCCGCGGCATGTTCCGAATTATGCGCCGGCGGGCATGGATCCGTGGCAGCGTGAGGTATTCGTGCGCCATCAGGTCGGCGCCGGACGCTATGCGGAAATCTTCACCACCTATTACGCGCACATGCAGGATACGGCCGTGCGGCGCGGCGATGCGGTCAGTGCAGGCACCGTCATCGGACGCGTCGGCACCACAGGGGCTTCAACCGGCGAGCATCTGCATCTATCGGTGATTCGCCATCGCAACCTATCGTTTCGCAGTGCCTTCGAGTTTCGTTTCGAAGGAGGCCAGCATGATCGCGATGCCAGCGTCGCGGCCTTCGATCCGTGGGGATGGATGGCACCCCAGGGTGTCGATCCGTGGGCGTGGCGATTCCGCAATCATGCAGACAATCCCTTGCTGGACGATGCCGGAACCTTCAGTTCGAACTTGTGGATCAGCGGCGAGGCGCCGCCGCTGAACTGATCCGGGGCGGGCGAGCGCGAAACCGCCGGGCTCCGGGTGCCGCGGGATCAGCGTGCGGCGATGATCCGCGGTTCCTGTCAACAGGCCAGTGCCAAGGCACGTGCCGCAGGCGGGCATGCGGCGGAATTGCCCGAATCGGCAGCGCCTCGGCGGGATGCGACCGGGTTGCGCGCGGTCAGGACAGCTTCAACCGTCGGCGATGACCGCGATGCATTTCAGCTCGATCGCGATCGGAGTGGGCAGGGCGGTGATGCCAAGCGTGGTGCGGCAGGGCTGGGCATCGCTGAAGTATTCGCCGTAGATGCGGTTGTAGGTCGCAAAATCACGCTGCATGTCGGTCAGAAAGACGGTGACATCGAGCAGATCCTGCCAGCGTGCGCCGCTGGCTTCGAGCACGGCGCGGACATTGGCGAAAACCTGGTGGCACTGGGCCTCGATGTCGTAATCGACGAGCTTGCCGCCGGCATCGTGCACATTGCCCGGAATCGAGTTGTCCTGCGGATTGCGCGGGCCAACCCCGGACAGGAAGAGGAGATTGCCGACCCGGCGCGCATGCGGATACGCACCGACCGCCTTGGGCGCACCTTTGGCATGGACGATGTCGTTCATGGGCCTGGCTTGTTCTTGCCGACGACAATCGATTGCCGATGATGGATGACATTGGAGCGGTCACGCGCGAGGATTTCGTATTTGCCCGGGCGCAACCAGAGTTCGGCAATCGGATACGGATCGGTGCTGTTGCGCAGTATGTCGCCGTAGCCGGCAATGCGCCCCTTGAACTCGATCACGTAGCGATCTGCCGGTATCGCCTGGTCGGGATCGCCGGCATGGCGGGCTTCGACCAGACATGGGTAATCCAGGTCACAGATGCGGCCACTGACCTGGAAGGGCATGCGCAGATCACCCATGGCCAGCCAGGTCGGGCGACCGCGCTGCAGGACTTCCATCGGAAAGAACACGCTGAGGTCGTAGGCGTCCTTCAACGACCAGGATTCGCCCTTGCCATTGACGAAGACGATGGGCTGCTTCGGCGCAAGCTTGCCGATCACCTCGCTGTACCAGGGATGGTCGCTGCTGGGCAATTCATGCGGGATCATCATGGTCTGCTCGATCGTCAACGGGTCGAAGCCGCTGAGTCGCGCGAAATGCTGGGCCATGGCCGCGCCGCCGAGATATTTCCCTTTTTCCTGGATGTGCGCATAACCTGCGTTGACGACCAGGCGTGCTTGCGGATGCTCGGCGTAGACATCACGGACCAGGTTGCGCGCCTGCTCGGCCTCGCGGGCGTCACCGATTGCATTGGACAGCGCCTCGTAGGCGACGACGCGGTAGCCCAGCCGCAGCGCCTCCCGAACCATGTCCGCATAGACTGGTTCCTCGGTATAGAAACCCGTGGCCGAAATCGCGTAACCACGCTTTGCCAGGGCGGGCATGTCGGATTGATAGAGGGTTTCGGCGGCAAAGGTGTCGAAGCCTTGTTCGCGCAGCGGTGCCAGCATCTGCACGGTCAGCGTGCGCGTCAACGCATTGCTGTGGTTTTCGTTGAAGAAGACGGCCTTGCGGTCGCGGGCGAGCATGGCAATCGCCTCCACCGCAGGCTGCGCATGCCATTGCGTACCCTGCAATGGCGATGCGGCATCATCCCTGGCGGCATGCTGGGTGATCGAAAAACTGCTGCGTGCACCGGCGTAGTCGCCAACCCAGGTCTGATACCAGCTCAGGTACTGGTTGAAGATCAGGCGAAAGGCGACATCCGTGCTGTTGGCATACGCATCGCGCATGAACAGGTATTGCGAAAGCAGGCCGTTGCGCCCTTGCGCCTTGGCCATTATCTGCTCCGACTGGGCAACGGCAGCCTTTTGCTGATGCACGTTGGCACTGCCGGTTGCGGGTGGTTCGATGGCCTGGCAGAAGGACGGAATGGCCAGTGCGCCGACGAGGATCGCGGCCAGATGCCTGCGCTTGGCGAGTATGTTGGAACGATTCATCGAATGCCTCCGATTTCCCGGGATTTGCCGGTTTTGTCGCTGGTGCCGGATGTGAACTCGATGCAGATGTTTTTCGGCTCGCTGAAGAAGCGCAGGGCTTCGACGCCACCTTCGCGACCGATGCCGGAATTTTTCACCCCGCCGAAGGGCGTGCGCAAGTCGCGCGACATCCAGCAGTTGACCCAGACGATGCCGAACTCGAGCTGAGCCGCGACGCGGTGGGCGCGATCCAGGTCGCGGGTCCACAGCGAGGCGGCGAGGCCGTAATCGGTGTCGTTGGCGATGCGAATGGCATCGTCTTCGTCGTCGAACGGAATCAGGCTGACCACCGGGCCGAAGATCTCCTCCTGATTGGTGCGGCTGCGCGAGGGCAGGCCTTCGATCACGGTCGGGGCGATGAACCAGCCATTGGCGCAGCGACCGCCAATATCCAGGGCGTGGCCACCACAGGCGATCTGCCCGCCCTCGTCGCGGGCCGTGGCAATCGCTGCCATGACCTTGTCGAAATGCGCCCGCGAAACCATTGCGCCAAGCTGGCTTGACGATTCGCGCGGATCCCCCACCTGCAGCGCCTTCACTGCAGCGAGGTAGCGCTCGCGGAACGGCTCGAGAATCGAGCGTTGCACCAGCAGGCGCGAGCCGCACAGGCAGATCTCGCCCTGGTTGGCGAAGCCCGAGCGCACAATGGCAGCCAGGTTGGCATCGCTGAAGTCGAAATCGGCAAAGACGATGGCCGGATTCTTGCCGCCCATTTCCAGCGAAAGCTTCTTGAACATGGGTGCCGCCGTGGTCGCGATGGCGGCCCCGGTTCGCGTGCTGCCGGTGAAGGACACGGCCTTGACCTCACGGTGCTCGACGATCGCCTGGCCGACCGCAGGCCCTTCGCCATGGACGATATTGAGCACGCCAGCCGGGAAGCCCGCGACGATGCTCAATTCACCGAGCCGGGCGGCGCTGCAGGGAGTGATTTCCGAAGGCTTGGCGACCACCGTGTTGCCGGCGGCCAGTGCCGGTGCGATCTTCCAGGTGAACAGATAAAGCGGCAGATTCCACGGCGAGATGCAGCCGACCACGCCCAGCGGCTGGCGCAAGGTGATGTTGAGCGTTTGCGGATTGCCGGCATGCGCCTCGCTCGGCCATTGCGTGATGGCGGCGGCGAAGAAACGCAGGTTGGCGACCGCGCGGGGTATGTCGACCTGTCGGGCGAGGGCGACCGGTTTGCCGTTGTCCTGCGATTCGAGCGCGGCCAGGGATTCGAGTTCAGCCTCGACCAGATCGGCAAGGCGCTGCAGCAGGCGCGCGCGTTCCTCAAGCGAAGTGGCCGCCCACGCTGGAGCAGCCTGCCGTGCCGCGGCGACGGCGCGTTCGACATCGTCGCGGCTCGAAGCGGGGCACCGGGCGAAGACTTGTCCGCTGGCGGGCTCGAACACGTCCAGCCAGCGATCGCCCTCGGGATTGGCCGGCTGGCCGCCAATCAGATTTGCCAGTTTCAGTGGATTGCCCATATGCCGAGCTTAGTCGCTTGCCTGGGAATTGCGGAAGTCGCCGGCCTGCCTTGCACCGCTCGGAGCAATCAGGGGTCGCCGTCGCGGCGGGACGGCGACCCGCTCGCTTTTACTTCTTGGTTGCGGTCAGGCCGCGGCGCTCCAGCAAGGGCTGCACGTAGGGTTCGCCGCCGCTGAATTCCTTGAACAGGACCATGGCATCTTCCGAGCCGCCGCGCGAGAGCAGGGTCTTGCGGAAGTGATCGCCGTTCTTGCGGGTGAGTCCGCCATTCGCCTTGAACCATTCGACGCTGTCGGCATCCAGCACTTCGCTCCAGATGTAGGCGTAATAACCGGCCGAGTAGCCGCCCATGATGTGCGAGAAATACGTAGTCCGGTAACGCGGCGGCACGGGTGCGAAGTCGACGCCGGCCTTCTTCAGCGCGGCCGCTTCGAAGGCGAGCACGCCGTCGGCATCAGGGACCTGCCTGGCGGTGATCTGGTGCCAGGCCTGGTCGAGCAGCGCAGCGCCGAGGTATTCGGTGGTGGCAAAGCCCTGGTTGAATTTCTCGGATGCCTTGACCTTGTCGAGCAGGGCCTGCGGCAGCGGTTCTCCGGTCTTGTAGTGCTTGGCATAGTTGCCGAGGATTTCCGGCCAGGTCATCCACATTTCGTTGACCTGGGAGGGATATTCGACAAAGTCGCGCGGCACCGAAGTGCCCGAGAAACGCGGGTATTTCACGTTCGAGAACATGCCGTGCAGGGCGTGGCCGAATTCGTGAAAGGCGGTGTTGACCTCGTCGTAGGTCATCAGGGTCGGCTCGCCTTCCGGCGGTTTCGGGATGTTCAGTTGATTGGCGATGACCGGCTTGGTGCCGAACAATCCGGATTGCGCGACGTAGGCATTCGCCCAGGCACCGCCACGCTTGTTGCTGCGCGCGTAGTAGTCGACGATGAACAGGGCCAGCGCGTCGCCGTTTTCCTCGAACACCTCGAACACGCGGATGTCCGGCAGGTAGACCGGCAGGTCCTTGCGTTCCTTGAAGCTCAATCCGTACAGCTTGTGCGCGGCGAAGAACACGCCGTTCTCGATCACGTTGTTCATCTCGAAATACGGGCGCAACTGCTCGGCATCGAGATCGAATTTCTCCTTGCGCACCTTTTCCGTGTAGTAGGCCCAGTCGGCGGCCGACACCTTGAACTTGCCGCCTTCCTTGTCGATCACCTGCTGGATGTCGGTGGCTTCGGCCTGGGCATTGGCAACCGCCGGCGGTGCCAACTGGCCGAGCAGCTTGTTGACGGCATCGATGCTGCCGGCGGTTTCATCCTCGAGCACATAGGCGGCATGGTTGGCATAGCCGAGCAGGGCCGCGCGTTCGGCGCGCAGCTTGACCACCGAGGCGATGATCGCTCGGTTGTCGAATTCGCCACCGTGGCTGGAGCGGTTCAACGAGGCCTGCATGATGCGCTGGCGCAGCGTGCGATCTTCCAGCGAAGCCAGGGCAGGTTGTCCGCTGGTGTTCATCAGCGGGATGACGAACTTGCCTTCGAGCTCGCGCTTCTTGGCCGCTTCACCGGCAGCGGCTATGGCGTCATCGGCAAGGCCCTTGAGCTGCTCGCGCTTGTCGACAACGATGGCCGAGGCATTGGTTTCCTTGAGCAGGTTCTGGCTGAAGCGGGTCGACAGGCTGGCCAGCTCGGCATTCATCGCCTTCAGCCTGGTCTTGTCGGCATCGGAGAGCTTGGCACCGGCACGCACGAAATCGGTGTGGTAACGCTCGACCAGGCGCTTCGATTCGGCGTCGAGGCCGAGCGAGTCGCGCGCGTCGTAGACTGCCTTGACTCGGGCAAACAACTTGCCGTTGAGCACGGTCTGGTCATTGTGCGCGGAGAGCTTTGGCGCCAGCTCGGTCTGAATCTTCTGCATCTCGTCATTGGTGTTGGTACCGGCCTGCGCGAAAAACACGCGCGAAACACGGGTCAGCAACTGTTCGGCGCGCTCCATCGCCACGATGGTGTTGTCGAAACTGGCAGGGTCCGGATTGTTGGCGATTGCCTCGATTTCCCGGCGACCTTCGGCCATGCCCTGTTCGAAGGCCGGTCGATAGTCCTCGTTGCGGATCTTGTCGAACTGCGGGAATTGATAGGGCAGCGGACTCGGTGCAAGAAACGGATTTACCGCCTTCGACTGGGCGGCCTCGACCGCCTTCGCCTCGGCGGGGGGATCGCCATCGGCGGCGTACACGGGTGCCATGGCACCAAGGGAAACGGCCAGGGCGGCGCTCAAGGTCAGGCGAAAGCTCATCGTCGAATATCCGGCATCGGTGGAACCTGCAAGCCTAGGCCATCCCGCCCGACAATGCCCGTGACGAAAGTCAGCCGGCCCGGTCAGGCTAGAATGTCGGATTTCGGCTCAAGGAATACCCATGGATTTCCGTCTCAGCGACGACCAGCTCACGATCCAGGCCATTGCCCGCGATTTCGCGCAGAAGCGCATTGCCCCGGTCGCCGCCGAACTCGATGCATCGGGCACCTTTCCGCTGGAGAACATCCGCGAGATGGGCCAGCTCGGGCTGATGGGCATCGAGGTGCCCGAGGAATACGGCGGCGCCGGACTGGACACGGTTGCCTATGCCTTGGCCATGATCGAGATCGGTGCCGCCGACACGGCAACCTCGACGATCATGTCGGTCAACAATTCGCTGTATTGCAACGGCATCCTGCAGCATGGCAGCGAGGAGCAGAAGCAGAAATACGTGCGCGCGATCGCCACCGGCGAGTGCATCGGCGCCTATGCGCTGACCGAACCGCAATCGGGTTCGGATGCCTCCGCGATGCACACTCAGGCGACCAGGAATGCGGATGGCGACTGGGTCATCAATGGCAAGAAGAGCTGGATCACCTCGGGTTCGGTGGCCCGCTACATCATCCTCTTCGCCATCACCACGCCGGGGATCGGGGCCAAGGGCATTTCGGCCTTCATCATCGATACCCGTCGCCCCGGGTTCCACGCCGGCAAGATCGAGCCGAAGCTGGGCATCCGCGCCTCGGCAACCTGCGAAATCGAGTTCCATGATTACGTCTGCCCGGCCGCCGACATGCTCGGTGCGCAGGGCAAGGGTTTCGGCATTGCCATGGGCGTACTTGACGCGGGTCGCATCGGCATTGCCTCGCAGGCGGTCGGCCTGTGCCGTGCCGCCTATGAGGCCAGCATCGCCTACGTCAGGGAGCGCAAGGCGTTTGGCCATGCCATTGGTTCCTTCCAGATGATCCAGGCCAAGATTGCCGACATGAAGTGCCGCTTGGACGCGGCGCAGATGCTGACCTTGCGTGCGGCGTTCGCCAAGGGCGAAGCCGAGCGCACTGGTGGGCGCTTCAGCACCGAGGCGGCGGTGGCCAAGTTGTATGCCTCCGAGGCGGCCATGTGGATCACCCATCAGGCCGTGCAGATCCATGGCGGCATGGGTTACTCGAAGGAAATGCCGCTGGAACGCTACTTCCGCGATGCAAAGATCACCGAGATCTACGAAGGCACCAGCGAGATCCAGCGTATCGTCATCGCTCGCAACGAGACCGGCTTGCGCTGAATGCGTTGTCGAATGCATGCAGCCGCGCCTTGGGGGCGGCTGCGATCGGCAGACTCGCTCAAGGTGATTTGCCGGTTTCGTCCCGTGCCGCCGCATCGACCTCGGACACGCCGGGCGCGGGACGCAGGACCTCGGCGATGACGACCTGGTCGCGACCACCTTTTTTCGCCAGATAAAGGGCGTTGTCGGCGTTGCGCAGCAGTTCGTCGGGTGTCAGGCCGTGTTCGCCATAGCTGGCAACGCCAATGGAAATGGTGACCTTGCCCAGCGAAAGGTTGCGATAACTGACATCCATCGCCCTCACTGCGGCGCAGATTTCCTCGGCGCGGATGCGCGCGAGCGCGGTGTCCACTTCCGGCATGACCACCGTGAACTCCTCGCCGCCATAACGGCAACTGATGTCTTCCTTGCGCAGGATGCGGCCAAGCAATGCGCCGAAACTGGCGAGCAGAGCATCGCCCGCTTCGTGGCCGAAGCTGTCGTTGAAACGCTTGAAGTGATCGATATCGAGCATCAGCACGCTCAATGGTATGCCGCGCCGCTCGGCACGCTGGATCTCGCGCTCGAAGGAGGCCTCCAGGTAGCGGCGATTGAACAAGCCGGTCAGCGGATCGCGCAGCGACTGGAAGCGCAAGGTCTCCTGCAGCCTGAGGTTGGCCAGCGCCATTGAAATCGCCTCGCAGGCGGCAATGATGTTGCTGCGTTCGGTACCGTGGATTTCCTGTTCCGAGGTCACGCTGATGACGCCGAGCATTTCGCCCTGGGCGATCATCGGCACGCACAGGTGATCCCGGGCCGGATGTGCCGCCTTGGATGCCAGCAAATGCCGACAGACAAACGCCGGCGTGGTTCCACTCAGCGGATAGGCATGGCCCCGGCGCAATGCCCAGCAGTCGTCCAGGCTGACGATGTCCGAGCTTTCATCGTCGGTCTCGCCCCAGTGCGCCACGGTCTGCGCCAAGGTCTGCGAAGCATTGATCAGATGCACGGAGCCGGAGCTGCCCGGCAACAGTCTCGGCAGCGATATCCGCAGGCCCGTGGCAGCCTCCTTGACATCGCGACAGGCTTGCAGCATTTCCCCGAGATTGGCCAGTTCACGCAGGGAATGACCCATGCGTTGTGCATCGGCGAGGCTTTGCAGGAGCTTGCGATTGGCCAATCGGGCCTCGCGCATGCTAGCCGTGCGATGGCGCTGCTCGCGCAACACGAGGTACAGGGCGACACCGAGTATGAGCACGCTGAGAATGCTGGCGCCGACCGTCAGCGCCCGGGTCAGCAGCGCCTGATGGGTTATGCGCGATTCGCGGATTGCCTGCAGTCGATCCTCGTGGCGCAGCATGCGCTGGCCGATATTGTCGATGCTGGAGTCTTCCGCACGGGTGCGCCCGACCGGAATCGCCGCACGCACTGCTTCGATGCCACCGCGTTCGTACAGCGCGAGCGATTCCTGGATGGATTCGATTCGGGTCTCCAGCAGGGCCGCCAGCTCCTTGGCAGCGCCCAGTTGCTCGGGATCGTCGGCGACAAGCTCGGCGAGTTTCGCAGCGTGTGCGGCAATTTGCGGAGCGGTCGCGGTGTAGTCGCCCAGACGTTGCACATTTCCGGAAATGAAGTAGGCACGCTGGCTGGCCTCGGCCGAGTGCAGGCTGCCCAGGGTCAGGGTGATTTCCTGCCTGACGCCAAGCGAATGATTCACCCAGCGTGCCGCATCGACGAAATCACCGACTGCCCGATAGACCTGGACTGCAATCGTCGACAGGATCAGGCCGAGCAGCAGGAACATGACGCTGACACGACGGGCAAAACGCCGCCGTCCGGGAAAGTCCAGTTCGGGGTTGGTGGCAGGTTCGACGGCAAGGGTCATCAAGGCAGTCCGGGAGACTCGATGAGGAACGAAGCAATTCACATGCCAAGGCCCGGCGGGTGGAATCCCCCGGGGGCGGGGCGTATCCTGCGCGGCCACCAACTACTACCCTAGCAAAGAACCAATGAACGCACCCGGCGCCGCCAGCGAATCGCAACGTCTCGACCTGATCCTGAAACAGATTTCAACCCAGGCAGGTGCTTCCAGGCAACGTGAGGCGCAGGCGTTTGCCGCCCATTTCTTCCGCCATGTTCCGGCCGAGGACATCAATGCCCGAGATGCCGCCGAGTGGGCGCGGATCGCCCAGTTCATGCTCGAATTCGTGCGCCAGCGCACGGCGCATGCGGCGAAGATCCGCGTGTTCAATCCGCAAGCGGCCGCAGAGGGTTTCGACAGCAGCCACACGATGATTGCCGTCGGCACCGAGGACATGCCCTTCCTCGTCGATTCGGTGTCGATGGCGATAAACCAGGCCGGTCTGGCGACGCACGCCGTGATCCATCCGATTTTCCGCATCGTCCGCGATCCGGGCGGTCACATCCTCAGCTTCGGCCCGGAGCAGGGCGAGCAGGGCGAGGCGGAATCGATCATGTTGTTCGAGATCGAGCGCATCAGCAATGCCGACGAGATTGAAAGCCTGCGCAGGAACATCGTCGAAGCGGTCGATGATGTCTGCGCCTCGGTGCGTGACTGGCCACGCATGAAGGCGAAGATGCTGGCCATCGCCGACGAACTGCCGACCCTGAACATGCCGTTTGACAAGGACACCCTCATCGAGGCACAGAATTTCCTCAAATGGATCGCCGACGATCACTTCACCTTCCTCGGGTTCCGCGAATACCGGGTGCTTGACGATGGTGGCGATGAAGTCCTCAAGCCGATTGCCGAATCCGGTCTCGGCATCATGCGCGATGGCAGCCACGGCATGGCCGTGCGCCCGCTGAAGAATCTTGCGGCGACGGGCCTGGACAAATCGGGTTCGGTGGGCGCCCTGATCCTGACCAAGACCAATGCCCGATCGCGCGTGCACCGTCCGGGACACATGGATTATCTGTCCGTGCTCGGCTTCAACGAGAACGGCAAGCCGGTCGTCGAGCAGCGTTTCCTCGGCTTGCTGACGTCATCGGCGTACATGGCGCCGCCGCGCGAAGTCCCGCTGCTGCGCAACAACTACGAGACGATCATGAAGCGCTCCGGGCTGAAGCGCGATTCGCATTCGGGCAAGGCCTTGCGCCACATCCTCGATACCTTGCCGCGCGACGAGTTGTTCCAGTGCACGGTCGACGAACTCTACGAAATCGCCATGGCCGTGCTTGATCTGCGCGAACGTGCGCGCACACGCTTGTTCGTGCGCCAGGATCGTTACGGGCGCTTCTTCTCGGTGCTCGCCTATGTCCCGCGCGATCGCTTCAATACCGATGTGCGTGAACGCATCGAGGCCATGTTGACCGAGCAGTTCCATGCCGAGCGCATCGATTCGACGGTCCTCCTGGATGCCTCGCCGCTGGCCCGCGTGCACATGATCGTGCGTCCGCAGAAGGGTGCGGCCGTCGAGTGGAATGTCGCCGAGCTGGAGGCGCGCATCGCCCAGATCGTGCGCAACTGGCAGGACGACCTGCGCGAGATCCTGGTCGCCACGCACGGCGAGGAGCGTGGCGGCAAGCTTGCCAGCCGCTACGGCCGGGCCTTGCCCGCTGGCTACATTGAAAAGGTCCAGCCGCAGAACGCGGCCGCCGACGTGGAACTGGCCGCGGCGCTGGAAGATGCCGACGACATCCAGCTCAACCTGTATCCCTCGCAGCACCGCGAGGGCGTACTGCATTTCAAGGTTTTCCGCCTCGGCGCCGACATCACCTTGTCGGAGGTCATTCCGCTGCTGGAAAACCTCGGCGTCAGCGTGCTTACCGAAAACCTGTACGAGATCAGCGGCGGCGGCAATGCCATAACCATCCAGGACATCCTGGTGCGGCCCTCGCGCCTGTCGTTTGACCTGGAAAGCGTGCGCGAACCGTTCCAGATGGCGTTCGAGCGCGTCTGGCGCGGTGATGCCGAGAACGACGGCTTCAACAAGCTCGTCCTCGCCGCCGGCCTCGATTGGCGCCAGGTCAGCATCCTGCGCGGCTACTGCAAGTATCTGCTGCAGACCGGGGTGCCGTTTTCGCAGACCTACATGGAGCAAACCCTGGGCAGCTACCCGGACATCGCCGGCCTGCTCGTCGAATTGTTCGAGGCCAAGTTCGATCCGCAGCGCCTCGATGCCGGCAGCGCGGCGATCGAGCAGGCGCGCAGCCGCCTGCGCCGCGAGATGACCACGCTGACGCCGGCCGAGTCGCTGACCGACAACCCGGGCCTGATCGACGAGTTGATTGCCTGCCGCGACAAGGATCGGGCACAGCAGGTGCGCACCATCATGGACACGATCCACGTCCTGCTCGGCCGTGTCGGCAGCCTCGACGAGGATCGCATCCTGCGCGGCTTCATGGCCGTGATCCGCGCCACCCTGCGCACCAATTACTACCAGCGGGTCGAGGGCAAGCCGCACGACTACACCAGCTACAAGTTCGATCCGTCGATGTTGAACGAGCTGCCCAAGCCACGCCCCTATCGCGAGATTTTCGTCTATTCGCCACGCGTTGAGGGCGTGCACATGCGCTTTGGTCCGGTTGCGCGTGGCGGCCTGCGCTGGTCGGACCGGCGCGAGGATTTCCGCACCGAAGTGCTTGGCCTGGTCAAGGCGCAGATGGTCAAGAACACGGTGATCGTGCCGGTCGGCTCGAAGGGCGGGTTCTTCGTCAAGCATCCGCCTGCAAGTGGCGAGCGTGATTCCGTATTGGCCGAGGGCGTGGCCTGCTATCGCATGTTCATCAATGGCCTGCTGGATGTCACCGACAACCTCGTCGAAGGCGATCTCGTGCATCCGCAGGATGTCGTGCGCCACGACGACGCCGATCCCTATCTCGTCGTCGCCGCGGACAAGGGCACGGCGAGCTTCTCCGACATTGCCAACGCCGTCAGTGCCGAACACGATTACTGGCTCGGCGATGCATTCGCCTCGGGCGGTTCGGTCGGCTACGACCACAAGGGCATGGGCATTACCGCCAAGGGCGCGTGGGAATCGGTGAAGCGGCATTTCCGGGCGCTCGGCCGGGACAGCCAGAGCGAGGATTTCACCTGCGTCGGCATTGGAGACATGTCCGGCGACGTGTTCGGCAACGGCATGCGCCTGTCCCGCCACATTCGCCTCGTCGCCGCGTTCGATCATCGACACATCTTCATCGACCCCAATCCCGATGCGGCAGCCAGCTTTGCCGAGCGTGAGCGCATGTTCAAGGTGCCGCGTTCGTCATGGGCCGATTACA
>Ga0209476_10000569_pt1 | contig 25264 bp, 21 predicted proteins | sample KloWWTrecipitate_FD_187179 | JGI IMG/M metagenome (GOLD analysis project Ga0209476, IMG submission 187179) | Active sludge microbial communities from Klosterneuburg, Austria, studying microevolution and ecology of nitrifiers - Klosterneuburg... | ecosystem: Engineered > WWTP > Aerobic digester... | reverse complement strand
GAGCTGCTTTCCGGTCTCGAATACCTGGAAGTCTCCGGCGGGCCGCACCAGCGCGGCATCACGGTCCGTTACGACCTGATTGACTACACCTGCGAGGGGCTGGAAAAAGCCCTGCGCAACCTCGGCTACCACCTCGACAACTCCCTTTACTGCAAGATCGTCCGCGCCCTCGTGTATTTCACCGAGGAGACGCAATTGCGCAACCTCACCGAGCCGGCGCGCCTGATCAAGCAGTCCAACCAGGTCTACATCAAGGCCTACCAGCAGCATCCGCACGGCGACAGCGACGACACGCCGGTCGAGTTGCGGGAAGATCGGTGAACGACCAGCAGCTCCTCCGCTACTCGCGGCACATATTGCTGCCGCAGCTCGGCATCGAGGGCCAGGAGCGCCTGCTCGCGGCACGCGCGCTGGTGGTCGGCGCCGGCGGGCTGGGCTCGCCGGCGGCAATGTACCTCGCCTCGGCCGGCCTGGGCACCATCGTGCTCTGCGACGGCGACACGGTGGACCTCACCAACCTGCAGCGACAGATCCTGCATCACAGCGCCTCGGTCGGCAGGCAGAAGGCGATATCCGGCCGCGACACGCTGGCCCTGCTGAACCCCGATGTGCAAGTCATTCCGCTGGAGCAGCGTCTGGAAGGCGTCGCACTTGAGGATCAGGTAGCGGCGGCGGATGTCGTACTCGACTGCTCGGACAATTTCAGCACGCGTCACGCCATCAACCGCGCCTGCGCGAAGCACCACAAGCCGCTGGTCTCCGGCGCCGCCATCCGCTTCGACGGACAGGTCTCGGTGTTCGACCTGCGCCAGCCGGCCAGCCCCTGCTACAACTGCCTCTTCCCGGAAGGCCAGGACACGGAAGAAGTGCGCTGCGCCGTGATGGGCGTCTTCGCCCCGCTCACCGGCATGATCGGCACGGCCCAGGCTGCCGAGGCCCTGAAGCTCGTCGCCGGCTGCGGGGAATCCCTTTCGGGAAGGCTGTTGCTGCTCGATGGCCTGGCGATGGAATGGCGCTCGATCCAGCTCGGCAAGGATCCGGGCTGCACGGTGTGCGGCCCTGCTTCTTGATGAGCACCTACCGGCGCTTCAGCCAGATGGCGTGGCGCAAGCTCGCCGGCGCGTGGGCGAACAGGACCGACAGCACGAGAATCAGCCAGAACAGCACGGCACGCTGCGCCGGCCAGGCCAGCAGGATGCCGAGCAGGGTCAACTTGCCGGCCATGGCCAGACCGACGTATTCGCGCACGTAGCCGGGCCGCGACCAGCCGTCGAGGGCCAGGATGATGAAGCCGGAAACCACCGCCGTGATGCCGAAGGCAATCCAGCGGGCCTCGGGAATGTCGCCCAGAACCCCGGCGCCGAGACCGACGACGCCGACCAGATGCAGGGCGCGCAGCAGGTTGACCAGCCAGCGCTTGCCGGGAAAATCGCGGACGGGCTTCGCCAACCCCTTCATGCCGCCGGCGGCCGGGCGAGGATGCGAATGTCGGAACCGACGCGGCGCAGATCGACGATCTTCAGGTCGCGGCGGCCGCAAAGGTCGGTCAGCTCCGGCAGGGGGAACATCTCGCGCCCGCTGCCGAGAATCGTCGGCGCGAAATAGAGCAGCAGTTCATCCACCAATCCTTCGCGCAGAAGCGAACCGTTGAGCTTGTGGCCGGCCTCGACGTGCAATTCGTTCACGCCGCGCCCGGCCAGCGCCTGCAGCAGTCGCAGCAGGTCGACCTTGCCCTGGGGGTTGGGCAGCACGAGCACCTCGGCGCCGGCCGCGCGCAGGGCAGCGATCTTCGCCGCGTCTTCGCTTGACGCCGCCACCAGCGCATTGCCGCCTTCGAGAATGCGCGCCGTCGACGGCGTCTCCAGATGGCTGTCCACCACTACACGCAGCGGCTGGCGATCGGTATCCACGTCGCGCACCGTCAGGCGCGGGTCGTCGTCGCGCACAGTGCCGGCGCCGGTGAGGATGGCGCAGGCGCGGGCGCGCCATGCATGGCCGTCGCGGCGCGCCTCAGGGCCGGTGATCCACTGGCTCCTGCCGTTGTTCAGCGCCGTCTTGCCATCCAGGCTGGCAGCCACTTTCAGGCGCACCCACGGCCGGCCGCGCGTCATGCGCGAGACGAAGCCAATGTTGAGCTCGCGCGCCTCCATCTCCATCAGTCCGTCGGCCGCATCGATGCCGGCCGCGCGCAGCTGCCCTAGTCCGTTGCCGGCGACCTGCGGATTCGGGTCGCGCATCGCCGCCACCACGCGCGCCACGCCGGCGGCAATCAATGCATCGGCGCAGGGCGGCGTGCGGCCGTGGTGGCTGCAGGGTTCGAGCGTGACGTAGGCGGTGGCGCCGCGCGCGCCGGTGCCAGCGGCGTTCAGGGCATGGATCTCGGCATGCGCCTCGCCGGCGCGCGCATGCCAGCCCTCGCCAACGACGGCGCCGTCCCTGACGAGCACGCAACCGACGCGGGGATTCGGGGTGGTGGTAAACAAGCCCTTGCGCGCCAGGCGCAGCGCGCGGGCCATGAACGCATGATCGGCGGCGCTGAACATGCCGGCTGGAAAGCTCAGGCGCTGCGCGGACGCCGCGGCGCGCGCGGCTTCTTGACTTCGCGGATGGCCTCGCGGAACTCCTCCACGTCCTCAAAGTTGCGGTAGACCGAGGCGAAGCGCACATAAGCGATCTTGTCGAGCTTGCGCAGTTCGCGCATCACCAGTTCGCCCACCTTCTCGGTCGGCACCTCGCGCTCGCCGCTGGCGAGCAGGCGCTCCTCGATGCGCTCGATGGCGGCGTCGATGCTCTCGGTGGTCACCGGGCGCTTGCGCAGGGCCAGCATCAGGCTGGCCAGCAGCTTGTCGCGGTCGTAGTCGGTGCGGCTGCCGTTCTTCTTGACGATGAGCGGCATGCGCAGCTCGACGCGCTCGTAGGTGGTGAAGCGCTTGTCGCAGGCCAGGCAGCGGCGGCGGCGACGGACGGTGTCCCCTTCCTCGTTCTCACGCGTGTCGATGACCTGCGTGTTGGGTTCAGAACAGAAAGGGCACTTCATGGGATGTCAGCCGTAAACCGGAAACTTCTTGCAAAGCTCGGCCACCTTGCCGCGCACCCTGGCGATGGCCGCTTCGTCGGCCGGATGATCGAGCACGTCGGCGATCAGGTGGGCGACGCTTTCCGCCTCGATCTCGGTGAAGCCGCGCGTGGTCATCGCCGGCGAGCCGATGCGGATGCCGGAGGTGACAAGGGGCTTCTGCGGATCGTTCGGGATGGTGTTCTTGTTTACCGTGATGTGGGCCTTGCCGAGCACCGCCTCGGCCTCCTTGCCGGTGAGGTTCTTGGCGCGCAGGTCGACCAGGAAGACGTGGCTCTCGGTGCGGCCGGAGACGATGCGCAGCCCCCGCTCCTCGGACAGCACGCGCGCCATGACGCGGGCGTTGGCGATGACCTGCTCCTGGTAGTTGCGGAACTCGGGGGTCATGGCCTCCTTCAGCGCCACCGCCTTGCCGGCGATGACATGCATCAGCGGGCCGCCCTGGATGCCGGGGAAGATGGCCGAGTTGATGGCCTTCTCGTGCTCGGCCTTCATGAGGATGAGGCCGCCGCGCGGGCCGCGCAGGGTCTTGTGCGTGGTGGTGGTGACGACATCGGCGTGCGGCACCGGGTTGGGGTACACGCCGGCGGCGATCAGGCCGGCATAGTGCGCCATGTCCACCATGAAGATGGCGCCGACTTCCTTCGCCACCTTGGCGAAGCGCTCGAAGTCGATGCGCAGGGCGTAGGCCGAGGCGCCGGCGATGATCAGCTTCGGCTTGTGTTCGCGCGCCAGCCGCTCCATCTCGGCGTAGTCGATCTCCTCCCTGGCGTCAAGGCCGTAAGGCACGATGTTGAACCACTTGCCGCTGATGTTGAGCGGCATGCCGTGGGTCAGGTGGCCGCCCATTGACAGGTTCATGCCGAGGATGGTGTCGCCCGGCTTGAGGAAGGCGAAGAACACCGCCTGGTTGGCCTGCGAGCCGGAGTTCGGCTGCACATTGGCGCAGTCGGCGCCGAACAGCTTCTTCGCGCGGTCGATGGCCAGCTGCTCGGCGACGTCGACGTGCTCGCAGCCGCCATAGTAGCGCTTGCCGGGATAGCCCTCGGCGTACTTGTTGGTGAGCTGCGAACCCTGCGCCTCGAGCACGGCCTGGCTGACGTAGTTCTCGGAAGCGATCAACTCGATGTGCTCTTCCTGGCGGCGATTCTCGGCTTCGATCGCGGCGAACAGCTCGGCATCGACCTTGGCGAGGGTGTTTTTTCTGGAAAACATGGGTGCAGCCCTAACTGATTGAAGAAAACGCCAATTTTACCACGTGGCGGGAGGGGCTATTGGGGTGGCAGTTCGGGCAGGTAACCGCCCAGGTCGTGCTCGCCGGAGAGCCTGAGCATTTCGGCACGAACGGCCTCGCGCAGGCGCACCGCGGCGGCCCAGTCCGCCCCGTCGGCCCGCAACTCGGCGCCGACCTCGAACACCGGGCAACCCCGGCGCGGCAGCCAGGTTCCAGCCCGCAGCATGAGACGCGTGCCGCGCAATCCGGCCACGACGACCGGCGCGGCGGTGCGGGCCGCCGCAACAAACGTGCCCATGCGGAATGGCTTGAGGCCGGGCTCCCGTGAAAAAGTGCCCTCGGGAAACACCGCCAGGCTCTGGCCGCGCCTGAGGGCGGCCATCATTTCTTCCACATCCCCGGCGCTCCGGGCCGCATCGAAGCGCTCGACAAAGATCGCGCCGAGGCCGCGCAGGAACAGGCGCGGCACCCACTGCCCGACCAGTTCGCGCTTGGCGATAAAGGTATAGCGCGGTGGCAGCAGCGCCACCAGGATCAGCGAATCGAGATAACTGGCATGGTTTACCGCCAGGAGATGCGGGGAGTCCGGCAAGCGGCTATTCGGGAGGGGATCGAGCCCGATGCCGGCAACGCGAAACGCCAGGCGCGCCGCATGGCAGGAGATGATCCGGCCCAGGGAGGGGCGCTGCGGGATGGCCACCGCCAGCCAGACCGGTACGGCGAAGGCGATCAACACCAGCCAGGCATACGCGCCGTAAAGCTTGCGCCCGGCCTGTTTCGCCGTCCCCTGGAGACTGACTGTTGCGGCGGCCAGCCACAGTTTCGCCTGCTGCATCCAGGCCGGCGCCTGCCGCCTGCCCACCTCGCCGCGCTCGAAGGCCTCGCGCGAGGCGGCACGGCGGATCTTGCCGCTGGAAGTCTTCAGCACGCTGTGCGGCGGCGCCAGCACGATTTCGTCGGCCGGCATGCCGACGGCGTCGATGGCGGCTTCGTTGATCTTCTGCCGCAGGGCTTCGCGTGCCGCGGCGTCCTGCTCGCGCGTTTCCGCCATCACCACCAGTCGCTCGGTGGCGTTGGCCGGGTCGGTGCTGGCGAAGACGGCGACGCAGCCCTTGCGGATGCCGGGGATGGCGCCGACCGCCTCCTCCAGCTCGTAGGGGTAGAGGTTGCGGCCGCCGCGGATGATGAGGTCCTTGACGCGGCCGGTGAGGTAGGTCTCGCCCTCGACCATGTAGGCGTAGTCGCCCGAATCGAGCCAGCCGTCGCGGAACAGGCGCTGCGTCGCCTCGGGATTGCGGAAATAGCCGCGCGTCGCCGAGGGGCCGCGGAATTGCAGCCGGCCGACGTGGCGGTCGGGCAGTTCGTCGCCGGCCTCGTCGACGATGCGGATCTGATGCCCGGGCAGGGCGCGGCCGCAGGCCGGCACGCGCATCACGTCAGGGCCGCCCTCCTCGGCCGGCACGGCGCGCGCTTCGCGCATGAACACGTCGCGGCGGATGGCATCGATGCGCGGGCCGCGCTCGAGCGGCGGGAAAGCCAGCCCGACGGAGCATTCGGCCAGGCCGTACACCGGCGTGATCGCCTCCGGCTGCAGGCCGTACGGCACGAAGCGCTCGATGAAGGCCTCCAGCGTCGCCGGGCTCACCGGCTCGGCGCCGTTCAGGGCCAGGCGCAGCGAGGACAGGTCGAGTCCGGCGAGGTCGGCGTCGTCGAGCTTCTTCGCGCACAGCTCGTAGGCGAAGTTGGGCGCCGCCGTCAGGGTACCGCGATGGCGCGAAATCGCCTGCAGCCAGCGGGAAGGGCGTGCGAGGAAGGCCAGCGGCGACATCAGCACCAGCGGCATGGCGAAGTAGAGCGAGCCGAACCAGGCGCCGATCAGGCCCATGTCGTGGTACAGCGGCAGCCAGGAGACGAAGACGTCCTCGCTGGTGACCTTGAAGGCCGGCCCCATGGCGCGCAGGTTGGCGAGCAGGTTGGCATGGGTCAGCACGACGCCCTTCGGGTCCCCCGTGCTGCCCGAGGTGTACTGCAGGAAGGCGATGTCGTTCGGGGAAGCGCGGTAATGGAACGCGACGGGCGCGGCCGCGAGCTCTTCCGGCGTGACGATCCCGGCCAGGCTCGGCACGCGGGCGGAGAGCAGCGCCGCCACCGTCTGTGCCTGCGGCACGGTGACGATGAACACGGCCTGGGCGTTGTCGAGGATGCGCGCATGGCGCTTCAGATGGTCCTCGATCTGCGCCAGCCGCGCCGGCGGGTAGATCGGCACGGGAATGCCGCCGGCAAGGAGGATGCCGAAGAAGCAGGCCAGGTAATCTCGTCCCGTCGGCAGCATCAGGGCCACCGCCTGCTGCGGCTGCAGGCCGCGCGCGACCAGGCCGGCAGCAATGCCGCGGGCGGCGTGGTGAAGGTCCGCATAGGTGATCGCTGCGGCCTGTGCGTCCTCGACGCAGAACAGGACATGCGTGCGATCCGGCGTGCGCGCAGCGTGCCACTCCAGTACCTCGACCAGCGTGGCGGCGGCATCCGGCAGCGGCAGTGCCGCTCCGTGCGGCAGTTCGATGGCTGCTTGCGGCGCGGCGGCGGGCGCAGCGTGACCAAGGTAACGCAGCAGGTCGCGCGGCGTTTCCGCCTCGCCCAGAGCGGCCTCCGGCAGGCTGGCGCCGAATTCCCTGCCAAGCCGCAGCAACAACTCGACGCGCGCCAGGGAATCCAGCCCGAGATCGCGCTCCAGGGAGCTATCCAGCGTGACCGGCGCCTCGCGGCCCGGGTGGGTCTCGCGCACCAGCTGCGCAGTCACGCGCAGCAGGCGCACAGAGGCGTCTTCAACCGGGGAGTTCATCCAGTGTTTCGGCGAGATGACCGCGCTCGGCCCAGGAGACAATCGACCAGCGGCCGCGATCGATTTCCAGCCAGTTCAGGCCGGCGTTGGGAATCTCGAAGTCGCGCGGGAGGGAAAGCGGCTTGCCGCTGGCGCGGCGATGCAGGACGTCTAGCACGCCGCCGTGGGTCACGACCAGGACTTGCCTGCCCGTATGCGCCGCGACGATGGCATCGATGCACTGATTGACGCGAGCGGCGAACTGAAGCAGGCTCTCGCCGCCGCCCGGCAGGGCAAAGGCTTCCTCGCGCGCCAGGAAGCGCGCATGCGCCTGCGGATGGCGCTGCTCGAATTCCGCATAAGTCAGTGTCTGCAGCACGCCGTAGTGGCGCTCGCGCAGGGCAACCTGTTGCCCGATCGGCAGCCTCAGCAGGTGGGCAACCGCCTCCGCGGTGTGCAGCGCCCGCGACAGGTCGCTGGAATAAATCGCCGCGAAGTCCTCCTGCGCCAGCCAGTTGGCGGTGGCGCGCGCCTGGGCGTGGCCCGTCGAGGATAGCGGCACGTCGAGCTGGCCCTGGATGCGGCGCTCCGCATTCCAGGCGGTTTCGCCATGGCGAACGAGGCAAAGTCGGGTGGCGGTCACGAAGCGGATCGGTCCGGATTGATGCGCAAAGAGCCGAATGTTAGGGTTTACCTGCATTTTGCGCCAGTCGGGGCAAAAACGACTGGAATCACGAGGCGTTCCGGATTACGCTTACGCCGCTTCGCTCCGGCCCGCCAAGAGAGGGCCCATGAAAAAAGGGCACGGCCACCGCCGCGGCCGCATAGGAGAATCCATGAACACCTTGCTCAAAGCCTCCACACTGATCGACGCCTTCAGCGAACGCGTCGGCCGCACCGTCATCTGGCTGGTATTGGCCGCCGTGCTGATTTCCGCCGGCAACGCCATCGTGCGCAAGGCCTTCAACACCAGTTCGAACGCCCTGCTGGAGATCCAGTGGTATCTCTTCTCGGCGGTGTTCCTGCTCGGCGCCGGCTACGCCTTCCTGAAGAACGCCCATGTGCGCATCGACTTCATCTCCAACCACCTGTCGCCCAGGGTGCGCAACATCATCGACATCGTCGGCATCCTCGTTTTCCTCGGCCCGCTGTGCATTCTCCTGATCAAGCTGTCCTGGCCGCTGTTCGTGAACGCCTGGACCAGCGGCGAGATGTCGCAGAACGCCGGCGGGCTGATCCGCTGGCCGGTGATGCTGATGATCCCCGCCGGGATGGCCCTGCTGCTGCTGCAGGCCGCCTCCGAGCTGATCAAGCGCTTCGCCTTCCTGCGCGGCGCCCTTCCCGACCCGCTCGGCCACGGCGAAGAGCCCTCGATCGAGGATGAACTGGCGCGCGAGATCGAGGAGCACGCCAAGCATGTACAGGAGGAAGTACGATGATGGCCTTCATCGCGCAGAACTTCACGCCGCTGCTGTTTTGCGGCCTGCTGCTGTTCCTGCTCACCGGCTTCCCGGTCGCCTTCTCGCTGGCCGCCACCGGCCTGTTCTTCGGCTTCCTCGGCATGGAAGCGGACATGTTCCCGCCCAACCTGTTCCAGGCGCTGCCGCTGCGCATCTTCGGCATCATGCAGAACGACACGCTGCTGGCGATTCCCTTCTTCACCTTCATGGGCATCATCCTCGAGCGCAGCGGCATGGCCGAGGACCTGCTGGAGACCATCGGCCAGGTGTTCGGCCCGCTGCGCGGCGGCCTGGCGCTGGCGGTGATCTTCGTCGGCGCCCTGCTGGCCGCCACCACCGGCGTCGTCGCCGCGGCGGTGATCTCGATGGGCCTGATCTCGCTGCCGATCATGCTGCGCTACGGCTACAACCGCACCATTGCCACCGGCGTCATCACCGCCTCGGGCACGCTGGCGCAGGCCATCCCGCCCTCGCTGGTGCTGATCGTCATGGCCGACCAGCTCGGCCGCTCGGTCGGCGACATGTACGCCGGCGGCCTGGTGCCGGGCCTGCTGCTGGTCGCGCTCTACGCGATCTTCGTCATCATCGTCGCCTTTGTGCGGCCGTCCTGGGTGCCGGCGCTCCCCGCCGAGGCGCGCATCTACAAGGAAGCCAACGGCGCCAGCGGCCACAAGTCGCTGCTCCTTCTGATGATCCTCGCCGCGACGGCAGGCATCGTCTGGTCGCAGTTCCACGACGGCATCATCAAGTCGTGGACCGGGCGCGAGAATGCCGCACCGGGGGACGAAATCGTCATCATGTCGATGACCGTCGCCTCGTTCACCGCGCTGGGACTTGCCCTGCTCAACCATTTCACCAGGATGCACCTGCTGTCGAAGCTCTCCGAGCGGGTCACTTTCGTGCTGATCCCGCCGCTGATCCTGATCTTCCTGGTGCTGGGCACGATCTTCCTCGGGCTGGCGACGCCGACGGAGGGTGGCGCCATGGGCGCCCTCGGCGCCTTCATCATGGCCCTGGCCCGGCGCAAGCTCTCCATGAGCCTGCTCAAGCAGGCGCTGGACAACACCACCCGGCTGTCCTGCTTCGTGCTGTTCATCCTGATCGGCTCGACGGTGTTCTCGTTCACCTTCAACGCCGCCGACGGCCAGAAGTGGGTCGAGCACCTGTTCGACAAGCTGCCCGGCGGCGCGCTCGGTTTCCTCATCGTGGTGAACCTGCTGGTGTTCGTCCTCGGCATGTTCATCGACTTCTTCGAGATCGCCTTCATCGTCATCCCGCTGCTGGCGCCGGTGGCGGAGAAGCTCCTCCCCGGCATCCTGCCGCCGGGTTCGGACGCGCTGATCTGGTTCGGCGTCATCATCGCCATCAACCTGCAGACCTCCTTCCTGACGCCGCCGTTCGGCTTCGCCCTGTTCTACCTGCGCAGCGTCGCCGCCAAGGGGGACTACAACGACCGGGTGACCAACCAGCGCATCCCGGCGGTAACCACGGCGCAGATCTACAAGGGCGCCATCGCCTTCATCTGCATCCAGGTCGTCATGGTGGTGGCGGTCATCTCCTGGCCCGGCCTGGTACTGGACAGCCTCGACAAGGGCGCGGTCGTCAACATCGAGGACGTCAATATCGAAATGCCGGTGGATCCGGATGCCGAGGCGAAGGAACAGGAACAGGCCGACGCGGAGGCCGAGGCGCAAGGCGAGAAGAAGGAGGGCGAGGAAGGCGCCGAGAAGGAGGAAGGGAAGGAAGAGGATCCCGCTGCAGCCCTGATGCGTTCAATGAAAAAGTAGCGCACTCCAACTCCAATAAAAAAGCCCCGCCGAATCGGCGGGGCTTTTTGTTGGGCGGCTGACGAATTATTTCTTCTTCGCCGGCGCAGCCTTCTTGTCTTCGCGCCCGGTCTGCATGAAGTTGTCGAAGGTGGCCTCGGTGAAACGGAACCACATGTGCTGGTCGTCGCGGAACTTGGCATAGTCCTCGTAGACCTTCTTCCAGTTCGGGTTCTTTGCCGAGAGTTCGCCGTAGAGCGCCATCGCCGCATCGTGGGCCGCCTTGAGGATTTCGCGGCTGAAGGGGCGCAACTGCGCTCCCGCGGCCACCAGGCGCTTCAACGCGGCGGGGTTCTTGGCGTCATAGCTGGCCTGCATGGTGACGTGGGCATGCGAGGCGGCCGCCTCGACGATGGCCTTGTTCTCGGCCGAGAGTCCTTCCCATGCCTTGTTGTTCACATACAGCGAGAGCTGCGGACCGCCCTCCCACCAGCCCGGATAGTAGTAGTACTTGGCGACCTTGTTGAAGCCGAGCTTCTCGTCGTCGTAGGGCCCGACCCACTCGGTGGCGTCGATAGTGCCCTTTTCCAGCGCCTGGTAGATCTCGCCGCCGGGGATGTTCTGCGGCACGCCGCCAATGCGCTCGAGTACCTTGCCGCCGAAGCCGCCGATGCGCATCTTCAGGCCCTTGATGTCGGCAAGCGACTTGATCTCCTTGCGGTACCAGCCGCCCATCTGGGCGCCGGTGTTGCCCATCGCAAAATTGACGATGTTGTAGTTCTTGTAGAACTCGCGCAGCAGCTTCATGCCGTTGCCCTCGTACATCCATGCCGTCATCTGGCGCGAGTTGAGGCCGAAGGGGATGGCGCAGTCGATGGCGAAGGTCTCGTCCTTGCCGAAGAAGTAGTAGGGCGCGGTGTGGGCGCATTCGACGGTGCCCTGCTGCACGCCATCGACGACGCCGAAGGGGGGCATCAGTTCGCCGCCGGCGTGCACCGAGATCTCGAACTTGCCGCCGGAAGCTTCCTTCACCTTCTTGGCGAAGACGTCGGCCGCGCCGAAGATGGTGTCGAGCGCCTTCGGAAAGCTGGAGGCCAGGCGCCAGCGGATGGTGGCGCCCTGGGCGTGGGCAGCGGGAGCCACGCCCGCCGCCAGGATGCCGGCGATGCCGGCATTTTTAATGAATTGACGACGTTCCATTGAAAAAGTCTCCTCTAGAGGTTCTTCTTTGCCGTTGTGCGGCGGAATGTTCAACCCCCCCTTTGTCCGGGGATCGCCGGGTGATACTACACCAAATGATTTGCCGAAATCACGCGAATCGGGTCGCAAAACGGTAGGGGAAACCCCTATGGGAAAGCCGGCCTAGGCCCCGGCGATGGTCATGCGCTCGAGGAGAATCGAGCCGACCTGCTTGGAACCGCGCACGAGCACGTCGTTGCCGACGGCGACGATGCCGCGCAGCATGTCCTTGAGGTTGCCGGCGATAGTGATTTCCTGCACCGGATGGCGGATTTCGCCGTTCTCCACCCAGTAGCCGGAGGCGCCGCGGGAATAATCGCCGGTGACGTAGTTCACGCCCTGGCCCAGCACTTCGGTGACGAGCAGGCCGCGGCCCATCAGGGCGGCGAGGCCGACGAGGTCGCGCTTGCCCGGCCGCACGATGAGGTTGTGAGAGCCGCCGGCATTGCCGGTGGTGCGCATGCCCAGCTTGCGCGCCGAATAGGTGGACAGGAAATACCCCTTCAGCACACCGGCCTCGACCACCTCGCGATCCTGCGTGGCGACGCCGTCGTCGTCGAAGGGGCTGCTCCCCAGGGCGCGCGGCAGGTGCGGCCGCTCGCTGATGTGCACCTGCGGCGAGAAGACCTGGGTGCCGAGGCTGTCGAGCAGGAAGGAGGACTTGCGATACAGGCTGCCGCCCGAGGCGGCATAGACGAAGTTGCCGATCAGCGTGGCAGCCAGCGGCGCCTCGAACAGCACCGGCACCTCGCAGGTGGCGATCTTGCGCGCGCCCAGGCGCGAGAGCGCGCGGCGCGCGGCGTATTCCCCGACCACTTCGGCTTCGGCCAGATCGGCGGCATCGCGATGGGTGCTGTACCAGTCGTCGCGCTGCATGGCGTCGCCCTCGCCGGCAATCACCGAGCAGGACAGGTAATGGCGCGAGGAGGCGTAGCCGCCCATGAAGCCGAGGCTGTTGGCGGAGACGAAATGCGACTGCTGGCAGGACACGCTGGCGCCTTCGGAATTCTTCACCAGCGGGCTGACGGCAAAGGCCGCCGCCTCGCAGCGCCGGGCGATGTCGATGGCGTCCTCGACCGGCAGGAGCCAGGGATGGTAGAGATCGAGGTCCGTCTCGCCGCGCGCCAGCAGCTCCGCCTCCGGCAGGCCGGCGGCTTCGTCCGGCGCGGTGAAGCGCGCGATCGACAACGCCGCGTCGACCGTCGCCCTCAGGGCGGCAGGCGAGAAATCCGAGGTCGAGGCATAACCGCGCCGCTGGCCGAGATAGACGGTGACGCCGACGCCCTTGTCGCGGTTGTACTCGATGGTTTCGACCTCGCCCAGGCGCACGCTCACCGACTGGCCGAAGCCCTCCGATACATCCGCCTCGCAGGCGCTGGCGCCGCGCGACCTGGCATGCTCGAGTATGTCCTGCGCCATCTGGCGCAAGGTGTCCTGCGGGAAGCTGAAATCGGGGGAAGACATCGCGGAAGGGGAAGATGCAAAGATATAATCATACCAACATGAGGAATCTTGAAGACCTGGACAACCCCGACGCGCCGGAACCCCCGAGCAAGTCGCAGAGGAAGCGCGACATGCACGCCCTGCAGGAAATGGGGGCGGCGCTGGTCGAACTCCCGCCGGAGCGCCTCGGCCGCATCGAGATGCCGGAGGACCTGCGCGCCGCGATCCGCGAGGCGCAGCGGCTCACCCGGCACGAGGCGCGCCGCCGCCAGCTGCAGTACATCGGCCGCCTGATGCGGGATGTCGATCCGGCGCCGATCCGCGAGGCGCTGGATGCCGTCAACGGCGCCTCCGCCGTCGAGACGGCCCGCCAGCACCGCCTGGAGCGGCTGCGCGAGCGGCTGCTGGTGGATGAAACGGTATTGACGGAAATCGGCGCGGCCCATCCCGGCGCCGACCTCACGCGCCTCAGGCAGCTGCGCCGCGGCGCCCTGCACGAACGCGATGCCGGCAAGCCGCCGAAAAGCTTCCGGGAACTGTTCCGCAAGCTGCGGGAGATCGATGGTGAATGAAGAACTCCTGATCGGCCTGGTATCGATCTCCGACCGCGCCTCCAGCGGCGTCTATGAGGATCAGGGCCTCCCTGCCCTGCGTGAGTGGTTCGGCGCGGCGATGGCCTCGCCCTGGCGCATGGAGAACCGGCTGATTCCCGACGAGCAGCCGGTGATCGAGCAGACCCTGATCGAACTGGCCGACACGGTGGGTTGCCATCTCGTCATGACCACCGGCGGCACGGGCCCGGCGCCGCGTGACGTGACGCCGGAAGCCACCCTCGCGGTGGCGCACAGGGTGCTTCCCGGTTTCGGCGAGCAGATGCGCCAGGTGAGCCTGAGGTACGTGCCCACCGCCATCCTTTCTCGCCAGGTCGGCGCGGTGCGGGGAACAACGCTGATCCTCAACCTGCCCGGCCAGCCCAAGGCCATCAAGGAAACGCTGGACGGAGTTTTCGCGGCAGTGCCCTACTGCATCGACCTCATCGGCGGGCCGTACATCGAGACCAACGAGGCGGTGATCAAGGCCTTCCGGCCGAAGTCGGCGATACGGCCGAAGTAGGGCTCAGCTCGGCGGCGCGACGCGGTAGAGCCCGAGGTCGAAGTCGACGCCGGTCTCGAGCTGCTCGATCGGATCGAGCCGCGCCGAGCGGCCCTGCCAGGCGAACACCAGCGGGATGGCCGGCTCGAAGGCAGCACTCGGCAGGACCACCCTGGCCGTATCTCCCGTGTGCAGGGTATCGAGCAGGATGGCATTGCAGTCCATCCCGCCCAGGTCGCCGGCGATGGCCTGCGGGGATTTCGACAGGGTTTCGATGCCGACCGAGCCCTGTGTGGGGGTTTCCCGGCTGAAGCGCCGGACGACGCCGACCAGCCAGTTGCTGCCGCCTTCCGGCTGCATGCCGAGCAGTGCGCCGATGCGCACCCAGTCCGAGGCCGTGAGCGGCACCTGCGCCCCCATGCCGCCAAGGCTGACATCGTCGACGACCCAGGCTTCGCTTTCTTCGCCGCCCCGGTTCGAGAGGCGGGCATGGATGGCGTCCAGGCCATTTACCGCGGTCAGCCGGGATTTGACGCGATGGCGGTCGTGCGAGCGCATCGGCGGTTTCGGCGCCCAGTACATGACCAGGTGCTTGAGCACCGGCAGCACGATTCGTGCCGAATATTGGGCGCCCAGGTTCACTTCAGCCGGCACCTCGCCGCGCTCCACCTGCCGCAGCATGCCTTCCAGCCTGGCCAAGGCCGCGCCGGCGCTGAAAAAGCGCAGGCTGGGCGACATTTGCGGCAGGACGGCAAGCCGCTTCGGCGGCGCCGGCTTGTCGGCATCCACCCAATACACATTCTCCGGACGCACTTCGGCGGTAAACAGGAACTGCGGCAGGAAATGCGCAATGAAGCGTTCGGCGATCTCGATTTCCAGCGGCAGCAGGCTGTCCATGCTCGATGCCTGGAACACCAGCGCCTTCAGGTATTCGAGTTCCACCGTGCTCTCGCCGGGCACGTTCGGATAGGGCGTCAGGGCCTGACGGGAAAACCTGCCCTGCTCGGCGAAAAGATAGGCGCGGCCCATGCGCTGCCAGAGTTCGGCGTTGATCGGACCGTAGCGAAACTGGTCCCATTTCAGCTGCGCTGAAAAGGCGCGCAACATGCGGACGATGAGCAGCGGCACATTGGACTTGATCGCCTCGCTGCCCTTTTCCTGCGTCCGGTAGCGGGCCAGACAACTGCCGTAGGCGCTGCCCAGCTCTGCCCAGAAGTCGTGGTTCGCCTGCCACAGCCTGTATTCCTGCTGCCGGCCGAGCCGCGGCGAGGTCAGGTAGTCGCGGCCCAGCTTGCGCGCATGCGCCTGGACCGCGTCGTCAAGCTGGAAAACCAGGGCCAGCCGGTCGGAGAGATTGATGACTTCATCGCCGGCGACCGATTCGAGCCAGCCGGAAACCTCGTCCAGGGCCGTGGCGGCGTCGCGCATCGAGAGTTCGCCGATGACGCGCCTGGCTTCCTTGGCATCGGCAAGCGGGTGGCCGGATTTCGCTGAGAACAGTCCGAGCATGATAGGTGTCAGTGTATGCGCCCTGTGGGAACGCCTGGATGGTTGCCGGCGGGAAACAGTGCCCGCAGGATGTTTCGCGCTTAAAGAATAGCGTATGCCGGGGGCAAAGTCATCCGAGGCCTGCTTCTGCCTGCCTTCTATCGGTGCGGCGCGGGCGAGGCGGCATGCGCCGCCAGCCATTGTTCGACGAACTCCACGCCCCAGGCGACGCCGAAACCGGTGAGATCGGTGCCCACGGCGCCCAGCCCGCCGCTGCAGCTCGAGGCCGACAGGTCCATGTGCACCCAGGCCAGGTCGTTGGTGAAGCGCTTGAGAAAGCGTGCGGCGAGTATGTGGTCGGCCTCGCCATCGAGGGTGCATTGCTTGATGTCGGCCATCTTGCTCTCCAGTCCGGCCTCGTAGTCGGCGTCGAGCGGGAAGACGCAGACGCGCTCGCCGCTTGCCTCGCCCGCCGCCACCGCCAACCGCGCCAGTTCCGACGTGGTGGCGAACACGCCGGAGTAGCGGCTGCCCAGCGCATAGCCCATGCTGCCGGTGAGCGTGGCAAAGTCCATGACCAGGTCCGGCACGGCGGATGTCCTGCCGCCGCGGCTCGCCAGCGTCAGCGTATCGGCCAGCACCATGCGGCCCTCGGCATCGGTATGCACCACCTCGATGGTGGTGCCGTCGAGCGCCGTGACGATGTCGTTCTGCTTGTAGGCTTCCGGCGAAAGGTGGTTCTGTGCGATCGGCAGCCAGGCATCGATGGCGAGCGGCATGTTGCGCTCGATCATGGCTTGCATGAGGCCAAGCGCCACGGCAGAGCCGTTCATGTCCTCGTGCATGCCGGCCATGTACTTCGCCGGCTTGAGGTTGTGGCCACCGGTGTCGAAGCAGATGCCCTTGCCGACCAGGGCCAGTCGGCCCTGCGGTTTTTTGGGCCGCCAGGCGAGATGCACGATGGCAGCATCCTCCGGCGCGCTGCCCTGGGCGACGGCGACGAAGGCGCCCGCGCCCAGCCGGCGCAGGCGGCGCATGTCGAATTCCTCGAAATCCCATCCGCGGCTGCGCGCGATCTGGCGCAGGCGCTGGCGGTAACCGGCCGGCGTCAGTTCATTGGGCGGCAAGGCGGTCAGTGTGCGGGCGAGCGTATTGGCCTCGGCCACCGCGGCAATCTCCGCGAAACCGGCAGGATCGCGTGCGCCGTAAAGCTGAATCCTGGCCAGCGGCCGGGGCACGGGCTTCTTGCGGCGCGTCGGCAGGCGCACCCCGTTCACCCAGGCCACGTAGACCGCCTCGCGTGCGTTTTCGCGACGCACCTCGGCGCTGCCGAACAGCGCCAGCACCAGCTCGCGCGGCTGCTCTTCCATCAGCGGCGCCATCGCCCGGCGCAACACGTTCTGCCGCTCGAAGGCGCTCTTGCCCCCGTCGAGCATGACGAAGCTGCACAGGCCGCCGTCGGCAAGATTGACGCTGACCGGCGTCTTGGCCAGATCACCGGCCTTCATGTCGCGGCGCTTCAGCGCGGCCCGCAGCCGGTCAAGGGCCGGCACGTCGCGCAGGCCATCGAGTTTTTTCGCAAAAGGCAGAACCATCAGGGCGTGGGTGGCCCGTTCGAGGGCCGTAGCGCCAAGCGGCGCAGCAGTTTGGGTGAGTTTGGCCAGCATCTTCGTTTCCTTTAGAATCGACACCGATTATAGCCTCGCCCGGACAAGCCCCCTCATGCAGCAATACCTCGACTTGATGCGCCACGTGCTCGAGCACGGGCACCCGAAGAGCGACCGCACCGGCACCGGCACGCTGTCCGTCTTCGGCTGGCAGATGCGCTTCGACCTGGAGGCGGGCTTTCCGCTCCTCACCACCAAGAAACTGCACACGAAATCCATCATCCACGAGCTGCTCTGGTTCCTGCAGGGCGACACCAACATCCGCTACCTCAAGGAGCACGGCGTCTCGATCTGGGACGACTGGGCCGACGCCAACGGCGACCTCGGCCCGGTGTATGGCTACCAGTGGCGCAGCTGGCAGACGCCCGACGGCCGCTCAATCGACCAGATCGCGCAACTGGTCGATGGGCTGAAGAAGAACCCCGATTCGCGACGCCACATTGTCAGCGCCTGGAACCCGGCAGACATCGAACGCATGAAGCTGCCGCCCTGCCACGCGCTGTTCCAGTTCTACGTCGCCGACGGTCGGCTCTCCTGCCAGCTCTACCAGCGCAGCGCCGACATCTTCCTGGGCGTGCCTTTCAACATTGCCTCCTACGCCCTGCTCACCTTAATGGTGGCGCAGGTCTGCGGCTACCGGCCGGGCGACTTCGTGCACACCCTCGGCGACGCCCATCTCTACAGCAACCACCTCGTACAGGCGCGCCTGCAGCTGACGCGCGTGCCGCGCCCCCTGCCGCAGCTGCGCATCAACCCGGAGGTGCGCGACCTCTTCGCCTTCCGCTTCGAGGATTTCACGCTGGAAGGCTACGACCCGCATCCGCACATCGCCGCGCCGGTGGCGGTGTGACCGGCGCGCCGCGATGATCCTCGGCGCAGACATCGGCGGCACCAAGACGCTGCTGGCCCTCGCCGGCGACGGCGGCATCGTCTGCGAGCGCCGCTATCCCAGCCGCGACTGGAGCGAATTCGCCGATCTGCTGCGCGCCTTTCTCGGCGAGGCTGGCTGCGCCGCAGGAATCACTTCGGCCTGCCTCGGCGTTGCCGGCCCGGTGGAAGGCAACCGCGCCAAGGTCACCTACCTGCCCTGGTTCATCGATGGCCCGGCGCTGGCGCAGGGTTTCGACATCGGCCGCGTCGAGGTGGTCAACGACTTCGCGGCGGCGGCGCAGGGCGTGGCCTCGCTTCGGCCCGATGATCTCATCTCGCTCCAGGAAGGCCGCCCGCTGGAACCAGCGCCACGGCTGCTGATCGGCGCCGGCACCGGCCTCGGCGTCGCCGCATTGCTGCCCGAGGGCAAGGGCTGGCGCACCGTCAGCGGCGAGGGCGGCCACATCGGCTTCTCTCCTGCCGGCGAGGAACAGCTGGCCGTCTGGCGCCATCTGCACAAGCCCGGCGGGCGCGTCACGGCGGAGAACGTCATCTCCGGCGCCGGCCTCGCCGCCATCTACGCCAGCCTGGCTAAAGTCAGTCCCGGCAGCACGGCGATCGAAGACCCCGCCGGCATCGCCGCGGCGGCGGACGAGAACCCGCTGGCGCGGCAGGCCGTCGACCTCTTCATCGCCGCCTATGGCGCCTTCGCCGGCGACCTCGCCCTGCTGTTCATGGCGCGCGGCGGCGTCTATCTCGGCGGCGGCATCGCGCCGAAGCTGCTCGACCGCCTGCGGCAGGGCGGCTTCGTGCGGGCCTTCGGCGCGCGCGGCGCGCACGCCGGCCTGATGGCGGATTTTCCGATCCGCGTCGTCATCGAGGAACGCCTCGGCCTGCTCGGCGCGCTGGCGATTGCTGCGGCGCACACCAATATAGCTTGACGTTTATCAATCAACCGCAACAAACCCGGCGTAGCATGAAGGCATAGCAACAAGAAGAAATCGCCATCCTGCACCGGAGGAGGTTGCTATGCCGACACGCAGTACGACGAGGACGGTCAAGCCGTCCGTAAAGACCGCCGCCAAACAGCCGCGCGCGAAAAAGGCCAACGGTGTCTCCGCGGAAGAGCGCAGGCGCCTCATCGCCGAGGCCGCCTATTTCAAGGCCGAGCGGCGCGGCTTCCCGGAAGACGGCGCACTGGAAGACTGGGTCGAGGCGGAGGCGGAAATCGATGCCCTGCTCGACGCACGGCAATCCCGCTAGGCGGGAACCAGGATCACCGCCGCCAGCGGCGGCAGGGTGATGTCGAGGCTGGCGGGGAAACCCAGGTGCGCTTCGCGCCGCGCCGCGATGCCGCTGCCGTTGCCGAGGTCGCTGCCGCCGTAGTAAGCGGAATCGCTGTTGAACACCTCGCGATAGCCGCCCGCCCGCGGCACGCCGATGCGATAGGCCGGGCGCGGCACGGGCGTGAAGTTCAGCGCCACCAGAACGAAGGAACCGTCTCGCGCCAAGCGCAGATAGCTGAGGACCGACTGATCGGCATCGTGGCAATCGCTCCAGGCAAATCCGCCCGAATCGAAATCCAGGTCGTGCAGGGCCGGCGTGTCGCGATACAGCCGGTTGAGATCGCGCGCCAGGCGCTGCAGGCCGGCATGCGGCGCATGCTGCAGCAGCCACCAGTCGAGCTCGCCACCGGCATTCCACTCGCTGCGCTGCCCCAGTTCGCTGCCCATGAAGTTGAGCTTCTTCCCGGGGGAAGTCATCTGATAGGCCAGCAGCAGGCGCGCGTTGGCGAATTTCTGCCAGTCGTCGCCGGGCATCTTGCCGAACAGCGAGCCCTTGCCATGCACCACCTCGTCGTGGGAGAGCGGCAGGACGAAATTCTCGGTGTAGGCGTAGAGCTGGCCGAAGGTGAGCCGGCTGTGGTGATAGCGCCGGTGCACCGGATCGTGGGAAAGATAGTCCAGGGTGTCGTTCATCCAGCCCATGTTCCACTTCATCGAGAAACCCAGGCCACCGAGGTGCGTTGGCCGCGACACCATCGGCCAGGCGGTGGACTCCTCGGCAACGGTCAACGCGCCGGGAAACTCGCCGTGCACCATGACGTTGAGCTGGCGCAGGAAGTCGATGGCCTCCAGGTTCTCGCGCCCGCCGTAGCGGTTGGGCAGCCACTCGCCGGCCTTGCGCGAATAGTCGAGGTAGAGCATGGAGGCGACGGCGTCCACGCGCAGGCCGTCGAAATGGAACTCGGACAGCCAGTAGTGGGCGCTCGAGAGCAGGAAGCTCCTGACCTCGTTGCGGCCGTAGTTGAAGACGTGGGTGCCCCAGTCGGGATGGCGCTTCAGGCGCGGATCCTCGTGCTCGTAGAGCGAGCTGCCGTCGAAATGCGCCAGCGCGAACTGATCCTCGGGAAAATGCCCCGGCGCCCAGTCGAGGAGAACGCCGATGCCGGCCCCGTGGCAGGCATCGATGAAGCCGCGCAGGTCATCGGCGCTGCCGAAGCGGCGCGTCGGCGCGAAATAGCCTGTGGTCTGGTAGCCCCAGGACTCGTCGAGGGGATGCTCGGAGACCGGCAGCAGCTCGATGTGCGTAAAGCCCATGTCGAGCACGTAGGGCAACAGGTGCTCGGCCAGCTCGCGGTAGCTGTAGAAGCGCCCGTCCGGATGGCGGCGCCAGGAGCCGGCATGCAGCTCGTAGATCGAGACCGGCGCGTGCAGCCAGTCCCACTGCGCCCGGCGTGCAAGCCAGTCGCCGTCGCTCCAGGCATGCGCCGGCGGCGGCGGCACGCAGGCGGCAGTGGCCGGCCGCAGCTCGAAGCGCTGGCCGTAGGGGTCGCTCTTCACCTGCACTGCGCCGCTGGCGCGGTTGCGGATCTCGTATTTGTAGAGGGTTCCCGCCGCCAGGCCGGGAATGAACAGCTCCCATACGCCGGAGGCGCCGAGCGAGGCCATCGGGTGGATGCGCCCGTCCCAGCGGTTGAATTCGCCGACAACCGAAACGCGCTCGGCATTCGGTGCCCAGACGCGGAAGCAGGTGCCGGACACGCCCCGGCGCGGCTCGATGCGGGCGCCAAGAAGATGGTAGGCTTGGTAATTCCTGCCTTCACTGAAAAGATACAGGTCGTGGGAGGTCGCCGCCGGCGGGAAAGCATAAGGATCGTGGCAGTGCTGCCTGGCGCCCCCTTCCTCGACAAGCAATCGATAAGGCTCGTCTTGCAACGCTGCGCCACGCCACTCGAAAATGCCTGCGGGATCGGTGCATGCAAACGCCTCCATGCCGGTCGGCGTTTCCAGGGCAACGGCCGCGGCCCCGGGGCGAAACACGCGGATACGCCAGCCCCCGGTGTCCCGGGCCGGGCCGAGGCAGGAGAAGGGGTCATACTCGCGCGCCTGCAGCAGGCGCCCCCAGGGACTGGGGGCGGCAGGGTGGCGGGCAACGGGTTTTTTGGTGTTCATAGTCGCATCTGAAAGGACAATCGCATGCAGGACGATAACGAAGCGCTGCACCAGGTCTATAGCACGACACGCGGCGGGCAGGGTCCGCGCTTCGTCAGCCAGCTCACGCGTGAGGCCTTCGCCATCGTGCTCGCCGGCGGGCGCGGCAGCCGCCTGAAGCAGCTCACCGACTGGCGCTCCAAGCCGGCTGTCCCGTTTGCCGGCAAGTTCCGGATTATCGATTTTACGCTATCCAACTGCATCAATTCCGGCATTCGCCGCATCGGCGTCGCCACCCAGTACAAATCGCAAAGCCTGATCCACCACCTGCAGCGCGGCTGGGGCTTCCTCGACGGCCGCCTCAACGAATTCATCGACCTGCTGCCGGCGCAGCAGCAACTGGGCGCCGACTGGTACAAGGGTACCGCCGACGCCGTGTTCCAGAACCTCGACATGCTGCGGCGCAATCATCCGAAGTATGTCGTCGTGCTTGCCGGCGACCATGTCTACAAGATGGACTACGGCCGCATGCTCGCGTTCCACGTCGCCGAGCAGGCCGATCTGACAATAGCCTGCATGGAAGTGCCGCGCGAGGAAGCCAGCGCCTTCGGCATCATCAGCGTGAACGATGACTGGCGCGTCACCCGCTTTACCGAAAAACCGAAGGACCCGGAAGCCATGCCCGGCAAGCCGGATCGCTCCCTGGTCAGCATGGGCGTGTATGTCTTCAACGCCGGCTTTCTTTTCGAGCAGGTCATCCGGGACAGCGACGACCCGAGCTCCTCGCACGACTTCGGCAAGGATGTGATTCCGCATATCGTCGATCGCTACCGCGTCTTCGCCCACGATTTCGCCGAGAGCTGCGTCGGCGGGGAGGAAGGCAGGCCCTACTGGAAGGATGTCGGCACACTGGACGCCTACTGGGAGGCCAACATGGATATCGTCCATGTCACGCCGGAACTGAACCTGTATGACAACAACTGGCCGATCTGGACCTATCAGGAGCAGCTGCCCCCGGCCAAATTCATCTTCGACGACGATGACCGGCGCGGCAAGGCGATCGACTCCATCGTCTCGGGCGGCTGCATCATCAGCGGCGCCGCGGTGCGCCGCTCGCTGCTCTTCTCCGACGTCCGCATCGAGGAGCGCAGCGTGGTCGAGGACTCGGTGATCCTGCCCAAGGTGCGCATCGGCAGGAACGCGGTCATCAAGCGCGCCATCCTCGACAAGCGCTGCCGCATTCCGGACGGCATGAAGATCGGCGTCAATCGCGAAGAGGATGCGCGCCGCTTCCACGTCACCGAGAAGGGCATCACGCTGGTCACGCCCGAGATGCTGGGCCAGCAGGTGCATGGGGTGCGATAGCGACCGTTTGCCGACATGAGCGACATCCGCAATCTGGAACTGGTCTTCCTCTGGCACATGCACCAGCCGGACTATCGCGACCATGCCACGGGCGAATTCCGCCGGCCGTGGACCTACCTGCACGCCCTCAAGGACTACACCGACATGGCGGCGCACCTGGAGCGGCATCCGCAGGTGCGCGCCGTGGTCAACTTCGTGCCGGTGCTGCTCGACCAGATCGAGGACTACGTGCGGCAGTTCGACGCCGGCGACTTTCGCGATCCCCTGCTGCGGCTGCTGGCGCGCGAGTCCCTCGACAACCTGGCGCCGGACGAGCGGTCGCTCCTCCTCACCACCTGCCTTCCCGGCAACCATGCACGCATGGTCGCGCCCTATCCCCGCTTCGAGCGGCTGCACAACCTCTTCCGGCCGATCGCCGGCCAGGGGCTCGCCGCCACCGCCTATCTTTCGGGTGCCTTCTTCGCCGACCTGCTGGTCTGGTATCACCTGGTGTGGACCGGGGAGTCCGCTCGCCGGCAGCAGCCGCTGCTGGCAGAGCTGATGACCAAGGGCGAGGGCTACAGCTTCGACGACCGGCGGCGGCTGCTGGCGCGGATGGGCGATGCCCTGCGCGGCATCATCCCGCGCTACCGGGCCCTGGCCGAACGCGGCCAGGTCGAGCTGTCGACGACGCCGGACACGCATCCGCTGGCACCGCTGCTCCTCGATTTCGCCTCGGCGCACGAAGCGCAGCCCGACCTGCCCCTGCCGCAGTCTCATTTCTACCCGGGCGGACGCTCGCGCATCGACCGGCACATCGCCCTGGCGCGCGACAGCCATGCGAAGCGCTTCGGCCAGGCCCCGGCGGGGATGTGGCCGGCCGAAGGCGCGGTGTCGGGCGCCTTCCTGCAGCAGCTGGCGACGCAGGGCTGCCGCTGGGCCGCGTCGAGCCAGGGCGTGCTCGCCAACAGCCTGCGCCGCAAGCATGCCGATTCGCCGAAGAGCCCGGTCTACCGCCCGTGGCGCATCGAAGCGGCACCCGGCCTCGCCGTGTTCTTCCGCGACGAGAAGCTTTCCGACCTGATCGGCTTCGAGTACGCCAGGTGGCACGGGCGCGATGCCGCCCAGCATTTCGTCGACCAGCTGGCGCGCATCCGCGACGAGGCGCCGGCGGGGGAGACGCCACTGGTCTGCGTCATTCTCGACGGCGAAAATGCCTGGGAGCACTATCCCTACAACGCCTACTTCTTCTTCGAGGATCTGTACGGGCTGATCGCAGAACAGACCTGGCTGACCACCACCACCTGCTCCGACTGGCTCGCCCGTCATCCCGAGCGCACGGAAACGCTGCCCGACCTGGTGGCCGGCAGCTGGGTGTACGGCACGTTCTCCACCTGGATCGGCGATGCGGACAAGAACCGCGCCTGGGACCTGCTCTGCGCCGCCAAGCAGGCGTATGATCTGGTCATGGACAGCGGGCGGCTCGACGACGCCGCGCAGCGCGCCGCCGAGGCGCAGCTGGCGGTGTGCGAAGGCTCGGACTGGTTCTGGTGGTTCGGCGACTACAACCCGAGCGAAGCGGTGGCAAGCTTCGATGCGCTGTTCCGCGCCAATCTCGCCCATCTCTACCGCCTGCTGCGGCTGCCCGAGCCGCCGCAGCTCGCGGTGCCGCTGTCCAGCGGCGGCGGCTCGCCCGAAGGGGGCGGCGCCATGCGGAGAGCCTCATGACCCACCCCGTTTCCCTCCTCCTCGGCGTGCATGCCCACCAGCCGGTCGGCAACTTCTCTTCGGTCCTCGAGGAGGCGCACGAGCGCTGCTATCGTCCCTTCCTGCGCACCCTGCACCGCTACCCGCAGTTCCGCTTCGCTGCGCATTTCTCAGGCTGGCTGCTCGACTGGCTGCTGGCGCACCACCCTCAGGACATGGCGCTGCTCAAGGAGATGGTGGCGCGCGGCCAGGTCGAGCTGTTCGGCGCCGGCGACTGCGAGCCGGTGCTGGCCTCGATTCCGCAGCGCGACCGCATCGGCCAGTTGAACGCCCTGACGGACAAGCTGCAGCGCCGCTTCGGCGCCCGCGTCGATGGCGCCTGGCTCACCGAGCGCGTCTACATCCCCACCGTGGTGCCGGCGCTGGCCGACTGCGGCATGAGGTACGTGACGGTGGATGACTACCACTTCCTCTGCACCGGCAAGGCAGCCGACGAACTCGACGGCTTCTACACCACGGAAGAGGATGGCCGGACCATCGATCTCTTCCCCATCTCGGAGCAGCTGCGCTACCGGCTGCCCTTCTCGCCGGCAGCGGAGGCCGTCGCCTATTTGGAAAGCCTGGCG
>Ga0209476_10000566_pt1 | contig 25313 bp, 24 predicted proteins | sample KloWWTrecipitate_FD_187179 | JGI IMG/M metagenome (GOLD analysis project Ga0209476, IMG submission 187179) | Active sludge microbial communities from Klosterneuburg, Austria, studying microevolution and ecology of nitrifiers - Klosterneuburg... | ecosystem: Engineered > WWTP > Aerobic digester... | reverse complement strand
CAGAACACGGCGAGGAACAACATTAAAAATTCCCAGAAATAATGCGTCCATTTTTTACGGGCGGTGTGTGCATGGTGGTGTACTTCCATAGATTAATCTTTAATATGATAACTACTCCTGATGAGTTGTAGTAATGAATCTGATGATAATTTTTGCCCGGCAACTACATTTGTCAAATTGCTTAGGGTAGTTTGATAATATAATATGTCGTCGTGATATTTAGAAAGTAGCGCAGGGTCATTTTTCTCTATATAATTTCCTGGTGGTATTAGTTTATCAAACTCATTCTTTGGAAGGAAGATAGTAGTAAAATCTTTTTCAATGGCTTTAAATGCATTTCGGGCAAGGGTCATATTGAAAAGATCTTTATTAGTGTTTTCGAATGTGTGAAAATAATGTAACAGGAGATCGTAATTGTATTTGCAGGCATCCAGCCCCTGATCGTATTGTAATATGCCGGTGGCAACATTTCTTTTCTTAATTAATCTAAATCCACCATTGTATTTTAACTGGGAGAGTGTAAGTTCAGAAAACTGTATCGGCATATACCAGTAAGTATATTTAAGCGAATAGGTAAATAAGTTACGCTGATAATCTGGCCCAGGCTCTGGAGTTGATAATAAATCTAACAGAGAGTCCAAACCACTAATGATAATTCGATTACCTGCCACCATTTCATTAATGTTGGCTGTATCTTTTTTAAGATCTTCTATCATTAATTGCATGTATTCTTTCTCCCGGTGCCTTTCTATTGTTTGCTCCAATTTATACTCTGCTAAAAAACCGCAGAACACAGCGAGGAACAACATTAAAAACTCCCAGAAATAATGTGTCCATTTTTTTCGGGCGGTGTGAGCATGATGGTGTACTTCCATAAATGTTTTATTTCAGGTGATACTCTTTTTGAATGTCGGCAATTAATTTTTGGGCTGCGAGTTTACAAATAACTAACCAGGCATTGTATTGCTTTACCTGAATTTGAAACAGGCTGATTTGGGTATAATAAACTTCTAACTCTTTGGGATTATTAGTTAATAATTGTAATGGCGGAGTGTGATTTAATATATTCCCATAATTGTAGCTACTAGGGTTGCTTGTTTCATTAATAGTACTGAAGGATTGTATATAGTCGTCTAACAACGTAAGGCTGAAAAATAGATTTTTTGTTTTTTGTAAAGCATCTCGTTGCACTTTTGAAGGAAGATAGTCGTTAGCAGCATAAATTTTCCGTTCGTAATAGTCCGCCATGTCCGCCACAATTTTTTTATTTCTTATTAACCGCAACGAACCTGAATTTTTTAATTCGGTAATAGTAGAAGTATTAAATGCTGCTTCGCCAACTTCTGAATATTTTATTGAATAATAGTACAAGGCATTTCCATTTACCTGCCCTGCAATCGCCTTTTTTAGTTCGTATCTCAGCGAATCCCAACCTGCTGAATATGCAACATTGTTTTGGCCATTTTTGTCGCAACGGATTATATCGTATTTCAAATTTTCAACAATCCCTTTCATGTAATCTACTTCTCGTTTATTTTCTATCTTATGCTCCAATTGAAGTTCTGCCAAAAAACCACAGAACACAGCAAGGAACAACATTAAAAACTCCCAGAAATAATGGGTCCATTTTTTTCGGGCAGTGTGTGCATGGTGGTGTACTTCCATAAATTTATTTTTTAATCATTTCAATAAGCTTGTTTGCCCGGTTTTGAAGGGCGATAGCATTACGGATATAAAACTTAATGGTAGTGGAATAGTAATGATAGTTCAGCGATACGGCGTTTATATCCTTTACATCAGTAGAAAGCAGAGATGGCTTTACCAAAGGTTTGTTGACAGTTGTTCTTCGGCCACCCAAACCACTATTAGCGATAATTTTAATATTCATCGTCATTTGCTGAAAAACATAACTGTCAAACAACCGGGTATTTCCTTTGTGAATTTCATCCATTTTTAAACGCAGCAGGTCTATCTGATAGGCCAGCCACTGAAAGGACGCATAATAGGTGCCAATACTATCCAGTAATTCTTTGTTTTTTATATACCTGAGCATTCCTGCACTCTTTAGCTGGTCAAATGATTTTGAGTTGACATAATAATACCCGAGGTTGGCAGTAACAGTTCTGGCTGCAAAATAAATTTCGGTGGTATTTGTAATATCCGAGTGTAACAACTCAACTAATGAATCGGCCATCTGTGCACCATAGCTATTGCGATCTGTTACTGAATCAAAAAGGATCATATCTGATTGAAGGTCGGATAGCATGGAGTTAAGCTGTGTCTTCACTTCTTTTTTATGCAGGATACCTTCCCGGGTATTTTCAGCATAAAATCCCAATGAGACGGCAAGGAACAACATTAAAAATTCCCAGAAATAATGGGTCCATTTTTTTCGGGCGGTGTGTGAGTGGTGGTGTACTTCCATAAGTGATTTCTTAGAGGTGATATTTATCTATTTAAGAAGGCATTAGTTCGATGAAATTTTGTTTCAAATATTTCAAGTAATAATAATTTCGAACATTGGAAACACTCATAGTGTTTCCAATGTTTATGTTTACTGATTTTTATAGAAGCCTTCGTCAGCATATTTAGTTGCTGCTTGCAGCAATGCTGTAAATTCTTTTACTTTTTCAACATCACCTTTTTTGATGTAGAGCTGTTGCAGGCAATGATATATCAATGCACTTTTTGGAAATCGCTGTAGAAGCTCATTATAGGTTTTAACAGCCTCATCGTATTTTCCTGCTTTTATTTGTGCGGCTCCAATGTTTATTGCCACCGGCCTAGCATACAATGGTGGCTCTCCATAACCAAGATCTAATTCATTTTTGTGTGCTTTTTCCAACAGCTTTAGTGCCACATCATAATTGCCCTGATGACTGGCTATGCAGCCTTGTAATTCCAAGCTGGCAGTATTAATGGTATTTTGATAACCTTCGTTTAGAGTGCTGTCTTTTCCGGTTTGTTTATGATTTCTCCATAATAAGGCATCTAAATCGCTGGAATATTTCAAAGCAAGTTCTACATTATTTTTATCCAGGGCTGCCATGCCTTTTACAAAAGAGATTAATGCGTTTTTAAATTCTTTGTTTTTATAACTGAAGACGATGTCCTTATCTTTAATAGCTTCTAATTGCTCTGCTGCTTTATCCCAATTACCAAAAGCCATTTCCATTTTGCCGGGTGCCATTACACCCTGATTGAAAAAACTACCATCGTACATTTTTTTCCGAAGTTTGTTTATGGGCATATTTTTTAACCTTTCAGCATAGTATAATCCTTCATTATGCCGGCCGTCATGTACGCAATTATTAATGAGGTAATTGATGTTGTGTATGTAATTCCAGTTGTCCACTTCTTCTACACCTTCATTTTTCATGTAGGCAGAATCAGTTTTAACAGAAGCTACAAAAGCATCATGTGCTCTTTTATAATCGCCAACCCTGTTGTAAATATGACCCGGCATATGTACAATATGTCCCGACAAAGGGGCCAAAGAAGTTAATGTATCTGCACTTGCCAAGGCTCTTTCAGGGCAGCAATGTTCCATCAAATGAATCCAGTAATGATGAAAGCCATGATTGTATGGTGCTGCTCTTTGTACATCTTTCAATAAAAATTCGCTGTACATCTGTCCTTCCATTGGTTTCATATCAGTATCGAAGCCACTCATTTTATATAATGCTAAAAACAATTTTGCATCAATATCTTCCGGAAATTTATGTACGATCAGCTCTAATTTTTTAATTACCTCTGGAAAAGATGCTTCTTTTAATGAATCGCCAAGTATGCCAATCTCCGCATACAATTTTTCTCTTTCATTGGCTTTTGGTAATAATTTTTTTAATTGAACAACAGCAGTTGTTTTATTGTATTTATATACGCTGTCTTCATCCGGCCCAAGTGTTTGCAATAAACCCCAGTAAGGCATAATAGCATTGGAATCATTTTTTATCGCTTCTTTAAATGCACGGTAAGCTTCAAAATCCCAGAAGTCGTGTAACAAAGAAATGCCTTGGTTAAAATAGGCTTTTGTTTTTTCTGATTTAGATTCAATCTTCATATCAGAGTTACCAATACCGGTCATAAGTTTCGGGGCTGGTAAATTATGAATATAAAAAATCTGTGCCCTGCCAGCCTGCATGTGGGCTAAATGATTGTGGTTGGACTTTTTAGTATCATCAGCATGTTGATTGTGTTGGGAAAATCCGTATGCAGGCAATAGGAGGGTGATGAAAATAGCAATTTGTTTCATGTTGGTTTTTTGGTTGCTAAATTTACCGAAATAATATTGGGATTTTCGCAAGAATTAGCTTCCAAATTGATTGGGAGTTTTAAAACCAATGAAAGCTTGGTTTGATTAGCAGCAAAGAAATTTATTCTTCTTCCTTAAATAAAGCTTCGGGGGGAAGGCCTTTTACAAACCGATCGTAAGCCTGTTTTATATATAGTTGAAAATCGTAGTCGCCAGAATATTTTGTAAACATATAGGATGGTCGAAATACTCTCATAAATCTATCCAGTTCATTTCCGTCTAATAAAGTAAGGCGACGAACCAATGCTTTGCTAAAACGATTCGATACAAAATTATCTTCCTCTTCTTGAAATAATCGTTTTTGAAAAGAAGCCATACTTCTATTTCGTTTAAAACGGAACATATTTATGATCTCATCCAAATCGAAACCAGCAGCACCGCCATATGATGGTGTTACGGTTTTTAAACCCGGCTTTTCATAATTAAAAATCTTAGCATAGTCCCTTCTATTCTGAATAGAATCCTGCCGATAATTTTTCAGTTTTAATTTAACCTCTTTCATCACCGGCACATTTACCTGCAATGAAATATCGAAACTCATAGGGTTAGCTATTTTTAGAACAGGAAATTTAATGGTAGGTTTATTCAAATAGCTGAACCAGATAGAATCTTTTTCAGAAACTTCAATTATATAACGTCCTTCACTATTGGTAATAACGCCTTCGCCGGAAGTGCTGAGTACAGTTACAGCTTCCATCGGATAGTTTCTGGAACTATCGTACACCGTTCCTTTTATTTTATACAATTGAGCACTTGAAGAAACAGTAGTTCCTAAAAATGCAATTATGGTTATGAATAATATGTAGAAATTTTGCAGACGCAAGTTTTTATAATTGACGCAAGTAACAAAAGAAAATGCAAAAGGAACTGTAAAGTGTCAATTCTAAGCTTGCAGAAGAACCTGTTCTACCACTTTTGGATAATGCTCATGCTCCAATTGTAGCACTTTAGCAGCCAATGAATACGCTGTGTCATTTTCCTCTATGGAGCATTTAGCCTGAAAAATAATATCGCCATGATCGTAATGTTCATCAACAAAATGTATTGTTATGCCAGTTTCTGTTTCTTTGTTATCAATAACTGCTTGATGAACATATTGGCCATACATTCCTTTGCCGCCATACTTTGGTAATAAAGCTGGATGAATATTGATGATTGAATTGGGAAATGCTTTGATTAATGCAGTTGGTATTTTCCAGAGAAAGCCAGCAAGAATAATAAAGTTGATGCCTGCTTCTTTTAATTCATCTGTAAATGCATTGCCACGGAAAAAAATTTCTTTCTCAAGTACTAGTGTTTGGATAGAACTTTGTTCAGCAACTTTTAATACACCAGCGTCTGACTTATTACTTACAATCAGCGAAACGGAAATGCTTTTGTGATTTTTAAAAAAATCGATATTCTTAGCGGCATTGCTGCCTGTTCCCGAAGCAAAAATTGCAATTTTTTTCACCGGGCAAATATAAACTCAATATTAGCTAACTTGATTTTCAAATTAAACAGGAGATGATAAAAGGACTTTATGAAACACATATTAATGTAACCAACCTGGAAAAATCAATTACATTTTATAAAGAAGTGCTGGGTTTGCATTTCTGTCATAAAGAAGAAAAAAGAAGAATTGCTTTTTTCTGGATTGGTAAACCAAAAGAATTTATGCTTGGTCTATGGGAAAAGCAGGCAGAAGAAATGGAGAAAAGGCATTTTGCTTTTCGGTGCGATGAAGAAGATATTTTAATCAGATCGGTTAAGTACCTCAAGGAAAGAAGCCTAGAACCTTACAATTTTTTGAATGACGAAACAGAAAAGCCAATGGTATTTGCCTGGATGCCGGCGTTGGCAATTTATTTTAATGATCCAGATGGAAACGTATTGGAATTCATTGCTGTTTTGGAAGGTGAAGCCAACCCCGAATTGGGAGTAATCTCTTACGAAGAATGGAAGAAGGCTTCAAACACCTAAAAAAGAATAAAGCTATTTGATATTTAAGACTATTCTGATTTCTGACTTCCGATTTCAGACCTCTTTATAACACCCATCTTAATCCCAATCTTTCGGATATAGTTTATAAAAAATTTAAACTGACCAAAAGGAAAGCTGACAAGAATTACCGCCATCGGCCAGATAATGGTAATAAGTAGTATATATATGATAGCCCAAAGCCAATCTTGCTGAATAGAAAGGACGTTCATTATTTTTTTACCCACAAAACCGGTAAGACTACCACCAATAGCAAATGTGCAAAGGATTAGCACAAGCTGCGACCCATTTACTTTCCATTTTTTTTGAAGCTTTTCGAACATCATTTGATTTATGAGGCGCAAAAATGCAGAAAAAACCACCAACTGTAGTTATATCCGATTACTTCTTTTCACATTCGATAGAAATCACTAAAAAGTTGACTGAATTATGACAATTCAAATTACATATTGCATAAATATGTTGAAAAATCGCCTGAAACCCTTACTGGTAGCGGCTTAAAAAAAAGTTAAACGCCTTGTGGATTTATTAACTTCCTGACTTATTTTTGCGGCTGAATAAAGGATTTTATCCACATTTTTTTAGAATCAATTGAGACTATGATTCCCTGCAAACTCATCGGCAAAAGGCTATTTTTATTATTATTAACATTTTTTGTTTCTACTAGTATAAACAATGTTTCGGCGGCAGATATTGCTGCTGGTAAGGCATTATTCATGAGTAAATGTGCCAGCTGCCACCAGGTTTTGAAACCGGGAACTGGTCCTGCGTTAGCCGGAATAGAGGACAGACACACTTGGGCAGATCATAATGAGTTATTGAAATGGATCAATAACCCAGCCGCCTATCTTGCAAAAGATGCTTACACACAAGGTCTTTTGGCTCAATATAAATCAATGATGACTGCTTTTCCTGATATTACATTGGTTGATGTTGATAATATTGTAGCATATATTAATGATGCGGCAGTTGCAAAAGCTCCACCTCCAGGCGACACTAATGCAGGAGCACCAAAATCAAATAGCAATGCAATAATATTTGGTGTTATATCTCTAATATTAGCAATTATTGCACTGATTTTAATGCAGGTTAACAGTAACCTCAAGAAAATGTCGGATGATGCTGAAGGTATAAGTCGTCCGGAACCAGTGCCTTTTTATAAGAACAAGGTATACATTACCATGTTTGCTTTGTTGTTTTTTGCATTTGCTGGCTATCAGTTTAGCAAAGCGGCAGTAGGCTTAGGCAGACAAACAAATTATGAACCAGTTCAACCAATTTTCTATTCACATAAAGTACATGCTGGTATCAATCAGATAAGTTGTTTGTATTGCCATGGTAGTGCATGGGAAAGCAAACATGCTGCTATTCCTTCTGTAAATGTTTGTATGAATTGTCATAAGGCAATTGGAGAATATGTAAAAGGACCAACACTATATGATAAAGAAGGCAACGAAATTAACGGTACAGCAGAAATAGCTAAACTATACAAGTACGCAGGGTTTGATCCTAATAATCCAAACGATTGGGATCCTTCAAAAGCAAAACCAATTGAGTGGATTAAAATTCACAATCTTCCTGATCATGTTTACTTCAACCATTCACAACATATAAGAGCAGGTAATGTACAGTGCCAGAGCTGTCATGGAGAAATAACTGGAATGGATGAAGTAAAACAAGTTTCAGAATTAAGTATGGGTTGGTGTATCAACTGTCATAGAGAAACGAAAGTTGATTTTAACTACACCGATAGTACAGGAAACAAGTTCTATAGTATATATGAGAAGTTTCATAATGATATAAAGAACCACAAAATGGATAGTGTGAGAGTTGAGCATATCGGTGGTTTGGAGTGTCAGAAATGTCATTATTAATATAAATAGGCAGTTGGCAGTTTGCAGTTAACTGTCGCTGTTTTATTAAGGATGTTGAAAATAAATTCAGATGGCAACTGCAAACTGCCAACTGCTAACTGGGAAATTATATGAGTCAAAACAAATACTGGCAAAGTTTCGGAGAAGTGAACGACCCGGAGAATCTTAAAAACCTCTCCCAAGATGAGTTTCAAGAGGAATTACCTTTCGAAGGCTTTGATGATAAAGGGTTGATAGATGCCAAAGCTCCACGCAGAGATTTCTTAAAGTATCTTGGATTTAGTACTGCTGCTGCTACATTGGCCGCCAGTTGTAAAATTCCGGTTAAGAAGGCAATTCCTTATGCAAACAAGCCAGAAAATTTGGTGCCGGGTGTTGCAAAATTCTATGCAACTACTTATGTGCAGGATGGAGATGTAGTGCCTGTTTTGGCTAAAGTAAGAGATGGTCGTCCAATTAAGATTGAGGGAAATAAATTAGCAAACAACTCATTTGCGCAAGGTGGTACATCTGCAAGAGCTCAGGCTTCTGTGCTTGATTTGTATGATATGTACAGAGCAAAATTTCCATTACATAAAGTAAAAGATAAATTTGAAGAGGTTCCAACCTTCGAACAATTTGATAAGTTAGTTGGCGATGCAATGAAAGCTGCAGGCGGTTCTGTTGTTTTATTAACGTCAACTATTGTTTCTCCTTCTACAAAAGAAATAATTGCAAAGTTTCCGAACTTAAAGCATGTTCAATACGATGCTGTTTCTTACAGCGGTATGATACTGGCTAATGAAGCCAGCGGCTTCGGTAAAAGAATTCCTTCTTACAATTTTAGCGCAGCTAAAGTAATTGTGAGTTTGGGTGCCGATTTTTTAGGAACATGGCTTAGCCCGGTTGAATTTGCAAAAGGATATTCCAAAGGAAGAAAGATTGATGAGAAGAATCCTTCTATGAGCAAGCATTACCACTTTGAAGGTCATTTAAGTATGACAGGTTCTAATGCTGATGAAAGATTTACCCATCGTCCTTCTGAAACAGGTGCTATTGCCGTTGCTTTATTAGCTGAATTAGGTGGTGCTGTTGCCCCATCAATTGCTGATGCAAAACTGGCAGCAGGTATTAAAAAAGTTGCTGCAGATCTTAAAGCAAATAATGGTGCTGCAATGGTTGTTAGTGGCAGCAACGATAAGAATGTTCAAATCATTGTTAACGCAATTAATAATACAATCGGAGCTTATGGGACAACGATTGACTGGACTCGTCCAGTAAACTATCGCCAGGGTATTGATAGCGAATTTGCACAACTGGTTGCTGATATGGAAGCAGGTTCAGTTGGCACAATAATGATTCATGGTGCTAATCCTGCATACAACCATTACGATGCTGATAAATTTAAAGTAGCATTAAAGAAAGTGAAACTTAGAGTCTCCTTCTCTGAAAAAATGGATGAAACCGCTGAGCTTTGCGAGTACATTATTCCAAATCATCATTACTTAGAAAGCTGGGGAGATGCAGAACCAAAAACTGGTATTGTAAGTTTCCAACAACCAACTATATATCCTTTATTTAAAACTCGTCCTTTCCAAACTTCATTGTTGAAATGGGCTGGTGATACAAAAGATTACGAAACATATTTTAAAGAATACTGGAGCGGTAAATTAGGCAGCGAAAATGCATTGAATACAGCATTACAAAATGGTGTTGTTGAAAATGCAGCTGGCGGCGGCGCTTCATATAGTGGCAGTGCAACAGCGGCTGCTGAATCTGCAATTGCTGCTTACAAAAAAGGAACAGGCGTTGAAGTTGTTTTATACGAAAAGTCTTCAATAGGAACTGGTGCACAAGCTGGCAATCCTTGGTTACAAGAATTACCCGATACTGTTACTAAAGCCACTTGGGATAACTATGCTTTAATATCTATGGCAAAAGCCAAAGAGTTAGGCATTAAATTAAATACAGATTACGAATACTATCCTGGTAAACCTGTTATTAAAGTAACAGTTGGTAAAAAAGAAATTGAAATACCAATTCTTGTTTTACCGGGTATGAATGCTGATACCATTGCTATTGCAGTTGGTTATGGCAGAAATGAATCAATTGGTAAAACAGTTGCTGGTGTTGGCGTAAACGTTTATCCGCTGGCTACTTTCAATGGAACTACGGTTGATAATTATGCAACCGGAGCTACAGTTGAAAACCTGCATAAGAAACAAAAGATTGCACAAACGCAAATACATAACTCTTACGAAGGCCGTATAGAAGTAGTAAGAGAAACTACATTGGCTACTTTTAAAAAGCATCCAAATGTAATTCCTGACTGGAGAAACCATCAGAAAGAAGCTTTTTATCAAAATGCGAATAACGATTTCCGTCAGGCTACTTTATATCCGCAACATGATCAGCCGGGTATTAAGTGGGGTATGAGCATCGATATGAACTCTTGTAACGGATGTAATGCTTGTGTAATAGCTTGTCATGCTGAGAATAACGTACCTGTTGTTGGTAAAAGCGAAGTATTGCGTTTCCATGATATGCATTGGTTACGTATCGACCGTTATTTTATCAGCGATCATGAAAATCCTGATGAGTTAAAAGGTGTTGTTTTCCAACCGATGATGTGTCAGCATTGTGATAATGCACCTTGCGAAAACGTTTGTCCTGTTGCAGCCACTAATCACAGCTCTGAGGGAATGAACCAGATGTCTTATAACCGTTGTATCGGTACAAGATATTGCGCCAATAACTGTCCTTTTAAAGTACGTCGCTTTAACTGGTCTGATTATACAGGAGCAGATAGCTTCGCTAATAACCAGGATCAGCAATTAGTAGGCAAATTAGATCCGGCTGTATTCCAAATGAACGATGATTTGACGAGAATGGTATTAAATCCTGATGTTACAGTTCGTAGCCGTGGTGTAATGGAGAAATGTTCTTTCTGCGTACAGAAATTACAAGCAGCTAAATTGGATGCGAAGAAAGAAAACAGAATGTTGAATGATGGCGATGCACAAACAGCTTGTCAAACAGCTTGTCCAACTGATGCAATTGTTTTCGGTAATGCGAATGATAAGAATAGTGCAATTAGCAAAGTAAGAGTAGACAATAACCAAAGAGGTTTCTATGTGCTGGAGCAATTGCATGTTTTGCCGAATGTTACTTATTTAGCTAAAGTGAGAAACACAGACGAAATAATTGAAACAGGACACCATGCAGCAACAGATCATGCAGCAACAGAGCATGATGCTACAAGTGGTGAACATAAAGCTGACAGCACTTTGCCTTCAGCACCAAAAACAGTAGAAGCGAATCATTAATAAAGTGGATTTGGAAAGTGTAAATGGATTTTTTTAGAAATTATTATTTGGAATTTTTATAATTTACTATGTCATTACTCAGATACGAATCACAGGTAAGGCCAGCACTGGTTGAAGGTGGAAAAGATTATCACCAGGTAACTGAAGATATCTGCCGTCCGGTAGAAGCCAAACCATCCAAACTTTGGTGGATTGGGTTTCTAATTTCTGTAGCCTTATTAATTTTTGGCATTATTTCCGTTACGGTGGAAGTAATATACGGAACCGGTCAGTGGAACCTGAATAAAACCATCGGATGGGGTTGGGATATTACCAACTTCGTATGGTGGGTAGGTATTGGTCATGCCGGAACATTGATTTCTGCTATCTTATTACTATTCCGTCAAGGTTGGAGAACAGGTGTGAACAGAGCTGCGGAAGCCATGACAATTTTTGCGGTTATGTGTGCTGGTCAGTTTCCTATCTGGCATATGGGTAGGGTTTGGAATGCCTTCTTCGTATTACCTTATCCAAATACAAGAGGTCCTTTGTGGGTTAACTTTAACTCTCCACTTCTTTGGGACGTATTTGCGATATCAACTTATTTTACAGTTTCATTATTATTCTGGTATTCTGGTTTATTGCCGGATTTAGCAACATTAAGAGACAGAGCTAAGAAGAAATGGAGAAAAATGTTTTATGGTGTAGCTGCATTTGGTTGGACAGGAAGCACTAAACACTGGCAGCGTCATGAAGCTCTTTCGTTGGTATTAGCAGGTTTAAGTACACCACTTGTATTGTCAGTACATACAATTGTATCTTTTGACTTTGCAACTTCAGTAGTTCCGGGTTGGCATACAACCATCTTCCCTCCTTACTTCGTTGCGGGTGCAGTATTTTCTGGTTTCGCAATGGTGCAGACTTTGCTTGTTATAACAAGAAAGGTGTTAGGTCTTCAAGAGTATATTACAATAGAACACATAAATGTAATGAACAAGGTTATTGTTTTAACCGGTTCAATTGTAGGTATTGCATACTTAACAGAGTTGTTTATGGCATGGTATTCTGCGGTGCCGTATGAGAATTTTGCATTCTTTGAAAACAGATTAAACTTAAATAGCCCTTATGGATGGAGCTACTGGATTATGATGGGATGTAACGTATTATCCCCTCAGATTTTCTGGTTTAAGAAAATGAGAACAAACCTTACCGTTACTTTTTTTATGTCAATATTAGTGAACATCGGTATGTGGTTCGAACGTTTTGTAATTATCGTTACTTCTGTTTACCGTGATTACTTACCAAGTGCATGGAGTACTTATTACACTCCTACTATTTGGGAGATTGGATTTTACTTGGGAACATTCGGATTATTCTTTACTTGTTACTTCCTGTTCTCCAAATTCTTCCCGGTAATTGCGATAGCGGAGATTAAACATATATTAAAACGCAGTGGTGAAAATTATAAAGAGAATATGGGTGTAATAGATAAAGAAAGTGTGGATCAGTTTGCAGCAGAACAATTGCATGATCATCATTAAAGATTGATGTTTAAAATTTGATATTTTTTATTTGGAATTTAATAATTTATGGCTGTAAAAAAATTTATAACAGGTAGTTTTTACGACGAGGAAGTTTTATTCCCTGCTGTAAAAAAAGTACGCAGAGCAGGTTACAAAATTCATGATGTTTTTACTCCTTTTCCTATTCATGGGTTGGATAAAGCAATGGGATTAAGAGATACTAGTCTGCATACTGCAGGATTTATATATGGTATTACTGGAACGGCAACAGCTGTAGGTTTTATTACCTGGGCGTTGACGATAGACTGGCAGATAAACTTTGGTGGCAAACCATTCTTTTCTTTACCAGCCTGGATACCTATTATATTCGAGTTAACAGTATTATTTGCGGCTGTGGGAATGGTGTTGACGTTTTGCTACTTATGCCAGTTAGCACCATTTGTAAAAAAAGATCATTTTAATCTTCGTTCAACAGACGATACTTTTTTAATGGCTTTAGAATGTACAGATAAAACAAATGAAGCCGATGCAATCAGCTTTTTAGAAAGCATAGGTGCTGTAGAAGTTGGTGTTCAGTATAAGGAAACAGGATGGTGGCTTGGTCGTTATGATAATGACAAGAAGCGGTTTGAGAAAAATGTTGAAACGGCTCATTAATAAATTATATAATCAGCGATGATGAAAAAAATTTGGATTATAACAGGATGTTTGACGATGATAGCAGTACTTGCTGGCTGTGATAAAACAAGACGTAGTCCAGGAAGAGCTTATATGCCCGATATGTCTTACAGCCGTGCATACGAAACATATTCATCTACAGAGAATTTAAAAGAAAATGGTATTAATTATACTGCAAGACCGGTAGAAGGAACAATTGCCCGTGGAGATATGGCTTCTTATGAAAATAAGAATGATTCAACTGGATATGCGAGGTCTGCCGTAGTCAAAAATCCATTAGACTTTTCTACAATTGACATGAAAGAAGCAGAGAGATTATACTTGGTGAATTGCGCCATTTGTCATGGTTCAAAATTAGATGGTAACGGTCCTTTGTGGAATGGTGGAGATGGCCCTTATCCGGCAGCACCTAAAAACCTTTTAGCTGACGATATGAAAGCAATGACAGAAGGAACCATGTTTCATTCTCTAACATATGGTAAAAACCTGATGGGAAGTTATGCATCGCAGCTTAGTACATTACAGCGCTGGGAAGTAATTGCTTACATAAAAATGAAGCAAGGCGGAACAGCTACAACAACAACAACAGTAGTTGCAGATACAACTGCTGCAGCAATAAAATAGTTTTTGAAGAAAAAATAAATGAACAAGATGGTAATCCGGGAAAAATATACAGTACCAAAGCGTTTTAATACTATAGCAATTACGCTGATGGTGATCGGCATACTGGCTATTGTTGGCTTGTATGCTACACATGGTTCAAAAAGTGATGCAACCTCACAGGCTCGTTTTTGGGGTTCGTTGTTGCAAAACAGTGTTTACTTTTTATTAGTTGTAAATGCTGCCATGTTCTTTATCTGTGCTCTCACATTGGCATGGGGCGGATGGCAAATGTCTTTTCGTAGAGTTTCAGAAGCTATTTCTGCCTGTGTTCCTGTAGTAGGAACTATTTGTGGTGTTATTCTTTTGCTTATTTGTTTTGGCAACAACCATGAAATATATCACTGGACAGATACAGAGCATGTAAAAGAGGATGCTATTTTAAATTTTAAGAAAGGATTTTTGAATAAAAATTTCTTTGCTGTAATGACAGTGCTGACAATTGTTTCTTGGTCATTATTAGGAAGGAAAATGAGAAAGCTTTCTCAAAGCATAGATAATAAGCCATTGAATGTTGAAGAAGGAAAGAAATACATATGGAACAATACAGTTTGGGCAGCGATTTACATTGTCGTTTTCTCATTAACTGTTTTGTCATCTATTCCATGGTTATGGTTAATGAGTATTGATGCGCATTGGTACAGTACCATGTATAGCTGGTACACTTTTGCAAGCACATTTGTTGCCGGTGTAGCCTTGATTACATTGTTTGTTGTTTTCCTTAAGAATAATAATTACTTAGAGTTAACGAACGAAGAGCATTTACATGACTTAGGTAAGTTCATGTTTGCCTTCTCCATTTTCTGGACTTATTTATGGTTCTCTCAGTTTATGTTGATCTGGTACGCAAACATTCCGGAAGAAACAACTTACTTCAAACCAAGAGCACAGGGAATGTATAGCGGAATTTTCTGGCTCATGTTTATAATAAACTTCCTTGCGCCATTATTGATATTTATGAGCAGGAATTCTAAAAGAAATTACGCTACATTAACTTTTATGTCGCTGCTGATAATATTTGGGCACTGGTTAGATTTCTTCCAAATGGTATTCCCTGGTCATCAGAAAGAACATGTACCGATGATACTTTGGGATTTTGGAGTGGCATTAGGTTTTGTAGGACTGATCATGTTTGTAACTGCAAGAGCATTGAGCAAGGCTCCGTTATTAGCAAAGAATCATCCGTTTATTAAAGAAAGTGTGATACACCATACTTAATAATTAGGGATGATAGAATTTGTGGAATTTGGAATTTTTTTATTTGAATTTTTTTAATCGAAGATAGATTATGCAAACATTTTTCATCATAGCGATTTTAGCACTTGGCTTTCTGATTACTTTTCAGATTGCTAAAGCCAGTGAGTATGTAGCTGTTTTACGAGGAGAAGAAAAAGTAAGAAAGCAAACAAATAAGGTTAATGCTTTTTTGTTACTCGCCTTTCTAATCATTGGAATGTTTGGTGTTTATTATTGCAATGAAACGTATAAAGGGAGAATTTTAGGTGAAGCAGCTTCTGATCATGGCGTATTAATCGATAGAATGCTTTATATCACTATTGCACTTACCGGTATCGTATTTATTGTTACCCAAGTTGCCTTATTCTGGTTTGCTTTTAAATACCAAGAGTCTGACAAAAGAAAAGCTTTTTTCTATCCGCATAATAATAAATTAGAACTGATTTGGACTGTTATTCCTGCAATTGCATTAACAGTATTAGTAGGCTTTGGTTTGTTCTATTGGTTTAAAATTACTGGCGATGCTCCAAAAGATGCAATGCAGGTAGAAGTAGTTGGTAAGCAGTTTGGCTGGGAGTTTCGTTATCCGGGAAAAGATCGCATCTTAGGTAAAAAGTATTTTAAGAAAGTAGATCCTGCGAACAATAATCCTGTTGGGCAAATTTGGGAAGACCCTGCGAATCATGATGATATATTTATGGAGCAGGAGATGCACCTGGTAGTTAACAAACCAGTTAAATTAGTAATAGGAGCAAAAGATGTAATACATGATGTGGGTTTAGTACATTTTAGAATGAAAATGGATGCTGTGCCGGGTACACCTACCACCATGTGGTTTACACCAAAGTACACAACTAAGCAAATGATTGAGAAGACAGGTAAACCAAACTTTACATATGAGATTTCTTGTGACCAGATGTGCGGACAAGGCCACTGGAGTATGAGAGGTGTTATAGTGGTAGAGACACAGGAAGAATTTGATGCTTGGATGGCTGGTAAAAAACCACAGTACCTTGTAGCAAATCCTGATAAAGATCCGTCAGTTAAAAAAGATACAGCAACGGCAAAGCCTGTAGCTGCAATTCTGAATAATTAATGTCGCAAAAAATGCGGCGTTGAAAAAAAAGATTTTTTGAAACCTCATCTTAGAATGAGGCATAAATAAAAGAAGTATGAGCGAAGTAATGAATGTACATTCGGGAGCAGCAACTGCACATGCAGAGCATCATGATGGTCATGGTCATCACCATCAGTCGTTTGTTTCAAAATATATTTTCAGTCAAGATCACAAAACGATTGCCAAGCAGTTTTTGATAACAGGTATCATCTGGGCCATCATTGGTGGTTTGTTTTCTGTATTGTTCCGTTTGCAATTGGGCTATCCAGAACAATCGTTCCCAATATTGGAAACGTTTTTTGGTAACTGGGCTAAAGGCGGACAAATACAACCTGAATTTTATTATGCATTAATTACCATGCACGGTACAGTGTTGGTGTTCTTTGTATTAACTGCAGGACTGAGCGGAACCTTTGCCAACTTCCTTATTCCTTTACAAATAGGAGCAAGAGATATGGCTTCTCCATTCCTGAATATGCTTTCTTACTGGTTCTTCTTTTTAGCCAGTGTAATCATGTTTGCCTCTTTATTTATTTCAACTGGACCTGCATCTGGTGGTTGGACGATTTATCCTCCGCTGAGTGCATTAGGCCAGGCCTCATCAGGATCGATACTTGGTATGGATTTCTGGTTGATAAGTATGGCGATGTTTATCGTTTCCTCCCTTTTAGGCGGTATCAATTATATCACTACGATATTGAACATGCGGACAAAGGGGATGAGCATGACAAGAATGCCGTTGACAATGTGGGCTCTTTTCTTTACAGCAGTATTAGGTGTACTTTCTTTCCCTGTATTATTATCAGGAGCCATTCTTTTATTATTCGATAGAAACCTAGGTACAAGTTTCTTCTTGAGTGATATAGTGGTGAATGGCGAAATATTGCCGAATGAAGGAGGTAGTGCAATTTTGTTTCAGCATTTATTCTGGTTCCTTGGTCACCCTGAGGTTTATATCATATTGTTACCAGCCATGGGAATGGTATCGGAGATACTTTCTGTTAACAGCCGGAAACCAATTTTCGGGTATATGGCTATGTTAGGCTCTTTATTTGCCATTACAATTCTTGCTTTCTTGGTGTGGGCTCACCATATGTTTGTTACGGGTTTGAATCCATTCCTTGGTTCGATATTCGTATTGCTTACTTTATTGATTGCAGTACCGTCCGCCATTAAAGTATTTAACTGGCTGACTACATTATGGAGAGGTAATATTCGCTTTACACCGGCAACATTATTTGCTATTGGATTTGTGAGTTTATTTATCTCTGGTGGCTTAACAGGTATATTCTTAGGAAACTCGACAATTGATATCCACTTACATGATACCATGTTTGTAGTTGCTCACTTCCATATAGTAATGGGTGTGGCATCTATGTTTGGTATGTTCGCTGGTATTTATCACTGGTTCCCTAAAATGTTTGGAAGATATCTGAATAATACGCTGGGTTATATTCATTTCTGGGTAACAATGGTTGGCTCTTATCTTATTTTCTGGCCAATGCATTATCAAGGTCTTGCTGGTATACCTCGTCGATATTTAGATAAAAGAGGTTGGGTATCTTTTAATGATTTCCCTTCGTTGGATAAAATGATCACTATCGTTTCTATCATAGTATTTGCAGTGCAGTTGATGTTTGTTTTCAATTTTCTTTATTCAATATTTAAAGGAAGGAAAGTGAAAGACAAGAATCCTTGGGGAGCTAATACATTGGAGTGGACAACACCATTACGTCCAGGACATGGTAACTGGGATGGCGAAATTCCTGAAGTACACCGTTGGGCTTATGATTATGGAAAAGACGGAAGAGAGTTTATTCCACAAACGGAGCCGCTTGGTGAGGGAGAGAGTGAACATTAGAGCAGCCTCCCCTGAACTCCGTTCGTTCCCTGAAAGGGAACCTCCGAAGAATGGGCTTAAGAGACCTTGATTATGTGAAGTTGCTTGATAGGTTTTAAGATAGCGAAGGAAAAAAAAATAGTTCTTTTAAAAAAATAGCCCCGTAGGGGCGGAATATCAGTAGCTCCGGGTTTTAACCCGGAGAAATGAAAACGAAGAATGTGTTTGGAACCCCATAGGGGTTCAATAAAAGTTGAGTAGTGAACAGAACGTACAAGAGTGCGACGCAAGGGACGATGATAGTAGTACAGAAGTTTGGGACATAAAATTTATGTTCTTTATATAACAAGCGGAAGCGGATGAAGAAGGTAAAAGATTATTTACAGTTGATGAAGCTTTCGCTGAGTATCATGGTGGTGTTCAGCAGTGTAATTAGTTTTTTACTGACACAAGGTTCGGAGCAGTATGTGATGAACCGCTGGACGATGATATTCTTGCTCTTTGTAGGTGGGATGTTGGTAACAGGCAGTGCTAATGCCATAAACCAGGTAGTTGAAAAAGATACGGATGCGATGATGAAGCGGACGGCGTCGAGGCCAGTTGCTTCTGGTCGTATGAGTGTTGCGGAAGGATGGGCTTTTGCCATCATTACTGGAGCGGCAGGAGTTTTTATTCTCGGTCATTATTTCAACTGGCTTGCAGCAGGTTTAGCAGCGTTTAGTTTGTTCCTATATGCATTTATTTATACGCCATTGAAGAAAGTAAATTCAATAGCAGTGTTAGTAGGTGCTGTGCCGGGAGCTTTGCCATGTTTGATTGGTTGGGCAGCTGGTGATGGATATCTTGGAACAGGCGGTTGGGTATTGTTTGCGTTTCAGTTCTTTTGGCAGTTCCCTCATTTTTGGGCTATTGCCTGGGTGGCACACAAAGATTATTCAACAGCAGGATTCAAACTGTTACCCGCAGATAAAGGACCAACCAAGTTTACAGCGTTGCAAACTATTTTGTATTCGTTATTGCTAATACCGGTTACACTGGCGCCGTTCTTTATTGGCATGTGTAGTTATGAAAATGTAAGTGGAATAATTAGTTTGTCGCTGATAGGATTGGCTAATTTATTTATGATAGGAAGATGTTTGACATTGTACAGGAAAATGGATGTGGCTTCTGCGAGACAGGTAATGTTTGGAAGCTATATGTATTTGCCGGTGGTAATGTTAGCATTATTACTTGCTAAGGTTTAAAATGAAATTCCAAAGAAAGTAATTTCCAAATTCCAATGTTTGAGCATCCATTAGAAGAACGGTGTTATCAATTTGCGAAAAGGGTAAGAGCTTTTACCAGGAAGTTAAAAAGAGATACAGAGAATTTTGAAGATATTAAACAGGTAACAAGGTCAAGTGGTTCAGTTGGGGCAAATTATATTGAAGCGAATGAAAATGTTGGACCAGGCGATTTAAGATATAGAATTAAAGTGAGCAGAAAAGAGGCGAAAGAATCAATGCACTTTTTAGGATTAATAGAGGTGTTTGGTAATAAAGAACTGGAAGTTGAAAGAAACTGGCTTGTTGATGAAGCGGGACAGTTAAGAAAGATTTTTTCAGCTATGTTGAAAAAGCTGGATGATAGCCGAAGTAAAGACAAGTGATGGGTTAGTGATTTGGAATTTGAGATTTATGAATTTGGAATTTTGATTATGGATATTGTGAGTACACAACAAAAACAAAAAATGCATCCCCACAAGTTTACGATGTGGGTGGCGATAGGCAGTATTATTATGATGTTTGCCGGTTTGACAAGTGCTTATATTGTAAAAAGCAATCAAACAAACTGGATAACAGTAGAGTTGCCAAAAGCATTCTGGGTTTCTACTGCGGTTATTTTAATCAGCAGTTTGACATTGCAGATGGCATTACGTTCTTTTAAGCAAAGGGAGATGAGTAAATACCGATTGTTGATTGGTATTACATTAATTCTTGGAGCAGCATTCGTTGTGTTTCAGTGGTTTGGATTTCAAGAATTATGGGCTCAGCAAATTACATTTAAAGGTGCTGGCGCAGGTCAGTTCTTATATGTAATATTCGGATTACATGCAATACATGTAATTGGAGGAATCGTTACTTTATTAATAATGTTTATTAAAACATTTGTGGGCAAAACAAAACTATATAGCTCCGTACCGATAGAAGTTGCGGCTGTATATTGGCATTTTGTGGATTTGCTTTGGATCTATTTATTGATATTCTTTTTAATAATCGGCAAATAAAGAGGGCCGGATTTTTTAATTTTTATTACTATGTCTACAACAACGACAGCGCATAAGACCAAATGGTGGAGTGGAGGCAAAAGCCCTTTCAACCTGGAGTATGGTAAAGTGATGATGTGGTACTTTCTGATGAGTGATGCTTTCACCTTTGGTGCATTTCTTATATCATACGGTTCTATTCGCTTTAGTCAAAACTTCTGGCCCGATCCTAACGTAGTGTTCAATGCATTTCCGGGAGCAGGACATGCTAATTTACCGTTGGCATTTGTGAGTGTGATGACATTTATATTGATCATCAGTTCTGTAACAATGGTATTGGCAGTACATGCCGGACATAAAGGAGACAAAGCAGGTGTGATAAAATGGATGTTCTGGACGATTATTGGAGGATTAGCCTTCTTAGGCTGTCAGGCATGGGAGTGGCATCACCTTATTACCGGAGAACATGCCGTATTAGCTGATGGACAAATTGAAATGATTGGACAAACTATGGGTGGTAATCCATGGGGAAATCTCGTACATGATAATGCCGCATTAACTGCTGCATTGAATAATACACCACATGAAACGTTGGTACAATTAGTACATAGTCATGATCATTCTAAAACTGCAGCAGAATTGACGGCAATGACTGATGTGCAATTAAGAGGAATGGTTGATCTTACAGAAATGCATGTAAGAGAAAAAGGACCAATTGCTTTTGGAGGTTATTTCTACGGCATAACTGGTTTCCATGGATTCCACGTTTTTTCTGGTGTTGTAATCAATATCATTATGCTGATCATGACGCAGAAAGACGTATTTAAAAACAGAGGCCATTACCTGATGATTGAAAAGGCTGGATTGTACTGGCATTTTGTAGACCTTGTATGGGTATTTGTATTCTTGTGTTTCTACCTTATATAAAAAATACCAAAAGACAAATCCCAAATTCCAAAAGAGGAAAAGGGCTTTCTGGAATTTGTAATTTATAAATTTGTAATTTAAAAGAATATGGAACATCCGGCATTTGAAGAAGTTACGGTTCATCATGAACATCAGGACGATGCAACATTTAAGAAGAAGGTTCGTAAAACGACTATTCTCTTATCAGTTATAACTATTATAGAATTAGCTATAGGTTTAATTATCTATACAATGCACAAAGGTGAAAGTCCAAGCGAACTATTGGTACTGATGTTTAAAGGTGTTGTTTGTATTCTTACATTAGCCAAAGCCTATTATATTGTTGCTGTGTTTATGCACCTTGGTGATGAGATAAGGAATATGATCATGACGATTGTAGTGCCGCTTTTACTTTTTGTATGGTTTATCATTGCTTTTATTTATGAAGGAAATTCTTATAAGAATCTTCGTAATACATACGATAAACATTTTCTGGAATCTACAACTCCGGTAAAACACCAAAAGACTGAAGCACCTGCAGAACAGAAAAGTGGAAAGGAGTAATTACTTTCAACTATTTTAATAAACCAAAACCATTAAATCAGCTGCCAGTAAACAAGGAAGCGATTTAATGGTTTTTTATTACAAAGAATTATTGTGAACAAAAAAGCTCTATATGCAGTGCTACTTGCGTTGCTACTACCGTTGGTTGCTTACTTTATTGTAAAAAATAAAAGTGAGACAGCCGTACATATGCCAAGGCATTATTTACCAGACTCCATTGTTACGGTTACAAAAAATGGCAAACGGGTTAACGATACTGTATGGCACAGGCTTCCTAACTTTTCCTTGACCAATCAGGAAGGGAAAACAATAACACTCGACAGCCTGAAAGGAAAAATTATTATTGCTGATTTCTTCTTTACGCATTGCCCTACTATTTGCCCAAGGCTTACTACTAATATGAAGCGGCTTGCAGAATCTATTCATAACGGGCAGCGGGTTGGCGACAGAACAAACAAGAAGGTACATTTTCTTTCTTTTAGTATTGATCCGGAAAGAGATTCGGTAGAACGATTGAAATACTGGGCCGACCGATTTCAAATAAACCCTGAACAGTGGTGGTTACTTACCGGTGAAAAAAAGGAGATCTATGATTATATCATCAACGAACTGAAAGTACCTGCAGAAGATGGAATGGGTGTGGACACCAACTTTATTCATACCGATCACTTTGTATTAATTGATAGCAATCGTTATGTGCGGGGTTATTATCATGGATTGGATACTGCGAAATCATTATCTCAATTATCAAGAGATCTGGTACTACTAACGATGGAGAAAGATCCTAAATCTAAAAGCTTCTTTGATGGTAAGTTGCAGATAATGGCGGTAGCCTTTTTATTAGCCATATTGGGAGTGGGCTTACTCTTCTTCATCTTTAGAAAAAACAAAAACTAATGCTTGAACCTGTTTTAAAAAAGAATGATAAAAAGGCAAAGCTGCTTATTTTTATTTTCTCCGTTATTGTATTTACTGCCATTACGTTGTTAGCCAAGGTAAAAATTGAAGTGGATCTTGGATTTGATGTGCACTTGTTTGCAAAAGCAAATGCATTAATAAATTCAGTAGTTGCATTTTTGTTGATTGTGGCATTGATAGCCGTTAAAGCTAAAAACTACACACTGCATAAGAATGTAATACTGACGGCGATGTTTCTTTCTATACTTTTTTTAGTTAGCTATATCTGTCATCATTTATTTACGGCGGAAACAAGGTTTGGCGATACCAACCTGGATGGCATCATATCGGAAACTGAAAAAGCTGCTGTGGGTAACAGCCGGATGATCTATTATATTATTTTGGGAACACATATTCCACTAGCCGGTATTATCCTTCCCTTTATTCTCTTCTCTGCCTATCGTGGCCTGACCGGCGAATTTGAAAAACATAAAAAACTTGTTCGCATTACATGGCCTATCTGGTTTTATGTTGCAGTAACGGGAGTTATTGTTTATTGGATGATTAGTCCGTACTATGGATAGAAGAGTATTTTTTTGGTGGGTTTATACAATATGGGTAATCAATAATGAGTGGTGAAGAAGCTTAGGAAATAATAAATAGCTAATTTGCTAATTGTTTAGATAGATTTTCATCAGTTAATTTATTTTTGATTATTTGATATGAAAATATTAATTATAGAAGATGAGCCTGCTATGCTGGAATCTATGCAGCAGTCGCTCCTACAGGAAAAATATATAGTAGAAACGGCACATGATTTTTATACTGCACAAGAGAAGCTTGGTATTTATGAATATGATTGCATTCTCCTTGATATAGGACTTCCGGGTGGTAATGGACTTACATTGCTTGAAGAGTTGAAGAAACAAGACAAAACAGAGGGAGTAATTATTGTTTCAGCAAAAAACTCTTTAGAGGATAAAGTAAAAGGTCTTGATCTGGGAGCCGATGATTACTTGGCTAAACCTTTTCATATGGCAGAGCTGCATGCCAGAGTTAAATCCGTCTTAAGACGAAAGAAGTTAGGAGGAAGTAATTTCAGCAGCTTTAACAATTTGAAAATTGATGCTGAACAAAGAATAGTATGGGTGAACGAAACAGAAGTTATATTAAATCGAAAAGAATTTGATGTATTGCTTTATTTGGTTATCAATACTAACCGTCTTGTAAGTAAATCTGCTATTGCAGAACATGTATGGGGTGATTATATAGATGAGTCAAATAGTTTTGAATTTTTATATTCTCAAGTAAAGAACCTTCGAAAAAAATTGAAAGATCATGGTGCTGAAGTTGAGATACAGGCAATTTATGGAGTAGGTTATAAATTGACAGCTGAATGAAATTGCTAAACTATACTTCCGCTTATTTTGCTGCTATTCTTTTAGTTGTAATAACCATCTGGGCGGGTGTCTTTTATTATGCTATGCTTGATGAGATAAATGACAGCATTGACGATGGACTGGATAACCAGAAAGGCCTTGTTATCCAAAAAGCAACACTTGATACGACCTTACTACAAAAGAATGATTTTGATGAAAGCGACTATGCGATTAATGAAATTCAGCCATCAACAGCACTGGATTTTCAGGATCAGTATACAGATACAATGATGTATAAAGAAAATGAAAGAAGCGAGGAACCAGTTAGATTGCTTACTACAGTTTTCTTACATAATGGACAGTACTATAAACTGCAGGTGGCTACATCAATGGTAGAAGAAGATGATCTTATGCGGCAGTTGTTTTATTCAATTTTGTGGCTTTACATTGGTCTGGTAACAACTATTATTTTATTTAATAATTATTTATTAAAAAAAATATGGAGACCTTTTTACCAACTGTTGAAACAATTAAAAGCTTTTAATTTAAGTAAGCCTGTTCCGCTCAACACTTCTACAACAAATGTAGACGAGTTTAAGTTATTGAATGAAACTGTTCAAAAACTGCTGCAGAGAAATGTGGAAATATATACCAGTCAAAAACAGTTTATTGAAAACGCTTCGCATGAATTGCAAACACCACTTGCGATAAGTATTAATAAACTTGAAATGCTGGCAGAGAAGAGTGTATTGCCTGACGACCAGCTTCAGCTACTGGCTTCAGCAATTGATAATCTGGAACGCCTTACCCGGCTT
>Ga0209476_10000565_pt1 | contig 25321 bp, 17 predicted proteins | sample KloWWTrecipitate_FD_187179 | JGI IMG/M metagenome (GOLD analysis project Ga0209476, IMG submission 187179) | Active sludge microbial communities from Klosterneuburg, Austria, studying microevolution and ecology of nitrifiers - Klosterneuburg... | ecosystem: Engineered > WWTP > Aerobic digester... | reverse complement strand
TCGTCGCCAGCGCGCCCACGCCGACATCGCCGAAGTCCAGGCGCATGGGCGCGGTGTAGGAGGGTGTCGCCGTGGATATGCCGGTGCCCGCCAGCTCGATGTCGTAGGCCTCCGACAGCGTGCCCGAGCTCACCGTGATCCGCGTCATCGAGGTGGTCGCACCCGGCACCGTCGGCGCGAAGCGGAACGTGATCGAGCAGGTGAGGCCGAAGCCCACCAGCCCGAATCCGCAGGACTGCGTCGGGATGCTGAAGCCGGACGGGTTGCTCAGCAGCAGCTGCGTGTCGTAGGTCTGTAGGTTGCTGGTGGGATTGGTGATCGAGAGCACGACGTTGGTCTGCGTGCCGAGCAGCTGCGATCCGAAGTCGATCCGCGTCGGCGCCACTCGCGCCAGGCTGCCGCTGCCCACGCCGGCGTAGCGCAGGCGCGCCAGCACCGGCGCTGGCTGGCCGATGATGATCGGCAGGCATTGCCCGAACAAAGCCGGCGGCCGGCACACCGTGCTGCTGGCCGCGTAGGGACGACCACCGCCGGCCGAGGGCGTGAAAGTCACCGACATGGTGCAGGTCGCGCCGGGGTTGACCGAGCCGGTGCAGGTCCCCTCGCTGGTGACGAACTCGTCGCCCGGGTTCGCGGCCAGGATCTGCGGCGAGACCGCCGCCGAGCTGACGTTGCGCAGCACGATGTTGGCGCTGGCCGAGCGCCCGACGTTGACGTTGCCGAAATCGAGCTCCGCCGGCGTGGCGGTGAAGGGCGGCGGCGCGGGCGGCGGCGCCGCCACCGCCAGTGCGAAGTCCTTGGTCGCGGTGGCCGCGACGCTGTCGGTGACGCGCACGCTGAAATTGAAGCTGCCGTTCACCGTGGCCTTGCCGCTGATCGCGCCGCTGGCGCTGTTGAGCTGCAGGCCGGCCGGCAGCGCGCCCTGGACGAGGCTCCAGTTGGCGTACACGCCGCTGCCGCCGATCGCGGCCAGCGTGGCGCCGTAGCTCGCGCCCTGGGTCGCGCCCGCCAGCGGCGAGGCCGTGCTGATCGCCAGCGGCACCGGTGCCGGCACGCAACTGAGTGCGTAGGCGCGGATCGCCGTGGTCGGCGCGGCGTCGGTCACCTGCACGTTGAAGTTGAAGCTGCCCACTTCGGTCGGCGTGCCGCTGAGCAGGCCGGTGGGAGGTGCCAGCGCCAGGCCCTCGGGCAGCGCACCCGACATCAGCTGCCAGTTGCCCGCCACGCCAGACCCGCCGCTGGCACTGAAGGTCTGCTGGTAGGCGCTGCCGACGGTGCAGTTGGGCAGCGGCGAGGGCGTGGTGATCACCAGCGGCGGCTGCGGCGCGATCGTGATCGCGTAGCTCGCGATCGCGGTCGCGCCGACACTGTCGGTGACCTGCACCGTGAAGTTGTAAGTGCCCACCGCGGTCGCCGTGCCACCCAGCGTGCCGCTCGCCGGCGCCATGACGAGGCCGGTCGGCGCATTGCCGTTGCTCACCACCCAGTTGACGTAGCTGCCGCTGCCGCCGATGGCGTTGAAGCTGAAGAGGTAAGGCTGGCCGACGAGGCCGGCCGGCAGCGGCGGCGCGGTGCTGATCGCGAGCTTGCGCCCAGCGACCACCGGGTCGGAGAACTCCGAGGTGTTGTTGGCGGGCGTCAGGGGCAGTGGCGCCGGCTGGTCGCCGGTCGGCGGCACGTCGCTGGGCGTGAGGTCGGTGGAGGTGGCGACGACCTGCATGCCGACGGTGTCGGCCGAACCGCCCACGTCGACCGTGCACAGGCCGGCGACGCAGCCCGCGCCCACCGGGCGGCCCTCGGCGTCGGTACTTACGATCTGTTCGCCGAGGAACATCTGGTCGGCGCCGCCGGGCGGGTTGGCGAAGAATTCGATGCGGATCGCGTTGCTGGCGTTGGGCCGGTTGAGCACGGTCCAGCGCATCCGGGTGGCACCGCCGTCGAACTCGGGCGCGCCCGCGCCGGCGCAGATCGGCGGGTCGGCAGCCCCGCCGCACAGTGCCGGCCGGTGCTGGTCGAAGTTGGCGTAGTTGGTGCCCGGGTTCTCGAGCTGGTCGAGCGGATCGGCGGTATTGAGGATGCGCTCGAGGTCGATCTCGACCCCGGCGCCGCTGGCCGCGTTGCCGTAGATCTTGTTGCGCTGGATCAGGTTTGCCCAGCCATTGGTCGGCGAGCCATTGCGGATTGCGATGCCGTTGCGGTTGTTGGCGGCGATGATGTTGGCATCGATCGGCGCCGGCCCACCGATCGTGGTGCCGCTGGCCAGCGTGACGTGGATGCCGTCGCCGACATTGCCCAGGTTGGTCGCCGCCGACAGGCCGGTCGGCAGCGACACGCCGATGAAATTGCCGCGGATGACGTTGTTCACCACCGAGGAGCCGCGCACCACGATGCCATGGCGCCGGTTGCCGAGGATGAGGTTGTAGCGGATGTCGTTGTTGGACGTGGTGACCACGATGCCGTTGCCGGCGTTGCCATAGTTGAGCTGGCCCAGCGGCGTGCTGCCGCCGGGGAAGGTGGCGAGGCCGATCACGTTGCCGTAGACCCGGGCATTGCTGCTCGAAGCGGTGATCAGCACGCCGCCCGCGGTGTCGGCGCCCTCCACGTCGAGGTCGCTGCTCGGCGCCTCGCTGCGGTTGTCGCTGATGGTGTTGGCGGGGCCCAGTACGATGGCGATGCCGGTGGGATTGTTGGCGCCGGCGCCGCTGGTCTTGGGGAAGGCGTCGATCGCGACGCCGTTCTCCGCGTTGCCGACGTCGGCGGGACCGCTGCCCAGGCCGACCAGGTTGCCGGCGACGAAGTTCGGCAGGCGTACGCTGCCAGGATCGACGGCGATGCCGTCGCCGAGGTTGCCGCTGACGATGTTGCCCGGGCCGATGAAGTTGCCGTAGGCGGTGCCGCTGACGCGGATGCCGGCGCGGTTGGACGCGCCGCCGGGGCCGCGCCCGTTGGGTACCGCGCTGAGCCCGTTCTGGCTCAGGCCGACGATGTTGCCGGCGATGATGGTGTTGACCGTGCCCTGGCCGAAGATCCAGATGCCATTGCCGCGGTTGCCCGAGACCACGTTGCCGCTGATCAGCGTGGGCGTGGTGATCACCGACAGCGCGGCCTGCAACGCGGCCTGCAAGGGGCCGACGCCGGCATAGCCCTGGGGCAGCGTCGCGATCAGCGAGGCCAGCGTCGGCAGCGTCGCCGGGATCGGCGCGCTGCCGCTGACCGAGATGCCCGCGCCCACGTTGGCATCGGCGTCGCTGGACGCCGAGGTGGCGCCGACGTTGGTGCCGATGCGGTTGCCGGTGATGGTGTAGCCGTTGCCGGAGAGGCTGATGCCGTCGCCGCCGCAGCGGCGCACGACCAGGTTCTTCACCGTCGAGCCCTCGGCGCCATTGGGGTTGAGCGCGGTCGTCACGTCGCGCAGGTCGAGGCAGCCCTGGATGCCGCTGCCGTCGATCTCGACCCGGCCGCCGCTCTGGGTGTTGCCCGGGTTCGTGCCATCGAGCGTCACCGCGGCGATGATCTGCGGCAGGCTGGCGCTGAGCTGGATGCGGGTGATGGCGGCCGCGAACTTGATCGTGTGCGGGCCGGCCTTGTTGTTGGCCTCCTGGATCGCCGCGCGCAGCGTGCAGCTCGTGCCGTTGGCCGGCGTCGCGGTGCTGCAGGTGTTGTCGTTGAGGTTGGAGTCGGCGCCCGATCCGGCGTCATTGACCGTGTAGGTGATCGCCTGCAGCGGCGTGGCTGCCAGCAGCAGCGCGACCAGCACCAGCCCGCACGTCGACTTCAGCATGGCCCCAACCCCCATCCAGGAACGGCGCGCAAGGCGCCGCGATACCGGGGTAAACGCCGGACCGGCGCGAAAACGAACATCGCGCCGGCGACGGCACGGCGGGCCCCGTGCCGCGATCCCGCCCGGCTTGATCAGCCGAACGGCGCCACGCCGATCCAGCGCGCGTGCAGGTAGAAGGCGAACCCCGCCCAGGCCGCCGTACCGATCGCCACCGTGAGCAGCGTGCTGGCCAGGCTGGCCGGCGCCCGGCTCGGCGGCTCGCGCCGGCGCGCGGCGCGGAAGCTGAGGATCGACCAGACCAGCAGGCTGCCGAACAGCACCATGCCGTGCAGCCAGCCGTTGACCAGCAGGTGCGCCAACGCCCACAGCTTCACCGCCAGCACCATCGGATGGCCGAGCCGGGTCTTGAAGCCGTTGCGCGGCACGTAGGCCGCGACCAGCAGGATGAAGGCCGGCAGCGTGAGCAGTGCCGCGGCGTGGCGCAGTCCCACTGGCGGCAGCCACACCAGCACCGGCGCCTGCCGGGCCTGGCCGTAGCCATAGATGATCAGCACGAAGCCGGCGATTGAAAGAATGCCGGCCACGGCCTTCCACGCGTTCGCGCCCCAGGCCGAGATCCGCGCCTCGCGCCAGCCCGGCGCGACGATGCGCAGCGAGTGCGCGGCGATGAACACGATCAGTCCGAGGACAAGCAGGGTCATGGCGCGCGTTCCGGTGTCGGGTTGGAGGGGACGATCATGTGCCGTGGCGCCCGCATCACGCGGGCAGCTTGAGTCGCGCGAGCAGCTGCGCGAAGCGCGGATCCGGGCGCAGCGGATCGAGGAAAGGATCGCTCAGGATCGCGACCAGCGCCGGATCGCCGACCCGCAGCGCGGTCTCGAGCGCCGCGAAGGCCGCATCGGGCTCACCCCACTGCGCGTGGATCTGGGCTTGCTGGAACGCCGACCAGTCGGGATCGCCCGTGGCGAGCAGGGCGTCGAGCGCCTGCCGTGCCTTGTCCGGCTGCCCCAGCGCATGCCAGGCCATCGCCAGGCCGGTGGCGTGCTTCCAGTCCACCGTCTCGGCCTCGAACTCGGCCCGCGCGCGCTCGGGATCGCCGGTCGAGAGGGCGATCTGGCCGAGCTCGTAATGGACATTGCCCAGCTTCGGCGCCTCCGCGATCAGCGCCGACAGGATCCGTTCGGACTCCGCATACTGGCGGTCGTAGCGCAGCAGCATCCCGAGGAACGAGCGGCTGCGTATCCCGACCGGGTCCAGCGACACCGCGACGCGCGCGGCCGCGATGGCCTCGTCGCGGTGCCCCATCGCGAACCGGTGGTTCGCATGGTCGATCTGGACGATGACATTGCCGGGATTGAGGGCCATCGCGCGCGCGCTGTCGGCGGCGGCAGCGGCCCAGTCCAGGGTGACCAGGTTGATCCGGGAGCGCTCCGTGTACGCCTCGGCCAGGTCCGGCGCCAGTTCCAGCGCGCGCGCGAGCGCCGCCCTCGCCGCTGCGTAACCTTGCGCTGGCGGCATCCAGCCATTGGTGGTCAGGATCCTGAGCACCTCCGCACGCGCCACGTGGGCCTTGGCGAAGTCCGGATCGAGCGCCAGCGCCTGGTCGGCGTAGGCCAGGCGCTGGTCGAGGCCCTCGCGCATGCCGACCGTGGGAATGATCGCGGCCGCGCGCAGGTAAAGATCGTGGGCCTCGACGTTGCGGGTGCCGCCGAGCTCCGCGCCGGCGATCTGCGCCGGCAGCAGGCGGAGCTTGAGCTCGCCGGCGACCTCGCGCGCGATCTCGTCCTGCACCGCGAAGATGTCGGCCACGTCGCGGTCGTAGGTGTCCGACCACAGGTGCGAGCTGTCGGCGGCGCGGATCAGCTGCGCGGTGATGCGCACGCGCCCGCCGGCCTTGCGCACGCTGCCCTCGAGCACGTGCGCCACCGCGAGCTTGGCCGCCACGGTCGCGATGTCGGTCTTCTCGCCCTTGAACGCGAACGAGGAGGTGCGCGCGATCACGCGCAGGCCGGGCATCCGCGCCAGCACGTTGAGCAGTTCCTCCGACAGGCCGTCGGAGAAATACTCGTTCTCGGGATCGCCGCTCATGTTGACGAAGGGCAGCACCGCGATCGAGGGCTCGCCCGCCTTGGCGCCGGCGTCGGTTGCCGGGATTGCGCCCGGTGCCGCGGTCGCGGCGACGTCGGCCGGTGCCGCTCCCGGCAGGAAGCGGTTGGCCACCAGCAACCCGGTCGCGGCAAGCAGCAGGACCACGATCAGCACGTTGAGCTTGCGCGCTGTTGCGGCGGTGATCGAGGCATTGCGCTCGACTTCATGCTCGCGCTTGAGCCCCTCGGGCGTGAGCTCGTAGACCCAGGAGAAGATCAGGGTCAGCGGGAACCCCAGGATCAGGATCCCGAGCACCAGCCGCACGCTCCAGGGCGGCAGCTCCAGCGCCCCGAACAGCACGTCGGCCACCTGCAACAGCAGCCACGAGGCCACCAGGTAGAGCAGGCCGGTGCGGACCACGTTGCGGCGATTGAGTTCGGCGATGAAGCTCATCGGCAACGACGGTCCCCCGGGCTTGGGCTAGCATGCCGCTTGGGCCCAGCGACGGCAAATGCTCCCCGCAGGCCGCCGCAAGGGGCCCATAAAGGGGCCAGAGTGAATATCCGTTTCAAACGATAATTCACTCTGGCCCCTTTTTCGCAGGCCGCCGCAAGCTGTGATGCAGGCCGCAGCAACGCCGGGATGCGGGGACTAGCGTGGCGCAATGGTGCAGGCGCCGGAAGGGGGATGCCACGTGCCGAATCGTCTGCTGCGAATCGTCCTGGGCGCGGCCATGGCCGTGGCGCCCGGCGCCGCGTTGCGCGCGGGCGAGACCACGATCCAGAACGACGCCGTGATCGACTTCAGCACGGCCACGATCGTCACCGGCTTCGTGGCCAGCGAGAAGGCGGCCAGCTGGCTGACCTCGCCCTGCGCCGGCAACATCCGTGCCGCCCAGGTGTTGTGGCGCTCGGCGTCCGGTTCGGCGCCGCCCGAGTTCGGCCGCTCGATCGAAATCCTGCGCGCCGGGACCTTTCCCAACCCGGGCGCGATGGCCGAGACCATCCTCGGGCCGGTGCTCAGCGACGGCGTGATCAACGAGTACCGCTACCTCGACGAGAACATGGCGGTGCCGTTGGTGGTGCCGGTGATGCAGGACGAGACCGTCGTCGTGGCGCTGACCTTCGACGTCGCGCCGCCGGCGCCGGTCGGGCCCAGCGTGGTGCGCGACAACAATGGGTGCCAGGCCGGGCGCAACGCCATCCTGGCCGAACTCGGCGGCGGCAACTTCACGTGGTTCTCGTCGTGCGCGCTGGGCCTGGCGGGCGACTTCGTCATCCGCGCGGTGGTCGACTGCGGCAGCGGCGGCACGCCGATGGCGAACCTCTCGGCGACCAAGAGCGCCGCCGCGCCCACCGTGGCGCCCGGCGGCACGGTCGACTATACCCTGACCATCGCCAACGCCGGACCCGATGCCGTCGTCGGCGCCACCGTCACCGACGCCTTCCCGGCCGCCTTCGCCAGCGTGCTGTGGGCCTGCGCCGCGACCGCGGGTTCCTCCTGTGCGCCGGCTACCGGCAGCGGCAACATCAACAAGCTGGTCACGCTCGCGCCGATGGGTTCGATCGTGTTCACCGCCCAGGCCGTCACCCGCGGCGACGCCAGCGGCACCATCACCAACAACGTGGCCGTGGTGCCGCCCGCCGGCACCACCGATCCCGCCCTCGGCAACAACATCGGCACGGCGGCGGTCACGGTGCTGGTCGACCCGATCTACGCCAACGGCTTCGAGGGTCCGGGTTGACGCACGGCAGCACCGGCATGCTGCTGCTGGTGGCGCTCGCCGCCAGTGCGCCTGCGGGCGCGGTGATCCGCCCGGTGTCGGATGTGGCGGGCCTGCAGGCGGCGCTGGCGGCGGCCGATCCCGGCGACGAGATCGTGCTCGCCGCGGGCAGCTACCTGGTCGAGAGCAACCTGAACGTCACTCGCAGCGGCACCCCGTGTGCGCCGATCCGCCTGCGCGCCGCCACCGCGCACGCCGCGCTGCTGCGCTTCGATACCGTCGAGGGCTTGCGCGTCGCCGCGTCCGACTGGCGCTTCGAGGACCTGTCGATCCAGGGCGAGTGCGGCAGCGACGACTCCTGCGAGCACGCCTTCCACCTGTTGTCGGCGGCGGACCGCACGGTGCTGCGCAACAACCGCGTGCGCGACTTCAACGCGCCGGTCAAGGGCAATGGCGAACCGGTCGGGCCCGGCGGGACCTACGTATTCCCCGACGACGTGCTGATCGAGCGCAACCACTTCCATGGCACGCGGGCACGCAACACGGCCAACCCGGTCACCATGATCGACGTGGTCGGTGGCCGGCGCTGGATCGTGCGCGGCAACCTGATCTACGACTTCCAGAAGGCGCTGGGCGACGGCATCAGTTATGCCGCGTTCCTCAAGGGCAACTCACGCGATGGCCTGTTCGAGCGCAACCTGGTGATGTGTGCGCGCAACTTCACGGGCGGCACGCGCCTCGGCCTTTCGCTGGGCGGCGGCGGCACGGCGCCGCAGTTCTGCGAGGACGGCAGCTGCAATACCGAACACCAGAACGGCATCCTGCGCAACAACCTGATCGTGAACTGCTCCGACGTGGGCATCTACCTCAATCGCGCCCAGAACACCCTGGTCGACCACAACACGCTGTATGCCACCACCGGCATCGACGTGCGTTTCGCGACCAGCAGCGCCACCCTGCGCAACAACGCGCTGACCGGCGCCATCCGCAATCGCGACGGCGGCACCAGTACGCAGTCCGGCAACCTGGCCAATGTCGCGCTCGCGACGATGCAGGCCTGGTTCCAGGATCCCGTCAATGCCGACTTCCGTGCCCTCGATGTCGCGGCGCTGGTGGATCAGGGTGCGGGCGGCACCGCGGTGATCGACGACTACTGCGGCGACGACCGCGACGACGGACTCAATGACATCGGCGCGGTCGAATACGACGGCGAGGCCGATTGCGATACCCGCCCGGATGCACCTGCCAGCGTGATCCTGGCCGACGGCTTCGAATGAGGCGGCATGCGGGGCGCCGGCGCGCGCCGACCGCGCGTCAGTCCGCGAGGTAGGCGGGGATTCCCGCGCCCAAGGCGATGTCCCGCCGCACCTGCCACACGCCATCGGCATCGCGGACCGGATGGGCGATCCCGTATCCGCCGCGACCGCTTTGCCGCTCGCGCTGCGCGGCGGTGAGCCTCGGATCGTCATCGAACACGAGGTCGTCGATGTAATACGTGCCGCGACCGGGCTCGACCACGTGCAGGTGCACGTGCTGCGGATCGCTGCGCATCGGGTACGCGCCAGGCCGCACCGTATCGAAGCGATAGCGGCCCTGCGCATCCGTGCGGACCCAGCCGCGCAGCAACCCATGGCGCGTGTTGCCCCGCGGATAGGAACCGTGCGCATCGGTCTGGTAGGCATAGACGACGATGCCGGCCGCCGCAACGCCATCGCGCGTGCGCACCGTGCCCTCGATGGTCATCGGCTCGCCCTTGGCGTCGACTGGCGCGATGCGGGCCCGCGACCCAGGCTCGGCGGGCATCCCGGCGAACACCAGCTCGCATCCCTCGCAGGGCAGGCCAAGCACGGGCTCAGCGGCGCGCACGGCGTCCGCCACCAGCAGGCACGACAACACCAGGCCCAGCAACGTCTTCATGTCACCCTTGCTCCTCGACTTGGGTGGCGGAACGTATACGGTCTGCTGCTGCAGCCCCGCATCCGGGCTATGCGCCGGCGCCGTCGATCCAGCCGGCGGCACGCTGGGCGATCATCGCTACCACCGCGTTGGGATGGCCGCGCGGGACGCTGGGCATCACCGAGGCGTCCGCGACCCACAGGCCGCGCACGCCATGCACGCGCAGTTGCGGATCGACCACTGCCCGGGCGTCCGAGCCCATGCGGCAGGTGCTGCTGGGGTGGTAGACGGTCTGCAGGTCGGCGTGAAGGTGCGCCAGCAGGGCCTCGTCCGACTGCGTCCCGGCTCCGGGACTCAGTTCGCCCGCGTTCTCCGCCGCCAGCGGCGCAGTCGCGGCGATGCGGCGCGCCAAGCGGGCGCCGGCCAGCAGGACCTTGCGGTCGATGCCCTCGGGATCGGTCAGGAGGCCGAGGTCAATGGCGGGCGCCGCCAGCGGATCCGCGCTGCGCAGCGAGAGGCGTCCGCGCGACCGCGGGGCCACCACCGCGGTGCCGATGCTGAAGGCGTGCACCCGTGGCGGTTCCAGGAAGTGGTTGCGGCGCTCGAAGGGCAGGAAGATGAGTTCCAGGTCGGGCGCCGACACCGGCCCCGGCTCGACCTGGGTGAAAGCAAAGGCCTCGACGCCGTTCGAGGCCAGCATGCCGCGCTTGCGCAGCAGGTAGTCGAACAGGCTGCGCAGCGACTCCGCGCGCAACAGGGTGTCGGTCCCCGGCGTGTTGAAGCTGACACCGGCCACCGGATGGTCCTGCAGGTTGGCACCCACCTCGGGCGCGTCGAGCACGGGCGTGATGCCGTGCCGCGCCAGTTCCGCGGCCGGCCCGATGCCGGACAGCATGAGCAGCTGCGGCGTTCCGAAGGCGCCGGCGGCGAGCACCACGGCGCCCGACCGGAACGACTGCGCCTTCCCCCCGCGATGAACCTCCAGCCCGGTAGCACGCCCCTCCTCGAGCAGGATCCGGCTCACGTGCGCGTCGATCAGTACCTCGAGGTTGGGCCTGCGCATCGCGGGCTTGAGGTAGGCGTCGTAGCAGCTGTAGCGCTTGCCATCACGGTGCGCGAGCTCGCACATCCAGGCGCCCTGGAAGGCCTGTCCGTTGTAGTGCGGCTGCGTGCCGAGGCCACTGGCGCGCGCTGCTTGCACGAAGGCATGGGCCGACCGGCGCGCGTTGTGGTTGGGCGAGACCACCATCGGCCCGTCGCGGCCGCGCGTCGCGTCGCCGTCGGCGCCCAGCCAGCGCTCCTGGGCCTTGAATACCGGGGCGACGTCGCCCCAGCCCCAGCCGCTCGCGCCCGCGCCGACCCAGCCCTCGAAATCGGCGGGGTGGCACCACTGGTGGATCTGCGCATTCATGTTCGACGAGCCGCCGAGCATGCGGCCGCGCGGGGTGTAGATGCGCACGCCGCCCGCGCCGGCCTGCGGTTCGCTTTCCAGGTTCCAGTCCAGCGGCCCCTTGAAGAGCTTGGTGAATCCGGCCGGGATCGTCACGAAGCGGCTGGCCGGCTCACCACCGGCCTCGACCAGCAGCACCCTGCGCCGGCCAGAGCGGGTGAGCGCCTCGGCCAGCACGCACCCTGCCGTCCCCGCACCCACGATGATGACGTCGAACATCGGCTCCTCCCGCACGTGCACCGCAACGACAGGCCGGCGCGAACCCCCGATTCACGCGCCAGATGGCGCCGTCCCCATCCGCTGGCCCACCAGCGGCGCCCGCAAAAAAGGGGCCCAAAAAAGGGGCCAGAGTGAATATCCGTTTCAAACGATAATTCACTCTGGCCCCTTTTTCAGGATGGCGCCGCCGCCAAGCGCTAGCCCACCAGCGGCGCCTGCGCCGAGAAGCTGTCGAAATCCCCGCCCAGGGTGCGCACCGCGCACTGGTAGCCGATGTCGACGGCGCGGTCGAAGGCCTGCCAGTCGAGCAGGTCGATGTTGCCCAGCGCCGGCGCCAGCAGCAGGCTCGAGGACTGGCGTGCGGCCAAGGTGGCGGCGCCCGAGTTGACCATGCCCGCGCGCAACAGCACCTGCAGGATGCCGGGCCGCTTGCCGCGGCCGAAGAGGTCGGGGATCAGCTTCCACCACGGTGGCAGGTCGATCTCGTCGGCGTGCGCGCGCACGGCGTGGTCGCCGCCGATGTCGACCGCGATCACCTCGCCATGGTGGGTCTCTCGCATCACGTCGACCGGCAGGTTGTTGATCACGCCGCCGTCGACGTGGACCTGGCCGCCGAGGAACACCGGCGGCAGCACGCCGGGGATGGCCACGCTCGCGCGCAGCCATTGCCACACCGGGCCGCTGCGGTGCACCGCGGCGCGGCCCTCGGTCAGGTCCGCGCTGACGCAGAAGTAGGGCAGGACCAGGTCCTCGATCTCGCGCTCGCCGAAGGTCTCGCGCAGCAGGCGGCTGATCTTGGCCCCGGACTTGATCGACACCACCGGCAGGGTCCATTGCGACAGCGGGTTGGTCTCGACGAAGCAGCGGCGGAAGTTGGCGATCATCTCCTCGGTCGACCAGTCGCAGGCCAGGCCCGCGGCGATGATCGCGCCGATGCTGGTGCCGCCCACGGCGTCGACCGCCATGCCGGCCTCGCGCAGCGCCTTGATCACGCCGATGTGGGCAAAACCGCGCGCGCCGCCGCCCGACAGCACCAGGCTCAAGCTGCGGCCCACCGCTAGGCGCGCCACGCGCGCGACGTCGTCGGCATTGCGCACGTGGTGCAACTGCGCGCGCGGGCGCAGGCGCGACCAGCGACGCCCGGCGCCCAGGCGCGGCTTGCCCTGGTGGACCAGGGCCAGGTGTTCGGGGCGCGGCAGCGGCGCGCTCAATCCGCGTGCGCATTCGGCCCAGGGCGCGGGTTGCGCGCCGGGCTCGGCGAGGAACACCAGCGCATCGGCCTGGCGCAGGGTGAGCTGGCGCCAGGCATCGTCGGCGGCGTTGGCGATGTAGATCACATAGCGGTGCTGGGCCTCGAGCGCGGCGAACCAGGCCGGATCGTGGCCCTGGCCGTCGCCGGCGCCCACGGTGGTGACGCTGCCGTAACGGGTCAGCGCGGCGGCGAGCGTGCGGGCGAAGCCGGACACGTCGACGCCCTCGGTCTGCGGCAGCAGCGCCAGCGTGCGCGGACCCAGGGTCTGGCGCTGGCCCTGCGGCACGGTGGCGCGGTCCAGCGCCTGGCGCGCCATGGCCATCGCGGCCTGCGGCGCGCGGTGGGCGAGTTCCTCGAACTTCGGTCGGCCCAGGCGCAGCAGTTCGGAATCGCGCAGCGCGCGCACGGTGGCGCTGCGCGGGCGGCCGGTGATGAGGCCGGTCTCGCCCACGGCTTCGCCGGCCACCACCTGTCCGATCACGCGCGCAGGATCGTCGGGCGCGAAGGCGCCGAGCGAGCCGGACAGCAGCAGGTACACGCAGTCGGAAGCCGAGCCGGCGGTGAACAGGGTCGCGCCACCGGGCAGCGTGAGGGCCTCGAACTCGCCGACCAGCCACTCGCGCACCGGTTCCGGCATGTGCGCGAACCAGGGCACGGTATCGGCCAGCAGCTTGGGGTCGATCGGCGGCACGGGGTTCATGCGGAGGGGAGCGATCGCCGGCGGTGCGGGGATGCTACTGCGATCGGGCGGCCGGGGTGCGGGCCGGCGGCGGCCGGCGCTTGAAAACGCGGCCGCGCGCGCCCACCCTGATGGCGTCCCCACGCCCGAATTTCCCATGACCGAGACCAATCCCCTGCTCGCGGCCGCCGAGCTGCCGCTGTTCCGTTCGATCGAGCCGCGCCACGTGGTGCCCGCGGTCGAGGCGCTGCTGGCCGAATACCAGGCCCGGGTGGATGCGCTGTGCGCCGACCCGGCCGCGCGCGACTGGGACTCGCTCCTGCAGCCCCTGGAAGACATGGAGGACCGGCTCGACCGCGCCTGGTCCCCGGTCGACCACCTGCACTCGGTCAAGGACAGCCCGGCGCTGCGCGAGGCCTACGGCGAGGCGCTCGAGCGCATCACCGACTTCTCCAGCGAACTGGGGCAGAACCGCGCCTTGTACGAGGCCGTGCGCGCGGTGCGCGAGCGCGCCGACTTCGCCCAGCTCACGCGCGCGCAGCGCACCATCATCGACGATTCGTTGCGCGACTTCCGCCTCGCCGGCGTCGCCCTGGAGGAACCGGCGCGCACGCGCTACCGCGAAATCGCCACCGAGCTGTCGAAGCTAGGCACCGAGTTCGACCAGGCGGTGATGGACGCCACCGAGGCCTGGTCGCTGGATATCGAGCGCGCCGATGCGCTGGACGGGCTACCGGAATCGGCGCTGGAGATCATGCGCCGCAACGCGCAGGAGGCGGGGCGCGCCGGCTACCGGGTGACGCTGCGCTCGCCCAGCGTGCAGGCGATCATGACCCACGCCCGCGACCGCGCGCTGCGCGAGCGCGTGTACCACGCCTACCAGACCCGCGCCTCGGAACAGGGGCCGTGCGCCGGACAGTTCGACAACGGCCCGCGCATGGCCCGCATCCTGGCCCTCAAGCACGAGTCGGCGCAGCTGCTGGGATTCGACAACGCGGCCGAGGAGTCGCTCGCCACCAAGATGGCCGGCTCGCCCGCGCGCGTGCTGCAGTTCCTGCGCGAGCTCGCGGCGAAGGCCCGACCGCTGGCACAGCGCGAACTGGCCGACCTGGCGCAGTTCGCGCGCGAATCGCTCGGCCTCGACCAGCTGCAGCCCTGGGACGTGGCCTGGGCCGCCGAGCGGCTGCGCGAGACGCGCTATGCGCTCAGCGAGGAGGAACTCAAGCCGTACTTCCCGGCGGAGCGCGCGATCGAGGGGTTGATGGCGGTGGCGCAACGGGTCTTCGGCGTGCGGCTGGCGCCGCGGGCCGGGGTCGAGGCCTGGGACGATGAGGTGCGCTACCACGACCTGCTCGACGAATCCGGCGCCGTGATCGCCGGGGTCTACCTCGACCTGTACGCCCGTGCCGGCAAGCGGCCCGGCGCCTGGATGGACGTGTGCCGCACGCGACGCCGGCACGCCGATGGCCTGCAGCGGCCGGTGGCGTACCTGACCTGCAACTTCGCGCCGCCGACCGAATCGCTGCCCTCGCTGCTCACGCACGACGACGTGGTGACGCTGTTCCACGAGTTCGGGCACGGCCTGCACCACCTGCTCACCGAGGTCGACTGGCCCAGCGTGGCGGGGATCAGCGGCGTGGAGTGGGACGCGGTGGAGTTGCCAAGCCAGTTCATGGAGAACTTCGCCTGGCAGCGCGAGGCGCTGGACCTGTTCGCGCGCCACCATGCGAGCGGCGCGCCGTTGCCGGAGGACCTGTTCCGGCGCCTGACCGCGACCCGGCACTTCCACGCCGGGATGTTCCTGGTGCGGCAGCTGGAGTTCGGCCTTTTCGACTTCCGCCTGCACCTGGAATACGACCCGGCGCAGGGGCCGCGCCTGCTGGAACTGCTGGACCAGGTGCGCGACGAAGTCGCGGTGATGCGCCCGCCGGCGTGGCAGCGCATGCCGTGGACCTTCACCCACATCTTCAGCGGCGGCTACGACGCGGGCTACTACAGCTACCTGTGGGCCGAAGTGCTGTCGGCGGATGCCTTCGAGCGCTTCGTCGAGGCCGGCGTGCTCGATCGCGCGACCGGCGCCGCGTTCCGCCGCAGCATCCTCGCCGTCGGCGGCTCGCGCCCCGCGCTGGAGAGCTTCGTCGAGTTCCGCGGCCGCGAACCCGATCCCGGCGCGCTGCTGCGCAGCTACGGCCTCGCCGCGTAGCGGAGACCGTCCTGCAAGCGTCGCCCCTGTAGGAGCGCACCTTGTGCGCGACCGCAGACCATCACGCTGCCCCGGCTTCCGATCAAGCGACCGCCGCCTGTTGGTCCGCGGTCGCGCACAAGGTGCGCTCCTACAGGGGCGATCGCGGCGGTCGTCAACACCGCGTCGTCCATCATGACGCGGTGTTGAACTCGTTTCGCGTAGGGTCGATGGTCAAGTGCCTGACCACGAGCCCAAGGCATCGCCGATGACCACCTCCGCCCCCGCATTCCGCGGCAACAAGGCCACCCTGCCCAGCAAGCCCTGCGCGGCCTGCGGCCGGCCGATGACCTGGCGTCGCCGGTGGTCCCGCAACTGGGACGAGGTGAAGTTCTGCTCCAATGCCTGCCGGCGCGCCCGGACAGCGCGTGGCTGAACTGCGCCACCTGGTGCTCGTGCTGGGCGACCAGCTCGACCTCGACGCCGCGGCCTTCGATGGCTTCGACCCCGCGCACGACGCGGTGTGGATGGCCGAGGTGGCGGAGGAATCGACCCATGTGTGGTCGAGCAAGCCGCGCACGGTGATGTTCCTGGCCGCGATGCGCCACTTCGCGCAAGCGCTGCGCGCGGCCGGCCGGCCCTTGCACTACAAGCGGCTGGACGACCAGTCCAACCGCGGCAGCCTGCGGGCGCAGCTGGAGGCAGACATCGGGCGCCTGCGACCCGCGCGGCTGGTGCTGACGGCACCGGGCGACTGGCGCGTGCTGGAGGCCATCGAGGCCGCGGCGCAGGCCTGCGGGCTGCCGCTGGATATCCGCGAGGACCGGCACTTCTATTGCAGCGTGCGCGAGTTCGCGGCGCACGCGCGGGGCCGCAAGTCGCTGCGCATGGAGTACTTCTACCGCGAGATGCGCCAGCGCCACGCCGTGCTCATGCAGGGCGACGCGCCCGAAGGCGGCCAGTGGAACTTCGACCCCGACAACCGCGGGGCCTTCGCCGCCGCGGGCCCCGGCGCCGTGCCGCCGCGCGCGGTGTTTCCGCCCGACGCGCTCACGCGCGAGGTGATCGCGCTGGTCGCCGAGCGCTTTGCCACCCACCCCGGCCGGCTGGACGACTTCGCCTGGCCAGTCACGCGCGAGCAGGCGCTGGTCGCGCTGCAGCGCTTCATCACCGAGCGCCTGCCGCTGTTCGGCCGCTACCAGGACGCGATGTGGCCGGGCGAGCCGTGGCTGTACCACGCGCATCTCGCGGCCGCGCTGAACCTGAAGCTGCTGGATCCGCGCGAGGTAGTGGACGCGGCCGTGGCTGCATACCGGGCTGGCGCCGCGCCGCTGGCCAGTGTGGAAGGCTTCGTGCGCCAGATCCTCGGTTGGCGCGAGTACGTGCGCGGCATCTACTGGACCCGCATGCCCGGCTACGCCGGTCTCAACGCGCTGGATGCGCGCGAGGACCTGCCGGCCTGGTACTGGACCGGCGCCACCGAGATGGCCTGCCTGCGCGATGCGCTGGCGCAGACGCTGGCGCACGGCTACGCCCATCACATCCAGCGCCTGATGGTCACCGGCCTCTACGCGCTGATGTACGGCGTGGAGCCGCGGCAAGTGCATGCCTGGTACCTGGCGGTCTACGTCGATGCGGTCGAATGGGTCGAGCTTCCGAACACCCTGGGCATGAGCCAGTACGCCGACGGCGGCCTGATGGCGAGCAAGCCCTACGTGGCGACCGGCAAGTACATCCAGCGCATGAGCCCGCACTGCCAGGGCTGCCGCTACGACCCTGCGCAGCGCGCGGGCGAGCGGGCCTGTCCCTTCACCACGCTGTACTGGGACTTCCTGATGCGCCACGAGAAGTTGCTGGCCGCCAACCCGCGCATGGCGCTGCAGGTGAAGAACGTGGCGCGCCTGGACGAGGCCCAGAAGCAGGGGATCCGCGAACGTGCCGCGGCGATTCGCCGCGGCGAGGTGGCCTGACCATGGCCGGCGCGCCGCTCGCCGCCATCGCCGCCAGCCCGCTGGCGCAGCGGTTCCGATGATCGACTGGATGGAGTGACCATGGACCCGAACGACATTGCCCTCGTCACCGGCGCGCGCGGCGGCATCGGCCGCGCGCTGGTGGCCCGGCTGCGCGCCCGCGGCCTGCGCGTGGCCGCGGTGGGCCGCGACGCCGCCGCACTGGCGGAGTTGCCGGCCACAGCCCGCATCGCGGCCGACACCACCACGCCCGAGGGCGCCGCCGCCGCCTTCGCGGCCTGCCGCGAGCAGCTCGGCGCCGCGCCGTCCTGGCTCGCCCATGCCGTGGGCAGCACGCTGATCGCGCCGCTGCATCGCACCCGGACCGAGGCCGCGCGCGAAGTGCTGCGCGTCAACCTCGAGAGCAGCCTGTGGACCTTGCAGGCCTGGATCGCCGCGCTCGGTGGCGCGCCCGGCGCCGCCGTGTTCGCGAGTTCGGTCGTGGCGCGCATCGGCGTGGCCAACCACGAGGCCATCGCCGCCGCCAAAGGTGGCGTGGAGGCGCTGGTGCGCGGCGCCGCCGCGACCTATGCGGGACAGGGCCTGCGCATCAACGCGGTCGCGCCGGGCATGACCGACACGCCGCTGACCGAGGGCCTGCTGAGGCAGCCCGTGATGCGCGACGGCGCCGCGAAGCAATATCCGCTCGGCGGCGTGCAGACCGCCGACCAGGTGGCTGCGGTAATGGACTGGTTGCTGTCGCCGGATTCGGCGCGCCTGACCGGGCAGGTGATCGCCGTGGACGGCGGCTTCACGACCGTGCGGCCCCTGGTGAGATAGTCCCCGGGTCGGGGCTGCGCGACCCGGGCCGCGGACTTTGCAGGAGCGCGCCCCGGCTTTCGCCGGGGCAGGCGCTTGTGCGCGACCGTGGACGGTCGGGCGCGCACCGCATTTGCTGGATGCCGGGCCAGTGCGTGACTCCGCGGTCGCGCACAAGGTGCGCTCCTACAAAGGCGACGGTAGGCGGGGGTAGACTGGCGGCATGAAGATCGCGTCCTGGAACGTCAACTCGCTCAAGGTGCGGCTGCCGCACCTGGAGGAGTGGCTCAAGCTCGCGCAGCCCGACATTGTCGCGCTGCAGGAGACCAAGCTCGAGGACCATGCTTTCCCGGATGCGGCCATCGCCGCGCTGGGCTACCAGTGCGTGCACAGCGGGCAGAAGACCTACAACGGCGTCGCCGTGCTCGCGCGATCCGCGCCGCGCGACCCGCTGGCGGCCATCCCGGGATTCGCCGACGAGCAGCGCCGCGTGCTGGCGGTCACTGTCGGCACGGTGCGCGTGGTCAACCTGTACGTGGTCAACGGGCAGGCGGTGGGCAGCGACAAGTACGCCTACAAGCTCGAGTGGATGCGCGCGGTGGCGCAATGGCTGCGCGCCGAAGCCGCGAACCATCCCGAACTGGTGGTGCTGGGCGACTTCAACGTCGCGCCCGAGGACCGCGACGTGCACGATCCCGAGGCCTGGCGCGAGCAGGTGCTGTGCTCCACGCCCGAGCGCGAGGCGCTGCGCGCGATCATGGACGCGGGCCTGCACGATACCTACCGCCTGTTCGAATCCGGCCCCGGGAACTTCAGCTGGTGGGACTACCGCCAGGCCGCGTTCCGGCGCAACCTCGGCCTGCGCATCGACCTGGTGCTGGCCAGCGCGGCCTTGCGCGCGCGTTGCCGCGGCGCCGGCATCGATCGCGATCCACGCACCTGGGATCGCCCCTCCGACCACGCGCCGGTCTGGGCGGAGTTCGCCTGACGTGGGCGACGACGACACCTGGCTCGACGACGCCGAGCTCGAGGAACTGCACCAGCTGCTTTCGGGGCACGGTGGAGACGACGACCTGCTGCTCGACGGCGTGCACGGCCTGCTGACCGCGATCATCATCGGGCCCGACGCGGTGGCGGTCGACGAATGGCTGCCGCAGGTGCTCGACGCCGACAAGCCCTTCGAATCGGTGGAGGCGGCCGGGCGGTCGTACGCGCTGCTGGTGCGGATGCGCGACGACGTCGAACGCGCGCTCGACTCGATGGAGTGGGAGCCGATCCTGTCCGAGTCCGACGAGAGCGGCGAGCTGCGCCACAGCGGCCGCGGCTGGTGCGAGGGCTTCGGCCGCGGGGTCGACCTGCGCGCGGCCCTGTGGGATGCACGGCTGGCGGCGGATCCGCGCCTGCTCGACCTGCTCGGCCCGATCCTGGCGCTGGCCGGCCACGATGGATTGCTCGAGGACGACGAGCTGGCGCCGGCGCAGCCGCTGGACGACGCCGGCTACGAGGCCGCGCTCAACCAGATCGGCGCGACCGTGCACGCGGTGCAGCAGTACTGGCTCGACCATCCGCCGGGCAGCGAGGATTCGCTGCCGCCAGCGCCCAAGCGCGTGCGCCGCTGGCGCGGGGCTCGTTCGCTGCATTGAGAGGTCCATCGCGCGCAGAGCGCGCTCCTACAAGGCATCGCCCTGTAGGAGCGCGCTCTGCGCGCGATAGGCCTTCCAGCCGCCTTGAAGCCGCAGGACTACTCAGCGGGTCAGGAATCGGACCAGGAAATCGGCCAGCTTCCCGTAGGGCGGCCGCATGAACGCCATGCTGCTCCAGCGCGCCTGGTACATCACCGGCTTCTGCTTGCTGAAGGCGAGGAAGCCCTCGCGCCCGTGGTAGTGGCCCATGCCCGACGGACCGACGCCACCGAAGGGCAGTTCGCTCTGCGCGATGTGCAGCACCACGTCGTTGATCGTGACCCCGCCGGCGACCGTGCCGTCGAGGACCCGGCGCGTGCGCGCCCGGTCGTGGTCGAAGTGGTACAGCGCGAGCGGGCGCGGCCCGGCGTTGACGTGCGCGATCGCGGCCTCGACCGATTCGCAGGCGATCAGGGGCAGGATCGGCCCGAAGATCTCGTCGCGCATCAGGGCGAGGTCGGTCGGCGCGTCGAGCACCAGCGTCGGCGCCAGCACGCGCCGCGCGCGGTCGTGCGCGCCCAGTTCGATCACGGTGGCGCCGCGCGCCCGCGCCTCGTCGAGGTACTTCGACAGGCGCGCGTACTGGCGGTCGTTGATGATGCTGGTGTAGTCCGGGCTGGCCACGGCATCGGGGTAGGCGCGACTGACATATTCGCGCATCGCCTCCACGAAGCCGGGGATCTGCGCGCGCGGCAGCAGCACGTAGTCGGGCGCGATGCAGGTCTGGCCGGCATTGAGGAACTTGCCGTAGGCGATGCGCTCGGTGGCGGTGCGGATCGGATAGTCCGGCGCGATGATCGCCGGCGACTTGCCGCCGAGTTCCAGCGTGACCGGCGTGAGGTTCGGTGCCGCGGCCGCCATCACCTTGCGACCGACCTCGGTCGAGCCGGTGAAGAACAGGTGGTCGAAGGGCAGCGCCGCAAAGGACGCCGCGACCCCGGCGTCGCCGAGCACCGTCGCCACGCGATCGGCCGGGAAGGCGTCGGCCAGCAACTCGGCCAGCACCTGGCTGGTGCGCGGCGTGTGCTCGGACGGCTTGAGCATCACGTGGTTGCCGGCGCCGATCGCCGCCACCAGCGGCATCAGGGCCAGGTTCACCGGGTAATTCCACGGCGAGATGATCCCGACCACGCCCAGCGGCTGGTATCGCACCTCGACCCGCGCCGGCCAGAACAGCCAGTCGGCCATGCCGCCGCGCGCGCGCATGAAGCGGCGCAGGTGCGAGCGCGTGTAGTCGATCTCGTGCAGCACCGTCATGCCGTCGGAGAACAGCGACTCGTGGCGCGAGCGGCGGCCGAAGTCGGCGCTCATGGCCTCGGCCAGCGCCGGCAGGCAGGCCTTGAAGCGATCGCGCAGGCGCGCAAGATCGTCCAGTCGCTGGGCCAGGTCCGGGGTCTGCGCCTGCTGGGCGGCGCGCAGCCGGGCGAGGGTTTCTGCCATGGCCGGCGGAGCGGCCGCCACGGGGGGCTTCAGCTGGGCATTCATGGCGCAAATGCTAGCATCCGCGTCCTTTCCGTCCCTGAATCGTCCCCATGACCCTGCGCGCCTTCCGCGGTCGCCTGCCCACCCTGGGCGAGCGCGTCTACCTCGATCCCTCGGGCATCGTGGTCGGCGACGTGACGTTGGGCGATGACGTTTCGGTGTGGCCGGGTACCGTGATCCGCGGCGACGTCAACTCGATCGCGATCGGCGCCCGCAGCAACGTGCAGGATGGCGCCATCGTCCACGTCACCCACGACGGCCCCTACAGCCCGGGCGGTTTCCCGACCCGGATCGGCAGCGACGTGACCGTGGGACATGCGGCCGTGATCCACGCCTGCACCATCGAGGACGCCTGCCTGATCGGCATGCACGCCACCGTGCTCGACGGCGCGGTGGTGCGCCGCCATGCGCTGGTGGGCGCCGGCGCCGTGATCGCGCCGGGCAAGGTGGTTGGCGAGGGCGAGTTGTGGGTCGGCAACCCGGCGCGCTGCGTGCGCAAGCTCAGCGATCGCGAGATCGAGCAGCTGCACTACTCCGCGTACCACTACGTCAAGCTCAAGGACGAGTACCTGGCCGCGCAGTGAGGCCCACCCTGGACTCCCTGCGGCTTGACCAGCGCCCCCTGTAGGAGCGCACCTTGTGCGCGACCGCGGACTTGCACGCTGACCTCGGTTTCCGTTGTCGCGATGTGCGCCTGGCAGGCCACGGTCGCGCACAAGGTGCGCTCCTACAGGGGCCGTCGATCCGGTTGGGTGGCGGTTTCAAGGGCGGCGATGTTCGCCATCGCCTCGTCGAAGCTTGCGCCGCACATCGCCGGCTCCGGCCGCAGCCGCACGCACACGGCGGGTCGCTCGGGGCGGCCGAAGATCGCGCAACGGTTGTCGTCGGTCAGCTGCGCGCAGCGCACGCCCGCGGGCTTGCCGCGCGGCATGCCGGGAATCGGCGAACTGATCGAAAGCGCGATGCAGCAGGCGCCGCAGCCGATCCGGCAGGCGAACGGCGGGCTCATGGCGGGGGCTCAGGGATGGTCGAGCAAGTGGCGCAGCTGCGCGTAGACCGGATCGGTCTCCGGGCGCACGCCATGCCAGCGCTCGAAGGCCTCTGCTGCCTGCTCCACCAGCATGCCGGCACCGTCGTACACGTGTTCGCTGCCCGCGGCGCGGCCCCAGGCCAGGAAGTCGATCGCGGCGCGGCCGTAATTCATGTCGTACACCACGGCGCGCCGGCCGATCAGGCTGAATGGCAGCACCAGCGCTTCGCGCTGGTGGCCGGCCGCGGTGCCGTTGACCACCATCTCGAAGGCGCCGGCGTCGTGCAGGTCCTCCCAGTACACGGTGCTCACCCGGCCCGGCTCGCCGATGCGGTCGGCCAGCGCGTCGGCCCTGGCCGGCGTGCGGTTGGCGATCACGATCGAATCGAGGCCGGCTTCGAGCAGCGCGACCAGCACGCCCTGCACGGCGCCGCCCGCGCCCAGCACCAGCGTGCGCCGGCCGCGGATATCCTGGCGGTGGCGGGTCGCGAGGTCCTGGACCAGGCCGATGCCGTCGGTGTTGTCGCCGTGCCAGCCGCCGTCGTCCAGCCGTGACAGCGTGTTGACCACGCCGGCGCGCTGCGCCCGTTCGCTCAGCGACTTGCAGTGGCGCGGCGCCTCGGCCTTGAGCGGCAGGGTGACGTTGGCACCGAGGCCGCCGCCGGCCTCGAACGCGGCCAGTGCGGCACCGAATCCGGCGACGCCGGCCTCGATCGCGCGGTACTCGAGCGCGATGCGGGTCTGCTCGGCGAAACGCGCGTGGATCCAGGGTGAACGCGAATGCGCGATCGGTTGCCCGAAGACCGCGTAGCGCTTGACCGCCACGGGCGCTTCGGGCTGGATTTCCGGGGCTTCGAACATGGGGACAGGCCTCGAGGATCGATGCCCCAAGGATACTCCGTGCGACTGCCCGGCCGAGTGCCTTCAGGAGCGGCCTCGGTGGCGACCAGGTCCATCGCGCGCAGAGCGCGCTCCTACACAGATCGGGTTTCGTAGGAGCGCGCTCTGCGCGCGATAGACCTGGTCGCCACTGAGGCCGCTCGCGCGGGCGAACGATTCCGCCATCGCGACGTGGGCGAATCAGCCGCTGCGCAGCCAGCGCGCGGCGTCGACCGCGAAGTAGGTGAGGATGGCGTCGGCGCCGGCGCGCTTGAATGCGGTCAGGGCTTCGAGCGCGCAGGCGCGCTCGTCGAGCCAGCCGTTGGCGGCGGCGGCCTTGAGCATCGCGTACTCGCCGCTGACCTGGTAGACGAAGGTCGGCGCGCGGTAGCGCGCCTTCACGCGCTGCAGCACATCGAGGTAGGGCAGCCCGGGCTTGACCATCACCATGTCGGCGCCCTCGTCCAGGTCGAGGCCGACCTCGCGCAGGGCCTCGTCGCTGTTGGCGGGGTCCATCTGGTACGTGTACTTGTCGGCCTTGCCGAGGCTCGCGGCCGAGCCGACCGCATCGCGGAAGGGGCCGTAGAAACCCGAGGCGTACTTGGCCGAGTAGGCGAGGATGCGCGTGTGCACGTGGCCTGCGCCCTCGAGCGCCGCGCGGATCGCACCGATGCGGCCGTCCATCATGTCGGAGGGCGCCACCACGTCGGCGCCGGCGGCGGCATGCGAGAGCGCCTGCCTGACCAGCGCCTCGACGGTGGGATCGTTGACCACGTAGCCGGCGTCGTCGATCAGGCCGTCCTGGCCGTGCGTCGTGAAAGGATCCAGCGCCACGTCGGTGATCACGCCCAGCGCCGGGTATTTCGCCTTGAGCGCGCGCACCGCGCGCTGCGCGAGGCCTTCGGCGTTCCACGCCTCGCGCGCATCCAGCGATTTTGCCGAGGCCGGCGTCACCGGGAACAGCGCCAGCGCCGGGATCCCGAGCGCCTGCGCTTCGCCGGCGGCTTCGAGCAGGGTGTCGATCGAATGGCGCACCACGCCGGGCATCGAGGCGATCGCCTCGCGCACGCCCTCGCCCTCGCGCACGAACACCGGCCAGACGAGGTCGTTGGTGGTCAGCACGTGCTCGCGCACGAGGCGGCGCGAGAAGGCATCGCGGCGCATGCGGCGCAGGCGGGTGTTGGGATAGCTCATGGGTGGGGGCTCGAGTTGTGTCGCTTGGCATTCATGTTAGTCCAACCAGTCCCCGGGGCGCAGATCGCGCGCAGAGCGCGCTCCTACAAGGCCGGCTCTGTAGGAGCGCGCTCTGCGCGCGATTCGCGTCTCAATGGGCGCGCCGCAGGCGCTTGATCGCCCGGTCCAGGCCCTCGATCGTCAGCGGATACATGCGCTCGCCCATCAGCTCGCGCATGACCGTGATCGAGGGCGTGTACTCCCAGTGCGCCTCCGCCACCGGGTTCAGCCACACGGCGCGGTGGTAGACCTCGGTCAGGCGCTGCATCCAGGTCGCGCCGGCTTCCTCGTTCCAGTGCTCGATGCTGCCGCCGGGCATCAGGATCTCGTGCGGGCTCATGCTGGCGTCGCCGACGAAGATCGCGCGGTAGTCGGCCGGGTACTTGTGCAGCAGGTCGAAGGTGCTGGTCCACTCCTGCCAGCGGCGCGCGTTGTCGCGCCACAGGCGCTCGTAGGGGCAGTTGTGGAAGTAGAAGTGCACCAGGTGCTTGAACTCGGCGCGCGCGGCCGAGAACAGCTCCTCGCAGCTGCGCACGTGCTCGTCCATCGAGCCGCCGACGTCGAGGAACAGCAGCACCTTGACCGCGTTGTGGCGCTCCGGGCGGAAATGCAGGTCGAGCCAGCCGGCGTTGCGCGCGGTGCCGTCGATGGTGGCGTCGAGGTCGAGTTCCTCGGCCGCGCCCTCGCGCGCGAACTTGCGCAGCTTGCGCAGCGCCATGGCGATGTTGCGCGTGCCCAGCTCGACCGAATCGTCGAGGTTGGCGTAGTCGCGCCGCTCCCACACCTTGACCGCGCGGCGCTGGCCGCCGCTGCCGCCGATGCGCACGCCCTCGGGGTTGTAGCCGGAGTGGCCGAAGGGCGAGGTGCCGGCGGTGCCGACCCACTTCGAGCCGCCGCTGTGGCGCGCCTGCTGCTCCTTGAGCCGCTCCTGCAGCGTGCGCATCAACTCGTCCCAGTCGCCGAGCGCGCGGATCCGC
>Ga0209476_10000564_pt1 | contig 25400 bp, 18 predicted proteins | sample KloWWTrecipitate_FD_187179 | JGI IMG/M metagenome (GOLD analysis project Ga0209476, IMG submission 187179) | Active sludge microbial communities from Klosterneuburg, Austria, studying microevolution and ecology of nitrifiers - Klosterneuburg... | ecosystem: Engineered > WWTP > Aerobic digester... | reverse complement strand
TCGAGCGGTGCCACGTGGTGGGACTCGGGCCTTTGTCTTTCCACGGTGCGATTGCCTTCGATGCCGCGCCCGGCAGCACCTCGGGCATTAGCTGGTCGACGCCAGACGGGTAGTCGTTACCCGTCGCAGTCATAACCAACGCGTCATGCGGGCAGTAACTACCCGTTTTCGTGATCTGACGTGACGCGAAACATCACGGTAAGCCGATGAAAGCAGGACGATTCGGTGGATGCACACCGGATGGCATCGACCTTGGAGTAGACGAGCTGTGCCAAACAGGGGGGGAGATGTCAGACATGGTTGCGTCCACGGCGACACCGATGCTTCGACTGCCTCGACGTGCGGACCGTCGGCCAGGGCTGCATGCTCTGGTCCGTCAGGCAGCAGCCGACCTGACCGATGCCCGTACGGTGCCGGAGGTGGCTTCGGCCCTCTCGGCGGCGCTCACGACGGTGGCGCGTGTGCGGGGGGCTCGGCTCATCGACGGCCCGCTGGGCGCCGGGGTGCGAGCGGGCCACCCGGTGCTGACGCGCGACTATGCGGCGTTTGCGGTACCTCTCGCGTCCGAGGGTCGTCACCTGATGCTCGAGGTCAGCTTCGACCCGCACATCCGCCCCGACGACTGGACGCTTCAGTTGCTCGAGAGCGCCGCCAGTCTGGCGGCGGTGGTGCTCGGCGCAGACCACCGGACCCGTCGGCCGCCGGGCGTTTCGTCCACAGCCGCCGACGAAGTGGGGGCGCTGATTGGATCGAGCGAGATGATGCAGGCGCTGCGAGAGCGGGTGGAACGCGTGGCCGCCACCGACTTCACCATCCTCATCGAGGGCGAAAGCGGCGTGGGCAAAGAGCTGGTGGCCCGCCAGCTCCACGCCTGCAGTTGGCGGCGCCACGGACCGTTTGTCGCCATCAACTGCGCGGCGCTGGTCGAGACGTTGATCGAGGCCGAGCTGTTCGGCATCGAGGAACGAACGGCCACCGGTGTACGCGGCCGGCGCGGCAAGTTCGAGCACGCCGATGGCGGCACGCTGTTTCTGGATGAAGTGTCCGACCTGTCGCTGGCGGCCCAGGCCAAGCTGCTCCGGGCCATTCAGGATCTGACGGTGGAGCGCGTGGGTGGCGTGGGCAGCCGGCGCGTGGACGTGCGGATCGTGGCGGCCACGAACCGCAGTTTGTCCGGACTGGTGGCGCACGGCCTGTTCCGGGCGGACCTCTTCTACCGCCTCAGCGGCGTCGAAGTGCTCGTGCCGCCCCTGCGCCTGCGGAAGGCCGACATTCTCGAGCTCGCCCAGTACTTCCTGGCCCGGCACCAGACGCGTGGCCGCTACACCATGACGCCGGCCGCGATCGACGCGCTGCTTGCCTACCAGTGGCCGGGTAACGTCCGCGAGCTCGAGCGGATGATCGAGGGCGCCGTGGCCACCTCCGAGTCGCGTCACATCAGGCTCGACGACCTGCCCGCCAGTCTCAGAGGCGATTACGCCGATGTGCTGATGCCCTCGGCGCTCCAGGATCACTCCATGCGCGCCTGGGGCAGCCGCTACGCGCGGCTCGTGCTCGAGCGGAGCCACGGCAACAAGCGCGAGGCTTGCCGCCGCCTGGCGATTTCGTACCACACCTTGAATGCGTACCTGCGTTATGCGGCCCGTCCCCGCGGGTTGCCGCCGGGTGCGTCCCGCGCCCTGCCGGCGGCGCCGCAGTCCGGGCGGGTGCCGGGGGAGGGGCCGATTCTTGATTCTGCCGGACCGCCATAGTACCGTGTGGGGGCTCGCGCCATCGAGCGCAGGCCCTCCCGAGACCACATGACCGATCAGACTTCGGCCCCGCTCAAGAAGACCTCTCTGCACGCCTCGCATGTCGCGCTCGGGGCCCGTATGGTCCCGTTTGGCGGCTGGGACATGCCCGTGGAGTACACCGGCATCACGGCCGAGCACCTGGCCGTGCGTACCGCCGCGGGCCTCTTCGACGTGTCGCACATGGGCGAGGTCGAAATCGCAGGCGCCGGGGCCCTCGAGGCCGTGCAACACATCACGAGCAATGATGCGAGCAAGCTGCAGGTCGGCCAGATCCAGTACTCCGGCCTTACCACCCCGGCCGGCACCTTCGTGGACGACCTGCTCGTCTACCGCTTGGGGCCGTCGCACTACCTGCTGGTGATCAACGCGGGCAACATCGACAAGGACGTCGGCTGGATCACCGCACGGGCCACCGAGGCGGTTCCTGGTGTCGCCGTGGTCAACTCGAGCGATCGCTATGCCCTGATTGCGGTACAGGGGCCCCGCGCGCAGGACATCCTCCAGACGCTCACGGCAATCGACCTGGCGGCGATCAAGTACTACTGGTTCGCGCACGGCGAGGTGGCCGGCATGCGCGGAACCGTCTCGCGCACGGGCTACACGGGCGAGGACGGCTTCGAAGTGATGGTTCCCGCCGCCATGGGGCCGCGAGTCTGGGACGCGCTCGCCGGCGCCGGCAAGCCGTTCGGGCTGGTGCCCGCCGGTCTGGGCGCGCGCGACACCCTCCGCCTCGAAGCCTCGATGCGGCTGTACGGCAACGACATCGACGAGGCGACCACCGTGCTCGAAGCGGATCTGGGCTGGATTGTCGGCTGGAACAAGCCGGCGTTTCTCGGCCGTGACGTGCTGCACGAGCAGAAGGTGGCCGGCGTGTCGAAGATACTCGCCGGCTTCGAGGTGGTCGACCGCGCCATCGCGCGCCATGGCCACGCCGTGTTGCACGAGGGGAAGTCCGTCGGGGTCGTGACCAGCGGCACCCAGACGCCGTTTCTCAAGAAGGCCATCGGCATGGCCTACCTGCCCACGGCCCTGGCCGCGCCGGGCACCGAACTCCAGATCGACATCCGCGGCCGTCAGGCCAGGGCCGTGGTCGTGCCCATGCCGTTCTACAAGCGCGAGAAGAAGAAGAAATAGCACCCGGGAAGCGGCCCGCCCGAGAACCCGAAAACCCGAAACCCCGAGACCGACGATGGCCTATCCAACCAATCTCAAGTACACGAAAGACCACGAGTGGATCCGCCTCGAGGGCGATATCGGCACTGTGGGCATCACCGATTTCGCCCAGCAGCAGCTGGGCGACGTCGTTTACGTCGAGTTGCCCGAGGTGGGCGCCACGCTGACGGCGGGGCTGGTGTTCGGTTCCATCGAGTCGGTGAAGGCGGTGTCGGAGCTGTTTGCGCCGGTGGGCGGCGAAGTGGTGGAGGTGAACGCCACGCTCAAGGACAAGCCCGAGGCCGTGAATCAGCAGCCGCTCGAGGCCTGGATGGTGAAGGTGAAGCTCTCCTCGCCGGCCGACGCCGGTGCGCTGATGGACGCCGGCGAGTACGAGGCGCTGCTAGCCAAGTGAGCGCCTTCGATCCTCTCGACACCTTCGCCCCCCGTCACATCGGTCCGCGTGCCGGAGATCGCGAGGCCATGCTGGCGGCGGTAGGGTCTCCGTCGCTCGATGCCCTCATCGACGAGGTCGTTCCGGCCGGCATCCGCCTAGCGCGGCCGCTGGCACTGCCGCCGGCCGAAAGCGAGTCGACCTACCTCGCGCGCCTCGAGTCGCTGGCGCGGCAGAACCGGGTGTGCCGGAGCTTCATCGGGCTGGGGTACTACGACACGCTCACGCCCGGGGTGATCCGGCGATGCGTCTTCGAGAACCCGGGCTGGTACACGCCTTATACGCCTTACCAGGCCGAGATCGCACAGGGCCGCCTCGAATCGCTCCTGAACTTCCAGACCGTCGTCACCGACCTGACTGGCATGGCCGTGGCCAACGCGTCGCTGCTCGACGAAGGGACCGCTGCCGGCGAGGCCATGACGCTGCTGCATCGCGTGCAGGGCAAGAAGATTGGCGAGCATCCGGGCGTGTTCCTGGTGTCGGACCGGGTGTTTCCTCAGACGCTGGCCGTGCTACGGAGCCGCGCCGAGCCGCTCGGCATCGAACTGCGGGTCGGGCCGGCCGACCAGATGGCGTTCGACGGCCCCGTGTTCGGCGCCCTGATCCAGTATCCAGACGAGGCCGGACGGCTCGAGGACATCCGGCCGTTCATCGCCCGCGCGCACGAGGCGGGCGTCCTGGTGGCCGTGGCGACCGATCTGCTCGCCCTGACCGTGGTGACGCCGCCCGGAGAGATGGGCGCCGACATCGTATTCGGCAACTCGCAGCGCTTCGGCGTGCCGCTCGGGTTCGGTGGGCCGCATGCGGCCTTCTTCGCCACCCGGCAGGAGCACGTGCGCCACATGCCGGGGCGCATCATCGGCGTGTCCGTGGACGCCCAGGGGCACACCGCCTATCGCATGGCGCTGCAGACGCGCGAACAGCACATCCGGCGCGAGAAGGCGACTTCCAACATCTGCACGGCGCAGGCGCTGCTGGCCAACATGGCGGCGATGTACGCGGTGTATCACGGTCCTGAGGGGCTGCGCGCCATCGCGGCGCGCGTGCACGGCATGACGCGGGCACTGGACGAGGCGTTAGGCGGCCTGGGCTACACGCAGGAGAACGAGCACTACTTCGACACGTTGAGGATTGCGGTCGACGCGCCACGTGCCCGGACGATTCATGCCGCCGCAGCCGCGCGCAACATCAACTTCCGGCACGTCGGGGACACTGGCATCGGTATTTCCCTCGACGAAACCGCCACCCTGGCCGACCTGGTCTCGATCGTCGAGCTGTTCGCCGGGGCGGCTGGACGCACGGGGGGGGTGGCCATCACCGCACCATCGGACGCCCTGGCCGGCGTGCCCGAGGGTCTGCGGCGCACCACCACCTATCTGACACACCCGGTGTTCAACACGCATCGCTCCGAAACCGAGATGATGCGCTACATCCGGTGGCTCGAGCGCAAGGATGTCGGTCTCGACACGTCGATGATTCCGCTGGGCTCGTGCACGATGAAGCTCAACGCGGCCAGCGAGATGTTGCCGGTGTCGTGGCCGGCCTTCTCGCGCCTCCACCCGTTCGCGCCCGCGGACCAAACGGCTGGCTACCGCCAGATGTGCCAGGAACTCGAGGCCGCGTTGCGTGAGGTGACCGGTTTTGCCGCCGTCTCGCTGCAGCCCAACTCGGGGGCGCAAGGTGAGTTCGCGGGACTGGCCGTCATTCGTGCCTACCATCGGTCCCGAGGCGAGGGCCATCGCGACGTCGTCCTGATTCCCGCTTCGGCGCACGGGACCAACCCGGCGAGCGCCATCATGGCGGGGTTCAGGGTCGTCGTCGTCGGCACGGCCGCCAACGGCAACGTGGACGTGGACGACCTCTCGGCCAAGGCGGCGGCGCACGCCGATACCCTGGCCGGTCTCATGGTCACCTATCCCTCGACGCACGGTGTGTTCGAGGATGCCATCAAGCAGATCTGCGACATCGTGCACCGCCACGGCGGTCAGGTGTACATGGATGGCGCCAACATGAACGCGCAGGTCGGGCTCACCAGCCCCGCCACCATCGGCGCCGACGTGTGTCACCTGAACCTGCACAAGACGTTCGCCATCCCGCACGGCGGCGGCGGTCCCGGCGTGGGGCCCATCGGCGTGGCCGCCCATCTGGCGCCGTTCCTGCCGGGGCATCCGCTCGTGATGGTGGGCGGGGCGCAGGCCATTGCCGCCGTCGCGGCCGCCCCGTGGGGCAGCGCCAGCATCCTGCTCATCTCGTACGGCTACGTGCGGATGCTCGGCGGCGACGGCATGACCGACGCCACGCGCCACGCCATCCTGAATGCCAACTACATCAAAGCGCGGCTCGAGGCGCACTATCCCGTGCTCTACACGCGCGGTAACGGCCGCGTGGCGCACGAGATGATCTTCGACCTGCGCGCCTTCAAGGCGAAGGGCGTGGACGAGACTGACGTGGCCAAGCGTCTCATGGACTACGGCTTCCACGCGCCCACCGTGTCGTTCCCGGTCGCCGGGACGATGATGGTCGAACCCACCGAGAGCGAATCGAAGGCCGAGCTCGATCGGTTCTGCGAGGCGATGGTGGCCATCCGTCACGAGATCGAGGCGGTCGTGACCGGGACCGTCGATGCGAAGGACAACGTGCTGAAGAACGCGCCGCACACGGCCGTCGCGGTCACCGCGGATGCCTGGTCGCACCCCTACTCGCGCGAGCAGGCAGCCTATCCGCTGCCGTGGGTGCGCGCCGCCAAGGTGTGGCCGTCGGTGGGCCGCATCGACAACCCCTACGGCGACCGCAACCTCATGTGCGTGTGCCCGCCGATGGAGACCTACGCCTAGCGGGGCGACGGTCCCCGGCCGGCCCCCGAGTCTCAGATCTTCATCTGGACGCCGTCGATGCGAATCCTGAACGCCGACCAGATGCGCGAGGCCGATCGGGCGACGATCCACGACGTCGGCATTCCCTCCATCGTCCTGATGGAGAATGCCGGCCGCCAGGTGGTGTCGGCCATGGAGTCACTGTTCGACGATCTGGCCGAGCGCAGTGTCGCCGTCATCGCCGGGCGTGGCAACAACGGGGGCGACGGCTTTGTCGTGGCGCGGACGCTGCACCAGCGCGGTATCGAGACGTCGGTGTTTCTCGTCGGGCGCGTCGCCGAGGTCGAGGGGGACGCCCGCATCAATCTCGACGTGCTGGGCCGCCTCGGCGTGACGGTCGTGGAGGTGGCCGACGAAGGCGCCTGGGAGCTGCACTTCTCGGAGATCGGCGAACACGACCTCCTCGTCGATGCGCTGTTTGGCACCGGCCTCAGGGGGCCGCTCACGGGCCTGCACGGGACGGTGGTCGCCGATCTCAACGGCAGCGGCATTCCGATTGTGTCCATCGACCTGCCGTCGGGGCTCTCCGCCGACACGCCCGATCTGTTGGGTGACTGCGTGGACGCGTCGGTCACGGTCACGCTCGGCGCGCCGAAGCTGCCGCTCGTGCTGCCGCCGGCCGAGGAGAAGGCGGGCGAGGTCGTCATTGCGGACATTGGCATTCCGCTGGGCGTTATCGAGCAGCTCGACGGGCCGCGCATCGAGCTCATCACGAAGGAGCGGCTCAGGCCGCTCATTCCGCCGCGCTCCCCCGATTCGCACAAGGGCGACTTCGGCCGCGTGCTGATCGTCGCCGGGTCGGCGGGGAAGACCGGTGCGGCCGCGCTGGCCGCGCAGGGGGCGCTCAGGTCGGGCGCGGGGCTGGTGACGATCGCCTGCCCGCGATCGTGCCAGCCCGTGGTGGCCGCCCTCGGCCTCGAGTACATGACCGAGCCTCTCGAGGAGACGCCATCGGGGACCGTGCATTTCGCGGCGGCCGAAGTGGTGCTCGGCCTCGAGGCCGACGTCGTGGCCGTCGGTCCGGGGCTGGGGCGAGGCGAGGGCGTCGTGACGTTCGTCCGGGAGCTGCTGGAGAAAGGCGAAACCTCGCTGGTGCTCGATGCCGATGGCCTAAACGCATTTGGCGACGACCCGTCGGCGCTGGTCGGCCGCGAGGGCCGCGACGTCATCGTCACGCCGCATCCAGGCGAGATGGCGCGGCTCATGGGATGCTCGGTGGAGGACGTCCAGGCCAACCGGCTCGGCATGGCCGTGGACCTCGCGCGGCGGCACCGGCTGTACGTCGTGCTGAAGGGATATCGCACGCTCATCGCGACGCCCACCGGGACCGTGTTCGTCAACCCCACGGGCTCTCCCGGGATGGCCACCGGCGGCACGGGCGACGTCCTGACGGGCATGTTGGCGGCGTGGCTGGCGCAGCTGCTCGACGCCGAGGCGGCCTGCCGCGTAGCCGTTTACCTGCACGGGTCGGCCGGCGAACTGGCTGATGCCGACACCGGCGAGGTGTCGATGACGGCCGGCGACCTAGCCGAACACATCGGCGACGCCGTGCTCGAGCTGACCGCGCGCCGCCGCGTCGTCAATCGCCAGCCGGAAGGATGACCGGGTCGTTCACGTCGGGCTCCGAGGCCGAGACGCGCGAGCTGGCCGCGCGGCTGGCCGCCAGCCTGGAGCCGGGCGCGGTGCTCCTGCTCTCAGGCGACCTCGGCGCGGGGAAGACCGCGTTCGTGCGGGGTCTCGCCGAGGGGATGGGAATCGACCCGGACGCGGTGACCAGCCCAACCTTCACCCTCGTGCACGAGTACCGGGGTGGACGTCTGCCGCTGATTCACGTGGACTTGTACCGGCTCGAGGTGGCCGACCTCGACGACATCGGACTGGACGAGGCGTTGGCGGGGGAGGGCGTCGTGGCCGTCGAATGGCCCGAGCGACTGGCGCGCCCGGTCCCCGGCGCACTCGAGATCCGCATTCAGGACCGAGGCGCGAACTCGCGGTCGATCGCCCTGGCACTCATTCCATCCGATAGTTCGGCGATTCCTTCGTGATGGTCACGTCGTGGACGTGGCTCTCGCGGAAGCCGGCGTTGGTGATGCGGATGAACTTCGAATCGCGCTGCAGATCCGTGATGGTCGGGGTGCCGCAGTAACCCATGCCGGCGCGCAGGCCGCCGACCAGTTGGTGGACCACCATGGCCACGCTGCCCTTGTGCGGGACGCGGCCTTCGATGCCCTCTGGCACGAGCTTATCCATGCCCCGGCCGGCCGGGCTGGTACCGCTTTCGAGTTCGAAGTCGTCCTGGAAGTAGCGGTCGCGCGAGCCCTTGCGCATGGCACCAATGGAGCCCATGCCCCGGTATTCCTTGAAGGTCCGGCCCTGGTAGAGAATGAGCTCGCCCGGACTTTCGTCGGTACCGGCGAACAGGTTGCCAATCATCACCGAACTGGCGCCGACGGCGAGCGCCTTCACCACGTCGCCAGAGAACCGGATGCCGCCGTCGGCAATGACGGGCACGTCGTGGCGCTCGGCGGCCGCAGCGCACTCGGCAACCGACGTGATCATCGGCACGCCGATGCCCGCCACCACGCGCGTCGTGCAGATCGATCCGCCACCGATACCCACCTTGACCGCATCGACGCCCAGGCCGATGAGCGCGTCGGTGGCCTCGGCGGTGGCGACGTTGCCGGCCACCAGATCCACCGACGGGCACGCGCGGCGCAGCGTCCGCACCATGTCGAGCACACCTTGCGAATGACCGTGCGCCGTGTCGATGACGAGCACGTCCACGTGGGCCTGCACGAGGGCCTCGGCCCGCTCGATCGTGTCGCGGGCGATGCCCACGGCCGCGCCGCAGCGCAACCGGCCCAGCGAGTCCTTGCACGCGTTCGGGTATTTGATGGCCTTCTGGATGTCCTTGACGGTGATCAGGCCCTTGAGGCGATAGTCCTGATCCACCACGAGGAGTTTCTCGACCTTGGCGTGGTGCAGGATCTCGCGGGCCTGATCGAGCGTGGTCCCGACCGGGACCGTGAAGAGCCGGTCCTTGGTCATCACCTCGCTGACGGGCCGGTCGACATTGGTCTCGAATCGCAGGTCGCGGTTGGTCAGGATACCGGTGAGGCGCCCTTCCTTGCTGCCGTCCTCGGTGATGGGCACGCCCGAGATGCGGTAGCGGCGCATCAACTCGAGCGCCTCGTGGATGCGAGCCGTCGGCGACAGGGTGATCGGGTTGACGATCATCCCGCTCTCGGAGCGCTTGACGCGATCCACTTCCGAGGCCTGCTGCTCGATGGACTGGTTCTTGTGGATGACCCCGAGCCCGCCCTGCTGCGCCATCGCGATGGCCATCTCGGACTCGGTGACGGTGTCCATGGCCGCACTGAGCAGGGGCACGTTGAGGCGGATGTGACGGCTCAGCCGGGTGCCGACGTCCACCTGGGCCGGCAGGACCGTGGAGTGGCGGGGGACGAGCAGGATGTCGTCGAAGGTGAGGGCGGTGGTGAGCGCCGTGTCGAGGCGCGTGGTCAGGGTCCGTTCTTCCTTGAGTTGTGTGCTCATCGATTAGGCCGCCCCATGGCACTTCTTGTACTTCTTGCCCGAGCCGCACCAACACGGATCGTTGCGTCCGAGTTTCGGCTCGTCGCGCCGGACCGTCCTGATCGGGGCATCGTCGCCCCCGACCCTGGCGGGCGCCGGTGCCGTCGCCGTCAGCGCTCCGCCCGACGAGCCGCCGTCGCCGCGGCTGCGGGTCGGCGGGAACACCGACGCCGCCTGCTCGGCGGGGTTGTTGTAGTTGAGCGCCTGTCGTCGCGGAGCCTGGCGCGAGGGCACGGCCAGGGCCGGTGCTTCCGATTCGCCCTGCACCACGGGGCGCAGCCACCAGAGGTAGCGGACGACCTCCTCCTCGATGCGGCGGCGCATGTCCTTGAAGAGCTCGAAGCTCTCCTTCTTGTACTCGACGAGCGGGTCGCGCTGGCCGTAGCCCCGCAGGCCGATGCCCTCCTTGAGGTGGTCGAGCGAGTAGAGGTGATCCTTCCACTGCTGGTCCACGATCTGGAGCATCAGGTCGCGCTCGACCCGGGCGAGGATGTCGCGCGGAACGACGCGCTCCTTCTCGGTGTACTTGGCCTGGACGCGCTCCCAGAGCGCATCGCGGATCTCGCCGGAGCCCAGGCTGTCGAACGCCACACCCCGGTAGTCCTGCTCGTCGAGGGCGAACAACTGCGTGAGGTCGCGCTGGAGGGCGGGGACGTCCCACTCCTCGGCGTCGACCTCGGGGTCGACGAAGAGGCCGACCTTCTCGTCGAGCAGCTCCTCGGCGGTGGCCATGGCGTACCCGCGCGAGTCGGTGACTTCTTCCTCGGAGATGTGGACCTGGTTTTCGAGGATCTCGCGGCGCAGTGTGTACACGCTCTCGCGCTGCTTGTTCATCACGTCGTCGTACTCGAGGAGGTGCTTGCGGACGGCGAAGTTCTGCGCTTCCACCTGCCGCTGGGCGCGCTCGATGGCCCGGGTCACCATGCCGTGCTCGATGGGCACGCCCTCTTCCATGCCGAGACGCTGCATCAGGCCCGAGATGCGATCGGATCCGAAGATGCGCATGAGGTCGTCTTCGAGCGAGAGATAGAAGCGTGACGACCCCGGGTCACCCTGGCGACCGGCGCGGCCGCGGAGCTGGTTGTCGATGCGCCGCGCCTCGTGCCGTTCGGTGCCGACGATGTGCAGGCCGCCGCGGGCGATGACCTCCTTGTGGTCCTCGGCGCATTGGCGAGAGAAGAACCCGAAGATGCGCTCCCAGTCGGCCACCGGGACGCGGTAGAAACTGTCCACCATGAAGAAGTAGACGAACTCCTCATCGTCCACGAACTTCTCGTCGCCCTTGGCCAGCTTCTCGGCGATGCCCTCGGCAATGGCCTGCTGTCGCGCCATGTGCTCGGCGTTGCCTCCGAGCAGGATGTCGGTGCCGCGGCCGGCCATGTTGGTGGCGATGGTGATGGTGGCGGGGCGTCCGGCCTGCGCGACGATTTCGGCTTCCTGCCCGTGGTACTTGGCGTTGAGCACGACGTGCTTGATGCCGCGCTTCTTCAGCATGCCGGCGAGGCGCTCGGACTTCTCGATCGAGACCGTGCCCACCAGAGCCGGCCGGCCCTCATTCTGGCGGACGATGATGTCCTCGACGATGGCGTTCCACTTCTCGACTTCGGTTCGGTACACGAGGTCCGGTTCCTCGAGGCGGCGGAGCGGACGATTCGTCGGAATCACGATGACGTCGAGGTTGTAGATCTTGGCGAACTCCGGCGCCTCGGTCTCGGCCGTGCCGGTCATGCCCGACAGCTTCGTGTACTTGCGGAAATAGTTCTGGAACGTGATCGTGGCGAGCGTCTGGTTCTCGCGCTCGATCTTCACGCCTTCCTTCGCCTCGACGGCCTGGTGCAGGCCGTCGCTCCAGCGGCGGCCGGGCATGAGGCGGCCCGTGAACTCGTCCACGATGATCACCTGGCCGTCCTTGATCATGTACTGGACGTCGAGGTGGTAGTGGACGTGGGCGCGCAGACCCTGCTGCACGTGGTGGAGCAGGGGCATGTTCGCCGGGTCGTACAGGCCGCCCGGCTGCAGGCGGTGGGCGAGCAGCTGCTCGCACCGCGCCATGCCGTTCTCGGTGAGAGACACCGTCTTGCCCTTCTCGTCGACGGTGTAGTCGCCCGAGGCCTCGAGGCGATCGCGATCCTCGGTCTTGACTTGACCCTGGTGGACCTCACCCTTCTTGAGCTTGGGGATGATCCGATCCACTTCGTAATACAGGTCGGTGGACTCCTCGGCCGGGCCCGAGATGATGAGCGGGGTGCGGGCCTCGTCGATGAGGATGCTGTCGACCTCGTCCACGATGGCGAAGTGGTGGCCGCGCTGGACCATGCTCGCCAGCTCGAACTTCATGTTGTCGCGCAGGTAGTCGAACCCGAACTCGTTGTTCGTGCCGTAGGTGATGTCGCACCCATAGGCAAGCTGTCGCTGCTGGTCGTTGAGGTCGTGCTGGATGACGCCGACGGTCAGGCCGAGGAATCGGTAGACGCGGCCCATCCATTCCGAGTCGCGGCGCGCGAGGTAGTCGTTGACCGTGATGACGTGCACGCCCTTGCCCGCGAGCGCATTGGCGTAGGCCGGGAGCGTCGCGACCAGCGTCTTGCCTTCGCCCGTCTTCATCTCGGCGATGGCGCCGTTGTGCATCACGAGCCCGCCGATGAGCTGCACGTCGTAGTGCCGCATGTTGAGCACGCGCCGGCCCGCCTCGCGGACCACGGCGAAGGCTTCGGGCAGCAGGTCGTTGAGCGCTTCGCCCCGCCCGAGCCGCTCACGGAACTCGGCGGTCTTGGCCTTGAGTTCCGTGTCGCTGAGCGCGCCGATGCGGGGCTCGAAGCTGTTGACCTGCTCCACGCGCGGACGCAGCCGCTTTACCTCGCGATCGTTCTGGGTGCCAATGACCTTGGCGAGAATCTGGCCAAACATGAAAGGGACGCAGGCAGAGTGCCTATTCGAACGATTATACAGGCATTGGCTCGAGGTCGTGGCGTGGCCGACGCACACGCGCTCGAGCCTGAAACCTAGTCGGCGCTCGTGCCGCGCGGGTTGAGCAGGAACTGGAGGGGATTGAGAATGCGGCCGCTCACGCGCACTTCGTAGTGCAGGTGCGGGCCCGTGGCCCGGCCGGTGGAGCCGACCAGCCCGATGAGGTCGCCGCGCTTGACCGACTGCCCCCGCTGCGTGCGGAACGCCGACAGGTGCCCATAGCGGGTTTCGACGCCGAACTTGTGGTCGATCACCACGAGGTTGCCGTAAGCGCCCGAGAAGGCGGCCTGCGACACCACGCCGTCGGCCGTCGCATACACCGGTGTGCCGCGATCGGCCGAGATGTCGAGTCCGGGGTGGAAGTCGGCTTCGCCGGTAAACGGGTCGGATCGCCCGCCAGTGCCCGACGACAGCCAGCCGTGCGTGGGCCAAAGCGACGGCGTGGCGGCAGCCAGCGCGTTGCGGCGATCGACGCCGGTGCTCACGAGCCGCAGCCGGTTCTCGATTCCCTGGAGCAGGTCGCGGAGCAGGCCGAAGGTATCTTCCGGAGAGCCCAGCCCGGGCGTGAGCGAGGTCAGGGCCCCGCCGCTGGCGGCCCCGCCCATGGCCCGGTTCTTCACGATGGCCGGCAGCCTGTCCATGGCCGCCTGAAGCGCCGGGTCCAAGGCGGCCTTGCCGCCGAGATCGGAAATCGCCGTCTGCAGCGCCGTGATCTGACCCGTGAGCGCTTCGGTCGCGCCGCGGAAGCTGCTGTTCTCCAGTTCGAGGGCCGCGTTGGTCGCGTAGATACCGCCCACCTCGGCCTTGGCCTTCCAGGCGGCACCAAAACCGATGAGCACCGGCAGCGCCAGCACCATGGTCACCACTGACAGCAGCGGCCGCAGACCGACCGTGAATCTGCGCACGACACCCGAACGGCGGTCGGCAACGACGATGGTGTAGCGGTTCGACAGCATCAGATCCTGGGTATTTCGGTTCCGGGCCCCGGTAGGCAAGCCGGACGCTGGCTCTTCCGATCGGCCGCGAGCCGACAAAACCGTATGAGCGTAGCACGGGGCACTTGGCTGATGAACCGGAAACTACACGGTGCTTCACGATTCGCGTTTTGTTCGCTGTTCCGGGTCCGAGCTGTGACGACCGGGGCGCCGGGTCAGGCCACGAACCGGTACTGCAGCGCCTCGGCAACCGAGGCGTCGGCGATGCGTTCGGCGTTCTGGAGATCGGCGATCGTGCGCGCGACGCGCAGCACGCGGTGGTACGCCCGCGCCGACAACTGCAGCCTCTCGGCCGAGCGCTCGAGCAGGGTTCGAGCCGCGTGCGCGATATCGCCGAACCCGTGCAGAGCGCGCGCCGCCAGGCGGGCGTTGAGGCACCCCTGCCGGGCGATCTGGCGGTCGCGAGCCGCCAGCACCCGCGCGCGGACCACGGCTGAGGTTTCGCTCCGTGGCCCGCCACTCAGCGCGGCGATTGGCACCGGCTCGACCTCCACCACCAGGTCGAGCCGATCGCGCAGCGGGCCGGACAGGCGCGCGCCGTAGCGTGCCACCTGCTGCGGGGTGCAGCGGCACGCTCGCGTGGCGTGGCCCAGATACCCGCACGGGCAGGGGTTCATCGCCGCCACCAGCATGAACCGTGCGGGAAACACGACCGATCGTGCCGCCCGCGACACGGCGATGCGGCCTTCCTCGAGCGGTTGCCGCAGGGCGTCGAGCACGCGACGCTCGAACTCGGGCATTTCGTCCAGGAACAGCACTCCGTGATGCGCCAGGCTCACCTCGCCCGGGCGCGGATGGCTGCCCCCGCCCACCAGCGCCGCGTCCGACGCCGTGTGGTGGGGTGCTCGGAACGGCCGCTCGGCCAGAAGGCTGCCGCCCGGTGGGATGAGGCCGGCCACCGAATGAATGGCCGTGGCTTCGAGTGCTTCGTCGAACCCCAGGGGTGGCAGAATCGTCGGCAACCGCCGCGCGAGCATGGTCTTGCCGGCCCCCGGTGGACCGATCAGGAGGAGGTTGTGTCCCCCGGCCGCGGCGACCTCCAGCGCGCGGCGCGCGAACGCCTGTCCGCGAAGGTCCGCCAGGTCGAGGTTCGCCTCTGGCGCCCGGCCCGCGTCGGGAGACGGTGGCGAGGAGGGCAACGGCCATTCGTGACGGTCCCGGTTGAGGCACTCGACGGCTTCGGTGAGCGTCTTCGCTGGCAGGAGCCGCAGGCCGTCCACCACGCCCGCCTCGGCGGCATTGGCCGCGGGCAGCAACAGGGCGGCGGCATGCTGTTGGCGGGCCGCCACGGCGATGGGCAGCACGCCGCGCGCCGGGTGGATGGTGCCATCCAGAGCCAGTTCGCCCACGATAATCACGTCCCGAATGTCGCGGTCGCGCACCACGCCGGACGCGGCCAGCACGCCCAGGGCAATGGGCAGGTCGAAGGCCGCGCCCGCCTTGCGGACGTCGGCCGGCGCCATGTTGATGACGATGCGATGCTGGGGGAACTCGAAGCCGGAGTTGCGGATGGCCGCGTGTACGCGGTCTCGGCTTTCCTTCACGCTCGTGTCCGGCAAGCCCACGAGTTGAAAGCGGGGCAGGCCGAAGCACAGGTCCACCTCGATGTGCACGGGCGTCGCCTCGATGCCAATGACGGCGGAACTCTCCAAGCTTGCAAGCACGACGGCCGTGCGGTGCAAGGGAGGTGCCTCTCGGCCAGGCGACGACAATGCCCGGCAAGCCGCGGACCGGCGCGGGACGCGGCGTGGGAGATGGCAGGATTGGAGGTGCGGCGAGACGAGACGGATCGCAGGTTCTGCCCGGTGAGAACCGGAGAACCGCAGACTACTGCTGAGCGTTGGCTAGGCGCGACGGCTGCACGACGAGCTCAACGCCGATGCGGAGGGCCGACGACGTGAGGTTGTTCCAGGCCTTGAGCTGATCGACGGTCGTGCCGTGACGCCGGGCGATGGCGTAGAGCGTGTCGCCCGCGCGCACCTGGTAGGTGGCCGCCGCCGCGTCTTCGGTCTCGACCAGTGCCGCCCATGCGGCCGGGGTCGCGCCATCCACCGAGGCGGCACGCGCCAGCAGCGCAGCCGTCGGCATCCGGGGCACGACCAGCCGCTGGCCGACCCGCACGCGGGAGGTGGTCCTGAGGTAGTTGGCTTCGGCCAGGTCCACTCGATTGACGCGGAGCTTACGAGCGATGGTCGTCAGGGTTTCTCCCTTGCGGACGGTGTGCCACTGCAGCGCGTTCAACTGGCTCGGCGCCGACTGGCTCAGGCCATCTTCGACCAGTGCGGCGGTGCCCTCCGGCACCCGCAGCGTGTAGTCGCCCTGACGAATGGGCGTGGTCCATCGCCGCAGTTCGGGATTGAGGTGCTGAATCTCATCGACGTCCACGCCGGCCCACTCGGCCACGCGCCGCAGATCGACGGCTGCCGGCAGCGTGACAGCTTCGGTGGGAACGGGCGGGTCGGGCGTCACCTCGAAGCCATACTGCGCCGGGTTCTTCGCGATGATGATGGCCGCCAGGATCATCGGCACGTAGTCGCGCGTCTCCCGCGGCAGGTGCCGCGTCGTCGAGGTCAGCGTCCAGAAGTCGTCCTTCCGGCTCCGCGTCATCGCCCGCTGCACGCGCCCCGGCCCACCGTTGTACGAGGCCATCGCCAGGTGCCAGTCGCCGAACATGCCGTACAGCGACTTGAGATACTTCGCCGCGGCCAGCGTGGCCTTCTCAGGGTCGGCTCGTTCGTCGATGTACCAATCGGCGACCAGCCCGTTCTCGATGGCCGTGCCTCGCATGAATTGCCAGACGCCGCGGGCCTTGGCGCGCGAGAGCGCCGTCGGCTTGAAGGCGCTCTCGATGAGCGGCACGTAGGCCAGGTCCAGCGGCAGCCCCTCGGCGCGGAACACCCGCTGAATCATCGGCAGGTACTGCGCGCCTCGCGCCAGCCCCTCGCCCAGGAACTCGCGAAGCCGGCCCTGGAACACCTCTACCCATCGCAGAACGCGATCGTTGGTGGGGATGGGGATGTCGTGGGTGGTCGCCTGCAGGTCGGCGGCGACCGCCGCGGCCGTGGAGAGCTGCGGCGGCGTCGTGTCGAAGCTTTCAATGGCCAGCAACTGGTCGATCGAGGCCGGCTCGGAGGCGGCCTCGGTGAAGCCGTCACCCCGGGCAAAGGCCTGCTGTTCGAGTACGCTGATTCGGTCGACGAGCTGCTCGAAGTGTGCGCGGACCCGATCGCTCGATCGCGCGCCGTCGGGCGACTCGAGCAGCAGATCGATAGCGCGGTCGAACTGGCGGCGGGCCTGCTCGAGGTGGCCGGCAGCCAGTTCCTGTTGCCCTTGCTCGAAGTGCTGGTTCGACCTGGCGATGAGCTCACTGGCCGTGTCGCCTGCCGTCGCGGGCGCCATCGGCGGCTGTGCTGCTTCCGGCGTGGCGGGTGTGACTGCCGCGACCTTGGAAGCGGTCCCGGTCGCGCACCCGGTGACGAGCAGGGCGAGCAGAATGGCGAGCGTGCGAGGGGCAGGGGGTGCGGGCATGCGTTCCGGCGAACCGAAGGCGGCAGCGTAGCATGGCCCTCGCCGAGGGGTCAACCCGAGCGGATTCAACTCTTTACGACCGCAGCCCCTGCCAGACGAACACCTTCCCGGCCTCGCCAGCGTCGCGCGCGGCCGGCGTGATGATGGTGCGTTCGTTCACCAGAATCGTCCGGCCTTCACGCCGCGCCGCCCGCACATCGTCTTCGCAGACGAACGGAACCGCAACCTCCCATGGCGCGGGTGCGGACGGTGCGGAGGACGGTGCCGGTGCGGCGGCGCTCGGCGGCGCGAAGGTCGCCCCGCCGGGGGCGTCGGCGTCGCCGGGCCTGACGACTCCGCGGGACGCCAGGAATTGATCGATTCGGGCCGCCAGCGCCCCGGCCCCCACCGGTTCCGGGGTTGGTCTGGTCGGCGCCTTGGGCAGGGACGGGCCGTCCCCGGTTCCTGCGACGGGCCCTGCCGGCTTGCCCTCCGCGGTCGCCTGAATCGACGATGCGCTCCCGCCGACGAACACCGAAGCGACGGAGGGCACGTCCCGGATGCCGTAGGCCAAGCGCTTGATGTTCAGGAGATGGCGCGGCGAGATGTTGTCCGACGTGATATTGCCGCCGAACCCCCCACATCCCAGCGTCATGGCCGGATCGAGACCGGTGGTCAGGCCGATGGCCCCATGCGTCGTCGGCGTGTTGACGACGATGCGAAAGGCGGGTTTGTGGAGGCCGAACTCGAGAATAACCGCGTCGTTCTGGGAATGGACGGACATGGTGTGTCCCATCCCCCCGTAGCGCAGAATCTGTTTGCAGCGATCGCAGCCTTCGCGCCAGTCGTCGACGACGTAGTACGAGAGCACGGGGCACAGCTTTTCGAACGAGAGCGGGAAGTCGCGGCCGACGCCCGCCAACTCGACGATGAGGGCGCGGGTTCCCGCCGGCACAGTGATGCCGAGTTGCTCCGCGATCGCCGGGGCGGACTTGCCCACCAGGGCCGGGTTGGGCAGCCGCTGTGGCGTGACCAGCAGCCGGGCGAGCGCCTCGCCCTGGGCGGGAGCCAGGAAGTGACCGCCCTGGTCGGCCAGCGCCCGCCGGAGGCCAGTGTCGACGGCGCGATCCACCACCACGGAGTTGGGCGACGAGCAGAGCACGCCGTTGTCGAAGCTCTTGCCGACCACGATGTCGCGGGCGGCGCGCGCGAGGTCGGCTGACGACTCGACGTAGCAGGGGGCGTTGCCCGGGCCGACACCGTACGCGGGCTTGCCCGCGCTATAGGCGGCGCGGACCAGGCCCATGCCGCCGGTGGCCAGGATGACGGCGACGTCGCGGGCCTTCATCAGCTCCTGCGTGCCTTCGAGCGTGACCGTGGTCATCCAGCCGATGGCGCCCTCGGGCAGCCCGGCCGCACGTGCCGCCTCGTGCATGATCTCGGCCGTGCGCGTGATGCAGCGGGCGGCGGCGGGGTGCGGGCTCAGGACGACCGCGCAGCGTGCCTTGATCGAGATGAGCAGCTTGTAGATGGCCGTGGACGTGGGGTTGGTGGACGGGACGATCGCCGCGACCACGCCGAACGGCTCGGCAATCTCGGTGACCTTACGCGTATCGTCACGGTGCACCACGCCGACGGTGCGCATCGGCTTGATGAAGGCGTGCACCCGCCGGGATGCGAACAGGTTCTTCTGCACCTTGTCGGCCACGACGCCGAAACCGGTTTCTTCCACGGCCAGCCGCGCCAGGGCCTCGGCGTGGGGGGTAACAGCCGCCGCCATCGCGTCGACGACGGCGTCGACTTGGGACTGGGTGAACTCGGCCAGCACCGCCTGGGCGGCCCGGGCGCGACGTGTCAGTGCCCGGGCCTCGGCCATGGAGGCCAGGTCCTTGTCCGTCGGGGTTGCAGGTGAGGTCGCCATCGACGCGTTCGCCCTCTCGTGAACGGTCACGCGCGGTCGCGATCCCGTCGGGGGAGCCTGGGAGCCACGCGGCTAGCCCTTCGGCAGGATGTGCTCGACCTCGGCGTGTGGCCGGGGAATGACATGCACCGAAATCAGCTCGCCCACGCGCCGCGCCGCGGCCGCGCCGGCGTCGGTGGCGGCCTTGACGGCACCCACGTCGCCCCGCACCAGCACGGTGACGAAGCCGGCCCCGATGTACTCGGAGCCGATGAGGATCACGTTGGCGGTCTTCACCATGGCGTCGGCGGCCTCGACCGAGCCGATGAAGCCGCGTGTTTCGACCATCCCGAGAGCGTCGCGGAGAGTGTTCATCGAGTGAATCGCATGATATTCTCGATGGCACTCACCATGCAACGAAGAGAGATGTCAGCGCTCCGCGCCGGCCTGCTGGCCGCCGCGCTCGCCCTCACCGTCGCCTGTGGCGGCGGCACGGATGCGGCGCCACCGGTCGGCTCGGTCAGCGTCAGCTTGTCGCGGTCCCGGGTGGCTCTCGGCAGTCCGGTCGAAATGACCTACCGTTTCGTCCTGGCCCCCGATGCGCCCGCGCTCGGCGACCGCAAGGTCTTCGTCCACTTCCTGGATGCCGACGACGAGCTGATGTGGACCGACGATCACGATCCGCCGATACCCACCAGCGAGTGGAAGCCCGGGCAGACGGTCGAGTACACGCGGACCATGTTCGTCGGTCGCTATCCCTATGTCGGCGCCGCGAAAATCGTGGCCGGTTTGTATTCACCTGGCAGCAACGAGCGGCTGAAGCTGTCGAACGAGGACCGCGGCGACCGCTCTTACCAGGTCGCCAGTTTCGAACTGCTGCCGCAAACCGAGAACGTCTTCGTGATCTTCAAGGACGGATGGCACCAGACCGAAGTGGTGGCCGAAGGCGCCACCCGCACCGAGTGGCAGTGGACGAAGAAGGAGGCGACCATCGCCTTCCGGAACCCGAAACGCGATGTCGTGCTGTCGGTTCAGGCCGACAATCCCGCCACCAGCGGCAACGGGGCGCGCGAGATGGACGTGTTGATCGGTGACGAGCGCCTCGGGGTTGTCCCGCTGTCGAGCACCGAGGCGACGGTCCAGAAGATCCCGATCAGCGCGGCGCAGCTCGGGTCGGCCGATATGGTCGAGGTGCGGTTCGTGGTCGACAAGACCTTTGTCCCGGCGCTCGAGGGCGGCACGGGCGGCGACACCCGGGAACTCGGCGCGCGCGTCTTCCACGCGTTCGTCCAATAGAGCCATGGCGAGGCAGCCCATCGCCCGCGGCGTCACGCGCGGGGCCGTCGGCCTGCTCGCGCTCGGCCTGAGCCTCTCGCCGGCGGCCGCGTTTGCCGACGTGCTGACCTTCGCCACGGGCCGCACCATGTTGGTCGCCTCGAGTCGCATTGACGGCGACCGCCTCCTGGTCACGCTGCGGGAGGGCGGCAACGCCAGCTTCCCTTGCGCCGTCGTGGCCCGGGTCGAGGCCGACGAGGTGCCGTATCCTGCGCCCCCGACAGCCGAGTCGGTTGACGCGGCACCCATCGCCGTGCCGGATTCCCGGGCCGAGGCCATGCTTGCCGGGCGCCCCTTTGCGGACCTGATTGCCACCACCGCCACGGCGTACGGCGTCGACGTCCGCCTCGTGCACGCGGTGATCGAAGCCGAGTCGAACTACCAACCCCGGGCCCGTTCGCGCAAGGGTGCCAAGGGGTTGATGCAGCTCATGCCGGGGACGGCGCGGCAATATGCCGTGCGGGATCCCTACGATCCACGTGCCAACATCGATGCCGGCGTGCGGCACCTCAAGGACTTGCTGAGCCGGTTCGACACGGGGCTGGCGCTGGCCGCCTACAACGCCGGCGAAGCGACCGTGCGCCGGTACGGCGGCGTGCCGCCGTTCGCCGAAACGCGCAGTTACGTTACCCGCATCCTCCAGCGGGTTGGTCGCTGAGCGCGGATCGACGCGACTTTCCGCGGGGGCGGACGTCTAAACTCCGTCGGACGTCCTCCGGTTGGTTCCCGTGGGTTTTCCGTGTAACATCTTGTAGGACAATCCCTTAGAGATGGAGTTCCGCTGCCGGCTCGGCACCCCGTCGGGCGAAATCATCGAGGGCGTGTATGTGGCCCAGAGCGAGGTCGCGTTGCGGCGCGAACTCGAGGACAAGGGGCTCCACGTCCTGGCCCTGCGCGCGCGGGGAAGTCTGGGGGGGGTGTCGTTCGGCCGCCGGCGTCATCGCATCGCGCGCCACGAGTTTCTGGTGTTCAACCAAGAGCTCGCGACGCTGCTCAAGGCCGGCATGCCGCTGGTGCAATCCCTCGACATCCTGCGTGTCCGGCTGTCGAACCCCGTGTTCAAGTCGGTGCTCGACGACGTCTACGAGAAGGTGCGTGCGGGCACGGCGCTCTCCGACGCCTTCACGTCGCACGGCGACCTCTTCCCGAGCGTGTACACCGCGTCGCTCATGGCGGGCGAGCGGTCGGGCAACCTCGACGCGGTGCTGCGCCGCTACGTGTCGTACTCGAAGGTGATCGACACGGTCCGCTCGAAGACGATTTCCGCCCTGATCTATCCGGTCATCCTGATTCTGCTGGCGCTGGTGCTGGTTGGCATCATCGTGATCAAGGTGGTACCCACCTTCTCCGATTTCTACGGCAGCTTCGGCGCCCAGTTGCCGCTCTCCACCCGAATCATCGTGGCGGTCTCCGATTTCGTGCGGTCGCAGGTGCTGCTCATCGGGCTGGGGCTAGGCGGGGCGGCGCTGTTCTTCTATTCGTGGATCCGCCAGCCCGGGCAGAAGGCGCGTTTCGATCGATTCGTGTTGAGGATTCCCGGCATCGGCACCAGCATGCACAAGTTCGCCACCTCGCAGCTCGCGCGCACGCTGGCGACGCTGCTCGGCGGCGGCATCCCGCTGGTGAACGCTCTCGATATCGCGTCGCGGTCCACGGGCAACCGCTACCTGGGCCAGGAACTCGAAGTCGTGGCCCAGCGAGTGCGGGAGGGCCAGGGTTTCGCCTCGACGCTGCTCGAACGGCGCACGGTGCCCGACGTGGCCATCAAGATGATCGAGGTGGGCGAGTCGACTGGCGCGCTGCAGGAGATGCTCAACAGCCTCGCCGATTTCTTCGACGAGGAGATTGAAACCGAAGTGGGCCGGTTCGTCACCCTCATCGAACCGGCGCTGCTGGTGGTGATGGGTGTGGTGATCGCCGGTATCGTCCTGGCGCTCTACATGCCGCTCTTCCAGCTCACCTCGGTGCTCGGGGGGCGCTGATGGACGTGACGAACCACTCCGAAACCGACGCTCTGGAGCCGGATGCACTCATCGAGGAGCCGGGCGAGTCGGCGGCCGTGGCCGCCGCACGGTCGGCCGAGACCGAGCAGGCGCGTCACCTGGCACAGCGGTACCGCCTCGAGTTCCTCGACATGAACGAGTTCCGGATCGATCAGGAGCTGTTCCGATCGATTCCGGCAGATCTGATGCTGCGGTACGGGTTCGTGCCCAGCCGTCGCGAAGGCAAGGCCATCGTGATCGTGGTGTCCGATCCGACGGATCTGCCGATGATCGACGAGCTGAGCGTCCTGCTCGGCACGCCCATCAGGGTGATGGTGGGGGCGCCCTCGGCCATCGAATCGATCCTCAAGAAGAGCGAGAGCTCGCAGCGGCTGCTCGACGAGGCCACCGAGGAGTTCCAGCTCCAGGTGCTGCGCGAGGACGACAACGGCGACGAGAACCTCAGCCTCGAACGCCTAACGAGCGACGACAGTCCCATCATCAAGCTGGTGCACCGGACGATCTTCACGGCCATCCAGCGGCGGGCGAGCGACATCCACATCGAGACCCAGGACGACGCGGTGTATGTGAAGTACCGCGTGGACGGGGTGCTGCAGCCGGCGATGCGGCCCATTGCGAAGCGGTTCCACAGCTCGATCATCTCGCGCATCAAGGTGATGGCCGAGCTCGACATCGCCGAGAAACGCGTGCCGCAGGACGGGCGCTTCAAGCTCAAGGTGCCGGGCAAGACCATCGACTTCCGCGTGTCGATCATGCCGAGCGCGCACGGCGAGGACGCCGTCATCCGCATCCTCGACAAGCAGTCCATCAGCGAGCAGTTCACCGAGCTCAGGCTCGACATCCTGGGCTTCCCCGAGCTCGAGCTGCGCCGCTTCCGGAAGTACATTCGCGAGCCGTACGGCATGGTGCTGGTGACCGGCCCCACCGGCTCGGGCAAGACGACCACGCTGTACGCGGCCCTCGCCGAGATTCGGGCGATCGAGGACAAGATCATCACCATCGAGGATCCGGTCGAGTACCAGCTGCGCGGCGTCACCCAGATCCCCATCAACGAGAAGAAGGGCCTGACCTTCGCCCGAGGGCTGCGTTCGATTCTGCGGCACGACCCCGACAAGATCATGGTCGGCGAGATCCGCGACCCCGAGACCGCGCAGATTGCGATCCAGTCGGCGCTGACGGGCCACCTGGTGTTCACGACCGTGCACGCCAACAACGTCTTCGACGTGCTGGGCCGCTTCCTGAACATGGGCGTGGAGCCTTACCAGTTCATCTCGGCGCTCAACTGCGTCATGGCGCAGCGGTTGGTCCGGCGCATCTGCGAGTCGTGCCGCCGCGAGGTGCACTACGAGGCCGAGGCGCTCATCGAGTCGGCTCTCAACCCGGCGCTCTCCGACACGCACGTCTTCTTCGAGGGCGCCGGCTGCATCGAGTGCGGCGGGACGGGGTTCAAGGGCCGCATGGCAATCTGCGAGCTGCTGGACCTGACCGACCACATCCGCGAGATCATCCTCGACAAGCGGCCCATCTCCGAGGTGAAGCGCGCGGCCAAGGAGCAGGGCATGCGCTTCCTGCGCGAGTCGGCGGTCGAGCGTGTCATGGACGGCCTCACGACGCTGCGAGAAATCAACAAGGTGACCTTCGTCGAATGAGCGGGTTCTCCTGGCTGAAGACGCCGCTTCCCGAGGTGGCGGTGGAAATCGACCGGACGCACGTCGGCGTGGCCCGTCTCGAATGGCGTGGCGGGCAGCCCACGGTGGCGGCGTACGCCCTCGAGCCGCTCGCCGCCGGGCTCGTCTCGCCGGCGATCGCGGCCCTGAACCTCGCGGATGTCGGCGCGGTGGGACAGGCGGTGTCGCGCGCGCTCAAACTGGTGGGTGGCCGCACGTCGCGCGTGGCGCTGGTGGTGCCCGACACGGTGGCCAAGGTCTCGCTGGTGCGCCTGGAGACGGTCCCCGCCCGGCGCGATGACCTGCGCGAGATCGTCCGGTGGCAGATGCGCAAGTCCGCGCCGTTCCCGGTGGAGCAGGCGGTGCTCAGCGTGAGCCCGGGCGTGCCGGTGGCTGGAGGCGGCCGCGAGTTCGTCGTGGCCCTGGCGCGCGAGGACGTGGTGCGGCAGTACGAGCAGGCGTGCGCCATGGCCGGCGCACATGCGGGCCTGGTGGACCTGGCCACCTTCAGCGTGCTGAACGGCGTGATGGCCGGTGGCGGCGCCTCGTCGGGTGACTGGCTGCTCGTGCACGTGGCCGACACCTACATCACGCTCGCAGTGGTGCGAGGCGAGCACCTCATCTTCTTCCGCCACCGGTCGGACGAATCCGAGGGCACGCTGGCGGACCTGATTCACCAGACGGCGATGTACTACGAGGATCGCCTGCAGGGGGGCGGCATCACCCGCGTGTGGCTGGCCGGCAGCGCGGCGCTGACCGGTTCCGGGGTCGTGCGCCGCGGCCTCGAGGGGCGCCTGGGCGTTGGTGTCGAGGTGGTCGATCCGCGCACCGCTGCGACACTCACCGACCGGATGGCCCCGACCCCCGACCTGGCTGATACCCTGGCGCCCCTGGTCGGCGTCCTCAGCCGCGAGAGGACGGCCGCCTGAGCATGCCTCGCGCCAACCTCTCGACACGGCCCTTCTACAACGAGCGTCCGGTCCGCGCGGTGCTCGGCCTGGTGGCGGCCGCCGTCATCGCGCTCACTGTCTTCAACGCCGTCCAGGTGCTGCGGCTGCGGTCGCGCGGGGCCGAGGTGCAGGGCCAGGCCGAAGCCGCCGAGCGCGACGCCGCAGGCCTGCGCACCGAAGCCGCGCAGACTCGGCGCACGATCAACCGCG
>Ga0209476_10000563_pt1 | contig 25415 bp, 28 predicted proteins | sample KloWWTrecipitate_FD_187179 | JGI IMG/M metagenome (GOLD analysis project Ga0209476, IMG submission 187179) | Active sludge microbial communities from Klosterneuburg, Austria, studying microevolution and ecology of nitrifiers - Klosterneuburg... | ecosystem: Engineered > WWTP > Aerobic digester... | reverse complement strand
GCGCCGGCGATCTGCGCGGCCGCGAGGCCTTCCTCTCCGGCCGGGGTGCGCACCCAGAGCGCCGCAAAATCGACGAGTTCGCTGCGGAGCGGGCCAATGACGATGAGGTTCGCCTTGTGGTGAACGACAGCGTCCTTGACGCGGACACTGGCGACGTTGTGGCTCTCTTCCAGGTCATCGGCGATGACGACGATGGCCTTCGATGAGCGGATGCGAGTCATATCGGCGGCCATGCGCCACGTTCCGAAGCGCGCTTCGAGAGCCTCTTTCGTGGCACGAATGACAGGCCCGAGGGCGCTATCGGCGGAGGTCTTGAAGGCTGCACGCGCGATAGTCTGCGCGAGTGCCGCTTCTTCGTTCGTGATGGTGGCTCCGGCGAGGACGGCGACGCGGCCCTTCGCAGCGGCGGCTTTGAGTGCCTTCGCGGCTTCTGCGGCGGCGGTGGAAAGATCGACGGGTGCCTGGACGTTGCCGCGGCGGACGAGGTGCTTGCTCAGCCTCTCGCGAGGTTTGAGCGAATCGTAGTGGTAGCGGCCGCGGACGCAGATCTGGTCGCCGCTGACGGGGTTGCCATCGCCGGGGCGGACGATGACACCGCGGCCATCTTTGGAGCCGATGCGGATGCTGCAGCCGACGGCGCAGGAATCGCAGGTGGTGGTGGTCCAGACTTCCGGCTTCGCGACCCACTTGTTGGGGTGCTCCATGAGCGTCGCGGTGGGGCAAACATCGATGCAAGCTCCGGAAAAGTCGCAGTTGCTTTCGTGGATGGCGCCACCGGCGCCGAAGGCGATCATGGTATCCCAGCCACGGCCGCTGAGGCTGATGGCGCCGGTGTGGCGTTTTTCATCGCAGGCGCGGACGCAGCGCGTGCAGAGGATGCACATCTGTGGGTCGAATTCCATGAACGGGTTCGCACGGTCGGCCGGCGGATGCTGGGTCTGGTACCAGGAGCGTTCTTCACCGACCCACGGTTCGTAGCCGGAGGAGCCAACCATCTCGCAGGTGGCCTGGAGTTCGCAGCGGTAGTTCTTGGAGCAGGTGAGGCAGCGATGCGTGACGACGTCATCGCGGAGGCAGACATCGCCAGGATGGCAGTGTTCGCGGCGATGGCAAGTGAGGCAGCGGTCGCTGTGGTTGGCGAGGATGATGGACACGACGGACTTGCGGGCCTCGCGCACCTCATCGGTATCCGTGTGGACGACCATGTTTTCCTGGACGATGGCGGTGCAGGAAAGCTGAAGAGCCGGGGGACCCTCGATGCGTACGAGGCAGGAACGGCAGCCCGCGTAGGGCTTGTGTCCATCGACGTAACAGAGGCTCGAGACGTAGAAGCCGTTGTTCTTGAGGACTTCGACAAGAGGAGCGCCGGCAGGTGCGTCCAGGACCTTACCGTCAACCGTAATGGAAACCATGTTTGCCTGCTAGAGCCGGTGGAAGTCGGCGCCGGGTTCCGGAGCCTTCAAGCCGTTGGGATAGGTGTTGTTGTTCCCTGCGAGGAACGATTCCGCCACGCGGGTGAGCGCGTGTTTATCGCGATACATTTCATCGAAACGGTAGACCGCGTCGTCGAGCGGTCCGCCGGGCTGGATGGCCTCGTAGGGGCAGGCCTCGGTGCAGAGGCCGCAGTACATGCAGATGCGGAAATCGATTTCGTAACGATCGATGTTCCGGCGGCCTTCGGTGTCCTGGCTGGTCGCGACGAGGATGCAGCCATCGGGACAGGCCTGGGCGCAGGTGGAGCAGCCAGTACAGCGCTCTTCGAACCAGAGAAGGTTCGTGCGGGCGTAGACGGGCACAGCGCGCGCTTGCTCGGGGTAGTTGATGGTGGCGACAGGCTGGAACAGGCTCCTGAGGGTGAGGCCCATGCCCTTCGCGATACCACTGCCGTACGCCATTGCGCCCCCATATTCACGGCGGGCGATAAGCGCCCGACCCGGCGGAACAGAGTCTAACAAGGGGGGATTGTGATTACAAACACAAGGCAGGGGCGGCGGCCTTCTTAGACCGGTTTTCCGGCGCGGCGGGGTGGCCAGTAACGGTAACGCACGACGCCCTTTACGGAGGCAACGGGAACGGGGCCGAAGTGGCGGCTATCGGTGCTGGCGGGCGGGTTGTCGCCTTCGAGCCATGCCAATCCGCCGGGTTCGAGGCGGACGAGCCGTTTGATGAGCACCCGGGATGGTTCGCGGGGATCGGGCACGAGGACTATTTCCCCGGGGGAGGGCTGCCGGGAACCGGGACCGAGGCGCTCGACGAGCAGCCAATCGCCCGGCTGGAGCGCGGGGGACATGCTAGCGCCGGAAACCGCCCAGCGCTGGAAGCGCCGAAGCCGGACGACGGCGAGGAGCACAGGAGCGAGGAGGGCGATACCGAGGCAAAGGCGGCGCATTGGTCCCCCTCGCCCGGCCTTCAGTGGACCCTGATGGCGACGAGCAACATGGCGCCGGGGAGACGCCAGCGGATATCCCAGCGAACGCCGAGCCGGTCGAGCGGGGTGTGGAATCGTTCGGAGCCGGGGAACTCATCGAAGAGCATCGTGGCCAGGCCTTCGGCGCCCAGAGCGCTGACCAGGTCGGCAAGCGTCCAGCCGTTGGCGCCGGGCAGGTCGTCATCGAAGTAGGAATGGCCGATGAGGAAGAGGCCGTTGTGGACGGCGGCGATGCTGGAAATCGGGTGGCGGTCGTAGATGACGAGCCTTCCCCCCGGGTGAAGCAGCCTGGCAACGGCGGCGGCCCAGGGCTCGAAATCCGCAAGTGCATCGAGTGCGCCCCACGGTGAGTAGACCGCGTCGAAGGGATCGCCGGGGACCTCCGGGTTGGCGGCGTCGCCTTCGCTGAATGCGAGGGAGACGCCAGCCCGGCCGGCAAGCTCGCGCGCCTGGCGCAGGGCAGGTTCGCTGCCGAGGACGGTAACGCGGGCGCCGAGGTTGGCGAGCGAGATGGCTTCTTCGCCGCTTCCCGGGGGAGTGACCAGGACTGACTGGCCGGGCCGGGTGTCGATTGCCTCGGCCTCGGCGGTGTTGAGGCAGCTGCCGCCATGGCGGTAAAAGGCGGGATCGATCTCAAACCACGATGGGTCGGGCCTGAGGGTCTCCATCAGGCGTTCATGTCTCCGCGCGAGCTCTGGAATGCCATGACATGCGAGTAGTCGTTGATGGTGAGGAGCACACGGCGGGTATCGGCGGCGCGCAGGACCGAGATGCTGGTGTGGTGAACAGAGACGAGGTGATCGAAGGCGGAGCCGAGGACGGTGCTGAGGACGGCGTTGATGACTCCACCATGGCAGGCGACGACGACGCGCATGCCGGTGCTCTCATCGACAACCTGGTCGATCGCGGCGAAGACGCGGGCGCGGAAGGAATCAACATCTTCGCAGTAGGGATAGGCGTTGTGTTTGCGGCTGCGGGTAACTTCGCGATAGATGTCGGCGAGTTGCTCGCGGGAGTAGAGATCGAGGAGGCCCTTATCCTGGGGGGCACGCTGCCAGAGGTCGATTTCGCGAAGGCCCGGGAGCACCACCGGGGTGAGCCCGTGGTGGCCGGCGATGGCCCTGGCGGTGTCGTGAGCGCGAACCATGTCGCTCGAGTAGACACGGCCGAGGCGGGCGGGGGCGAGACGCTGGCCAACGGCCTCTGCCTGGCGGCGGCCGAGCGAGGAGAGCGGTGCATCGTAGGCCTGGCCGAGCGGGATGTTATCGAAGAACTGCTGCTCGCCATGACGGACAAGGAGGATTTCGCACATCCCTTCGAACGACTCGATGAAGGGGTTTTCGAGATCGATGGAGCGGACGCGGCGGGAAGCAGTCATTGTTCTGGGAACCTCTGGTGTGATGGTTTGGGAGGGGGCACGGGAGCAGGTTCGGCACTGGCGACAGCGTTGCCGGCGCGAACGAAGGCGCCGAGGCCGACGGCCAGCGCATCGAGTTCGGCGGGGTTGAGTTCGGAGAGGATGCGGCGGGTGAAGGCCTGGGCGCGTTGCTGGAGGACGCTGCAGGTCATGTTGCCGTGCTCGGTGAGCAGGTTGCGGACGAGCCGGCGGTCAGATTCGTCATCTTCGCGACGGACGAGCTCCATGCGGACCAGGCGATCGACGATTCCGGAGATGGTGGGCGGGGTCACGCCCATGGTCTGGGCGAGTTCGCCAGAGGTGACGCCAGGGGTAGCCCGAATGAGAAAGAGGACGCGAAGCTGGGTGGTGGTGAGGCCCATTTCGCCCCAGGCGCGGAAGCGAAGCGAGTCGAACATGATGACCGACTCGGCAAAGAAGCGCATGGCGGTTTCGAGCGCCTGATCGAGTGTGGCAGGTGATGCCGACACGGTTAGCCTCGCACGAAAGACTTCGCACGGGCAGGGTAACAGGCCCGGGCGCTAAGGCGACAGGACGGGCGGCGGCCTAGCGGCGGAGGCGGATGAGGGGTCCTTCATCGAAGAGGGCGGCGGAGTGAATGCCCAGGCGTTCGTGGAGGCTGAGGGGGATCCCGAGGTCGGCCAGGTAGAGTTCGCCGGTATGGCCCCGGGCCGCGGGATCGAGGACGCCCTTTTTGGGGAGGTCGAGCATGAGGGTGGTGATGGCGCGGATGGAGGGATGGCTGACTTCGCCGGTTGTGGCGTTTACTCCGGTGGGGACATCGATGGCGAGGACGGGGCGGCGGGCCTCGATAGCGAGGTGTGTGACGGCGGCGGCGATACCCATTGGCGGACCTTCGAGGCCGTAGCCGACGAGGGCATCGATCACGAGATCGGCGGCGGCGAGCTGTTCTTCGACGGTGATTTCGCTGGATTCGAGGTCGGCGGGTTCGAGGATGCCGGCCTGCCGGAGCGTGTGGAGCTGGCGGCGGGCGGTGAACGACGCTTCTTGCTCGACTCCGCAAACGATGGGATCGATACGCGCGCCCCAGTTTGCGAGGTGGCGGGCGGCGGCGAGGCCCGAGGCGCCTTTGTTGCCCCCGCCACAGAGGACAACGACGCGCTGGCCACGGCCTTTGCCGCCAAGCATGGCCAGGGCGAGCGTGGCGACGGCCCGGCCGCCGTTCTCGGTTAGCTGGAGGATATCGACGCCGAATTCTTCCTGGGCCGTTCGCTGGATGTCGCGCATCTGGCTTGCGGAGACGGCGGCGACTTCGCCAGCACGCCGTTGTGGGAACCCACCCGGATCGGGACGAACAGACATTGATGACCACCTCTGCCAAGGCGCTGGGCGCCAGAAAAAGTCTACGTCTCCGGCGCGGTAGGGGGCACGACCGCTGGCGGGCCGGAGCCATTGGCGGTGTGCTATCGCGCTCCTGCAGGGCGGGTTACAATCCAGCGGACCCCACGATCAGGTAGTACGTGCCCCCATGTCGAATATCGCCACGGTCAACACACTCATTTCGGCTATCAACCACGATCGGTTCGCACAGATCGAAGCCTGCCACGCACCGGGCGCAGTGTTCGCCTCGTTCCGGGGGCCGACACTTCACGATGCGGTAGCGATCACTGACTGGCACCGGCAGTTCCAGCGGGACTACGCCGATTGCGCTTACAGCGAGCTGGAGATGATCGAGCAGGACGGCGTGGTCGCTGCGCGAGCCACGATTGAGGCGAAGGGCTATGACTGGCGGCCGTTCAACCAGCGCGTGCTCGAGGTATTCGAGTTCGGGGCATCGGGCGAAGTGGCCGCTCGGCGGCTCTACGGCACGCTGCGCGACATCGAGTTCGACAAGCCGGCTGCTACGGCCCTGGCCGATGCCCGGGCATTCAAGGGCGGCAATGCGAGCGCGACGGGTACGGCGGTGGCTCAATTCCTGGCTGCGGTGGCCGCAAGCGACCGGGAGGGCATGGGCGCGCTGGTTCATGAGAAGTTCGCTTTGATCGACGGGGTCTACGGGGTGGCGCATGGGCTGGAAGCGGCCCTTGCACTGAGCGGTGCGCGCCCGAAGCCGGCGTTTGGCACGCTGCGCCCCACCCGTGTAATTGCCGGCGAACACGACGCTGTTGTGGAATGGGCGATTGACCCGGCACGGCCACGGCTGGCGGAGTGGTGGCGCCTGGTTGATGGCAAGGTGCGCGTAGTCGAGGTCTACTGGATGCTCCGCGAGATCGGGGTCAATCCGTTTGAGAACCTGGCGCACGACCGGCATTCCCGGTCCCCGATAATCCCGGGCTGATGCGGGCGCGAAGGAAGCCCGGTTTCGTCTACACCTAACAAATCCTGGAGGACCCGCTCGAATGGCCACTATGTATTATGACAAGGACGCTGATCTTTCCCTGCTGAAGGGCAGAAAGATCGCGGTCATCGGGTATGGGTCGCAGGGGCATGCGCACGCGCTGAACCTGAAGGACAGCGGCTGCGACGTGATGATCGGGCTCTATCCAGGTTCGAAATCGTGGGAAGCGGCGCAGCAGGCAGGCCTGAAGGTGGCGACAGTCGAACAGGCTGCGAAAGAGGCGGACATCATCATGATGCTCGCGCCAGACCAGGTGCAGAAGGCTATCTACCAGACGGGCATCGAGCCGAACCTCTCGGAAGGCAAGATGTTGATGTTCGCGCACGGGTTCAACATCCACTTCCAGCAGATCCAGCCCCCGCCGTTCGTGGATGTGACGATGATCGCGCCGAAGGGGCCGGGACACCTGGTGCGGCGGGTTTACACGGAAGGGGGCGGAGTTCCGTGCCTGGTGGCGGTCCACCAGGATGCGAGCGAGGTAGCGATGCAAGTCGCCCTGGCGTACGCGAAGGGGATCGGCGGGACGCGCGCGGGCGTGCTCGAAACGACGTTCCGCGAGGAGACGGAGACTGACCTTTTCGGGGAGCAGGTGATTCTCTGCGGTGGCCTGTCCTCGATGATCAAGGCTGCGTACGAGACGCTCATTGAGGCTGGGTACCAGCCGGAGAGCGCGTTCTTCGAGACGATGCATGAGCTGAAGCTGATTGTGGATCTCATCTACGAAGGCGGCCTTTCGCGGATGCGCTATTCGATCAGCGATACGGCGGAGTACGGGGACTACACGCGCGGGCCGCGGATCATCACCGATCAGACGAAGGCGGAGATGAAGAAGATCCTCCGGGAGATCCAGACGGGGCAGTTCGCCAAGGAGTTCATCCTGGAGAACATGTCGGGGAGGGCGCACTTCCTGGCGACGCGCAGGCTCGAAACGGAGCACCCGGTGGAGCAGGTTGGCGCGGAAATGCGCTCGATGATGACGTGGTTGAACGCGCCGAAGAAGTAGGCTCGGGGTTCGCGGGTTTGGAGACCGGGGAGTGGCGCCTGGCGGCGGGCGGCGTACCCTTGGGCCGTGGATATCGACGCGGGCGATCTAGTCGGCGTGCTGGACCGGGCGGGCATTGTCGCTTTCGCGTTTTCGGGCGTGGAAGTGGGCGTGCGGCGCAACCTGGACGTGTTTGGGCTGCTGGTGATGGGCGTGGTGACTGCGACCGGGGGCGGCCTGATGCGGGATGTTGTGGTGGGGCGCGTGCCCCTGCTGCTCGATCGGCCGGACTACCTGCTCTTTGCGATCGGTGCATCGCTGCTGGCTTCGATGCTCATCTGGCGGCGGCGGGACTATCCGCGATTCTTGCTGGCGATCGCCGATGCGGCAGGGTTGGGCGCGTTCGCGACGGCGGGTGCGCTCGCGGGGATTGAGGCTGAGCTTTCGGCGATCGCGGTGGTGTTGCTGGCGGTCCTGACAGCGACAGGCGGCGGAGTGGTACGGGATCTGCTTGCCGACCGCGTCCCGCTGGTGCTGCGATCGGAAGTCAACGCGACGGCAGCGGCGGCAGGGGGCCTGGCGGTGTGGGTATCCGAGCCAGTCTCAGCGGGTGGGGCGGCGCTGCTGGGGGTGGCGGTCGCTGCGCTTGTACGCGTGGGCGGACTGGCCTTCGATGTGCATCTGCCCCACCCGGGGGGACCCGGGGGGCGGCAGGGGCGGCTCATGTAAGCCAGATTTCTTTGACGGGCGTAGGGTGCGCGAGTAGGATCGAACCATCCATTAAAGGTATTCCACGCCCTGAAATGGCGTCATACGTGCTATTTCAACTGACTTTCCTGGAGACATTCCATGCTGGCGATAACAATTATCGTCGGCCTCGTGGGTTTGCTGGCTGGTGCGGGAGCGGGTCTGATGGTCCGCCGTCGCGCCGAGGGAACATCACTGCAAGAGGCAGAGGAGCAGGCCAGCCGAATCCTAGCTGAGGCCGAGACGCGGCAAAAAGAGCTGTTGCTGGGGGCCAAAGAGGAGACTCTGGGGCTGCGCAACTCGCTCGAGACGGAGATGAAGGAGCGGCGGACCGAGGCGGCCCGCGTCGAGCAGCGCCTGACCCAGAAAGAGGAGAACCTCGATCGGAAGGTCGATGCGCTGGAGCGGCGTGAGCAATCAACCCGCGACCGGGAAGAGCAGGCCGAGCGGCTGCGCGCCGAGGCGGAGGAGTTGCGCCAGCGGCAGGCTTCGGAGCTTGAACGTGTCAGCAATCTGACGGTGGATGAGGCTCGGGAGCAACTGCTGGCGGCGGTCGAGGTGGAGATCCGCGATGAGGCGAGCCGCCGCGTGCGCGAGATCGAGAAGGAAGTCGAAGCGACGGCGGGGCAGCGAGCGCGGAAGATCCTGGCGACAGCGATCCAGCGGTACACCTCGGAAGTGACGGCGGAAACGACCGTTTCGGTTGTGCAGATCCCGAGCGACGACATGAAGGGGCGGATCATCGGGCGCGAGGGGCGGAATATCCGGGCGATCGAGGCAGCGACTGGCGTCGACCTGATCATCGATGACACGCCGGACGCGGTGACGGTGAGCGCGTTTGACCCGGTCCGCCGCGAGATCGCCCGGCAAACGCTGAGCATGCTTGTGCAGGACGGGCGCATTCACCCGACGCGCATCGAAGAAGCGGTTAATAAGGCACGCCGGGATGTCGAAGCGACGATGCAGGAGGCAGCGGAGGCGGCGGCCGTTGAGGCTGGCGTACTCAACCTCCACCCGGAAGTGCTCAAGGTCTTCGGGCGGCTCCGGTACCGGACGAGCTACGGCCAGAACGTAATGCGCCACTGCATCGAGACCGGGCACATCGCGGCGATGATCGCGCGCGAGATCGGCGCCGATGTCGAGATCGCCCGGGCGGGCGGATTCCTGCACGACCTGGGGAAGGCCGTGGACCACGAAGTCGAAGGGACGCACGCGATCATCGGCGCGGACATTGCGCGGCGGTTCAAGGTGCGCGACGCAATCGCGCACTGCATCGAAGCGCACCACGAGGAAGTGGAGCCGCGATCGGTGGAGGCGGTCATCGTGATGATGGCGGACGCGATTTCCGGTGGCCGGCCAGGGGCGCGGCGGGAATCGCTGGAGGCGTACATCAAGCGACTGGAGACGCTCGAGGGGATTGCGAAAAGCTACAAGGGCGTCGAGGCGGCGTTCGCAATCCAGGCGGGGCGCGAGATCCGCGTGATTGTGAAGCCTGAGATGATCGACGACCTGGAGGCGATGCGGATCGCGCGGGACGTGAGCCAGAAGATCGAGGAGACGATGGAGTACCCGGGACAGATCAAGGTGACCGTTGTGCGCGAAACGCGCGCGACGGAGTACGCGCGCTAGGCGATGCGGCTACTTTTCCTTGGAGACATCGTGGGGAGCACCGGACGCGAAGCGGTGGTGCGGACGGTGCCCAAGCTCCGGCGGGAACTCGGGCTCGATTACGTGGTGGCGAACGGCGAGAACTGCACGGGCGGCAAAGGGCTCAGCCCGCGGCATGCGGATGAGCTGTTCGACTGCGGGATCGACGTCATCACGGGCGGGAACCACACGTTCCAGCACCGCGAGCTCTACCCGTACCTGGAGAGCACCCCGGGGATAACGCGGCCGCACAACTACCCCCCGGGCGCGCCGGGGACGGGGATAGCCGAGGCCGGGGACCTGGTCGTGCTGAATCTGATCGGCCGGGTGTTCATGCCGGCGGATTGCGATGACCCGTTCAGAGCGGCAGATGAGGCGCTGAAAGCCCTGGCAGCGAACCGCTTCATCCTGGTGGACCTCCATGGCGAAGCGACGAGTGAGAAACAGGCGATGGGCTGGTACCTGGATGGCCGGGTGACAGCTGTAGTCGGCACGCACACGCACGTGCCGACTGCGGACCACCGGATTCTCCCCGGGGGTACCGCGTTTTGCAGCGATGCGGGAATGTGCGGAGCGCGCGATTCGGTGATCGGCGATGACGTACAGGCAGTCGTGCACAGGTTCCTGACGCAGATGCCGACGCGGCTTGCGGCGGCAGAAGGACCGGCGATTCTGAACGGCCTGCTGATTGAGGCGGACGACACAACGCGCCGGGCAACGGCGATCACGCGGTGCGATAGGATGGTGGACTGATGGCGCGGGGCGATTTCCATCTGCACAGCACAGCTTCTGACGGTGTTCATTCACCGGCGTGGGTGATGGAGACGGCCGCGGCACGGGGCGTTGAGGTGCTTTCGCTAACGGATCACGACACGACGGAAGGGCTGGCGGAGGCGCGGCGCGCTGCCGATCGGCTGGGGTTGCGGCTGATCCCGGGGATCGAGCTCAGCACCGATCTCGGGAAAGCGGATGTACACCTGCTCGGCTTTGGCTTCGATGTGCGGGCGAAGGCGCTCCAGGAGTTCCTCCGGTGGCAGCGCGAGGGACGCCTGACCAGGGTGGCAACAATCGTCCAGATCCTGCGGGAGAACGGGATGCCGATCGAGGTGGCGCGGGTGCTGGAGATTGCCGGTGAGGCAACCGTGGGCCGGCCACATGTTGCGCGCGCTCTGCTTGAGGCGGGGCACGTCTCGAGCGTGCAGGAGGCATTCGACCGGTGGCTGGGGAACGGCAAGCCCGCGGATGTAAACCGGGAGAAACTCGAACCGGCGGACGCTATCAAGATGGTGCACGACCACGGGGGCGTGGTGTTCGTGGCGCATGCGGTGTTCATAGGCGAGGACTACCCGGAAGCAGTGGAGCAGCTTGCCAGGTGGGGTCTCGACGGGATTGAGACGTACTACAAGCACTACGACGCGGCGACGATAGCAGCGCACGAGGCGCTGGCCGCGCGGCTGGGCCTGGCGAAGTCTGGCGGAAGCGATTATCACGGGCTTGGGAATCCGGACGACCGGGAGATCGGCGACATCACGTACCCCGATGCCGAGGTAGCCGCATTTGTCGCCTACCTGGAGGGGCGGGGTGTGAACACGGGAAAGAAGGTTCCATGATGCTGGAAGCCGATCAGATCGAGAAGATCATTCCGCACCGGTACCCGTTCCTGCTGGTCGACCGCATCATCGAGGTCGAGGCAGGGCAGCGGGCGGTGGGCATTAAGAATGTGACGGCGAATGAGTGGTTCTTCGAAGGGCACTTCCCGGGGCGAAAGGTGATGCCAGGCGTACTGATCGTAGAGGCGCTGGCGCAGGTTGCGGCGGTGGCGCTGCTGAAGAACGTGGAGATGGCGGGCAAGTCGCCGCTGTTCGGCGGGATCGAGACCATGCGCTTCCGGAAGCCGGTACTGCCGGGCGACCAGATCCGGCTGGAGTTCACGCTGGAGAAGATGCGCGGCCCGATGGGAAAGGGGCGCGTGAAGGCGACGGTAGATGGCAAGCTCGCGGCCGAGGGAATCATTTCTTTCGCCCTCGTCGACCTTGGTGGAGAACCGGAAGCATAACCTGGTTCTGCTGGCCGGCCCCTTTACCGGCCGGAGGATAGGATCGTAAGGACAGGTATGAGCGCGCCAAACGAGCACGAAGACGCCTACGCAACGCTCCAGGTATCGCCGCAGGCGAGCCCGGAGGTGATTGAAGCCGCCTACCACGGGCTGATGAAGAAGTACGGCAACGACCCGGACGCGGCGGTACGCGAGCTGCGCCGGGATGTGGAAGCTGCGTACCACTTGCTTTCAGATGGAACCAGGCGGGCGGCCTACGATGCCTCCCGCGACGGAGCGACGGCCCGGCCGGCGGCTCCCCCGGAGCCCGAGCCGTACGCTTTTCGGCCCGCTTCAGTGGTGCAGTGCCCGCGCGACCCCGGGGTAGAAACGGCACTTCGCTGCAGCCGCTGCGAGGCGCCGATCTGCCCGAAGTGCCTCATCCAGACGCCCGTTGGGGCGAGGTGCCGGGACTGCGCGAAGATCGCGCGATCCCCGGTCTACACGCTTTCGGGCGGGGGAGTGGCACGGGCAGGGGTTGCTTCGGTGGTTGGCGGCGTGGTGATGGGACTCATCTGGGGACTCGTGCTTCTCCCGTTCACGTTCGGCTTCTTTTCGATCTTCCTCGGCGTGGGGCTGAGCTATGCATTCACCCGGGCGCTGGAATTCGCGACGGGAATGAAGCGCGGGCCGGTGGTGGTCGGCTTTGCGATCCTGGGGATCGGGATTGCGTGGGGGATGACGCTGTTGTTCATCCCGCTTCGGGTGGCGCTTTACGGGCTCGTGGCGGCGGGAATCGCGGCGTACCTGGCCTACCAGAACCTCAAATAGGGCCGGAGACCGTTACCAGGGGTTGCTTGAGGTCCAGAAGCTCATCGCGACGATGAAGCCGATCACACCACTTCCGACCGCGAGAATGGTGAGGAGGTCCTTCTTCACGTACCCGTAGTCCTTGGTGACGTGGTGGGCGCGATGGTGGGCAGGCGACCGGCCGCCGGACGCGATGGGGCGGGCGGGCTGCTGTGCGCCAGCCACGGGGCGCGGGAGCGTGGTTGCCGATGCGGCGGTGCGGCGGCGCGGGCGGCGGGACTGTGGTTCGGTCATCTTGCGCATGGTATCGATGGGGCGGCGAACGGTACAGGGCCCGTGCTCGCGAGGGCCGGGCCGGGCATACTTGTGGACATGGGACTGGACCTTGATCCGGGGACGGCGTCGCAGGGGAACCCGCGGCTCATCGAATCGATCATCTGGGAGATGGACGACGGCGCGATGCCGTTCTGGCGGTTCATGGAGCTGGCGCTCTACCACCCGGCGTTCGGGTACTACCGCAAGGCCGGCCGGGTGGGGCGGAACGGGGACTTCCTGACGAGTCCGGTGATACACCCGATGTTCGGCTGGGCCATCGCGGGGTGGTGCCGGGAGATCTGGGAGCGCCTTGGGCGGCCACCGAAATTCACGATCGTCGAGCCCGGGGCCGGTGATGGGGCGCTTGCGGCATCGATCCTCGATTGGGCGGCGGGGCGAGATGATGGATTCCGGGATGCAATTCGTTATGTTGCCATCGAGCCGAACAACCCTGGCTCGGATGAGCGGGTGGAGTGGACCGAGGGGCCAGTCGAGCCGGTAAGCGCCGGGGTGGTCATTTCGAATGAACTGTTCGATGCATTCCCGGTGCGCGTGTTCGACGCCGGGCCGCGGGGACCGGTTGAGGTGTATGTCCGCTGGGACGGCGAGCAATTCGTCGAGATCCCGGGCGGCGTGGCAACGATTGACGACGCCCCGGCAAGCGGGCGATTCGAGGTGAACACGCAGGCCTACGGGGCGATGCAGAGTATGTGCTCGCTGGTGGAACGAGGGGCCGTGCTCGTCTTCGATTACGGGTATCCGCAGGAAGAGCTCTGGGCGCCGTGGCGGACGGCGGGAACGCTGCTTTGCTTCTACCGCCATACAGCACATGAGAACCCGTACATCCACGTCGGCGAGCAGGACATCACCACGCACGTGAACTTCACCGAGCTCGCCGCGGCCGCCGGGGAAGAGGGGATGGCGGTGTACGGACCGGCAGCGCAGGCGGAATTCCTCCATGCGCTGGGTCTCGGGGCCTTAGTCGATGGGGCGCGGAGCGACCTGCAGGAGTACTTCACGCGGCGGCGGGCGCTGGAACAGCTGACGGATGGGGCCGGGCTGGGGAGGGTGCGCGTACTGGCGGCCACGCGCGGCATCGAAGGGCCGCCGCCGGGGTTCGAGCCAGCACGGTGACGGAGGTGCAGGGGGCGCTCGCCGCGCGGGAATCTCCACTGGCGATCGGTGAGGTCGCGCCCGGATTCACGCTGCCGGCGGCGGGGACTGGCGGAGAAGTGCTCGATGTGAGCCTCGTTTCGGTGCTGAAGGAGGGCCCGGTCTTGCTGGTTTTCTACCAGGATGACGGGATGCCAATCTGCACGGCCGTCCTGGGGGCGTTCGCGCAGGAGCAGGAGCTGCTGGCCGGGGCAGGCATCCGGGTGTTCGGGATCAACACCAATGGCACGGGATCTCACCAGCGATTCCAGGAGCGCGACCGGTACCCTTTCCCGCTGTTGAGCGACTTCTCCGGCGAAGTGGTGAGGGCGTACGGCATGTGGGAGCCGGATGAGGCGAAATCCCGGCGGGGGGTGGTGGCGATCGGGCCGGACGGGCGCGTGGTGTACGTGCTCCCGCACTTCAACCCGGGAAGCATCACGACGTTCGCCGGGGTGTTCGAAGCGCTGGGGCTGGCCTGACAGCGAGCGCGCAATTCCTGTACCGTCTGGAGCGTGGCCGGCTATTCAGAAGAGGTTCTCGATCACTTCCAGAACCCGCGCAACGCGGGGGAGATGGCTGCGCCGGACGGCGAGGCGGAGCAATCGAACCCGGTCTGCGGCGACCGGATGAGGGTGATGATCCGCGTGGCGGACGGACGGATCGCGGCGGTTCGGTGGCAGACGCGAGGGTGCCCGCCGGCAATCGCCACCAGTTCATTCGCGAGCGAGCTGGTGCTGGGGTGGACCATCGAAGAGACCGAGGCGCTGACCCGGGAGCGCATCGCCACGGAGATAGGTGGACTGCCGCGGGACAAGGTGCACTGCAGCGTGCTGGCGGCCGATGCTCTGCGGGCGGCCATCGCGGACTACCGGCGGCGAAGCGGCGCTCCCGGAACGTAAAGATCCCGCATCGACCCGGCGGCGACACGCCCTGTACACCGGCTGGACTCTCTTTACCGCCGACTTCTCTAGCAGGCGCCATTCGCAAGACCAGGCGCCCCGGGAGAACCGATGCACAGCCGGACACATCGGAGCGTGCTGCCGCTTGCGCTGGCACTGGCGGGAGCGCTGCTGGCGGCATTCGCCATGACTTTCGCGGCAGGCAACCGCGCAGCGGCATTGACCAACTGCAGCGTGACGCACGATGGGAACGACGGCGAGGAAATGGCTTTCCTGACGCTGATCAACAACTACCGTGCCCAGAATGGCCTGGGAGCACTCACGATTTCGACGAATCTGAACCGGGCGGCGGCGTGGATGAGCGAGGATCTTGCGAGGAACCGCTTGTTCTCGCACACGGATTCGCTGGGCCGAAGCCCTTCGCAGCGTGCGACGGATTGCGGCTACCCATCGGGGGCGGGCGAGAACCTGGCGGCCGGCACGAACTGGAGTTCGGCCCAATCGGCCTTCACCGCCTGGCAGAACTCATCGGGGCACAACGCCAACATGCTTGGCTCGTACTACCAGCAGATTGGAATCGGCCGGTATTACCTGGCGGGATCGCAGTACGGCTGGTACTGGACGACGGCCTTCGGCACGACAAACGACGGGACGGGCGGCGGCGGCGCGGGGAACCCGACGAACACACCGGCCGCCACGAACACCCCGACCCGGACTCCGACGCCGGCCCAGGCGACCGCAACGCCTACGGCCGCCCCGCCGACCGCAACCCCGACGCCGAACCAGGGCGGGGGCCAGAACCCCACGGCGACGCCGACGAGCGCGCAGCCAACAGCCACACCCACCGGCGTGCAACCCACCGCAACGGCGACGCCCACGAGCAGCGGCACGCCAACACCAACGCCGACACTGACGCCAACGCCAACCGGGACCCCTTCCGCAACCGCGACGACGACGGCGACCGGCACACCGGCCACACCATCCCTGGCACTTTCACCCGGGGCGAACTTCGTGGCATGGCCCGGCGGCAACACCGCGCCGTCGCAGGTCTTTGGCCCGGACTCGGGGGTGCGGGTGGTCTATGAGTGGGACGCGGGCACACGGCAGTGGCGGCGCTACTTCCCCGGCCTCCCGGCGTACCTGAACAACCTGAACACGCTCTCCAACGGCGGGGCGTACTGGATCATTGCGAGCAAGGCTTCGCAGTTCCAGGTCGGAAAATAGGTTAGTTTTGGTAAATATCGACATATTCGGGACAGGACTGGCTTCCTGTCCCGTTCGTCGTGTAGCTATACTGCTTTCTCTCACCCCGAGGAGGACAGTGTGCCCCGCGTCCATCTGCTCATCGGCACCCGCAAGGGCGCCTTCATCTACTCATCCGACCGCGACCGCCTGAACTGGGAGGTCTCCGAGCCCCTGATGCGGGGTTCGTCGGTCTTCAGCATGACCGCCGACACGCGCGACACCAGGCCGCGGTTGTTCGCCGCCGCGAACCACTGGGCGTGGGGGCGTTCCGTGGCCCGCAGCGATGACGGTGGCAAGACGTGGGAAACGAACACGCCGGGGCTCGCCTTCCCGCAGGACCCGACCCGGCCAATCCCGAATTTGAACTTCACCGCGGCCGGCGGCATGACCGACCAGGGGCCGGTGGTCGTCGAGAACGTGTGGGCGATCACACCGGGCCTGCCGAGCCAGCCCGGCGTCGTCTGGGCCGGGACCCAGCCGGCCGGCCTGTTCCGCAGCGAGGATCGCGGCGAGAGCTGGGCGCCGGTGGAGAGCTTGATCTACCACCCCGAGCGCAAGTACTGGTACCCGACCGGCGGCGGCGCTTCGAGCCTCCACGGCATCGAGGTTGACCCCCGCAACGGCGATCATCTCTACGCCTCGATTGCGTCCGGCGGCACCTATGCCACGAGCGACGGCGGCAAGACGTGGAAGAATACCTCGCACAACTGCATTGCGACGAACCCCGGTGCACGGGAGATGCTGAAGGCGATGGAAGACATGGACTTCGGGGCGGAGTTCGAAGTGCCCGAGGGTGTGGACCCGGCAGCGGCGAATGAGTTCCACAAGTTCCGCATGGATGCGAAGAACCCGGACCGGCTCTGGGGGCAGGCGCACATCGGCGTGTTCCGCTCGGATGACGGCGGGGCGAGCTGGGACGACGTGACCGAGGGGTTACCCTCGTTCCACGGCTTCCCGCTGGCGGTCACGAAGAAGGCGAAGGACGCCGCGTTCGTCGTCCCGCTGGAGTTCGCGGCCGACAACTTCCGTGTGTGCCCCGGCCAGTTCGCGGTCTACCGCACCACCGACAGCGGGAAGTCATGGGACCGGCTCGACAACGGCCTGCCCGGCCCGCATGACTACCAGAGCGCCTACCGCGACGCGATGGACACGGACGGCTGCGCCGACGAGGGCGTGTATGTGGGCACGACCAACGGCCAGGTGTACTACGGGCGCGATGGCGGCGACCGCTGGGAGCGCCTCCCCGGCACACTGCCGCCGATCCTTTCGGTCACAGCGTTTGAGAGCGACGTGTTGTAGGGGCGATCAGGATTCCCGGCGGACTAATGCCCGCGCAGCGGCAATGTTCTCCGCCGATGGGCCACCGAGCATCGCCGCGAGTTCCTGCACGCGCGCGTCTCCTTCGACCGTGCAGACCTCGCTCCAGGTGCGCGTGCCGTCGGTCTGTTTCGTGACCACGAAGTGGCGGTCGCCGTAGGCAGCTACCTGGGGCAGGTGGGTGATGCAGAGCACCTGGTGGCGCGCGGCCAGCCGCAGCAACGCTTCGCCGACGACCGCGCCGGTCCGCCCGCCGACACCCTCGTCGACTTCGTCGAGCACCTCGATGCGGCCCTCGCCGCTCTTGCCGAGGGCCGTGGTGAGCGCGAGCAAGAAGCGCGAGGTCTCGCCACCGCTGGCCACCGCCGAGAGCGGCCGGGGGCTCTCGCCAGCGTTGAACGACACGAGGAACTCGATGCGGTCGACACCGGTCTCGGTGAAGGCGCGCGCGTGCGCCTCGCCCTCGCCGGCGAGCGGGCTCTGGGTGATGACGATCTCGTAGTCGGGGACGGGTACGGCCGGCCCGGCCTCGCCGTCCTCGCACGAGAAGCCCACAGAGAGCGTCGCGCCGGCCATGCCCAGGTGTTCGAGTTCCGCCGCGATGGCGTGGACGAGGTCGCCGGCGGCGCCGCGCCGGGCACGAGAGAGCGCGGTCGCCTGTTCGCCCAGTTTCGCGACCAGTGCCGCCTCGCGTCCCTGCAGCGCTTCCAGAGAAGTACCGGCGCCCGTCAGCGCTTCCAGCTTCCCGGCTGCCTCGACGCCGTAGGCGACGACCTCCGCGACCGTATCACCGTACTTGCGGCAGAGGCGGGCGATGCGGTCGAGCCGTTCGCCGACCTCGGCGAGGCGTTCCGGGTCCTCTTCGACACGGTCGCGGTACTGTCGCAGCGCCCGCCCGAGATCGCCGGCGGTGGATTCGAGTGTGGAGGCGAGTTCGGCAAGGTCCGCCGCGGAAGGGTCACGCCCGGCGAGGTCGTTCACCGCGCGGACGGCCTCGCCCAGGGGGGCGGCATCGAGGGCCTCCAGCGCCAGCGCCGTGTCCTCCAGCAAGCGGCCAGCGTTGGCGAGCACGGCCTGTTCCTGGCGCAGCTCCTCGTCCTCGGCGGGGCGCAGTCCGGCGCTTTCGATTTCTTCGACCTCGAACCGCAGCTGCTCGACCAGGCGTTCGCGTTCACGAACCCCGGTGGTGAGCGCCTGGAGCTGACGGCGGGCTTCCCGCAGTTCGCGCACGGTCGCGGCCACGGCCTCGCGTTGCGGGCCCAGCCCGGCGAACTCATCGAGCACGGCAAGCTGCACCTGCGGGCGAAGGATCGCGAGCTGCTCGGACTGGCCGTGGATATCGACCAGGCCCGCCGCAAGGTCGCGCAGGTCATCCACCGTCGCCAGGACGTCGTCGACCTTCGCTGTGGTGCGGCCGCTGAGCGCGATCGAGCGTTCAATGACCTTGCGGCCGCCGGGCAGGGCTACCGTGGCGCGGACGGTGGCACGTTCGGCCCCCGTGGCGATGACTTCACGGCCGCGGCGGGCCCCGAACACGAAGGCAAGGGCATCGACCACGAGCGACTTGCCCGCGCCGGTCTCGCCGGTGAACACGGTGAGCCCCGGCCCGAGTTCGATGACGACCGAACGGGCGACGGCAAAGCCGGTGATTTCGAGACGCTCAAGCACGCGGGGTCATGGCGCTCGAGAGCTGCATCTCGAGTTTCTCGGCGAGTTCGGCGTAGAAGGTGGCGGGCTCGCGGAAGCGGACAAAGCGGGTGACGTGCTCGCTGGGGCGGACGACGACACGCACGCCCGAGGCGATGGGGGTATCTTCCTGGCCGTCGACGCTGACGATGGCCCCCTGCTCGGAGGTCACTTCCATCTCGACAGTCGAATCGGGCTGGAGGACGAGCGAGCGACCGAGCGCCATGTGCGCCGAGACCGGGGTGAGCACCAGGTGATGTTCGGTGGGCGCGAGGATGGGCCCGCCCGCGCTAAGCGAATACCCGGTGCTGCCGGTGGGCGTCGCGACGATGATGCCGTCGCAGCGGTAGATGGCCAGGCGGGCGCCATCGACGTGGACATCGACGTAGACCGGGCGGCCGGGCGACATCCGGCTGACGACGATGTCGTTCAGGGCTTCGTAGGTGTGGAGGGTGCGACCGTCGTCCATCACGTCGCAGCGCGCCATGAGGCGTTCTTCGATGCGCCAGTCTTCGGCGACGATGCGTTCGACGTGGTTGAAGCAGTCGCGCGGGCTCATATCGGTGAGAAAGCCGAGCCGGCCCATATTGATGCCGAGGATGGGCGTTCCATGCGGCACGGTGACCCGGCTGGCGCGAAGGACGGTGCCATCGCCGCCGATGCAGACCACGAGACCGGCGGCCTCGATCGCTTCGTGGGGGGTCGGGCCCCAGACATCGCCCACGGTGGAACTGACGCCGCGGCGTTCGAGCTCCTGGGCGAGCTGGTTCGCGAACGCGGCGGCGCCTTCGCTGCGGGGCGCGTGGAAGACCACGGCACGCTTCAGCATGGTTCGGTCGGGCCGTTGGGCGAAATCAAATGCACGAGGAACTCCGTATTGCCATCGCCTCCGCGGATGGGCGAAGGAATGATGCCACAGACGCGCCACCCCTCGCTCGCGGCCCAGCGTACAAACTCATCGCAGACGCGCTGCAACACCGCTTCGTCGCGGATGACGCCGCCGCGTGGCACGTCTTTGGGTCCGGCTTCGAACTGGGGCTTGAGCAGCACCACGCCCGGCGTCTCCGGCGCCACCCGCGCAGCCACGGAGGGCAGCACCTTTCGCAGCGAGATGAACGACAGGTCGGCCACGAAGAAATCGATGGGCGGCAACTCGGGGAGGTCGCGCGCGTTGGTGCCTTCGAGGAGGGTCACGCGGGAGTCATCGCGCAGGCGCTGGTGGAGCTGCGCGCGGCCAACGTCCACTGCGAGGACCGTGGCGGCCCCGTGCTGGAGCAGGCAATCGGTGAACCCGCCGGTGGAGGCGCCGAGGTCGAGGCAGCGCAGCCCGGTGACGTCGATACCGAACCCCGAGAGCGCGCCTTCGAGCTTGTGCCCCCCGCGCGAGACGTAGCGTTCGGGCTCCGAGACCTCCAGCGCCGCATCCTCGGCCAGCATCTGCGACGGCTTGACCAGCACCAGCGTGCCCGACCGCACGCGCCCGGCGAGGATGAGCCGTTGCGCGGCCTCGCGGGTGGGGACGAGGTTGCGCTGGAGGAGGAGCAGGTCAGCGCGGAGGCGTGGCATGGTGGGATTGTACGGAGTCGCGGGAGGTGGGGGCGCTACGTCCCGATCAGTGCGCGATGGAAAGCCGACGGCGAAGTTCGGCCGAGGTGATCCCGAGACCGGCGGCACTATCCTGCCGTGCGCGAGCGAGCCGCTCGTGCATGGCAACCAGCTGGGCTACGTCGGCCCAGGTTGCATCGTCTGGAAGCCGCTCGATTGCCTTCCGAATCTCTTCCTTCACGGAACCGTCCGCCATATCCGAAGTATATCGCACCGGAGCGTGCCGGAGCGCCCGCGCCCGGCGAGGATGAGTCGCTGCGAGGCCTCACCCATGGGGGTCAGGGTTACGCTTGAGGAAGGGGGGGTCGGCGCGGAGGCGGGGCATTGTGGGGATTGCGCGGGAGTCGCGGGGCTCCGCCCCCGCTTACTGACCTCCGCGGCTCTCGCCGCGGCCAACTTCGCGTGAGGGCGACCGGCGGGAGGTGGTGGCCAGCGTTTGGGGGTGATTAAGCGGGGCGGGAGCCCCGCGACTCCAAATCCACCCCCAACCCCCCAATCGACATCAACGCCCTCCCGCCTACACAATTCCCGCGTGTCTGCGACTGAACGTGTCCAGCGTGCGCTTGATGCCCTTGGCCTGCCCGGGCCGGTGCGCGTGTTCGATGCGGGGAGCACGCATACGGCGCAAGAGGCGGCCGACGCGGTCGGCTGCGCGCTGGGGCAGATTGTGAAGACGCTGTTCTTCGTGGCCGAGGGGCGGCCGACGATGGTCCTGGCGGCGGGGGACCGCCAGGTTGATACGGCGATGCTTGCGCCCATCCTCGGGGTGGGGCGCAAGAAGCTGAAGATGGGCACGCCTTCCGAGGTGCTGGAGTACACGGGCTTCCCCGTGGGCGGGGTGGCGCCGGTCGGCTGGCCAAAGCCGGTCGATGTGGTGGTCGATGATTCGCTCAGGCGGTTCGAAGAAGTGTGGGCGGCGGCCGGGGCTTCGAACGCGGTCTTGATGGCCCGTACGGACGACCTGGTGCGCGCCATCAACGGCCAGTGGGCCAGCGTGGTACGGTCGCCGGAATGACTGGAGCGGCGGGGGGGGAACGGTCGGCGGCGTCGGCGCTGTTTTCGGCGATGCGGCCGTACCAGTGGCCGAAGAACCTGATCGTGTTCGCGGCGCTGGTGTTCACGGCGGGCGATGTGTGGCGGCCGGGCGACCCGGAGAGCTGGTGGCCGCTGCTGTGGCGGAGTTCGGCGCTGTTCGGGCTGTGGTGCATGGCGGCGAGCGCGACGTACCTGGTGAACGACATCCGCGACCGCGAGGCGGACCGCATCCACCCGCGCAAGCGGTTCCGCCCGATTGCGAGCGGCGACGTGCCGGTGCGGGCAGCGGTAGGTGCGGCAGTGGCGCTGACGGTGGTTGCGGTGCCCCTGGCCTTCGCGCTCGACCTGATGGCGGGGGTGGTGCTGGCGGGCTATGCGGCGCTGATGACGGGGTATTCGTTCGGGCTGAAACGGCTGCCGATCCTGGACATCATGATCCTCTCGACGGGGGTGGTCGGACGGGCGGTGGGCGGGGCGACGGCCATCGACGTGGACATCAGCCCGTGGCTGTACGTGTGCTCGAGTTTCGGCGCGTTCTTCTTCGCCAGCAGCAAGCGGTGGGCGGAGTTCCGCCAGCTGGGCGCGGAAGCAGCGCGCCACCGGCCATCGCTGGCGCACTACAGCGCGGACATCCTGGGGCAGATGCTGACGATCAGCGCGGCCGGGGCGCTGCTGAGCTATTCGCTGTACACCATTGAGTCGGTACGGGTACCGGAGGACGGGTCGATGGCGCTGACCATCCCGTTCATGGCGTTTGCGCTGTTCCGCTACCTGATGCTGCTGAGCGGGCCGCGGAGCACGGAGGCGCCGGACCGCATCCTGTTCACCGACCCGCAGATCATCCTCGCGGGGGCGGGGTTCACGGCGACAGCCCTGGCGGTGCTGATCGGCCACCGCTGAGCGGCCGGGTTCAGTGCACCGCGTCACCGGGGCCAGCGCCGGCGAGGTCGGGTCGGCCGCTCCAGAGCCAGCCGTAGTTGGTCTTGCTGACGCCCATGAGCATTCCAAAGAGGGTTTGCGGGTGGATGAAGATGTTGGTGCCATCGGGGCGGCCCTCGCCGGGAGCGTAGCGGAGGTTGTTCGCCTGGAGGCGCGCCTCGATGGCCTTCACGTCGTCGGCTTCGATGTAGCACATGTAGAGCGAATCGCCGCGTTTCTGCCAGAACCGGTCCATGGCGCCGCCGCCCCAGGTCTGGGTGATCTCGATGCGGTCGAGGCGATGCGGCGGGTCGAAGAGGGTGAGCGTGCCCTTGTAGCCGTAGAGCTTGCTTTCGATGGGGCAGTACTTCGAAGAATCGAGCGCAAAGGTCTCGGTGTAATACCGGGAGGCGGCTTCCCAGTCGCCGACAGGGTTGGTGACTTCGTACACGCAGCGGATGTGGCCCACATCCTGGCGCGGCTCATCGGCGACGATGACCGTGGGCATGCCGAAGCGGGCATCACGCAGGTAGAGCGCGGACCCTTCTTCGACAACGGCCTCGCCGGCATCGTGGAGGCGCCTGGCCATGGCGGCGAGGTCCGGGGTGGAAAAGCCAGCGCCGTAGAGCCCCTGGCCCCAGCGGTCGCGGAAGTCCTGGATGGGGCCGGGGCCGGCAGGTTCGAGGAACTCGAAGAACGAGCGGCCGGCCTGGACGGTGGTACGGCGGGCGTTGAGGAAGGGCGACGCGTCTTCGCTCACCTGTTCGGCGCCGAAGATGAGCCGCCAGCGTTCGGCTGCTGCCCCACGGTCGGGGACGACGAGCTGGATGCGGTCGACGTAGCTCAACATATCCACCCTCCTGACGGACCGGTGGAGTATGAGGCGGAGCAGCGCCCGTTCGTCAACCATGCAAAAGGCCCCACCCTGGAGGGCGGGGCCTTGATTACGTGACCGAAGCGAAGTGGCTCAGGCGGTCTCGCCGTGGAGTTCCTGCGTCCCGACGGGGATGTCGACTTCCTGTCCGCCCCGGGTGAGAAGCAGCGGGCGGGTCTTGTTGGTGACCGAATCGGCGTTGACGACACACTTCTTCACGTCGCCCCGGCCGGGGATCTCGTACATGACTTCCATGAGCGTCTCTTCGAGGACGGTGCGGAGGCCGCGCGCGCCGGTCTTGTGTTTGAGAGCGGACTCAGCGATGGCGCGGAGGGCGTCGTCGGTGAAGACGAGCTCGACGCCGTCCATCTGGAAGTAGCGCTGGTACTGCTTGACGAGGGCATTCTTCGGCTCGGTGAGAATGCGGACCAGTGCTGGTTCGTCGAGGGACTGGAGGCCGACAACCATCGGCAGGCGGCCGACGAACTCGGGGATGAGGCCAAATTCGAGCAGGTCATCGTGGGTGACATGCGTCATGAGCTCATCCTTGCGCCTGGTGCCACGGAAGCCACGCGTGGCCTGGAAGCCAAGGCGGACGTGGTCGCGGGTGAGGCGCTTCTCGATGTGATTTTCGAGACCTTCGAAGGCGCCGCCACAGATGAAGAGGATGTTCGCGGTGTTGATCTGCAGGAAGTCCTGGTGGGGGTGCTTCCGACCGCCCTGTGGCGGGACGTTGGCGACGCAGCCCTCGATGATCTTGAGGAGGGCCTGCTGGACGCCTTCGCCGGAGACATCGCGCGTGATGCTCGGGTTGTCGCTCTTGCGGGCAATCTTGTCGATTTCGTCGATATAGATGATGCCGCGCTCGGCCTTCTGGATATCGAAGTCGGCGGCCTGGATGAGGTGGAGGAGGATGTTCTCCACGTCTTCGCCGACGTACCCGGCCTCGGTGAGGGCTGTGGCATCGGCGATCGAGAAGGGGACGTCGAGCATCTTAGCGAGGGTCTTGGCGAGGTACGTCTTGCCGACGCCAGTGGGGCCAACCAGGAGGATGTTGGACTTCTCGAGTTCGATGTCGGTATCAGCGGCGGCGCCGATGCGCTTGTAATGGTTGTACACGGCAACCGAGAGGACCTTCTTCGCCTGCTCCTGGCCAACCACGTATTCCTGGAGGTGGTCGTAAATCGCCCGTGGCGGTGGTACGCGGTCGCTGACACCGACGGCAGCCTTGCCGCCCGCAGCGGTGGCGGCGGTGCCGCTCTCTTCGTCGATGATCTCGCGGCAGAGGTCGACGCACTCGTCACAGATATAGACGGCGCCGGGACCGGCGATCAGCCGGCGGACCTGGTCCTGGTTCTTGCCACAGAACGAGCAATGGTACTGGACGCGGTTGGTGCGATTGGTTGCCAAGGCGATAGTCCCCCCTGTGCCTGCCTAACGGGCTTCGGACGGCCGCGCGAGCAGCTCGTCAACGAACCCGTAGTCTTTCGCGCCCTGCGCGTCGAGGTAGAAGTCACGGTCGAAGTCGCGCGTCACACGTTCAACGGGCTGACCTGTGTGGCGGGCGATGATGTTTCGGATGATCTCGTTGTTGCGCAGGATCTCCTTGGCCGCAATTTCAATATCGGTCGCCTGGCCGCGCGCACCACCCAGAGCCTGGTGCATGTGCACGGTGGCATTGGGGAGGGCGAAACGTTTGCCCTTCGCGCCGGCGCAGAGCAGGACGGTCGCCATGGAGGCCGTTTGGCCAACTGCGATAGTCGAGACATCCGGCTCGATCAGCTGCATGGTGTCGTAAATCGCCAGGCCGGCGGTGATGACGCCGCCGGGCGAGTGGATGTACATGCTGATATCGCGCTCGGGGTCTTCGCGCTGGAGGAAGAGGAGCTGGGCAACGATGAGATTGGCGATCTGGTCATCGATGGGCGTGCCGAGGAAGAC
>Ga0209476_10000562_pt1 | contig 25435 bp, 20 predicted proteins | sample KloWWTrecipitate_FD_187179 | JGI IMG/M metagenome (GOLD analysis project Ga0209476, IMG submission 187179) | Active sludge microbial communities from Klosterneuburg, Austria, studying microevolution and ecology of nitrifiers - Klosterneuburg... | ecosystem: Engineered > WWTP > Aerobic digester... | reverse complement strand
GCCGAGTGCGCCGAGCAGCAAGGCGGCGCCGAAGCCGAAGAGGCGGCGACGCGTCGCCGCGCGGACGAATCGGGAAGTCATCGTGGTACTCCTGGAGCGCGTGTCGACGGCGATCATACCGGCAGCGTCAGCCGGCGGAACTGCCGCGCACCGCCGCGATGGCTTCCGCGTCGTAGCCGAGCACCTCGCGCAGGACCTGTTCGGTGTGTTCGCCGAGCCGCGGCGGTGCCAGCCGGTAGCTGGGCGGCGTCTCGCTCATCTTCAGCGGGCTCCCGACCAGCGGCACGCGCCCGGCGTCGTCACGCTCGAGGTCGATGCGCAGCCCGCGCGCGCGCACCTGCTCGTTGTCGAACACCTGCGCGAGGTCGTTGATCGGACCGCAGGGCACGCCTGCCCGTTCGAGTCCGTCGAGCCACCAGGCGGCAGCGCGCTCGGCGATCATCGACGCGAGCAGCGGCACCAGCGCCTCGCGGTTGCGAACCCGGTCTCGGTTGCGCGCGAAGCGCTCGTCGCGGTGCAGCTCGGGGCGCCCACCCAGTTCGCAGAAGCGCCGGTACTGCTCGTCGTTGCCGACCGCGACCACGATCCACTGGTCGGCGGCGCGAAACGCCTGGTACGGCACGATGTTCGGGTGCGCGTTTCCCCAGCGCTTCGGCGGCTGGCCGCTGACGAGGAAGTTCGTGTTCATGTTCGCCAGCATCGCCACCTGCACGTCGAGCAATGCGACGTCGATGTACTGGCCCTCGCCGGTGCGTTCGCGATGCAGCAGCGCCGCCAGCACCGCCTGAGTCGCGTACATGCCGGTCATCAGGTCGGACACCGCCACGCCGACCTTCTGCGGGCCGCCGCCGGGGCGGTCGTCGGCTTCGCCGGTGATCGACATCAAGCCGCCCATCGCCTGGATGATGAAGTCGTAGCCGGGACGGTGCGCCCACGGGCCGGTCTGCCCGAAGCCGGTCACCGAGCAGTAGACCAGCCGCGGGTTCAGCGCCGCGAGGCTCGCGTAGTCCAGCCCGAACTTCGCGAGCTGGCCGACCTTGTAGTTCTCGAGCACGACGTCGCTGCGCACCGCCAGCTCGCGCACCGCCTTCTGGCCGGCGGGCGATGCGAGGTCGATTTCGACCGAGCGCTTGTTGCGGTTCGCCGCGAGGAAATACGCTGCATCGGCGGTGTCGGAGCCGTCACGCGCCCTCAGGAACGGCGGGCCCCACGCGCGCGTGTCGTCGCCGGCGCCCGGGCGCTCGACCTTGATCACGTCGGCGCCGAGGTCGGCGAGGTTCTGGGCGCACCACGGGCCCGCCAGCACGCGGGTGAGGTCGAGGACGCGGATGCCGTGCAGGGCCGTTTTCATGGTCGCCACCTTACGCGATTGTACGGGGAGCAGATTCGCGGAACGGCGTGCCCGCGGTGCGCCATTGTTTCGCCAGCATTTCGGTAGAATCCGAAATTCCGCTGAAAAATCAACTCGCTGCACACCTGCAACGGACCGGGCACTTCATGAAGTCGGCCGAGATCAGAGAGAAATTCCTGCGCTTCTTCGAGTCGAAGGGGCACACGATCGTCGCATCCAGCTCGCTGGTGCCGGCCAACGACCCGACGCTGCTGTTCACCAACAGCGGCATGGTGCAGTTCAAGGACGTGTTCACCGGGCGTGAGCATCGCCCCTACAAGCGCGCCACCAGCTCCCAGCGCAGCCTGCGCGCCGGCGGCAAGCACAACGACCTCGAGAACGTCGGCTACACCGCGCGGCATCACACGTTCTTCGAGATGCTCGGGAACTTTTCGTTCGGCGACTATTTCAAGCGCGAGGCGATCGGCTTCGCTTGGGAGTTGCTGACGCAGGTCTACGCGCTGCCGCCCGAGCGGCTGTGGGTCACCGTCTACCACGAGGACGACGCGGCCTACGACATCTGGGCCAACGAGATCCGCGTGCCGCGCGAGCGCATCGTGCGCATCGGCGACAACAAGGGCGCGCGCTACGCGTCGGACAATTTCTGGCAGATGGCCGACACCGGTCCTTGCGGGCCGTGCAGCGAAATCTTCTACGACCACGGACCGGGCGTCGACGGGGGACCGCCCGGTTCGCCCGACGCGGACGGCGACCGCTACATCGAGATCTGGAACCTCGTGTTCATGCAATACGATCGCGATGCCGCGGGTACGCTGACGCCGTTGCCGCGTCCTTGCGTCGACACCGGCATGGGCCTGGAGCGCATCGCCGCGGTGCTGCAGCACGTGCACAGCAACTACGAGATCGACCTGTTCCAGGACCTGATCCGCGCGGCTGCGCGCGAGACCGGCGTCACCGACCTGTCGACGCCGTCGCTGCGCGTGATTGCCGACCACATCCGCGCCTGCGCGTTCCTGATCCTCGACGGCGTGATCCCGGGCAACGAGGGGCGCGGCTACGTGCTGCGCCGGATCATCCGCCGCGCACTGCGCCACGGCTACAAGCTCGGTCGCCGCCAGCCGTTCTTCCACCGGCTGGTCGCCGACCTCGATCGGGTGATGGGCGACGCGTATCCCGACCTGAGCGCGGCGCGCGAGCGGGTCGCGCAGGTGCTCAGGCAGGAGGAAGAGCGCTTCGGCGAGACGCTCGAGCACGGTATGGCGATTCTCGAACACGCGCTCGCGGCAGGCGGCGGGCAACTCGATGGCGAGACCGCGTTCAGGCTGTACGACACCTTCGGCTTTCCGCTCGATCTGACCGCCGACGTTTGCCGCGAGCGTGGCGTGGTCGTCGACGAGGCAGGCTTCGACGCGGCAATGAACCGCCAGCGCGAGCAGGCACGAGCCGCCGGCAAGTTCCGCGCAGCCGCGGGCCTCGACTACGAGGGGGCCGCCACCGTGTTCCACGGCTACGACCGGCTGATGGTGCCGAAGGCGCGCGTCGTCGCGCTGTACGTCGGCGGGACCTCGGTGGCGGCGATGCACGCGGGGCAGGACGGGGTCGTGGTCCTCGACAACACGCCGTTCTATGCCGAGTCGGGCGGCCAGGTCGGAGACGCGGGCGAACTGGTCGCCGCCGACGGTGCGGTCCGCTTCTCGGTCGCCGACACGCAGAAGATCCAGGCGGACGTATTCGGGCATCACGGCAAGCTGGCCGCGGGCACGCTCGAGGTCGGCGACGCGGTCGACGCGATCGTCGACGCCGGACGCCGGGCGCGCACCGTGCGCAACCACTCGGCCACGCACCTGATGCACAAGGCGCTACGCGAGGTGCTCGGTCCGCACGTCCAGCAGAAGGGATCCCTGGTCGATGCATCGAAGACGCGTTTCGACTTCGCGCACCATGCGCCGATGACCGCGGACGAGATCCGCCGCGTCGAGGCGATCGTCAATCGCGAGGTTCTCGCCAACGCCGAGACCCGCGCACGCGTGATGGGCTACGACGACGCGGTCAAGGCCGGTGCGATGGCGCTGTTCGGCGAGAAGTACGGCGATTCGGTGCGCGTGCTCGACATCGGCTCGTCGCGGGAATTGTGCGGCGGCACGCACGTCGCGCGCACCGGCGACATCGGGCTGTTCAAGATCGTCGCCGAAGGGGGCGTCGCGGCCGGCGTGCGACGGGTCGAGGCGGTGACCGGCGAGAATGCGCTTGCGTGGGTGCAGGAACTCGACGGCCGGCTCAACGAAGCCGCCGCGGCGCTGAAGGCGCCGGCAGTCGAACTCGGCGCGAAGATCGGGCAGATGCTCGACCACGCGAAGGCGCTCGAGAAGGAACTGGCGCGGCTCAAGTCGAAGCTGGCGTCGTCGCAGGGCGACGACCTCGCGGGCCAGGCGGTCGAAGTCAACGGCGTGAAGGTGCTGGCGGTGACGCTCGAGGGCGCAGACGTCGCGACCTTGCGCGAGACGATGGACAAGCTGAAGGATCGGCTCAAGACCGCCGCGATCGTGCTCGCCGCGGTCGACGGCGCGAAGGTCAGCCTGATCGCAGGCGTCACGGCCAATGCGACCGCGAAGGTGAAGGCCGGCGAGCTGGTCAACTTCGTCGCGCGGCAGGTCGGCGGAAAGGGCGGAGGCCGGCCCGACATGGCGCAAGCCGGCGGCACCGAGCCGGCGCATCTGCCGGCCGCGCTGGCCGGCGTCGCCGACTGGGTCCGCGAACGCGCCTGATCGCGCGACGCCCGGCCACGGTCCCGGTCGCTCGGTCACGCGCTCGCGTGCAGCGTCTCGATGCGCGTACTGGTTGCGTTCTCGATCTGCAATCACACGGCGCTGGCCGGCAGTCGCGTCGCGGTTCCCCTGGCGGCACTCGAACTCGGCGCGTCGCCGTTCGCGGTCGGGCTGCTGCTGTCGTTCTACGGGCTGCTGCCGATGTTCCTGTCGGTGCCGGGCGGGCGCTGGGTCGACCGCGTCGGGATGCGCACGCCGATGCTCGCCGGCAGCGCGCTGCTGGCCTTCGGCGTCGTGGTGCCGTTCCTGGCCTGGGACATTGGCGGGCTGTACCTGGCGAGCGTGACGATCGGCCTCGGTTTCATGGCCTTCCACATCGCGATCCAGAAGGCGGCCGGGCTCATCGGCGGCGTCGACTTGCGCAAGCTCAACTTCAGCTTGCTCGCAATCGGCTTCTCGGTTTCGGGTTTCATCGGGCCAACACTCAGCGGCGTGGCGATCGACCTGTTCGGCCACAGGCTCGCTTTCGGGGTCCTCGCACTGGCGCCGCTGGCGGCCTTTCTCGGCTTGCGCCACTATCCGTTCGCGAAGCAGTTGCCGCACGGGCCCGCGCCGGGGCCGGCGCCCGACGCGCAAGGCCGCCTGCTCGACCTGATCGGCACGCCGGAGCTCAAGCGACTTTATGTGTCGGTCGTGCTGCTCTCGTCGGCCTGGGACGTGCACCAGTTCCTGGTCCCGCTGTACGGCGCCCGGATCGGCCTCTCCGCGTCGAAGATCGGGCTCGTGCTCAGTGCGTTCTCGCTGGCGACCTTTGTCGTGCGCCTGGCGCTGCCGGTCATCACGCGGCACGTTGCCGAGTGGCCGCTGATCCTGGCGGCGATGGCGACCAGCACGATCGTCTACCTGCTCTATCCGTTTTTCGTGTCGATGCCAGCCATGATCGCGCTGTCCTTCGCCCTCGGCCTCGGGCTCGGCACGGCGCAGCCGATGGTGATGGTGGTGCTGCACCACGCGTCGCCGCCCGAACGCATCGGCGAGGCGGCCGGATTGCGATTGACCCTGGTCAACGGCACGCAGACCTTCCTGCCCACCGCCTTCGGAGCCTTCGGCAGCGTGTTCGGCGTGGCAGCGATCTTCTGGGGGCTCGCGACGATGGTCGGTGGCGGCGCGTGGTACGCGGGCCGCGGCCTGCATGCAGAGGGACGGCTGGGCCGCGCCGCGCTGCGGCCAGCCGCGCACGCGGACGCGACGGATCCCGACGATGAGTCGCGAACCTGAGCGCGCCGAACGAACAGCTCGTGCGCCGGAGCCCCAACGAGGGCCCTATACTCGCGCCATGTTGCATCCCGACTACCGGTTCTGCCCGCGTTGCGCCGCCGAAATGACGGTGGCCGCGATCGGCGGTCGCGAACGCAACGCCTGTCCAGCGTGCGGCTTCACGCACTGGAACAATCCCGCGCCGGTCGTCGCCGGGCTGGTACAGGTCGGCGACCTGGTCCTGCTGGCGCGCAATGCCGCGTGGCCACCGAAGACGTTCGCGTTGATCACCGGCTTTCTCGAGGCGGGCGAAACGCCGGAACAGGGCATCGCGCGCGAAGTCAAGGAGGAGACCAGCCTCGACGTCGAGAGCGCCCGCCTGATCGGCGTCTACGACTTCACGCGCAAGAACGAGGTGATCATCGCCTATCACGTGATCGCCACGGGCAGTGTCCACCTGTCCGAGGAACTGGTCGAGTACCGCATGCTGCCGCCCGAGCGCCTGAAGCCCTGGCGTGCCGGTACGGGCCTGGCCGTGGCCGACTGGATGCGCGCTCGCGGGCTGCCGTTCGAGTTCGTCGATCTGCCGGTCCGCCCGCGAGCCGACGGCGAAGGCTCGTGAACGGCGCCGGTGCCGGAAATGGCGCCGGCACGCGCTAGTCAGGCCAGGCCGAGCTTCTGCGCGAGGCCGATGCGCTGCAGCTTGCCGGTGGCGCCCTTCGGGATCTCCGCCATGAACAGCACCTTGCGCGGCACCTTGAAGTCCGCGAGCCGCTGCGCGGCGAACTCGCGCAGTGCCTTCTCGGTGAGCGTCGCGCCTTCGCGCAGCACGACGGCGGCGCCCACCTCCTCGCCCAGCTTGTCGTGCGGGATCGCGAACGTGACCACCTGCGCGATTGCCGGATGGTCCATCAGCACGTCGTCGACCTCGCGCGGCGACACCTTCTCGCCGCCGCGGTTGATGATCTCCTTCAGGCGCCCCGTGATCGTCAGGTAGCCGTCGGCGTCCATGACGCCCTGGTCGCCGGTGCGGAACCAGCCGTCGGTGAAGGCCTCGGCATTTGCCTTGGGGTTGTTCTCGTAGCCGCGGGTGACGTTCTCGCCGCGGATCACGACCTCGCCGACGCGGCCCGGTGGCAGCAACTGGCCGGCCGTGTCCATGATCGCGACTTCGGGGCCGGCCGCGATGCCGACCGTGCCCGGCTTGCGCTCCCTCGGCGGCAGCGGGTTCGCCGCCATCTGGTGCGCTGCCTCGGTCATGCCGTAGGACTCGACCAGCGGGGCGCCGAAGACCTCCTCGATCTCGCGGATCACCTGCGTCGGCATCGCCGACGACGACGAGCGGATGAAGCGCAACGGATTGGCTGCGATCACCGCCTTGTTGTTCGCGGCGCGAGCGAGGATCGCCTGGTGCATCGTCGGGACCGCGGTGTACCAGGTCGGGTGCGCTTGCTCCATCCACGCGAAGAACTTCAGTGCGTTGAACCCCGGCGTGCAGCACACCTGGCCGCCGGCCGAAAGCGGCGCGAGCACGCCGGCGATCAGCCCGTGGATGTGGAATAGCGGCATGACGTTCAGCCCGCGGTCGCCAGAAGACAGCGACAGGAACTCGCGAATGTTGCGCGCCGACGCGCAGACGTTGCGCTGCGCAAGCGGCACGATCTTGGGCCGCGACGTGGTGCCCGATGTGTGCAGAACGAGCGCAACGTCGTCGGGCTGCGCGAACCCGCCGTGCGCCGGCGCCCGCGCCGGGGCGCCGGAGGTGTCGCGCAGCTCGAAGCTTCCCGCGCCGCGCTCGGGGCGTCCGGCCAGTTCGACGATTCGCACGCCCAGCTTGCGCGCGACCCCGATCGCCGGCGAAGCACTCGCTGCGTCGACGACCAGCGCACTGGCGCCGAGATCGCTCAGGTAGAACTCGAACTCGTCTGCGCGGTAGCCCGGGTTGAGCGGTGCCGACGTGGCGCCGGAGGCGATCGAGACGAAGGCGGTCGCCATTTCCGGCCCGTTCGGCAGCACGATCCCGACACGGTCGTTGCGGCCGATGCCCATGCCGTTGAGCGCCGCCACGGTGTCGGCGACGAGCGCTCGCAGCGCCCGGAAGCCGAGCGGCACCCCGCCGGGGGCGGTCAACGCGCTGGCGTCGTCGGCGCCTGCTGCGAGCAGGTCCCTGAGTGTCTGGCTCATCGTCTCGGATTCCTCGTCCGTCGATTCGGGCTGGATTGTACGACGCCGACCGGTCGGGTACCATGACCAGTATCGGCGGACCGCGTGCGGTCCGTTTTTTGTCGGTGATCAGAGCGGCCGGACCCAAGGCCGTCGAGAGGGGGAGATCCATGAACCTGATTCGTTCATTGTCCTTGTCGCGCTTGTCGCGCTTGTCGCGCGCGCGCGCCGGCCTTGCGGCTGCCGCGGCGCTGCTCGCCGCTTCGGCCGCGGTGCCGGCTCACGCCGCGTGGGAACCCGCCAAGCCGGTCGAGTTCGTCGTTCCTGCCGGCACCGGCGGCGGCGCCGACCAGATGGCCCGCTTCATCCAGGGCGTCGTCACCAAGCATTCGCTGATGAAGCAGCCGATCGTCGTCGTCAACAAGTCGGGCGGCGCCGGCGCCGAGGGCTTCCTCGAGATCAAGGGCGCCAAGGGCGACCCGCACAAGCTGGTGATCACGCTGTCGAACCTGTTCACGACGCCGCTGGGCACGGGCGTGCCGGTGAACTGGAAGGACATGACGCCGGTGGCGATGCTGGCGCTCGACCAGTTCGTGCTGTGGGTCAACGCCGATTCGCCGCACAAGTCGGCGAAGGACTACCTCGAGGCCGTCAAGGCTGCGCCGAACAACACCTTCAAGATGGCGGGCACCGGCTCGAAGCAGGAAGACCAGATCATCACGGTCGCGCTCGAGAAGGCGGCCGGGCGCAAGCTGACCTACATCCCCTTCAAGGGCGGCGGCGACGTCGCGGTCCAGCTGGTCGGCAACCACGTCAACTCGACCGTGAACAATCCGATCGAGGCGGTCGCGCACTGGCGCGGCGGCAAGCTGCGGCCACTGTGCGTGCTCGACGACGAGCGGATGCCCTACAAGGCCAGGATCACCGACACCATGTCCTGGAACGACATCCCGTCGTGCAAGGAATCCGGGGTCCCGGTCGATTACCTGATGATGCGCGGCATCTTCATGCCGCCGGGCGTGACCGATGAACAGGTCGCGTGGTACATCGAGCTCTTCAAGAAGGTGCGCGCCACGCCCGACTGGAAGGAATTCATGGAGAAGGGCGCGTTCAAGGACAGCTTCATGACGGGCAAGGAGTACACCGACTGGGTCGCGAAGGCCGAGGAACTGCATCGCGCGCTGATGCGGGACGCCGGGTTCATCGCGAAGTGAGCGCCGGGGAGCGGGAAGACCATCGCGCCGCGGTGCGCGTGGTCAGCGTCGAAGTCGTCGTCGCGCTGCTGTTCGTCGCACTGGGCGTGCTGGTGATGGCCGACAGCCTGCGCGTCGGCGCCGGGTGGGCCGACGACGGTCCGCAGGCCGGCTATTTCCCGTTCTACGTCGGCGCGCTGATGACCGTGGCCGGCGCCGCGAACGCGTTCATCGCGGTTCGCCGGCGCTGGCTCGGCAGCGGCCCCTTCGTTTCGCGCGCGGGGCTGGGCCACGTGCTGCACGTGCTGGTGCCGACCGCGATCTTTGCGGCGCTGATCGGGTTGGTCGGCCTGTACGTCGCCGCGGCGATCTTCATCGGCTGGTTCATGCTGTGGCACGGGCGCTTCCGCTGGTACGGCGCGGCAGCGGTGGCGTTCGGCGTGCCACTGGCGCTGTTCCTGGTGTTCGAGCGCTGGTTCCTCGTGCCGCTGCCCAAGGGGCCGCTCGAGGCAATGCTCGGATACTAGGGCCCTGCCAGGCGCGCGTCATGGACGAACTCGGCAACCTGTTCCACGGATTCGCGGTCGCGCTGACGCTGCCGAACCTGGGCTTCATGCTGGTCGGCATCCTGCTGGGCGTGCTGATCGGCGTGCTGCCGGGACTGGGCGGCGCCAACGGCGTGGCGATCCTGCTGCCGCTCACCTTCAGCATGTCGCCGACCAGCGCGATCATCATGCTGTCGTGCATCTACTGGGGAGCGCTGTTCGGCGGGGCGATCACGTCGATCCTGTTCAACATTCCCGGCGAGCCGTGGTCGGTCGCGACGACCTTCGACGGCTACCCGCTCGCGCAGAAGGGCCGCGCCGGCGAGGCGCTTACCGCGGCGTTCACGTCGTCGTTCGTCGGCGCGTTCTTCGCGGTGCTGATGATCACCTTCCTCGCACCGCTGGTCGCGAAGTTCGCGCTCAAGTTCGGCCCCGCCGAATTCTTCGGCGTGCAGTTCCTGACGTTCGCCAGCTTCATCGGCATGACGAAGTCTCCCGGCTTCAAGACACTGGCGGCGATGATGCTCGGCTTCGCGCTGGCGTCGGTCGGACTGGACAGCGTGACCGGCCAGTTGCGGATGACCTTCGGCTCGCTGTCGCTGCTCAAGGGCTTCGACTTCCTGACGGCCGTGATCGGGCTGTTCGGGCTCGGCGAGATCCTGCTGACGATGGAAGAAGGCATGTCGTTCAAGGGCGGCAAGGCCAGGATCAACGCACGCGTCGTGCTCGACACGTGGAAGCAGTTGCCGCGGTACTGGGCGACTTCGATCCGGTCGACGCTGATCGGCTGCTGGATGGGGATCACGCCCGGCGGCGCGACGCCCGCGTCGTTCATGAGCTACGGGATCGCGAAGCGCTCGTCCAGGAACCGCGACAGCTTCGGCACCGGAGAGCTGGAGGGCGTCGTCGCGCCCGAGACCGCGGCCCATGCCGCGGGCACCAGCGCGCTGCTGCCGATGCTGACGCTGGGCATCCCGGGTTCGCCGACCGCCGCGGTGCTGCTCGGCGGGCTGCTGATCTGGGGCCTGCAGCCGGGGCCGCTGCTGTTCGTCGAGCAGAAGGAGTTCGTCTGGGGCCTGATCGCCAGCATGTACCTCGGCAACGTGGTCGGCCTGGCGATCGTGCTGACGACGGTACCCTGGTGGGCGGCGATCCTGCGCATCCCGTTCTCGATCATCGCGCCGGTGATCGTCGTCGTCTGTGCGGTCGGTGCGTTCACCGTGCACAACTCGATGTTCGACGTCGGGATGATGGTGGTGTTCGGCGTGGTCGGCTATGTCTTCAAGAAGCTCGACTACCCGCTCGCGCCGCTGGTGCTGGCGCTGGTGCTCGGCGACATGGCCGAGTCGAGTTTCCGCCAGGCGATGCTGCTGTCGCAGGGCAGCCTCGCGATCTTCTGGTCGAGCCCGTTGGCCGCGACACTGATGTCGATCGGCCTGCTGATGCTGTTCTGGCAGCCGCTGTCGCGGCTGCGGACCGGACGGCGCGCCGCCGACTGACGAGCCGCGCCGAAGTTCAGGCCGGCGCCTGCACCTGAAGGCGCCCTTTCTGCGCGGCGAGCGTCGCGCCCAGCAACGACGCGCACGCGTAGACCGCGTCGCAGTGGGGAGTCGGCGTGCCGGTGACGCGCGCCAGTTCGATCACCGAGCCCAGCAGCGCGTCGAGTTCGAGCGCGCGCCCGTGCTCGACGTCCTGCAGCATCGAGGTCTTGTGCTCGCCGACGGCCTCGGCGCCGGCGATGCGCTTGTCGATCGCGATCCGGAAGCGCACGCCCAGCTTCTCGGCGACCGTGCGCGCCTCGGCCATCATCTCGGCCGCCAGCGCGCGCGTGGCCGGGAAGCGGCAGATTGCCGCCAGCGTCGCGTGAGTGAGCGCGCTCACCGGGTTGAAGGTGAGGTTGCCCCACAACTTGAGCCAGATCTCCGAGCGCAGGTCCGACGAGACCGGCGACTTGAATCCGGCCCTGGTCAACGCTTCCGAAATCCGCTGCGCGCGCTCCGACTTGCTGTTGTCGGGCTCGCCGATCGAGAAGCGGTTGCCCTCGATCACCCTGACGACGCCGGGCGCGACGAGTTCCGACGCCGGGTAGACGACCGAACCGATGATCCGCTCGCTGGGGATCGCTGCCGCGATCGCGCCATCGGGATCCACGGACGTCACCGGCCGGCCGTCGAACTCGCCGCCGAGCTTGTGGAAGTACCACCAGGGAATCCCGTTCTGCAGCGTGACCACCGCGGTGTCGGGACCGAACATCGCCGGCACGTCGGCGGCCAGCGCGCCGACCTGCTGCGCCTTGAGCGCCAGCAGCACGAAGTCCTGCGGGCCGGCGTCCGCGGTCTTCTGCACTGCGCGCACGTTGCGCGCGAGCCGCTCGGTGCCATCCTCCTCGATCAGCCGGAAACCCCGGGCGTTGATCGCCTGCAGGTTCGCGCCGCGCGCGATGAAGGTCACGTCCTCGCCGGCGAGCGCCAGCCGCGCCCCGAGATAACCGCCGATCGATCCGGCGCCCACCACTGCGATCTTCATCGGTGCGGCCTCATGCCTGCCGGTACTCGTTGCGCAAAGTGCCGATCCCGTCGATCGACACCTCGATCACGTTGCCCGGCTTCATCGGCAGCACGCCGATCGAGGTGCCGCACGCGATCAGGTCTCCGGGCTCCAGCGTCATGTCGCGCGAGATCAGGCTCACGAGTTGCGCAGGGGAGAAGATCATGTCGCTGACGGGAAAGTCCTGTCGCTCGCGGCCGCCGACCAGCGTGCGAACGACCAGCGTCGAGGCGTCGAGCCCGGTCGCGACCACCGGCCCGAAGACGCCGAAGGTGTCGAAGCTCTTGGCGCGGGTCCACTGGGCGAACGAGGCGTCGCGCGCGATGATCTCGATCGCGGTGACGTCGTTCACGCAGGTGTAGCCGAAGATGCACTGCGCGGCCTGCTCGGGCGCGACCCCCGAGCAGCGCTTGCCGATGACGAGCCCGAGCTCGCCCTCGTAGACCACGCGGCCGTCGTAGGTGGCCGGCGCGCGAATCGGCTGCTCGTGCGCGCAGTACGAATTGGCGCCCTTGATCAGGTACAGCGGCTCGGCGGGTACCGCGAGCCCCTGCTTCGACGCGAACGCGTGGAAGTTGTTCCAGATGCAGACGAACTTGGACGGCTGGCACGGAGTCAGCCACTCGATCGCGTCGGTGCGAAGGCGCTGGCCGGTCGGCGAGTGCTCGCCGAACAGTTCGCCCTCGTGAACCAGCACCTGGTCTGCGGCGAGTTCGCCGAAGCCGGTGCGTCCGTCGTGCCGGAAGCGCAACCAGCGATTCGAAGCGTCTGCCATGGGCGGGGATGTTAGCACCCGCCGAGCGCGCGTCGCGCAGGCTCAGCGCTCCGCCCGCACCGCGGCCACGGCCGCGCCGACGATCAGCACCGCGGCCGCGAGGATCCACGGCGTGAAGTCGCGTCCGGTCAGCACGACGAGCAGCGCCGTCGATGCCAGCGGCGTCAGGTAGCTGAGCACGCCGATCGTGCGCGGGTCGCCGGCCTTGAGCGCGCGGTCCCACAGGAAGAACGCGACGCCGAGCGGGCCCAGCCCGGTGAGGACCAGCAGCGCCCGGTCACGCGGTGACAGCGCAGGGGTCGGCTCGAGCAGCGCGTGGCAGGCCAGCGACAGCAGCCCGGAGACTGCGCCGAACAGACCGACCGCAGCGGTCGGGAAGGGCGCGACGCGCCGCGTCGCCAGCGAGTAGCTGGCCCAGATGAAGGCCGAACCGAGAGCCGCCAGGTAGCCCGCAAGCGATCCTGCCTGCAGTTCGCGCCCGCCGGCAATCGCGAGGGCAGCGCCGGCGAATCCGGCGATCGCCGACAGCACGTGCACCGCGCGCAGCCGCACGCCGTCCAGGAACAGCGGCGCCATCACCACGATCAGCAGCGGCCACAGGTAGTTCACCAGGTTGGCCTCGACCGGTGGCGCGTGTCGCAACGCGACGAACAGCAGGAAGTGGAAACCGAACAGGCCGTAGACGCCGAGCGCGAGCGTGGTCGCCGGCACGCGCCACTGCCGCCATGCGGGCCAGGCGGGAACGCTGCCGATCAGCAGCGCGGCGCCGGTCAGCAGGAACGGCGGCACCTTCGACAGCGCGACGCCAAGGCTCGCGAGCGTCGCCCACAGCGCGATCGCGCCGAGCGCGTCGAGGTTGGCGCGCGACTTCACCGGTCGCGCTCAGGCGTCAGCCGAGTCGTCCGCGCTGATCGCGCAGCCGCGCGAGCGTCGCCGCGAATGCCGCGACTCGTCCGCGCTCCTGCTCGACCACTGCCGCCGGCGCGCGCTCGACGAAGCTGGCGTTGCCGAGCTTGGCCTCGGCCTTGCGAATCTCGCCGTCGACGCGTGCAATCTCCTTGTCGAGCCGCTGGCGCTCGGCCCCGACGTCGATCTCGATCTTCAGCATCAGCCGCGCTTCGCCGACGATCTGCACCGGCGCGACCGATCCGGACGGCAGCTCCGGGACGATCTCGACCGCGTCGAGCCGGGCCAGCGCGCGCAGGTACGGCGCGAAGCCTGCCAGGCGCATCGCGTCGCCGGCCGCCACCAGCGGCAGCTTCTGCGCCGCAGACACGCCCATCTCGCCGCGCAGCGCGCGGCAGGCGTCGATCATCGCCTTCAGTTCGCCAACCCAGCGTTCGGCGGCCTCGTCGATCCGATCGACCTCGGCCTGCGGGTAGCGCTGCGTCATGATCGAATGTTGTCGCCCGGCAATCGCTTCGGCGAGCTGCGCGCCCTCGAGCCGCTGCACGCCGCGCTCGCCGTAGCGCATCGCCAGCGGCGCGACCTTCTGCCACAACTCTTCGGTGATGAACGGGATGATCGGGTGAGCCAGCCGCAGCACGGTCTCGAGCACGCGCAGCAGCGTGCGCCGCGTGGCGCGGGCGCGGGCGGTGGCCCCGGCTTCGCCGGCGCCGTCCTGCATCTGCACCTTCGCCAGTTCGAGGTACCAGTCGCAGTACTCGTTCCAGACGAACTCGTAGACGGCCCGGGCGGCGAGGTCGAAGCGGTAGTCGTCGAAGTGCTTCGCCACCCCGGTTTCGGTGCGCTGCAGCTGCGACACGATCCAGCGGTCGGCGGCGCTGAAGTCGAGGTAGCCGCCCGGCGCGCACTCGTCGGCGCGATGCGGCGCGAAGCCGCAGTCGTGGCCCTCGCAGTTCATCAGCACGAAGCGCGTGGCGTTCCACAGCTTGTTGCAGAAGTTGCGGTAGCCCTCGCAGCGATTGAGGTCGAAGTTGATGTTGCGGCCCGGGCCGGCCAGCGACGCGAATGTGAAGCGCAGCGCGTCGGTGCCGAACGCCGGGATGCCATTCGGGTATTCCTTGCGCGTTCGCTTCTCGATCGACGCAGCCTGTCTCGGGTTCATCAGCCCCCAGGTGCGCTTGGCGACGAGCGCGTCGGGCGAGATGCCGTCGATCAGGTCGATCGGGTCCAGCGTGTTCCCCTTGCTCTTGGACATCTTCTGGCCTTCGGCGTCGCGCACCAGTGCGTGCACGTAGACGTGCCGGAACGGCACCTGGCCGGTGAACGCGAGCGTCATCATGACCATGCGCGCGACCCAGAAGAAGATGATGTCGAAACCGGTGACCAGCACCGACGACGGCAGGAACTGCCCCAGTTCCGGCAGCAGGTTGGGGCGCCCGTTGCGGAACGGCTGCTTCGGGTCGACCAGGCTCGAGAACGGCACCAGCGCCGACGAGAACCACGTGTCGAGAACGTCGGCGTCGCGGACCAGCGGGCCGCTCCAACCGGTCGCGTCGGCCTGCGCGCGCGCTTCCTCGTCGCTGCGCGCGACGAACACGCTGCCGTCGTGGATCGGCTGGCCGCTCGCGTCGGCCTTGTACCAGGCCGGGATCTGGTGGCCCCACCACAGCTGGCGCGAGATGCACCAGTCCTGGATGTTGGTCAACCAGTGGTTGTAGGTGGCGGTCCAGCTCTCGGGCACGAAGCGGATCGCGCCGTCGGCGACCACTTCGAGCGATCGTCGTGCGATGCTCTTGCCGGCCAGCAGCGAATCGGCGGGCGCGGGCTTGCTCATCGCGACGAACCACTGGTCGGTGAGCATCGGTTCGATGACCGCGTTGGTCCGGTCGCCGCGCGGCACCATCATCCGGTGCGCCTTGACCGACTCGAGCAGGCCAAGCGCCTCCAGGTCGGCGATCACCATGCGCCGCGCGTCGAATCGGCCATGTCCGCGGTACTTCGACGGCGCGTTCTCGTTGATGCGCGCATCCAGCGTCAGCACGCCGATCGTTGGCAGGCCGTGGCGCTGGCCGACCGCATAGTCGTTGAAGTCGTGTGCAGGCGTCACCTTGACCGCGCCGGTGCCGAACTCGCGCTCGACGTAGGCGTCGGCGACGATCGGGATCTCGCGCCATCCCATGGCTGCGCCGCGTGCGGCGAGTTCGGCGACCGTCATGGCGGCGCCTTCGAAGGCCGGGTCGTCGGACTCTCCCGACAGCGGCAGCAGCACCGACTTGCCGATCAGCGCGGCGTACCGCTCGTCCTCCGGATGGACCATCACGGCGGTGTCGCCGAGCATCGTCTCGGGCCGGGTGGTCGCGACGGTGATGTGGCCGCTGCCGTCGGCGAGCGGATAGCGGATCTGCCACAGCTGGCCGTCCTCCTCCTCGCTGACCACCTCGAGGTCGGACACCGCGGTGAGCAGGTCGGGGTCCCAGTTCACCAGCCGCTTGCCGCGGTAGATCAGGCCCTGTTCGTGCAGTCGTACGAACACCTCCTTCACGACCTCGGACAGCTTCGCGTCCATCGTGAAGTACTCGAGCGACCAGTCGGTCGACGCGCCCATCCGCCGCATCTGCCCGGTGATCGTCGAACCGGATTGCTGCTTCCAGGCCCACACGCGTTCGACGAACTGTTCCCGGCCGAGGTCGTGGCGCGAGATGCCCTGCGCGTCGAGCTGGCGCTCGACCACGATCTGGGTCGCGATGCCGGCGTGGTCGGTGCCAGGCAGCCACAAGGTGTTGGCTCCGCGCATCCGGTGGTAGCGCGTCAGCGTGTCCATCACGGTCTGGTTGAACGCGTGCCCCATGTGCAGCGTGCCGGTGACGTTCGGCGGCGGCAGCTGGATCGAGAACGCCGGCGCGTCCGGCTGGTTCCCGGCCGCGAAGTACCCGCGTGATTCCCACAGCGGATACCAGAACGCCTCGATGCCCGCGGGTTCGAAGCTCTTCGCAAGTGCTTCGGCGACGCCCGGTGCGGCGTTCGACGAGCCTGCCGATGGGGTCGCAGCGGTCATGTTCGCAAGTCTTTGATTGAACCAAAAATTATAGCTGCCATGTGGCGGGTCGCGGATTTGCCGGGGCCGCCGTCGCGAAACCGCCGTTCACCGCGGACCGGGCGCGTGGCCGCTGCGCACGCGCACGACCTCGTCGTGCACCCGCGTGAGTTCCTCGGTCACGGCGCGCGCGACCAGGTCGCGGATCAGCTGCTCGAGCGTTGTTCCGAGATCGGCGGCCAGCGACTCGGCCGCGCGGCCGATCACTGCCTGCAGGTTCGCGCGCAACTGCGCGTCGAGCAGCGCTTCGGAGCGACTGAGCATGCGCTCGAGGACGTTCTCCTGAACGCGCAGCGCCAGCTGCGACCAATCGACCGCGGTCAGCGTGCCCGGCAACTCGCTGACGTCGTAGCGCGGCACTTCGACGACCTCGGTGAGCATCGGGATCGCGTCGTCGCTGCCCTCGGTCGTGACCGCTGCGGCCGCGCGCAACTGTCCGGCCAGCCGCTCGAGTTCCTCGTCGCTGTTCATGGGGCTCTCGTTGCCTCGTTCGACAGGTCGTGACGGTGCATGGGGTATCCGCGGTCGCGGTAGAAGCGCCAGCGCTCGCGCGCGGCGTCGCGGTCGGCCAGGTCGTCGGCGACCACTTCGACCAGCCGCTCGAAACGGCTGAACATCGGCGGCGTGCCGCTGCCGAGATTGACCAGGACATCGTGGAACGCGGTCTCGACCGGCTCTCCTGCCAGCAGGACAGGCGTCTCGGCGGCGAGCGGATCGCTCGCCGCGACGTGCGGAATGAAGTCGTGCTGCGAGAACGTCCAGAGCATCCGGTCGAACTCGGCCAGCCGCACCGCGTCGTCGCACCACACCAGGACCTTGTGGTGCGCGCGGTAGATCTTGCGCACCAGCCGGCAGCCGTACCGGAGCTTGTCCGGTGCGTTGAAGTGGAAGTCGACGCGGGTCAAGCGCTCAGCCCCGTGCGCGAGCCAGCAGGAATCGCGTGAGCAGCGGCACCGGACGCCCGCTGGCGCCCTTGTTCGCGCCCGATTTCCAGGCCGTGCCGGCGATGTCGAGGTGGGCCCAGTCGTAGTCCTTCGCGAACCGCGACAGGAAGCATGCGGCCGTGACCGAGCCGGCCGGGCGGCCGCCGATGTTGGCCATGTCGGCGAACGGCGACTTCAGTTGCTCCTGGTATTCGTCGTCGAGCGGCATGCGCCAGCAGGTGTCGCCGACGTCGCGGCCTGCGTCCTGCAGTTCGGCGGCCAGCGCGTCGTTCGGCGAGAACAGCCCCGAGTGATGATGGCCCAGCGCGATCACGCAGGCGCCGGTCAGCGTGGCGACGTCGACCACCGTGCTCGGCTTGAATCGTTTCACGTACGTGAGCGCGTCGCACAGGATCAGCCGGCCCTCGGCGTCGGTGTTCAGGATCTCGACGGTCTGGCCCGACATGCTGGCGACGATGTCGCCCGGCTTGGTCGCGCGCCCGCCCGGCATGTTCTCGGTCGCCGGGACCACGACGACGAGGTTGATCGCGAGCTTCAGTTCGGCAACCGCACGCAGGGTGCCCAGCACCGACGCGGCGCCGCACATGTCGAACTTCATCTCGTCCATCTCGGATGCCGGCTTCAGCGAGATGCCGCCGGTGTCGAACGTGATGCCTTTCCCGACCAGCGCGACCGGCGGCTGTTTCGCGCCGGCGCCCTGGTAGCGAAGCACGATCAGCTTCGGCGGCTGCTCGGAGCCTCGCGCCACCGACAGCAGCGCCCCCATCTTCAGCGCCTGCATCTGGCGCGCGTCGAGCACTTCGACCTTGAGCCCGAGCTCGCGCGCCATCTTCTTCGCGGTGTCCGCGAGATAGGTCGGCGTGCAGTGGTTGCCCGGCAGGTTGCCGAGGTCCTTGGCCATGTCGACGCCGTTGGCGATCGCCGTCGCCTGCGCGACCGCGGCAGCGCCGGCAGACGCGCCGGCGGACGGCACGGGCAGCACGACCCGCTTCGGGCGCACCGGCTGCGTCTCGCGCTTGGTTTTCAGCGTCTCGAATCGATAGGCCAGCTCGCGGCCGATCAGCACCTGCGTGCGCAACTTCCAGTCGGAGTCGCGCCCGGCGACGGGCGCCTCGTGAAGCAGCGAGAGCGCATCGTCGGCGGCGAGTTGCCCCGCCGCCTTCAGGCCGCCGCGGACCGCCTCGGTGAACGACTTTTCGGTGGCCTCGCGTGCATCGCCGAGCGCGACCAGCAGCACCCGCGGCATCGCTGCGTCGAGTTGCACCAGCAGCGTCGACCCGGCCTTCGCCGGCAGGTCGCCTGAGCGGATCGCCTTCGCGAGCCGCCCGCCGTGCGCGGCGTCGATCGCCTTGCCGCCTGCGGTCAGCTCCTTGCGGGCCAGCACCGGTACCAATGCGCAGCCCGCGCGCATTCGTTCGGGGGCCGTTGTCCTTGTGCTAAATTGCATCGCTCGCTCTTTCGCGTGTGGATCCGGTCGATTATACGAGGCTATGCTCTTCCAGAAGGCGCTGCGCCGCGACCTCGTCAATCTCGCCGGCACCGTGTTCGCGACGCTGTTCGTCATCATGCTGACGACGTCGTTGATCCGGTATCTCGGTCGCGCGGCAGGCGGCCGCGTCGACACCGGCAGCGTGCTGCCGCTGATCGCGTTCAACGCGATCACCGTCGTGCCGGTGCTGCTGGTGCTGACGATCTACATCGCGGTGTTGATGTCGCTCACCCGCGCGTTCCGCGACTCCGAGATGGTCATCTGGTTCGCCAGCGGACAAAGCCTTGCCGCGTGGATCAGGCCGGTGCTGTCCTTCACTGCGCCGATCGCGCTGGTGGTCGCGTTGATCGCGTTCTTCGTGTCGCCATGGGCGGAGCGCCAGGCGAGCGAGTACCAACAGCGCTTTGCGCAGCGAGAGGACATCTCGCAGGTGTCGGCTGGCAGGTTCCGGGAATCGGTGGCCGCCAACCGGGTCTTCTTCGTCGAGGAGCTCAACGAAGCGCAGACCGAGGTGCGAAACGTGTTCGTGACGCAGCGACAGGACGACCGGGTCACGGTGGTCGTTTCGCGCAGCGGCCGCATCGAGTACGAGCGCGACGGCACGCGTTTCCTCGTGCTCGAGGACGGTCGCCGCTACGACGGCACCGAGGGAAAACCCGACTTCAGGCTGATGGAATTCGAACGCTACGGCCTGCGGCTCGAGCCGCGAAGCCGGACGGTGTCCGACCAGCGCGCGAAGGTCAAGGCGACGAGCGAGCTGATCCGCGAGCGCACGCCTCGTGCACTGGGAGAGCTGTCGTGGCGGATCAGCCTGCCGGTGTCGGCACTGCTGATGGCCTTGCTGGCGATCCCGCTGTCGGCGATGAACCCGCGCGTCGGAAGGTCGATCAACCTGCTGGTGGCGCTGCTCGTCTACGTGACCTACAGCAACCTGATCTCGCTCGTGCAGGCCTGGATCGGCAGCGAGCGGGTGTCGTTCGGGCTCGGCGCCTGGGTGCTGCACGCGGCGGTGCTCGCGTTGGTCGCCGTGCTGTTCTGGCGGCGCACCCGGCTGCCACGCTCGACGCTTCGGCGGCTGGTGCTTCCCACATGAGGACGCTGCATCGCTACCTGCGCCTGCAGATCGTCGCAGCGGTCGCGTTCGTGCTGGTCGGTTTCCTGGCGCTGTTCGCGTTCTTCGATTTCATCAACGAGCTCGACGACGTGGGCCGCGGCGGTTACCGGCTGCAGCATGCGCTCGCGTTCGTGCTGCTGGGGCTGCCGGCTCACGTCTACGAGCTGATGCCCATCGTCGCGTTGATCGGCACGATCTACGCGCTCGCGCAGTTCGCGGCCAACTCGGAGTTCACCGCGATGCGCGCCGCCGGCCTCGGCCGCAGGCAGTCGCTGGCGACGGTCGCGCGCATCGGGCTGTCGATTGCGATCCTCACTGCGCTGGTCGGCGAGATCGTGTCCCCGCAGGCGGAGCGGCTTGCGCAGCAACTCAGGCTGTCGGCGATCGGCGCGTCGGTCGCGGGACAGTTCCGCTCGGGGCTGTGGCTGAAGGACTCGGTGCGCCGGGCGGGCGGCGAGGTCGAGCGGCTGCGCTTCGTCAACATCGGCGAGTTGCTGCCCGACGGCACGCTGCGCGACGTCCGCGTGTTCGAGTTCGATGCGGAGATGCGCTTGTCGGAGATCGTCAGCGCGGCGACGGCGAGCTACGCGCCGCCCGATGCCTGGCGACTGGCCGGTGTCGAAGCGACCCGCTTCTTCGAGGTCGACGCCGCGGCGGGCGCGCCGATGTTGCGCGCCGAGCAACTGCAGCCGGCCGAGCGCCTCTGGAAGAGCGACCTGACGCCGGGGCTGCTCGGTGTCCTGCTTGTCCAGCCCGACCGCATGTCGGCGCTGAGCCTGTACCGGTACGTGCGTCACCTGAAGGAGAACCGGCAGAACGCCGGCCAGTACGAGATTGCCCTCGCCAAGAAGCTCGTGTACCCGATGGCGGTGATCGTGATGATGGCGCTCGCGCTGCCGTTCGCCTACCTGCAGGCGCGCTCCGGCGGGATCGGCTACAAGGTGTTCGCCGGCATCATGCTCGGCATCGCCTTTCATTTTTTGAACGGGCTGTTCTCGCACCTCGGGCTGCTCAACACCTGGCCGCCGCTGCTTGCGGTCAGCATCCCGAGCATCGGCGCCTTCGTGATGGCGCTGGGCATGCTCGCGTGGGTGGACCGGACCCGCTGAGCCGTGGTCCGCTCCGTTCCGATCCGATCGGCGGGCTCGCGTCCCGTGTTTGTCATGGACAACAAATGCGTGGACGCCGGGATCGTCGTTGAATTAGCATTCGCCGCATTCCTTCGCGCGGGCGCCCCGAACGGGGTGGCGACGCGTGCGGCAAAGGGGTATCGAGGAGGAGGAGAGGCAGCGACGCTGCCGTTTCGGGGCGCACAGCGATGTGCGCCGCTTTTTTTCCCGCCCCGCCCCGGATCGTTCGCATGATCGCGGTTGTCCAGCGTGCGTTCGCCGACGCGCCCGCCGCGCGGCGCAGCTTCGTCGCGGTTCTCGTCGCGCTGACCGCGATGCGTGCCTGGTTCGCCGCCGCGCTGCCCTTCACCAGCGACGAGGCCTATTTCCTGTCCTGGGGGCGCAATCCCGACTGGGGTTTCTACGACCATCCGCCGATGGTCGGCTGGTGGCTGGCCGCGCTCGACGCGATCTCGGGTCACCGTTTCGTGCTGCGCCTGCCGGCGCTGGTCGCGCCGCCGCTGGTGGCGGCGATCGCCTGGCGGGTGTTGCGTCGGCACGGCGAGGCACTCGCCTGGTGCGGTGCCACGCTGCTGTTGCTGCTGCCGTTGAACGCGTGGAACGTCGCGATCACCACCGACGTCCCGCTGATGATCTTCAGTGCGCTCACCGTCGCGCTGTACCTGCGCGCGTGCGAGACCGGCCGTGCGTCCGACTTCCTGCTGGCCGGGCTGGCGCTCGCCGGCGCGCTGATGTCGAAGTACTTCGCGGGCTTGCTGGCGATCGCGATCTTCCTGCACGCAGTGTGGCGCCCGACCCGCGCCTCGCTCGTCGGCCTGGCGTGGGTCGTCGTCGGTTCGCTGCCGGCAGCCTTCGTGCAGATCGCGTGGAATGCCCAGCACTGCTGGCCGAACGTGATGTTCAACCTCGTCAATCGTCACGGCGACGCGGGCCTGTCCTGGCGAACGCCGTTGCTGTACGCGTTGAGCGTGGCCTACGTGCTCACGCCGTCCGTCTCGCTTCGACTGCTCGGATGGGCCCCCGCCCGGCGCGAGGCGACTGCACCCGCCGTGTCCGCCGCGGGCGCGCAGGTCCTGCAGCGCGAACGCGTCGCGCTGCGTTGGCTGGCGCTCGTGCCGCTGGCGATCTTCGCCGTCCTGTCGCTGGTCAAGACGGTCGGCCTGCACTGGCTGGCGAGCTTCGCGCTGCCCGCGGTGCTGTGGTTCGCGCTGTCCTCGGGCAGGCAGGCGATGACGCGCGCGCTCGCCGTGGCCGGCCTGCTCGCGCTCGCGCACTGGCTGCTCATCGGCGCGCTCGCCCTGGTGCCGACCGAGGCGTTCCGCAAGCTGAAGAACTACCAGGGGATCGTGATGACGATTCACGGCGACGAGCTGGCCGCTGCGCTCGCGCCGTGGCGCGACACCCATGCGATCGCCTCGGACGGCTACTCGCCGGCCGTGACGATCGGCTACGCGCTCGGCGAGCACGTGCTGGTCTTCGGGCCGGGCACGAGCCACGCGCGCCACGACGACATCCTCACCGACTTCCGCAGGTTCGACGGCCGCGACATCCTGGTCGTTCGGCGGCGCGATTACGCGCCAGCCGACTACGAGCCGTACTTCGACCACGTCACCTTTCGCCGCGTCGAGATCCGCGGCGCGGTGTTCCACCTGATCGACGGACGCGGTTTCCGCTACCCGGCCTACCGCGACCGTGTCCTCGAAGACGTGCGGCGGCGATACTACGCGTTGCCTGGCTGGCTGCCGTCGGGCCCGTGCTACTTTTGCGACCGGTACTTTCCGGAGCGTGCCTGCCACCGCTGAGCGATGAACCTTCAGCAACTGCGCCTCGTGCGCGAAACCGCGCGCCACCACTTCAGCCTGACGCGGGCCGCGCAGGCGATCGGCACCTCGCAACCGGCGGTCTCGCGCGGCATCCTCGAACTCGAGGCCGAACTGGGCGTCGATGTCTTCGTTCGCCACGGCAAGCGCATCCTCGGCCTGACCGAGCCGGGCAAGGAGGTGCTCGCGCGGGCCGAGCGCGTGCTCGCCGAGATCGACGGCATCGAGCGGGTGACCGCCGACTTCCGCGCGCGCGATGCGGGCGAGCTACGCGTCGCCACCACGCATACGCAGGCGCGCTACGTGCTGCCGGCCGTCGTACGCGAGTTTCGCAAGCGCTATCCGGCGGTGCGGCTTGCGCTGCTGCAGGGAAGCCCGCGGCAGATCACGCAGTCGGTGATGTCGCGCGACGTCGATTTCGCGATCGCCACCGAGGTGCCCGAGGAGGCCGAGGGGCTGGTGTCGATCCCGGCGTTCGAGTGGGAACACGTGGTCGTCATGCCGTCGAAGCACCCGCTCGCGGGGCAGCCGCTGTCGCTGCAGGCGCTGGTCAAGTATCCGATCGTCACCTACGTCGAGGAGTTCGCGGGTCGCCGCCGCATCGATCGCGCGTTCGCCGACGCCGGCCTGCGCCCGGACGTCGTGCTGGCCGCGATCGACTCGGACGTGATCAAGACCTACGTGGGCGTCGGGCTGGGCGTCGGCATCATGACCGGGCTGGCATGGGACGCTGCTCGCGATCGCGGCCTGGTCGCGGTGCCGGCCGGCGCGTTGTTCGGCATGAACCACGTGCGGCTCGCGGTGAGGCGCGACGCGTTCCTGCGCGGTTTCGCGTTGAGCTTCATCGAGTTGTTCGTGCCCGACGTCGACCGGCGCACGCTCGAGCGCTTGATGCAGCGCAAGTGAAGACCGCGGCGTCGCCGCGGATTTCGTGCGGGCCTCGGGGAATCCCCGGGGCGCGCGAGCGCGGTACGTCCGCTTATCCTTGTTCGATCGCAGCCGCGCGGCGCCGCCGCCGCGGTGCCTTCCACCTGGAGAGGTCGAACGGGCATGCCCAGTCGTGCCATCCGCGAATTCCCGCCCGCCGTCGCGCTGGCGGCAGCGCTGTCCATGGCGTCGCCTGGCCTGGCCACCGCGCAGCCGGTGACGCTGCGCGCGTCGAGTTGGGCGCCGCCGTCGCATCCGCTCTCGCAGGCCCAGGCGCGGTGGTGTGAAGACGTCGGCCGGGTCACGTCGGACCGCGTCCGCTGCAACCTGCTGTCGAAACCGGTGAGCGCTCCGCCCGGAACCTTCGACGCCGTGCGCGACGGCCTCGCCGACCTGTCGTTCTCGGTGCACGGCTACACCCCCGGGCGGTATCCGACGACGCACCTCGCCGAACTGCCGTTCTCGGGGGGCTCGGCCGAGATCGCGTCGGCGGCCTACCAGCGGGTCTTCGCCAGGCACCTTGCCGTGCTCAACGAGCACCGCGGCCTGAAGGTCGTCACCGTGTTCACGCACGGCCCGGGACAGATCCTCAGCGCGCGGCGGCCGGTTGCGTCGCTCGCCGACCTGAACGGCCTGCGCCTGCGGGTCGACGGTGGGTCGGTGATCGAGATCGGCAAGGCCATCGGCGCGACGCTCGTCATGAAGCCCGCGTCCGAGTCGATCGAGCTGCTCGCATCGGGCGCGATCGACGGCGCCTTCTCGCCGGCGGAGCAGGTTTCGTCGCTGCGCCTCGACAAGGCGATCCGCTATCGCACCAGCGTTCCGGGTGGCCTGTACAACACGAGCTTCGCCTTCGTGATGAACCAGTCCGCGTGGGACCGCATCCCGAAGAACGACCAGGCGGCGATCGAGCGGGTATCCGGCGAGTACGCGGCGCGGCTGTTCGGGCGTGCATGGGACCATGCCGATCGTCGCGGCGTTGCCCTGATGCAGGCGGCAGGCGTGAGCACGATCGTCCCGGGGAAGGCCTTCGTCGACGAACTCCGCGCGCTCGTCGCGCCGCTCGAACGCAAGTGGATCGTCGACGCGCGGGCCAAGGGCCTGGCCAATCCGGAGCAGGTGCTCAGGGAGTTCCGGGCCGAGGTGGCGAGGCTTCAGTAGCGGGTTGCGACGCGCGCGCCTTACCGGCGTATGCTGCGGCGACTGCGGATTTCCAGGGAGAGCAGGGCGATGGCGGCGATCGGATTCGTCGGTGCGGGCGCGATGGGCGCGCCGATGATCGGGCACCTGCTCGATGCGGGCCACGAGGTCGCGGTCCACGTTCGACGTCGCGACGCAGCGGGCGCGCTGGTTGCGCGAGGCGCGCGCTACGCGGCCTCGCCGGCCGAGGCCGCCCGAGGTGCCGAGTTCGTCTG
>Ga0209476_10000559_pt1 | contig 25505 bp, 21 predicted proteins | sample KloWWTrecipitate_FD_187179 | JGI IMG/M metagenome (GOLD analysis project Ga0209476, IMG submission 187179) | Active sludge microbial communities from Klosterneuburg, Austria, studying microevolution and ecology of nitrifiers - Klosterneuburg... | ecosystem: Engineered > WWTP > Aerobic digester... | reverse complement strand
CACATCAGCGATCGCCTTGCGAAGGCGATTCTCGCGGCTGAACGCAGGAACGAGTTCAATCTCCGCGCCAGCGAGATCAAGGCTGGCCGGGGCAACGAACAGGCCCTTCACCGACGATGGTTCCACGCAGTTCTCCAGCGGCACCTCGTGCATGATCACGTGGTACATCGACGTCTCGAGACCACGATTATCGATACCAAGGCCAGTCGACGCGTTCCCCTGCGGATCCAGGTCGACGATGAGGGTGCGGTAGCCGAGCTCAGCCAGACAGGCACCAAGATTGACGGTGGTCGTCGTCTTTCCCACACCACCCTTCTGGTTGGCAATGGCGATCACACGGGGAAGGGGACGGCTCGCACTTGCGGCTGGCGTCAGCACAGAACAACTCCTGCAGGCTCAAGCCCAATGAGCCGCATGTCGGCGGGGGCGATGCCGAAGGATAGCGGACAATGCCTGCTACCTGGTGTATCGCCCCATGACACTGGACACCTTGTTCCACGTGGAACAACTTCTGCCTGATGTGCGGGGGAGCGCATGAGTGTTCCACGTGGAACACTCATGGGCGATCTACCCTCGCAAAAAGACGCGTACGCCCTGCTCACGGCCCTGGTCGAGAAGGTTCGAGGCGGCCAGCAGTTCCGTCGGCCAGCGCTCGTCGTCGTCGGTCGGGGGTTCACTTACGACCAACCGTCCACCACTACGCAGCAAAAGACTCGCCCAGCGCGCCGTGATCGAAGGTGCGGCAAAGCTGCGGGCGGTGACCGCGTCGAAGCTGCGGGGGCTCGCGTCGCCGACCGATCGCACATCTCCAGCAACCACCGTCACGCGGCCACCCAGATCGAGTGATCGAACAGCACGGGACAACAGGTCGGCTCGTGAAAGCCGGCGCTCCACCAGCGTCACGTGAATATCTGGGCGTCGAACAGCGATCACCAAGCCGGGGAGTCCTCCACCAGAGCCGAGATCTACCAGCGTGCTCACCCCCACGGGGAGCGCCGCCACAAACTGTTCCGCGTGAACAATTGCTTGTTCGAGTGACGCTTCTCCGATCGCACCGCGCGCTTGAATAGCGCGCAGTGCGGTGAGGAGTAGTGAATCGTCAGGCATTCGCCGGGGCAATGATGACCCGACGGTTCGGGTCGTCGCCCTCGGAGCGAGTGGCGATGCCCTCGACTCCGGACAAGGTGTCGTGAATGATCTTGCGATCGGCCGACGACATCGGCTCCAGTACGCGAGCAACACCAGAGGTCGTGACCTCGCTAGCCATTTGCGTGGCGAAGGCACCGAGCGCAACCCGGCGACGCTCACGGTAGCCACCAACGTCGACACGCAACCGGGTCTCATGGTCACCGAGACGGCGCTGTGCAGCGACGCGGGCCAGATCCTGTACGGCCTGCAGGGTGGTGCCACGGGGGCCGACGAGAAGCCCCAACTCCTGGCCATGCACGCGAACCTCCAGGTCATCGCCGTCTTGCACCAGCTCAGCAGTACCGGTGAGGCCGAAGGCCGACACCAGTTCCGTCATAAATCGAACGGCTTCTTCGCCTACCTGCTGTGCGTCCACGAGCTGCTCCTTGGTGTCTCCGTCGGTCGACGGTGTGTCGGTTTTGGTCGTACGGCTCTCGCGACGACCGCTCTCGTCAGTGGTGGCACGGGTGCGGGTCTGCTTGGTTGGCGCTGATTTGGCAGCAACAGGTGGCGTGCTGGCCTTGGCCGTTGCGGCGCGAGGCGCCCGCGGAGCGCGTGCGACCGGTTCGCCCTCGACAGCGGGGGAAGCACTCGCCTTGTCTGACTTCTCCGAACGCTTACGGTCGCGTCGATCCACCTTCTGGCGTGCTTGCGTCGGGCGAACCCGGGCGCGGACCCGTGCTTCGCCGCGAACACGACCGAAAAGACCCTGCTTGGGCTCTTCGAGTACTTCGAAATCAGCGTCCTCTTCGTGGACGCCCAACTGATCGAGCGCCTTTTCCTTCGCTTCGGCAACTGTCTTACCGATTGTTTCGACCCATTCCATACTGTCTGACCTGCTACTTCTTCTTGGGGGAAGGGCCGGACCCGTCAGGGCGCGCCGCCTTCCCGGTGGAGGCGGGGCGAGATGCCGGACGCCCTGAACTTGGGGTTGGCTTGTTCTTCGGTGGCGTCACGCGCTTGCTGGTCGTGGGCGTCGGCGATGCGCTCGAGGCCTTCGGTGGTTGTTTCGCAGCAGAGAGTTCACGCTTGGCATTGGCGAACATGCCCCCACCACCACCATCCTTCTTCGCAATTTCACGCGCGTGCTCGCCGGCACGTTGCGCCTGGCGACCGAGCGACTCGTGACCGTGATAGAACCGGCGAGTGATGTAGACGTTGAGCCCGATACGGAAGATCGCTTGCGCCATGTAGTAGATCACCAGGCCGGTGAGGTAGAAGCCCATGAACACGGCGAACACCACCGGCAGGTACTGCATCAACTTCTGCTGCATCGGCGACACCGACGGCGACACCGCCGCGCGAGAGGCAACCATCTTTTGCTGGACGAAGTACAACGCCCCCAGCACCAGGACCAAGAGCGCGTACTTGATCCCCTCACCGAAGCCCGAGTTGACGATGACGTTGTAGGGACGACGCGACAAGTCGAGCCCCCACGACAGCATCTGGGTCTTGTTCTCCAGCGACGTGTACAGCTTCGTGGTGTGATCGAGATACAACGGCTCGAAGGTTCCCTTGGGCCCCTTGTTGCTGAGGCCATGCAGGATTCGGAACATGATGATGAACACCGGCATCTGCAGCACCAGCGGCAGACACGAGGCCAGAGGGTTGACCTTGTGCTCCTGATAGAGCTTCATCATCTCTTCGTTGAGCTTTTGACGGTCGTTACGGTGCTCTGCCTGCAGCTTCTTCATCTGCGGCTGCAGCTTCTGCATCTCCAGCATGCCCTTGGTGCTCTTCAGAACCAGAGGAGCCGTGATCAGCATCACGAGCAACGCCACGATCGAGATGGCCAGGACGTAGTTGTTCGTGAAGCTGTAGAACCACGCGAGCAGCTTGGCCGGCTGCTCGAAGAACTGAATGGCGATCATGCGAAGAGACCCTTTTCCTGTCGTGAGGAAACCTGTGAGGAAACTGGAGTTGAGGAGTGTGCGGATGTGACGGTGTGTTCAGCCGGCGGCACTGGGTCCCAGCCCGACGGCCCGAACGGCCGACAGCGAACAAGACGACGAAGGGTCAACCACAACCCTCGAACGCTGCCGTGAACCTCGAGGGCTTCGACGGCATAGCTGCTACATGAGGGACTGAACCGGCATGGTGAGGGCCGACCTTCCATCGCCTTCTGATAGGCGATGACCAGGCGAATCAACCGCGAACGCGGCGGAGAATCTGCTCCAGATCGAACTGCAGTTCGACGAACGACCGTCCGGCGGCAGCGGGCTGCACACCGAACAGGTACATCCCCGCTGGTAGGCCAGCTTCTCGAGAGGCCTGCTGCAACATGGCCCGCAGTTGCCGGCGAACACGGTTGCGTACGACGGCGGGACCGAGCGCGCGACCCAGGGCGTACGCCACACGCGGCGGTGTGACGGTGCCTGGAGGATCGAGAACGTAGGTGCACCACAGCACTCCGGCCCGAGTACGCCGCCCTTGGGAGGCGATGCGCGTGAACGCGCTGCGCTCTCGGATGCGCCAGATCAAGCCGAAAGCTTGTGGCGGCCCTTGGCACGGCGCGACTTCAAGATGTCGCGGCCTGCCCGGGTGCTCATACGGTGGCGGAAGCCGTGCTTCTTGGCACGACGACGATTATTGGGTTGGAATGTGCGCTTCACGCAGCTCTCCTCGAGCCACCCTACGGTGGCGGTCTGCAGGTCGAAAGTTGCCTTGGCGCGCCGCACTACACCAGCCACGCCAATGGCCAAGTGACAAGACTAGGGGTGCGCACGGCGTCGCGGCAACCGAACGCGCAGGAAGAACTCGGCGGTCCGGGGGTGGGCGCGCGCCTGCTAGCGTGCTCAACTCTGTTCTTTAACTTGTCCACATAGTGTGGACAAGTATGTGGACAGTGCTCGATCGATGTGAAGGAGGTGCTGGTGAGCGACCATGAACAGCTGTGGACAGCCGTAGCGCAACTGCTTCGCGCGCAGGTGTCGGAGGCCGTGTGGTTCTCCACCTTCCAAGATGTCGTTGCCCTGGACAGTGACGCATCCATGCTGCGCGTCAGTGCCCCGAACGCACACTCACGCGACCGCATTCTGTCGCGCTACCTGCCGCTGGTCAGGGATGCTCTCGAGGAAATCGGTTCCAGCAACCTGCAGTTCGTGATCGAGGTGCAGCTTGTCGATAGTGAGCCGCAACCCGAATGGGTACCGGAACCCAACAGCCGCGACGGGGCGGGGCACAGCTCGCCGGGTGGGCACAGTGACCTGCCCGCAGGCAGGAGCAACAGCAGCACCATCAACCTGGCTGACACCGGCGGGATGAACCCCCGCTACACGTTCGAGACATTCGTCAAGGGTGCCAGTAACCAGTTCGCCCTGGCCGCTGCACTGCGGGTCGCAGAGACGCCCGGCCGTAGCTACAACCCGCTGTTCATCTACGGCTCGGCTGGCTTGGGCAAGACTCACCTGCTGCATGCCATCGGCCACTACGTGCACAACCACTATCAGCACGACGTCGTGCGGTACGTCAGCACGGAAACCTTCCTCAACGAGTACGTCGACGCGATCCGCACCAACACGACGGCCAACTTCAAGCGGCGCTACCGCGACATCGACGTGCTGCTGATCGACGACATCCAGTTCATGGAAGGCAAGGAGGGGCTCCAGGAGGAGTTCTTCCACACGTTCAACTCGTTGCACGGCGCGAACAAACAGATCGTCATCTCCAGCGACCGCATGCCCGACGCCATCCCCACACTGGAGGAACGTCTGCGCGGTCGCTTCAAGTGGGGTCTCATCACCGACATTCAGCCGCCCGACCTCGAGACCCGCCTGGCCATTCTCCGCAACAAGGCTGAGCGCGATCACAGCCCGGTGCCGGCCGAAACGTTGGAGTTCATCGCCTCTCGCATCACCACCAACATTCGTGAGCTCGAGGGTGCACTCATCCGAGTCACGGCCTACGCCAGCCTCAACGCGGTGCCGATCAGCACACACATGGCAGAGGGCCTGCTCAGCGACCTGATGTCGGGCTCGTACCAGAAGCCGCGTACCGACGAAGAGCTCCTCAACGAAATCGCTGTCATCTTGGGCTACAGCGTGGAATCCCTGCGCGGCAAGAGCCGCCAACGTCCGCTGGTCACTGCTCGCCAGACAGCGATGTACGTCTTTCGTGAGCTGACCGATCTCAGCTACCCCGCCATCGCCCGCTTGTTCGGTGGCCGCGATCACACCACGGTCATTCACGCTGTCGACAAGATCCAGCGACTGATGAAGGAACGAAAGCAAATCTACGACCAGGTCACCGACCTCATTCAGCGACTGAAGAAGGCCTGATGTTGCTCGCTGAGTGCCCGCGCAGCCCTGTGGGCGACCTGTGGGCGACCACTCGCGTTTCCGGGGACAACGCGAAGTTGTCCACCGAACTACAACCGAGTGGTTTTTCCGCTGTGGGCGCGTGGGGAAACCGCTGTGCATACAGTTCTGGCACCTACGCTGGGCAAACACGGGGTTGTGCACAATCCACAGCCCTTATTACCTCTATTACCTTTGTACATCACCCTCTGACGCGAAAGGGAACGCTGTGAAGTTCCGTTGTGAACGTGAAGCGCTGGCCGAAGCGCTGGCCACCGCCGGCCGTGCCGCCACTGGCCGAACCGGTGCCCTACCAGTCCTTTCCGGGTTGCGTCTAGAACTCAGTGGGAATCGGTTGTCAGTCACCGGTACCGACCTCGACTTGACGATCCAGTTGTCCATCGAGGTCGGCGGCGATGGCGACGGTGGCATCGTGTTGCCGGCGCGCCTCGCCGCCGACATCGTGCGCTCGCTCGGTCAGGGCAAGGTCGACGTGGTGGCCGAGGGCGACGACGTGACTATCAGCAATGGCCGTTCGAACTTCACCGTCCGTCCACTCAGCTTCGACGACTATCCGAAGTTGGCCTCGCCGGTCAACACCTCGGTCACGTTGCCGGCAGCAGCCTTCGGTGATGCGCTGCGCCAGGTCGTGCGTGCAGCGAGCACCGATGAAGCCCGCCCGATTCTCACCGGCGTGATGATGACCGCCGAGGGCGATGGGCTACGTATGGTTGCCACCGACTCGTACCGGCTCGCGGTTCGCGATCTCGTCGGCCAGCAAGTGTTGGCCGCCGACCAGAAGGTGCTCATCCCCGGTCGTGCGCTCACCGAACTGCAGCGTCTGGTGGGCGGTGGCGACGAAGTCACGATGCGCCTGGGCGATCGCGACGCCACGTTCGAGGTCGGGACCACTCGCCTCACGACGCGTCTCATCGAGGGCGAGTTTCCCAACTATCGCCAGCTGATCCCGCCGTCGCACCCCAACACGCTCACCGTCGAGCGCGAGCCGCTACTCGAGGCCATTCGGCGGGTGAAGATCCTCGCCAAGGACGCCACTCCGGTGCGCTTGCAGATGGGCGGCGACACCCTGCGGCTGACGGCCATCACGCAAGATGTCGGTAATGCCAGCGAGGAACTGGATTGTGTGTACGTGGGTAGCGAGCTGACCGTGGCGTTCAACCCGGACTATTTCGCGGCCGGCGTCGAGGCCTGCATCGGCGATTCGATCACACTGTCCACGCTCGACGGTCTCAAGCCGGCGGTCGTGCGCGGCGTCGGCATCGACGACTACCTGTACCTGCTGATGCCGGTGCGGGTGCCCTAAACAGAGGTCGATTCTCGCTCGATGATCGTCACGCGGCTGGAGCTCGTCGACTTTCGCAACTACACACACGCGTCATTCGAGTTCGACCACGGCATCACGGCTGTCGTCGGGCTCAACGGCCAGGGCAAGACGAACCTGGCCGAGGCACTGGCGTATCTCGCCTCACTCGACAGTTTTCGCGGTGCCCCCATCGACGCGCTCATACGTGTCGGCGCGGAAACCGCTGTGGTTCGTGCAACTGTGCTGCACCCCGACGGTCGCGAGGTACTGGTCGAGCTGGAGCTTTCCCGCCATGGTCGCAATCGTGTGCAGGTCAACAAACAGAAACTGGGTCGCTCGCGCGAGCTGCTGGGCGTGATGCGCGTGACGGTGTTCTCGCCCGACGACCTCGAGTTGATCAAAGGCGGCCCACAGCAACGGCGACGTTTCATGGACGACACGCTGGTCTCGCTGGCGTTGAAGTACGACGCGCTGCGCCTGGAGTTGGACCGGATCGTGAAGCAGCGCAACACGTTGCTGAAAGCTGCCGGAGGCCGGTTGAACGACGAGCTGGCCGTTTCGCTGGACGTGTGGGACGCGAAGTTCGCGCAGGTCGGCGACCAGTTCGGTCACGCCCGTGCCGTGCTGATCGCACGGTTGGCACCAGGGGTCGCTGCGGCCTACGAGCAACTCGCCGATCGACCCAGTGTCGTCGACCTGCGCTACGAGCCTGTGTGGCGCCAACGAGGCCTGGTGACGGCGCTCGCTGAAGCTCGCACCGACGACGTCCGTCGCGGTGTCAGTACCACCGGGCCGCATCGTGATGACGTCGACCTGTTCATCGGCGGACTTCCTGCGCGCACTCATGCATCGCAGGGCGAGCAACGCACGTTGGCCCTGGCGCTGCGTTTGGCGGCGCATCGGATGGTGGCGGAGAAGGCCGGTAGTAGCCCGGTCCTCGTGCTCGACGACGTGCTCAGCGAGCTGGACCCTCGGCGGTCTGCGGCGCTGCTGCTACACCTTCCGCCGGGTCAGGTCGTGCTGACCACCGCAAGCGCGTTGCCGGAGGCGGCCCACCCAGATGCGATCGTGCGTATCGAATCCGGTGCGGTTGTGGGCGCGTCGGTGACGAACCAGGTGGCAGAGTGACCAAGTGACTCGTGACGAGCCAATCCGATTCGGCGACAGCCTGCATCAGGTGGTCCGTTCGCTGCGGCCCGAAACCGGTCCTGCCGCCGCGCCGGCTGCGGTGATGGGCGGCGTGTTCGGCCGCTGGGAAGAAGCCGTCGGGGCTGCCGTTGCGTTGCACGTACAGCCGGTGAAGCTGGACGGCACCACCCTGGTTGTGAAGGTCGACGACCCTGCGTGGGCAACACAGCTCAAGTTCTTGGAAGGCACGCTCCGCACGCGATTGCTGGAGGTTGCCGGCGCCACGATCGAACGTATCGAGGTCCGCGTCGCGCGATGAAAAAGAGCCCATCGGCGTGTGCCGACGGGCTCTCTTGCACAACGACATTTCTCAGGCGCTGGTCAGCTGAGTGGTTGGCGGCGCCGGCGGCTGAAGTAGCTGGCGGCCCCACCAGTGACAGCAAACGCGGCGGCCGTCACGAGCAGCGACGACGAGTTACCACCGGTGGCAGGGAGCACAGGTTCCGGTGTGGTCGGCGGCGGTGGCGTTGCGGATGCTATGCAGTCTGCCGATACAGCCGTGGTGATGTCGCTGACGGCTGCGGGACGCACATGCGTGATCCGGCTCGGACCCTGCGGGGGAATGCCCTGGGGGCCGGTTGGCCCGGTTGGACCGTTGGGTCCGAGATCACCGGTTGGGCCGGTGGGTCCTTGCGGGCCGGTTGGTCCGGTGTCACCCTTGGGGCCGGCCGCCCCGACGACCGTGGTCACGCAGACAGCTGCGATTCCCGAGCAGGGATCGGCCGGTGCTGCGACCTGGTGAGTAGCGCGTGATGGTCCCCACACGAACGGGGGACCCTGGGGACCTACTGGACCAGTGGGCCCGGTCTGTCCCTTCGGTCCGTTGGGACCTTGGGGTCCTGTGGGACCTGTGTCCCCCTTCGGTCCGCTGGGGCCGGCCTGGCTGACTACACAGACACCTGGGAGTGTTGCGCAGCTGGGAAGCGCAACGTCATGGACGCGGCGGGGTGGACCACCCAGGTACTCGCCTTGGGATCCGGTTGGTCCGGTCGGGCCCACATCACCAATCGGTCCGGTTGGTCCGGTTGGTCCGGTCGGGCCCACATCACCGATCGGTCCGGCTGGGCCGGTTGGTCCGGTCGGGCCAGTGTCCCCGGTGGGGCCCTTGGCCCCCGTGTCCGGGGCAGCGGTGGTGCATTGGGTGGTTGCACCGACAGCCGGGCGTGCGGTGGCGGCGCTGGTATGCGTCGCGGCCGGCACGACGAGCGTGAGGATGCCGGTGGCTCCAGCCACCAGGTAACGGCGTGGTCTCATGATGTTCTCCCATCGAACGCGCGTGCAAGCCCGTTCTGCTTCCCGACCCTACTGCACCGCGTTCCGGTAGAACGCGAGGTTGGCCGCAATGCGGCGGTCATCAGGCGCCAGCTCAGCAGCCCGCACGGCGTGAGCCAAGGCGTCCACGTGCAGGCCCATGTGCCAGGCGGCGACGCTCGCCAGGTCGTCTGGTAGCTCGCCCCACGCGCTGGCCTCGTTGATGTAAATCGCCGGCCGTTCGGTGATGTGTAGCGCTGCCGCCGCTGCGTCGTAGCACTCGTGCCAGCGCTGCTGCTCGTGGCAGGCCTGCGCCAACTCCACCCACGGCTCGCGTGTTGCCGGTGCTGTGTCGGTGGCGGCCCTGAACCAGACCAGCGCGTCGTCGGGTTGCCCAAGATGGGCGAGACACCGGCCGATGAACCGCATTGACGCTGCTCGTTCTGGTGCCCATACGCTGGCAGGAAGCTCCAAGTGCCGTCGCAGTTCGTCGACGGCGTGTGCCCACTGGCCAGAGAACATCAGTTCGCGGCCGTAGTAGTGGGCGGTGCGGCTGTCGTGAGGCTGCTCCTGGGCAGCAACCGCCAGCAGGCCGAGATACTGGCTGCGCTGCTTGTCTGGGTCCGGCCAATGATGCAGTTCCAGGCTCAATTGTGCGTCGCGTTGGTTGATGCGATCGGGGTACAGGGTCTCGTGGCACGGGTGTCGCCACCGATAACCGTGCCGGCTGTGTATGCGGTCGTATGTGTACGTGACGGCGGGGGAGCCATCGGCGTGATGGCTCCACGCGTAGGAGTACTTGCCGCGGTTTGCGTCACCCCACTCGGCCTCCAGACGTTCGCGCCACCCGGCGGTCAGTACCTCGTCGAGGTCTATGGCAACACAGACGTCGACGTCGGCGGGAACGAGCGCAAGCACTGCGTTACGAGCGTCATCGAAACGCCATGGCCGAATAGAAATCGCGTGCACGATCGCTCCGGCCTCCGTGAGCTTCGCGGCCGTTTCGTCGGTGCTGCCGGTGTCTGCGACGATCACCACATCAGCTTCGCGAGCGGTGGCCATGAACCGTTCGACGAATGCCTGCTCATTGAGCGCGATGGCATAGACAGCGACCTTCATGGCGCCTGTTCTAGCCGACCTTTTGGGAGACCGCGCGACTGGCCACCCTCCCCCTCTTTGTGACACCCCTCAGGTAGACTGTGAGGGTCTCGCGACGACGGCTGCGGCGCAGGGAGCCAGCCTATGTGTCGCCTGCATCATCGCAGGTCAACGCCTGTATTCTCCTGAAACGATCGAGGTGCGCGTGTCGTCTGACACCAATCAAGCCAGCGCTAGTTACAGCGCAAAAGACATCCAGGTGCTAGAGGGTCTCGACCCCGTCAGAAAACGCCCCGGAATGTACATCGGGTCCACCGGTCTTGCTGGCCTTCATCACCTCATCTGGGAGGTCGTCGACAACGCTGTCGACGAGGCAATGGCAGGCTTCGCAACGCGTATCAACGTCACGATGTTGGTCGATGGCGGCTGCCGCGTCGACGACAACGGTCGTGGCTTTCCGGTCGATCCGTACCCGTCGGGCCCGCACAAGGGGAAGAGCGCGGCCGAGGTCGTGCTCACCGTGTTGCATGCCGGCGGCAAGTTCGGTGGCGAGGGCTACAAGGTCTCCGGCGGTCTCCACGGCGTGGGCGTCAGCGTGGTCAACGCGCTCAGCGAGCGCTTGCTCCTGGAGGTCGACAAGGGCGGCCGTCGGTACCAGCAGGAGTACGCGAAGGGCGGCAAGCCGCAGGGCAAGATCGCCGACATCGGGGCTACACCCGCCCGCGGTCGCACCACGGGCAGCTCGGTCAGCTTCTGGCCGGACCCCACCATTTTCGTGGCGGAGGGCACCGAGTTCGTGACGCGAACCGTGCTCGACCGTCTGCAGACGTACGCATTCTTGAACCGCGGTCTGGAGATCGTGTTTCGCGACGAGCGCCCCGAGCGCGAGCAGGACGTGACCTTCCAGTACAAGGGCGGCATCGTCGACTTCGTCAAGCACCTCAACCAGAGCAAGGAAGCGCTGTTCAGCAAGGTTGCGTACTACGAGGACGAGGACAAAGAAAACGGTCAGACCCTCGAGATCGCCATTCAGTGGAACACCGGCTACTACGAGGGCATTCACGGCTATGCCAACGGCATCTCCACCATCGAGGGCGGCATGCACGTGGAGGGCTTCAAGACAGCGCTCACCAGCGTGGTCAACAAGTACGCCCGCGCCAAGAATCTGCTGAAGGAGAAGGACGACAACCTGCTCGGCGAAGACATCCGCGAGGGCATCACCGCCATTTTGTCGGTGAAGCTGCGCGAACCGCAGTTCGAGGGTCAGACGAAGGCCAAGCTGGGCAACGTACCGATGCGTAGCTTCGTGCAGAAGGCCACCAACGAGCGGCTCGCCGAGTGGCTGGAAGAGAACCCGGCGGAGGCCAACAAGTTGGTCAAGAAGGGTTTGGCCGCGGCGCAGGCCCGCCTTGCCGCCAAGAATGCTCGCAACGCAATCCGTCGCAAGACGGCGCTGGCCGGCGCGGGCATGCCCGACAAGTTGAAGGACTGCAGCTCGGGTAACCCCGAGGAGAGCGAGATCTTCATCGTCGAGGGCGACTCTGCCGGTGGCTCTGCGCTCAACGCACGCGATCCGCGTACGCAGGCGCTGCTGCCCATCCGCGGCAAGATCCTCAACGTCGAGCGCTCGCGCCTGGACAAGATGCTGAAGAACAACGAGATTCAGGCCCTCATCACGGCGATCGGCGGCGGCGTCGGCGACGAGTTCGATGCGGCCAAGGCTCGCTATCACAAGGTCATCATCCTGTGCGATGCCGATGTCGACGGCAGCCACATTCGTACCCTGCTGCTCACGTTCTTCTTCCGCCAGATGCGCACGATGGTGGAGGCTGGCTACGTGTACATCGCGCAGCCACCGCTGTTCTCCACGCTGGTCGGCAAGGAGAAGATCTACCTGAAGGACGAGCACGCCCGTGTTCGTTTCCTGGCTGCGCACCCCAACCACAAGAACGACTTCAACCGGCTCAAGGGCCTCGGCGAGATGGACTGGCAAGAGCTGAAGCCGACCACGATGGATGTGAGCACGCGCACGCTGCTGCAGATCACCGTCGAGGAAGCCGCTCTGGCCGACGAGATCACCAGTGTGCTGATGGGTGACGACGTCGACCTCCGCAAGCAGTTCATCACCACCAACGCCCGCGACGTACAGAACCTGGACTTCTGAGATGAGTGACACACCCACCACGCCCACACCCTCCGACGACGACGGCACGAGCCACGACCTGATCGAGCCCATCCAGTTGCAGGACGAGATGGAGCGCAGTTTCCTCGACTACGCGATGTCGGTCATCATGTCGCGGGCACTCCCCGACGTGCGTGACGGCCTCAAGCCCGTGCACCGCCGCATCATCTGGGACATGGAGCAGCAGGGCTTTCGCCCGAACCGCCCGCACGTGAAGAGTGCTCGTGTCACCGGCGACACCATGGCCAAGTACCACCCGCACGGCAACTCGGCCATCTACGACGCGTTGGTGCGTATGGCGCAGCCGTTCAGCCTGCGTCACCCGCTCATCGACTTCCACGGCAACTACGGCAGCCCCGACTTCGGCGCCGCGGCCGAGCGGTACACGGAATGCCGTTTGCACCCGCTGGCGATGCAGATGTTGGCCGACATCGACGAAGACACCGTCGACATGGTGCCCAACTACGACAACACGATGGAGCAGCCGTCGGTGCTGCCGGCGCGGTTCCCCAACCTGTTGGTCAACGGCAGTCAGGGCATCGCCGTGGGCATGGCGACCAGCATCCCGCCGCACAACTTGGGTGAGGTCATCGACGCCACCATCCACCTCATCGACAACCCCGAGGCCACCCCCGACGACCTGATGCAGTTCGTGAAGGGCCCCGACTTCCCGACCGGCGGCACCATTCTCGGGCGTGCCGGCATCATGGACGCGTACCGCACGGGTCGCGGCAGCATCAAGATGCGGGCCAAGGCCAGCATCGAAGAAGGCAAGCGTGGGCAGATGCAGGTGCTGGTCACCGAGCTGCCCTACCAGACCAGCTGCAACTCCATCGCAAGCCGTATCCAAGAGCTGGTCGACTCCGGCGAGCTCGACGGCATCGCCGACGTCAACGATGCCTCCGCTGCCGCGAAGACCAACCTGGTCATCACGCTCAAGCGCGACGCCAACGCCAACGTGGTGCTCAACAACCTGTTCAAGCTCACCTCGCTGCAGACCAGCTTCCCGGTCAACATGGTGGCCCTGGTCGATGGTGTGCCGCGCACCTTGAACCTGGTGCAGGCACTGCAGGGGTACGTCCGCCACCAGGTGGATGTCATCACGCGCCGCACCGAGTTCCGCCTGGCCAAGGCCAAGCGCCGCGAGCACATCCTGGAAGGCCGCATCAAGGCCCTCAACGTGATCGACGCGATCATCGCCCTCATCCGGGCCAGCGACGACCCGGCGGCTGCGAAGGCCGGCCTGATGGCCGCACCGTATGAGTTCAGCGAGATCCAGGCCACCGACATTCTCGAGATGCGTCTCTCGCAGCTCACCCGCCTCAGCCGTATCGATCTGGAGACCGAGCTGGGCGACGTGCAGGCTCGCATCATCGAGCTGCAAAGCATTCTCGATTCGCCCGAGAAGCTGCGTGGCGTCATCAAGTCCGAGATGCTCGCCATCCGCGAAGAGTTCGCCACCCCACGGGTGTGCCCCATCACGTACGACTCGGGCGACATGAGCATCGAGGACCTCGTCGACGACAAGGAGCTCGTGGTCGTGATGACCGAAGCGCAGTACGTGAAGGCGGTGCCGGCCGCGTCGTTCAAGACGCAGGGTCGCGGTGGTCGCGGCGTCACCGGCGCAAAGTTGAAGAGCGACGACATCGTGCGCCATGTGATCTTCACCACGGCGCATGCGTTCCTGCTGTTCTTCAGCAACCGCGGCAAGGTCTACCGTCTCCGCGCAATGGATCTGCCCGAGCGCGAGCGCCAGGCAAAGGGCATGCCCATCGTCAACCTGCTACCGCTACAGGCCGGTGAGACCATCCAGGCCATCATCGACACCCGCGACTTCGCGGCCGAGCGCTACCTGTTCTTCGCCACCCGCAAGGGTGTGGTCAAGAAGACCGGTTTCAACGAGTACGACAACGGCCGCCGCGACGGCCTCATCGCACTCAACCTGCGCGACGGCGACGAGCTGGTCAAGGTCATCGAGACCAGCGGCACCGACGACATCTTCATGGTCGGCAAGGGTGGTATGACCATCCGCTTCAACGAGAGCGAGGTGCGGCCCATGGGTCGTGCTGCTTCGGGTGTGCGTGGTATGAAGTTGCGAGAAGGCGACACGGTGGTCAGTTGCGACCTGGCCAAGGACGACACGTCCATCCTGATGATCACCGAGCTCGGCTTCGGCAAGCGCGTGCAGCTCGACAAGTTCAACGTGCAGGGCCGCGGTGGCCAGGGCGTCAAGGGCATGAAGTTCGTGCGCAACAAGGGCACCTCGGTGGTGGCTGCGTTCATGGTCGGCGACGACGACGAGATCGTGGCGGTCGCCTCCGGTGGCACCACCATCCGGACGCCAGTGCGCGGTATTCGTCACATCGGCCGCGACGCCACTGGCGTCACCATCATGGGCGTCCCTGATGGTGAGGTCGTTGCCTCGGTGGCACTGATCCTGGCAACCGAGGACGAGGAATAGTCACCTCGTAGTACCGCTTGCGCTTCGGCGCCATCTTGTGGCTGCGGCCACCACAACCAACTCGGTCATCGAAACGGTGGCCTTCAGCAAGGGGTGTGTGATGCGCGTACGGAGCTCAGGAAACAGTGCAGGGCAGGCGACGGTGCTGTTGTTGGCCGTCGTCACCCTGGTGGTGGTGTTGATGGCGGCAACGGCTCATTTTGCCGGGCGGCTGGTGACACGCGAGCACGCGCAGATCGCTGCCGACGCTGCGGCGTTGGCGGGAACGGTCGGTGGGCGGCCCGCAGCAACTGCGCTCGCCAACGCGAATGGTGGCGAGTTGCTGTCGTTCGCGCTCCTCGGCGACGTGGTGCAGGTGGTGGTCCAGGTCGATGATGCGACGGCGACCGCGCGTGCGACGCGCGCCCCATGACGAGCGTGGGTTGCCTACACTCGCGCTGTGGATACCGGCGTGCCCCCCACCGATGAGAACGCGGCCGTCCCGGCTGGCACGCCTGCCACCACCCACACCAACGGCGCGGTGCAAGCAAACGGTGCTGTGAAGGCGAACGGCGCGCGTAGCGCAAGCCCCAAGAAATCACGCGCCCGCGCCGCCTCCACCCCGCGAGTCCACCGAGTCGCCACCGACGTGGCCGTGGCACCGATCGCGGTGACCGGGCTGCACGAGCCCGGTGCGCTCGATGAAGTCGTGCTACCCGAGGCGTGGGCGTTGCCCACCATCGTGCCCGCCGAACCCGATGTGGTACCGCCCGTGCCGGAACTGTTGCCGCCCACCTTGCCGCCGCAGCAGGTGCCGGGTCTCGACACCTCGCCGGTACCAGCGGTACGGGTTGAGGCACCCGAGTTCAGCGACACCGACGGCACAGATGGCATGCCGTCACTGGCCCGCCCGAAGAAACCGATGCGGCCGCTTCGCAAGCCGATGGTGGTCACCCGTCGCCGCCCGCGCGTTCGGCGCGTGACGCGCGTGGTTCGTCACGTGGATACCTGGAGCGTGTTCAAGGTTGCGGTGGTGTTCAATCTCTTCCTCTACGGCGTGTGCCTGACCGCTGGCGTGTTGCTGTGGCAGGTGGCGCAGAACACCGGCACGGTCGACAACGTCGAGCGATTCTTCGAGAACTTCGGCTGGGAGACGTTCCAGCTCAAGGGCGGCGAGATCTTCCACAATTCATGGATTGCCGGCCTGTTCGTCGTCGTGGGCCTCACCGGCCTTGCAGTGCTGATGGCCACGATGTTCAATCTGATCACCGACCTGGTCGGCGGCATCCGGGTGAGCGTGCTGGAGGAAGAGGTCGTCGCTCGCGAGGAGCGTGGCCTGGGTTGGCGCCGCCTCACACGCCGCGCCGCCTCCCCGTCGACGGCCTTGGTGATGCCGAGACACGTCGTGGCCGAACCACCGGAGCCACCATCGCAAACGGTTTGAGTGTTTTGCAGAGCGGCCGCTAGCCTTTCCTACCGCTACTGGGGCTATAGCTCAGTCGGTTAGAGCGCATCCCTGATAAGGATGAGGTCCACAGTTCGATTCTGTGTAGCCCCACCAAACCTCCCGGTAGACGAGTTGTAAGGCCCCCGCAAGGGGGCCTTCGCCGTACCTGGCCGATCGACCGGCGAACGATGAATTCAATGGTCACTACGTGGCGACCATTGAATTCACGGTTCGACCGGCGAACGGTGGGTGACTGAGTGGTTGGTACGCTCCGCCCCATGAAAATGTTGCGCCGGGCGCTGGTTGCACTGTCGTTTGCGGGAACGATCGCCGGCGTGTTGCGGTTGCGCGGCAAGGGTGGGGTGCCACCGCAGGAAGGTGGCTGGCGCGAAGTCAGCGTGCCTGCGAAGTGAGCGAGAACACCGGCAAGATCGTTGGTCTGGTTGGTTGCGGCGTTACCGGCGGCCGGGTCATTGCCCACCTCGTGCAGCGCCAGATCCAGGTGGCCGTGTACGACCCTCGGCCCGGCATCGGCATGCGCCGCCAAGGTGTGGTCGTGGTCGATTCACCCGACGACCTTGGCGTCTGCGACCTCGTCGTACTGAGTCAGCCGGCCCCGCATCTGGAAGTGGCCGAGCGTCTACTCGCGCACGGCACTCCGCTGGTCTCCATCAGCGACGACCTCGACGACCTACGCGCGCTGCTCGCGTTGGATGAGATGGCTGTTCGTCACGACGCGGCGCTGGTCATCGGCGCCGGCATGGCCCCAGGTCTGTCGGGACTGCTGGCGCGCTCGTTGGCGGCGCAACTCCACACGTTGGACGAACTTCACGTCGCAATTCACGGCACCGCCGGCCCGTCATGCGCGAGGCAGCACCACAATGCTCTCGGCGATACGGCGTTGGGTTGGCATGATGGCGAATGGATCGAGCCGCCCGGCGGCAGCGGACGCGATCTGGTGTGGTTCCCCGACCCCGTGGCGGCGCACGACTGTTACCGCGCAGCGCTGGGTGACCCGTTGCTGCTGCACCACACGTTTCCGCAGGCCATTCGTATTGCGGCACGCGTGTCGGCCACCCGCCGCGACCGGCTGACAGCGAGGATGCCCATGCTGTCGCCTCCCCATGCCTCGGGCAACATAGGGTCGGTGCGAGTGGAAGCCCGCGGTGCCGACGTCGACGGCGGCCGGGTGACCGTCATCGCCGGCGCGGCCGGCCACACGGGCGACCTGGCAGCCGCGGTGTGTGCGGCGGTGGTGTTGCAGATGCTCGACCACAGGCTGCCGCCAGGCGTGCACATACCGGGTGGGGCGTCGCTGGACGGCCTCGATCTCTTGCACCACGCCACTGAACTTGGCGTACGCGTGCAGGAGTTCACAGGAGTCGCCAGAGCTACCAGCTGGTAACTTAGGGCCCATGAAGGCAGCAAAATCAGCCGAAACGGCGATGGTCATGCCCTGGTTGCCACCCGGCCACACCATGGTGTTGCCCGGTCGCGGCGAGGTCTTCTTTCGACACCACCAACACGCCGACCCCACTGCGCCAACCCTGCTAATGCTGCACGGGTGGACGGCCAGCGCCGACCTGCAGTTCTTCACGGCGTACGAGGCGCTCGCCGAGCACTATTCGTTCGTGGCCATCGACCATCGTGGCCACGGTCGCGGTCTGCGCAGCCCGGTGAAATTCGATCTCGGCGATGTTGCCGAAGATGCCGCACTCCTGGTGCAGGGCCTGGGCATCGCTCAGGTGGTCACTGTTGGCTACTCGATGGGCGGGCCAATCAGCTTGCTGCTCGCGCAGCGCCACCCCGAGCTGGTGCGCGCCATCGTCGTGCAGGCCACGGCCCTCGAGTGGCGGGCCAAGTGGTGGGAGCGCCTGAAGTGGCACACGATTCACTTGATCGGCCCAATGCTGCGCTCGGGTGTGTTCCCGCGCTGGATGCGTTGGGGTATCCGCCGTCTACTCGGCGCCAACCATCCGCTCGAGCAGTACGTGCCGTGGTTGGCCAGCGAGTTGCAACGCAATGACACGTTCAACATCGTGCAGGCTGGTCAATCCCTCGGTCGCTACGACGCTCGACTGTTTGCCAGCGCGCTCCGCAAACCGGCTGCCAGCCTGATCACCACTCGCGACCGTCTGGTGAAGCCACGCAAGCAGCGCGCACTCGCCGATGCGCTCGACGCGTACGTCGTCGAACTTCCCGACGACCACCTTGCGTCGTTGACGTCGCCAGACGCCTTTGCGAAGGCAACCGTGCAACTCGTCCAACACGTCGTCGGCTGAACGGCCAGGCTGGCTAGAGCTCTTTCGCCCGCTGCGCTTCCATCTCGTCGAGTCGGGTGGTCATCCGCTCGATGGCGTCGGCCAACCGATCGAGATGGTCGTTGAGCGCGCTGCTGGTTGGCACATCGGCCAGTGACAGCCGCACGCTGGCAATCTCACGCGCAAGGAACTCGGTGTCGGCCTGTGTCCGCTCGGCGGTCTTGCGGTCGTTGTCTGTCTGCATGCGGTCGCGCTGCTCTTGGCGATTCTGCGCGAGCAGGATGAGTGGCGCCGCGTACGCAGCCTGTGTGGAGAATGCCAGGTTGAGCAGGATGAACGGATATGCGTCCCAACGCAGCGCCACCCACGCAACATTGAGAATGATCCAGGTGACCACGATCGCGGTCTGCCACACGAGGAAGCGAGCGGTGCCCAGGGTGCGGGCAATGGTCTCGCTGAACTGGCCGAACGCGTCGGGGTCGTAATGGACACCGAGGCGACGATTCTGTCGGGGAGTGGTCAGGTCTTCGCGCTTCATCGCAAACCCGACCCTGCATTCACCCGCCTGCGTTGACGCCATCCGGTCGGCAGCGTGCGGTCGAGCACGTCGTCGACGGTGATGGCGCCGAGGAGGTGCCCGGCTTCGTCGCACACCCCCACGGAAAGCAGGTTGTAGGTGGCCAACCGTTCGGCCACCTCACGCTCGAGAATGTCGGGGGTGATGGTGGGCTCCTGGCTGACGCAGCGACCCAACTCCATCGACGGTGGCTCGCGCAGCAGGCGCTGGAAGTGCACGACCCCGAGATAGGTGCCGGTGGGCGGCTTGTAGGGCGGTTGCACGACGAACACCTGCGCGGCGATGCTGACCAGCCAATCGGGATCTCGAATCTCGGCCAACGCCTCTGCAACGGTGGCGTTCGCCCCGAGGATGATGATGTCTGGCGTCATCAACGCCCCCGCCGTGCCCTCGTCGTACGACAGCAGACGACGCATGACATCGGCGTCTTCCTCGTCCATTGCGTCGAGCACTCGGGTGCGCTGCTCGCCGGGCATCTCGGCCAGGAGGTCGGCGAGGTCGTCGTACTCCATCTCCTCGAGCACGCTGACCATGCGCTCGATGTCGAGCCCCTCGATGATGCGCAACTGTTCGGCTTCGGGCAACTCCTCCAGGAGGTCGGCCAAGCGCTCGTCGTCCATTGCCTCGGCGAGTTGCTTGCGTTGCGCCAACGGCAACGCGCGCACGACCCCGGCCACGTCGCTGGGGTGCATGTCGCGAAGCCGGGCGGCCTCGGCTGCCATCTCGGAGCCGGCACCGATGTGGAACAGCGTGGGCACGTCGGCCACGTCGACGAGGCGGTAGCTGGGGCGGCGGCGCAGTGCGGAGCGGCGGGCCAGGCGCACCTTCGCCGGTTCCCACCACGTCTGCTTGCCGTCGCTGGCCTCGCGCAGTGCGACGTCACTGACCGTCTCGTCGCCGACCTTGAAATCGATGATGTCGCGACCGATGAGCAGCTCACCAGGGCGGGGCTTGAACGGGTTGAGGTCGACGTCCCAGCTGCGCAGGCGCGCGCCCTCACTGTCGAGTGTGGCAATGCGATTGGTGTTGACGAAGATGCGGCGGCGTTGGCTGGTGGCGACGAAGCCGAGTACTCGGGAGCTGCCCCCGCCGGCACTGGGAATGACGACGATGTCGTCGATGCGACCGATGGCTGCACCACCCGCGTCGAGCAGCGGCAGGCGCATGATGCGAAATGCGTAGATCAGCTCCCCTGCCATGTCGCCAGGCTACCCCTCACCCGCAGTGCAGGGGTGCCGAGTAACGCCCGTCAACCACGGTTTGTGTCAAGGCCCAGTACCTATTCGCCCAGGTCACAGACCGACAGTGTTTACGTAAAACCGGGTGAGGCGGGGGCTATGGCGACTCGTGTGTCGCTGAATGCGACGCCTCCGCCCCAGTCGGTGAGGGTGTCGTTGGTCAGCGAGTTGGCCACCTGCCCACCGGTGTTGCCGTCGGCGACGTGGTCGGCTGCCCACCAGCCGAAGGGGACCACGACCACGCCCGGCCGCAAGCGCTCGGTGACGCGTACCGGCGCCACCATCGAGCCACGGTCGTTCCACACCCGTGCCTGCGCGCCGTGCGACAGACCGAGGTTGGCCGCGTCCTTCTCGCACAGCTCCAGGAACGGGCCACCTTCCAGCGGGCCGTGCTTGGGGAGATGCGAATAGCCGCTGTTGAGGAATCTGGTGTGCTGCTTGGGAGTCATCAGCGCATAGGGGAAGCGTCCACGAAACGCCGCTTCTGCGGGCTCGGCGTAGGTGGGCAGCGCGGGCTGGCCCTGTGCCACCAGCCGATCGCAGCGCAGTTCGACCTTGCCGGACGGCGTGGGGAAGCCACCGTTCGCGAACGGTCGGCCGTCGTCGGGGTATGGCACGCGGACCACACCGTCGGTGCGGAGTTGATCGAGATCGACGGTGGGCAGTGCTGCGCGCAGGGCGGTGAGATCGTCGTCGAACAGTGCGGGCTCGCTGAAGCCCATGGCCCGTGCCAACAGGCGGTGCAGCTCGCTGTTGCTGACGGCTTCACCACGCGGCTCGATGGCCGCCTCGTTCCAACTCACGTAGAGATGACCCCACGGCGTGACGGCGTCGGTGGCCTCGATCTGGGTGGTGGCGGGCAGCACGATGTCGGCGTAGCGAGCGGTGTCGGTGAGGAACTGGTCGTGCACCACGGTGAACAGGTCGTCGCGCAAAAGACCCTTGCGGACCAGTTCGGTGTTGGGCACCGACACCATGGCGTTGACGCCGATCATCACGACGCCGTACAGCGGCTCGTCGGTGTCGGAGAGGGAGTGACCGAGGTGAGCCATCTGCAGGCTGCGCGGCTCGCGGCCGGCGAGCAGGTCCGGGCGGGCCAGTGCGGGGTAGTCGAAGGCATCGTTGGTCCACACGCCGACACTTCTCGCAAAGCCACCGCCCTGGTCGCGCCACGCTCCCACGAGCGCAGGCAGGCAGGTGAGCGTACGAAAGAACATCGCGCCGTGCTCGTGGTGCTCGGCGCCGATGAGCGTGCGGATGGCGGCCGGTCGGATGGTGCCGTAGAGCGTGGCGAGGCGCTCGATGTCGGCGACCTCGAGCCCGGTGATCTCCGCCGCGCGAGCAGGAGTCCATTCGGCAACGTGCTCGGCCAGATCGTCGAAGCCCACGGTGTGTGCGGCCACCCACTCGTCGTCGGTGAGGCCGTCGCGAATGAGCACGTGCATCATCGCCAACATCAGCGCGACGTCGGTGCCGGGCAGCGGCTGCAGGAACCAGTCGGCCGAGCCGGCCGTCATCGTGCGCAGCGGGTCGATGACGATGACCTGCGCACCTTCGGAGCGAGCCTGCTCGATCATCGGCCACAGGTGCCGGTTGGTGAGGCGGGTGTTGGTGCCCCACAGAATGATCAGCTTGCTGTGCACCAGGTCGCTGGGGTCGATGCCCTTGCCGGTGCCATTGGTGGTGGCCGCGCCGGCGCCGGCGGTGGAGCCACACAACGAACCGATGACACGGGAGGCCCCGACGTGATGCCAGAAGCGTTCGCCGAACATGAGCGCGAGCAGGCTCTGGTTGCCGGCGCTGACGTAGGGCATCAGCGCTTCGGGCCCGTGTGTGGCGATGATGCCCGTGAAGCGGGTGGCGATCTCGGTGAGCGCTTCGTCCCATGTGATCTGCTCGAAGCGGCCCTCGCCTTTGGCGCCCACGCGGCGCATGGGGTGCAGCACGCGATCCGGGCTGTAGACGCGATCGAGAAAGCGGTTCACCTTCGGGCACAGCTCGCCCTTGCTGTACGGGTGCGCGGGGTCACCGCGCAACTGCACTGCCTGCTCGCTGGGGCCACTGCCCTCGACCGTGACCTGCCAACCGCACGTGTCGGGGCAGTCGTGATGGCACGCGCCACGAACAACGCGTGAGGTCGTGACGTGATCGCTCATGGATCAAGGCTACGCGTCGGTGACTACAGTGCGGTGAAACGGGAGGAGGGCGCCATGTTCGGCAAGCCTCGACGAGGTGTTCGCAAGGAGCTGGAGAGCGAGGGAACTCGCGCTGTTGCTACCGTCACCGAGATTGCGAGCCGTGGGGTGTCGGTCACCTCGAGCGGCAACATCGCCGGTGCAGAGGTTGGTCTGAAGACGACGCTGCAGATCCAACCGCCGGGGGGCATGCCGTCGTTCGAGCTGAAGTGCACCCTGCGCTACTCGCAGTTCCACACTCCCAGCGTCGGCGACCGCATCAGCGTGCTGTATGACCCTGACGACCTCGACCACATCATGTTGGACCCCAACCCTGCGCCACCCTCGTCGACCGTGACGACGCGGACCGTCGACCTCGGCACGTTCGTGAACGGCGTGAAGGTGGAACCAGGGACGCTCGTTGGCGGCATCGACATCGGCGCCCTGATCGCCCAAGCGACCGCCGCCGGCAACGCCCAGGTCATCGATCTCAGCGGTGCGGGTGTGTCGGCGGACCCGCTCGACCGACTGGCAAAGGCAGCAGCGCTGCATCAGCAAGGTGTGCTCACCGATGCCGAGTTCGCCGAGCAGAAAGCCCGTATTCTCGGCACCGGCTGACACCTGCCCTCTACGCGAAGACGTTGGAGAGCACGCTGCCGGCCAGAGCGACAGCTTCCAGGTCATGTGCGTCGGGCATGTTGACGACGACGCCGTCGAGCCCGGCGTCGAGCAGCCCCTGCACCTTCGAGCCGACCTCGTCGGGATCACCGACGATGAACGTGGCTGCGACACGGGCCTGCAGGTCGGCGGGGAGTTGGTCGAGCGAGGCGCCACCGAAACGCGCGCTGAGTTTCGTTTGGGCGGCGTCCATCGTCTCGCCCACGACGAGCGTGCCCAGACGGGTACGGCAGATCTCCGAGGGGTCGCGGCCGATGGTGGCGCAGTGCTCGTCGAGCACGCCCATCAGGTGGCGCACCTGTGTGGCATCACCGAACACGTTGCAGGCGTCGCCGTACTGGGCGACCATGCGCAGCGTCTTCTTCTCACCGCTGCCGCCGATGAGAATCGGCGGCCCGCCGGCCTGCACCGGCTTGGGGCTGTTGAAGGCATCGGTGACCTTGAACCACTTGCCATCGAAGGTGGTGGTGTCGTTGACGAACATGCTCTTCGCGATCTGCAGCCCCTCCTCCAGCTTCTCGAAGCGATCGGTGAAGGTGCCGAACTCGAAGTTGTAATCCTGGTGCTCCTTCTCGAACCAACCGGCGCCGATGCCCCAGATCGCGCGACCCTTGGAGATCACGTCGAGGCAGGTCACCGTCTTCACCAGGAATGCAGGGTTGCGGTAGGTCATGCCACCGACCATGCACCCCAGGCGCACCGTGTGCGTGCAGGCGGCGAGTGCGGACAGCAGCGTGTAGGCCTCGAACATGTTCTCCTGCGGGGCACCGAGGCCGGGCAGTTGGTAGAAGTGGTCCATCACGAACACGCTGTCGAACCCGCTGTCCTCGGCGGTGACCGCAATGTCCGAGACGCGTTCGAACAGGTCGTCGGTAGCGACACCGGGGTAGGTGAACAACGGGATCTGCAGGCCGAAGCGGATATTGGGGTTCGTCATGAAACTGACCTTATGCCAAGTGTCGCTGTAGCAGAAGGTCCGACTTCGCAATCATCCTCACCGGTCGCGCTGTCGGGCCCGGTGGCCTACGATCGTCGCCATGACCGTCGTTTTGCTGCATGGAAACCCCGAGACCCCTGTCATCTGGCAGCCGTTGGTGGCGCAACTCGGCCGGACCGACGTGGTGACACCGCAGCTGCCTGGCTTCGGCTGCCCCGTGCCCGAAGGGTTCGGTTCTACCAAGGAGGAGTACGTCGCGTGGTTCATCGGCGTGGTCGAGCCGATCGCCGCCGAACATGGCCCGGTCGATTTCGTCGGTCACGACTGGGGTGGCGGCATTGGTATGCGAGCGGTGTCGTTGCGGCCCGAACTGTTCCGAACATGGGCCTGCGACGTGCTCGGCCTCTTCCATCCTGACTACGTCTGGCACGACTTCGCCAAGATCTGGCAGACCCCCGGCGCGGGCGAGGAGTACTTCGCCCAGAACCAGGCGGCGTCGACCGAGGAGCGTATTGCGCTCTACGAGATGATCGGCATTCCGCGGGCGACGGGTGAACAGTTGGTGGCGGTCAGCGACGACGTGATGAGCGCCAGCATTCTTGCGCTGTATCGCTCGGCGCCCGAGTCCGAAATGAAATTGTGGGGCGAAGCGCTCGGTCCGGTTGGAACGTTGCCGGGTTTGGCGATCATCGCCCCCAACGACCCGTTCGTGCGGGGTGACGATCTCGGTGCCGAGGTCGCCGACCGACTGGGTGCCAGCCGCCATGTCATGGACGGTCAGGGTCACTGGTGGATGTTGGGCGACCCCGCTGCTGGGGCGGCAGCGCTGAGCACCTTCTGGGCCGAGGCCTACTGATGGACCTGATGACGGTGAGCTGTCCGCGTTGCAAGGTTGAAGTGGACGAGCGGTTCTACGGGCCATGCCAGTCATGCCGCGAGCAACTGCGGGCGAAGTTCGTCACGCTCGGTCGCGTGATCGAGTTGGCGGAGTACGAGCCGAAGATGAACGTGACTCCCAACGCGGTCGCGCTGAAGGACGACTGAAGGACGACTGGGCATATGACGCCCATGGCGGTGCGCGAGGGTGCACACTCAGGAAATGAGCTCTCGCAACGACTTCCACATTCGCCGACCCGTGTGGAAGAACCACCCGGCCGTGCGAACCGGCGACGCACTCACCCGTGGTGAACGAGCGGCCGACAAGCTGCGCAACGGGATGGGCTCGTG
>Ga0209476_10000557_pt1 | contig 25572 bp, 20 predicted proteins | sample KloWWTrecipitate_FD_187179 | JGI IMG/M metagenome (GOLD analysis project Ga0209476, IMG submission 187179) | Active sludge microbial communities from Klosterneuburg, Austria, studying microevolution and ecology of nitrifiers - Klosterneuburg... | ecosystem: Engineered > WWTP > Aerobic digester... | reverse complement strand
CATCGGCCTGCACGAGAAGCTGAAAGTGGAGATTCCCGAGGCCGACTACGCCAGGCTGGTGACGCTGGGCGACGTACTGGATTACCTGAGGCTCAAGCTGAAATAGGAAAGCGCCGCCTCGGGCATCGCGGAAGGGCTCAGGCTGCTGCAAGTGAAAATCGCTGGCCGGGCTTGAGGGCGAAGCCGTGCAGGAAATCCGCCGCCTGCAGGCGTTTTCCCCCCGATTTCTGCAACTCGACCAGCCGCAATGCGCCTTCACCGCAAGCGACAAGAATGCCGTCGACGTTTGCCGCCAGCACGGTGCCGGGTTCGCCCGCCCCGGGGGCAGGTTCGGCTCTCCAGACCTTGATGGTTTGTCCTTCGATCCGGGCAACCGTACCGGGAAAGGGGTCGAAAGCGCGCACGGCGCGCGACAACGCCACGGCAGTTTGGCGCCAGTCGAGTGCTGCTTCGGACTTTTCCAGCTTGGCGGCATAAGTGACGCCCTCGGCAGGCTGCGGCTCGCCTGGCAATTCCCCCCGTGCCAGCCTTGGAAGCGCCTCTACCATCAGGCGCGCCCCGAGTGCCGCCAACTTGTCGTGCAGGGTCGCAGCGCAGTCGGCATCAGTAATGGGGAGCCTTCCCTTGAGCAGCATCGGGCCGGTATCGAGCCCGGCCTCCATGCGCATCAGGGTAACGCCGGTTTCGGCATCGCCGGCCAGAACGGCACGCTGGATCGGTGCGGCACCGCGCCAGCGGGGCAGCAAGGAGGCATGGATGTTGATGCAGCCCAGGCGCGGGATATCGAGAGCCGTCTGCGGCAGGATCAGGCCGTAGGCGGCCACCACCATGACGTCGGGGCTGGCGTCGATGATTGGCTGCCGTGATTCCGCGGATTTCAGCGAGGCCGGCTGGTGTACCTGCAAGCCATGCTTCAGGGCAAGCTGCTTCACCGGGCTGGCTTTCAGTGCCATGCCACGTCCTGAAGGTCGATCCGGCTGAGTAAGCACTAACGGCACGCTCTGGCCGGCAGCCAGAATGGCTGCCAGCGCCTGCGCCGCGAACTCGGGTGTCCCGGCAAAGACGATGCGCATCAGGCAGTAATCCGTGCCTGCTTGGCGAGCCGGGCCTTGATGCGTGATTGCTTGAGTTGGGAAAGATGCTCGACGAAAACCTTGCCGTCGAGGTGGTCGATCTCGTGCTGGATGCACACCGCCAGAAGGCCCTCCGCTTCGAGGGTGAAGGGTTCGCCCTGCGGATCGAGTGCGCGCACCTTGACGCGCTCGCTGCGGGTGACTTTCTCGTAGATGCCGGGTACCGACAGGCAGCCTTCCTCGCAGACCTGCTCCCCGGAACGATCGAGAATCTCGGGGTTGATGAAGGCGAACAATTTGGATTTATCCTCGGACACATCGATGACCACGACCCGCTTGTGAACATCCACCTGGGTGGCGGCCAGGCCTATGCCCGGCGCCTCGTACATGGTCTCCGCCATGTCGGCGATAAGCTTGCGAATGGCGTCATCGACCTCGGTCACCAGCGTGGCTTTCCTGTGCAGACGGGGGTCGGGATAGCGAAGAATGGGCAAAAGTGCCATAAAAAGCTTGCGGATTTAGATAATTAGGTGCGACAATTAATGCAAACCTGTAAAAGTCAAAGCTAGCGTGCTAGACTTTGACGAGGATCCGGGTCCCAGGCTCGGGAACCTTGCGCGAGGCCAACACGATGATAATTCGCATTATATCTGCGCTGTTTCTGAGTTTCTCAACTGTCTGCGCGCTGGCGCAGGATGCCAAGCCGCTGCAACTCGCCACCGACGCCCCCGATCGCCACACCGTGGTAAAGGGCGATACGCTGTGGGGCATTTCCGGCAAGTTCCTCCAGGAACCCTATCGCTGGCCGGAACTGTGGCGCATGAACAAGGATCAGGTGAAGAATCCGCATCGCATCTATCCCGGACAGGTTCTGGTTCTGGACAGAAGCGGTGCGAATCCGCAATTGCGTCTCGAGACCCTCAAGCTCGAACCCAAGGTCTACTCTGAAGACCTCTCACAGGCAATACCGAGCATTCCCCAGCACATCATCGAGCCGTTTCTCTCCCGGCCGCAAGTGGTTGGGGAGGAGGGCTTGAGCGATTCACCTAAAATCGTCGCCACCCAGGAGGATCGCGTCTATCTCGGTCCCGGTGGCCGCGCCTACGTGAGCGGGATGAAAGAAAAGGCGAAGCTATGGCAGGTATATCGCCCCACCACGCCTGTCGTAGATCCGGAAACGCAGGAAACGATAGGATACGAGGCGTTCTACCTCGGCACCGCCAAGCTGGCCGCCGAAGGTGAACCTGCATCAATCGACATCGTGACCGCCCTCCAGGAAATCGGTGTCGGCGACCGCCTGTTGCCGGCGACACGACCGGAAATCATCAGTTACGTCCCTCGCGCGCCCTCGAAACAGATCCAGGGTCAGATCGCAGCCATCTATGGCGGCGTCAAGGAGGCCGGGCGCAGCTCCATCATCACGCTCAATCGCGGCAGGCAGGACGGCATCGAGGTCGGCCATGTACTCGCGCTGTATCGCAACAGCGTGGAACAGGTGCGCCGGGAAGGTGAATTCCGCAATCGCCGGGAGGCGGGCGAGATCATACGGGTCAAGCTGCCTCCTGAAAAATATGGGCATGTCTTCGTCTTCCGCGTTTTCGATCGCATTTCCTATGCACTGGTGATGAACGTTTCACGCCCCGTCGTGGTTGCCGACCTGGTTCAAACGCCATAGACAGGTGCCAAGCACGGATGCCCTTGCCAACTGGCTGCGTCTGACACTCGCGCCGGGCATCGGCAGCGAGACGCAGCGCCGGCTACTCGCCGATTTCGGACTTCCCGACCATATATTCGCTGCCAGCGCAGCAACGCTGGGTCGCACCGTCCCGCTCCAGCAAGCAGAGCGTCTGCTGGCGCACGATTCCGGAAGCGAGATCGCCATAGCCCTTGCCTGGGCCGCCGAGCCGGGCAACTGCATTCTGACCCTGGCCGACGCAGCCTATCCGCAACGGCTGCTCGATACCCCGGATCCGCCCACCGTTCTCTTCGTCAAGGGCCGGACCGACCTGCTCAATGCTCCAGCCCTGGCCATCGTCGGTTCGCGCAACGCAACGCCGCAGGGTGAAGCCAACGCCGAAGCTTTCGCGGCCGCCCTGGCCGACGCCGGACTCACCGTCATCAGTGGCATGGCGCTCGGCATCGATGCGGCCGCGCACCGCGGCGGCCTGCGGGGCCCAGGCTCGACCATCTCCGTGATCGGTACAGGCATCGATCGCGTCTACCCGGCACGCAACCAGGCGCTGGCACGCGATATCGCCGCCAAGGGCGCCATCGTCAGCGAATTCCCGCTCGGCACGCCGGCGCTGAAGGAAAATTTTCCGCGCCGCAACCGCATCATTTCCGGCCTGGCGCAGGGTTGCCTGGTGGTCGAAGCGGCAGAGCGCAGCGGCTCGCTCATCACCGCCAGGCTGGCGGGCGAACAGGGTCGCGACGTCTTCGCCATTCCCGGTTCGATCCACTCGCCCCTGTCGAAGGGCTGCCACAAGCTAATCAAGCAGGGGGCCAAGCTGGTGGATGACGCCCGGGATATTCTGGAGGAACTGGGACTGGACGCTGCTGCCGGCAAGGCCGCAACCGCAGCGCCCGCCCTCGCTGCCGAAGCGGCCAGGCTGCTCGACAGCATCGGCTTTGATCCCGCTGACATCGACACGCTGGCGTTGCGATCCGGCTTGACGGCCGAAAGGCTATACGCCATCCTGTTGCAAATGGAACTGGACGGCAGGATCGCCAGTCTGCCGGGAGGACGGTTCCAGCGCATCGGCCCATGAACAGACGACACGACGCCGCCATGTTCGACATACTTGTATATCTCTTTGAAAATTTTTTCCACGCCGACGCCTATCCCGAACCCGAGCAACTTGCCTTGAAGCTATCCGCCGCCGGCTTCGAGGACGAGGAAATCAGCGAAGCCCTGCAATGGCTCGACGAACTGCAGGAGGTGGGCACCGGCAGCCTTCCGGCAATTGCCGCCGACAACGATTCGTTTCGCTGCTTCGGGCCGGTGGAAATCGCCAGGCTCGACACGGATTGCCGCGGCTTCCTGTCCTTTCTGGAAAGCGCCGGCGTGCTGAATCCCCTCACACGCGAACTGATCCTCGAAAGGGCCATGGCTCTGTCGGACCATTCGGTGTCCCTTTCGAAACTGAAAATCATCGTTCTGATGGTACTGTGGAATCAGCATCAGGCAATGGACACCCTGATCCTGGAAGAGCTGCTGTCGGGCAACGATGCCCGCTTCCTGCATTGAGTACGCTTCGTTCCGGCTTGCCAGCCCGCTGCGCAGTCCTTATCATCCCGCCCTTTCCAAGCTATGACGGCGGCGCCGATGCGCGCTGCCGGACCGCATGAGCAAACAACTGATCATCGCCGAGAAGCCTTCCGTCGCCCAGGACATCGCCAAGGCGCTGGGCGGCTTCAACAAGCAGGACGACTACTATGAGAGCGACGACTACGTGCTGTCGTCGGCTATCGGCCACTTGCTCGAACTCGCCGTGCCCGAGGAATACGAGGTCAAGCGCGGCAAATGGTCGTTTGCCCATCTGCCGGTGATTCCGCCGCATTTCGCGCTGAACCCGATCGAGAAGACCAAGGAACGCCTCAAGCTGCTGACGCGACTGATGAAGCGCAAGGATGTCGGGGCCTTGATCAACGCTTGTGACGCGGGTCGCGAGGGGGAACTGATATTCCGCTACCTGATCCAGCACGCCAAGACCGACAAGCCGGTCCGCCGCCTGTGGCTTCAGTCCATGACTCAGGGCGCCATCCGCGACGGCTTTGCGCACTTGCGCACGGACAAGGAGATGCGGCCGCTTGCGGATGCCGCGCGCTGCCGCTCAGAGGCCGACTGGCTGATCGGCATCAACGGCACGCGCGCCATGACCGCCTTCAACTCGCAGGAAGGCGGCTTCCACAAGACGCCGGTCGGCCGGGTGCAGACGCCGACGCTGGCGATCCTGGTCGAGCGCGAGGAACGCATCCGCGCCTTTCGGCCACGCGACTATTGGGAGGTGGAGGGGGAGTTTGCCGTCGTTGCCGGCAACTACCGCGGCCGCTGGTTCGACGAAAAATTCAGCAAATCCGATGATGAGCACGCCCGGCCCGAACGCCTTTGGGACGTCCGGCAAGCCGAGGCCATCCGCCAGAAGTGCCTTGGCAAGCACGGCACGGTGGAGGAGGAGAGCAAGCCGACGACACAGTTGTCGCCGCTGCTGTTCGATCTCACCTCGCTGCAGCGCGAGGCCAACGGCCGCTTCGGCTTTTCCGCCAAGACCACGCTGGCGCTGGCGCAGGCGCTCTACGAAAGGCACAAGGCGCTGACCTATCCGCGTACCGACTCGCGCTGTCTGCCGGAAGACTACATCGGCACGGTGAAGGAGACGCTGAAGAGCTTTGCCGGCACGCCGTATGCCGTCTTTGCCGGGCAGATCCTGAAGGGCGGCTGGGCGCACCCGAACAAGCGCATCTTCAACAACGCCAAGGTCTCCGACCACTTCGCCATCATCCCGACCGGTGCCGCGCCCAAGCATCTTTCCGATGCCGAGCAGAAGCTCTACGATCTTGTCACCAAGCGCTTCCTTGCCATTTTCTTTCCGGCGGCTGAATACAATGTCACGTCCCGCATCACCCGTGTCGACGGCGAAGCGTTCAAGTCGGAGGGCAAGGTGCTGGTCGCCGCGGGCTGGCTTGCCATTTATGGCAAGGAAGCCCAGGGCGATGACGAATCCCCGCAGTTGGTGCCGGTCCAGCCCAAGGAGCGCGTCTGGGCCAACGATGTCGAGGTCAGGGCCCACCAGACCAAGCCGCCGGCGCGCTTCACCGAAGCGACGCTGCTCACCGCCATGGAAGGCGCCGGCAAGCTGATCGAGGAGGAGGAGCTGCGCGAGGCCATGTCGGCACGGGGCCTTGGCACGCCCGCCACGCGTGCCGCCACCATCGAAGGGCTCATCCTGGAGGAATACGTTCACCGCAACGGTCGCGAGCTGCAACCGACCGCAAAGGCCAATTCGCTGATGATTGCCTTGTCCACGCTGGGTGTCGACGAACTGCACTCACCCGAGCTGACCGGCAACTGGGAATACAAGCTGAAGCAGATGGAAACCGGTAATCTGGAGCGTCATGAATTCATGGATCACATCGTCGAGCAGACGCGCGACATGGTTGACCACATCAAGCATGGCAAGATTCCGGAAGAGGTTTTCAGCACCCTTGCCAGCCCCTGCCCGAAATGCGGCGGCGTGATCCAGGAGAACTACAAGAAATTCCAGTGCAAGAAATGCGACTATGCGCTATGGAAGGTTGTCGCCGGACGGCAATACGAACCGGAGGAAGTCGATGAGCTGCTTTCCAGGCGTGTCGTCGGACCGCTGCAGGGTTTTCGCAGCAAGATGGGACGGCCCTTCGCCGCCATGATCCGCCTCAACGCCGAGCACCTGCCCGAGTTCGACTTCGGCCAGGGCAGTTCCGGCGAGGGCGAGGCGGAAGCAGTGGATTTCAGCGGGCAGGACGCGCTCGGCAAGTGCCCGAAGTGCGGCGCTTCCATCTACGAGCACGGCATGGCCTACGTTTGCGAGAAGGCGGTCGGCACGGCCAAAACCTGCGATTTCCGATCGGGCAAGATCATCCTGCAGCAACCGGTGGAGCGCGACCAGATGACCAAGCTGCTCGCCGGCGGCCGCACCGACCTGCTCAAGGGCTTCATCTCGAACAAGACGCGTCGCAAGTTTTCAGCCTACCTTGTCAGGGGGAGCGACGGCAAGGTCGGCTTCGAATTCGAGCCACGCGCGCCGAAGGCCGGCGTGAAGAAACCGGCAGAAGAGGCGCCCAAGGCGCCAGCAAAGGCTGCCAAGGACAAGGCAGGGGCAAAGGCGCCCCCCAGGAAGAAAACCGCGAAGAAGCCCTAAGGCTTCAGACGAAATCGCCGACGAAGGGATTGCTCTCCCTCTCGTCGCCGAATGTCGACAGGGGGCCATGGCCCGGAATGAAGGTCACGTCATTGCCGAGTGGCCACAGCTTTTCCCGTATGGACCGGATCAGCGTGTCGTAATCGCCGCGCGGAAAATCCGTGCGGCCGATCGAGCCCTGGAACAGCACATCGCCGACCACGGCGATCTTCGACGGTCGATCGAAGAAGACGACGTGCCCCGGCGTATGGCCGGGAGTATGGATCACCTCCAGCTTCACTTGCCCGAAGGTGACGATGTCGCCGTCTTCGAGCCAGCGATCCGGGACGAACGCCTCGGCCCGCGGAAAACCGAACATCTGGCTCTGCTGCGGCAGCTGCTCGATCCAGAACGCCTCTTCACGCTGCGGGCCTTCGACCAGCACCCCAAGCCTTCTCCTGAGTTCGGCCGTGCCGCCGGCATGGTCGATGTGGCCATGGGTGAGCAGAATCTTCTCGACCTCGACACCGAAGCGGGCGGCGGCGGCCTGTATGGCATCGAGGTCGCCACCCGGATCCACGACGGCGGCTTTTTTTGTCTGTTCGCACCACAGCAGTGAACAGTTCTGCTGGAACGGCGTGACGGGAATGACGCGGAACTGCATCAGACGTCGATGTTGCGCGCGTAAAGGGCATTCCCCTCTATGAAGGCGCGTCGCGGCTCGACGTTGTCGCCCATCAGGGTTGTAAAGATCTCGTCTGCCGAAATGGCGTCGTCGATCTGCACCTTGAGCAGACGTCGCGTCGACGGGTCCATCGTCGTTTCCCACAGCTGCTCGGGATTCATCTCTCCCAGGCCCTTGTAGCGCTGCTTGGAGAGGCCGCGCTCGACTTCCGCCAGCAGCCACTCCATGGCCTCGGCAAAGCCCCTTACCGCCTGCGATTTTTCGCCGCGGCGCATCACGGCATTCTTGCCGATGAGGCCGGATATCAGTTGCGACGTGTGGCGTATTTGCTGGTAGTCGCCGGAGAGAAGGAATTCCTCGTCTATCACCCCCTTCTTGAGGTTGCCATGGCGCATCTTCTCCACTTGCAGCAGCCAGCGCTCGGTCTTCTCGTCGAAGCGTGCCTCGACCTTGATGGTCGACGGCAGATGCCGGGTTAGGCCATCAACGGACGAACGCGCGGACGCTTCGTCCTTCAGGTCAATTTCAAGTCCGTGAGAAAGCAGGGCATGCAGTACTTCACTGTCGATGAAACTGCCGAGTCGTGAAATAACCGCCTCTGATAGCAGATAGGAGCGCGCCAGCTCGGCCAGCCCTTCGCCACGCAGGGGCTCTGCGTGCTCATCCGGCTTCAGCGCGGCGTCGTCGAGGGCGAGCCTGAGAAGATGCTGGTTCAGCTCATGGTCATCCTTGATGTAGCGCTCGCTCTTTCCGTGCTTGATCTTGTAGAGCGGCGGTTGGGCGATGTAGATATGGCCGCGCTCAACCAGTTCCGGCATCTGTCGATAGAAGAATGTCAGCAATAGCGTCCGGATGTGGGCGCCATCCACGTCCGCATCCGTCATGATTATGATGCGGTGGTACCGAAGCTTTTCCGGCCTGTAATCTTCACCCTTGCCGATGCCGGTACCGAGGGCCGTGATCAGGGTCGCTATTTCCTGCGAGGAAAGCAGTTTGTCGAAGCGTGCCTTTTCGACATTCAGGATCTTGCCCTTCAGCGGCAGGATCGCCTGGAATTTTCGGTCCCTTCCCTGCTTGGCGGAACCCCCTGCCGAATCTCCCTCGACAAGATACAGCTCACACAGGGCGGGGTCCTTCTCCTGGCAGTCCGCCAGCTTTCCCGGAAGGCCGATGCCGTCGAGTACGCCCTTGCGCCGAGTCATTTCGCGTGCCTTGCGCGCCGCTTCACGTGCACGCGCCGCATCGATGATTTTTCCCGTAATTATCTTTGCATCGGCCGGGCGCTCCAAAAGGAATTCCGCCAGTTTCTGGCCGACGATTTCCTCGACGACCGGACGCACTTCCGACGAAACCAGCTTCTCCTTGGTTTGTGAAGAAAACTTGGGCTCGGGAACCTTCACCGAAAGCACGCAGGCCAGGCCTTCCCGCATGTCATCGCCGGTGGTCTCGACCTTGGCCTTCTTCGCCAACTCGCTGTCCTCGATGTATTTGTTGATGACGCGGGTCATGGCCGCCCGCAGCCCGGTCAGGTGCGCGCCCCCGTCTTTCTGCGGAATGTTGTTGGTGAAGCAAAGCACCTGTTCCTGGTAGGAGTCGTTCCACTGCATGGAGACTTCTACCGTGATGCCTTCCTTCTGGCCGGTTGCGTAGAAAATGTTGCCGTGCAGGACGGTCTTGGCGCGGTTGATGTATTCGACAAAACCCTTGACGCCGCCGGCATGGGCGAAATTCTCTTCCTTGGCGCTGCGCTGGTCGATCAGGCGTATCTTCACGCCATTATTGAGGAATGAAAGCTCCCGCAGACGCTTGGCCAGAATGTCATAGTGATATTCGATGTTGCCAAAAGTCGCGACTGACGCGAGGAAGTGAACCTCGGTACCCCGTCTCTCGGTTGCGCCAACCGCCTTCAGCGCCCCGGTAGAAACACCATCGCGAAATTCCATGGAGTGCTTTTTTCCATCGCGGCGGATGGTGAGGCGAAGCCACTCTGAAAGGGCATTCACGACCGAAACACCGACCCCGTGAAGTCCGCCAGAAACCTTGTAGGAGTTCGAATCGAACTTGCCGCCTGCATGAAGCTCCGTCATGACGATTTCGGCTGCGGAGCGCTTCTCCTCGTCATCTTCCTTGATGTCGGTGGGAATGCCGCGACCGTTGTCCGTAACCGAAATCGAGTTGTCGGTGTGTATGGTGACTACAATGTCGTCGCAATGGCCGGCCAGGGCCTCATCGATGGCGTTGTCAACTACCTCGAAAACCATGTGATGCAATCCTGTGCCATCGGAGGTGTCGCCGATGTACATTCCTGGTCGTTTCCTGACAGCTTCCAGGCCTTTCAGGATCTTGATGCTGGAAGAGTCATAACTGCCATTGTTGTCCTGGCTGCCGTTATTGCCTTGGCTGTTTTCGGCCATTAAATTTTTGCTCCTTAGGGGCTTCAGATCCGCATCGGCATGACGACGTACTTGAAGCTGTCATTGCCGGGAAGCGTGATGAGCGCGCTGGAATTGGCATCAGCCAGGCGAATCTCGACTTCCTCATTGGTAACGTTGTTGAGCACATCCAGCAGATATGTGACATTGAAGCCGATATCCAGCGCCTCCGCATCGTAGGAGACTTCAAGTTCTTCCTGGGCCTCCTCCTGGTCCGAGTTGCTGCTGATGATCTTCAGGGATCCCGCTGCCAGAACCACCCTGACCCCGCGAAATTTCTCGTTTGTCAGAATCGCGGCACGATGCAAAGACTGCAGCAGTACTGTCCTGGGAACCGTAATGACCTTGTTATGGCCCTGCGGAATGACACGTTCATAATCCGGGAATTTGCCGTCTATCAGCTTGGATACGAGCTCGATGTCCCCGAAGCGAAATACCGCTTGATTTTGTGAAAGGCGGATATCCAGTTCCTCATCGTTGTCTTCGAGAAGCCTGGATAATTCAAGCACCGTTTTACGGGGCAGTATCACTTCTGTGCGAGGCAGGGTCTTGGACAACTTCTCGTTGGCATAGGCCAGTCGATGTCCATCCGTCGCCACAACGCGAATTTCATCGCCTGTCACTATCAACAGCAGCCCATTGAGGTAATAACGAATATCCTGCTGCGCCATTGCGTACTGCACCAACCCGATCAGCCGTTTGAACTGCTTTTGTGTCAGTTGAAAACCAGCCTGCTCGCTTTCCGCCTGGGACATGCGCGGATAATCCTCGGCGGGGAGCGTCTGCAAATTGAATCTACTCTTGCCAGACCGCACCTGAAGACGCTTGTCGCTCAATTCCAGGCTTATTTCTGCACTGTCCGGCAAGGAACGCAGGATGTCCTGCAGCTTCCTCGCGCCAACGGTCACTGCCGTTTTTTCAGGACCTTCCGTGCCAGATGTATGGGTCCGAATCTGAATTTCGATGTCCGTTGCCAGCAACGTCAGCTGGTCGCCGCTTTTCTCGATCAGAACATTGGAGAGGATGGGCAGGGTGTGACGCTTCTCGACAATGCCGCAAACGGATTGAAGCGGCATAAGGATATTGTCACGTTTGGTTTTAATAAGGAGCATATATAAATCTCCAACTAGTTATTAGTGCACCGGCCATTTCTGTGGAAAACATCAAAATAATTCAATTAATCAATGATTAGACAGGTTCAAAAAAAGCTGTATAAAACGCTTGCAGGCTGTGCAGGGTTTGTTGATGAATATTATCCACAGGCACCTTTTATCAGTTATCCACAAATCATCATCTGGTTGTTCAGCCTTTTAATACCTGGGTCAATACCAGTAAATCATGATTGATGGAGGCATCCTTCAAGCGAAGATCGGAGATCGTGCGACAGGCATGGAGAACCGTGGTGTGATCACGCCCTCCGAAAGCTTCACCGATGGCAGGAAGGCTGGCAGGGGTAAGTTCCTTGGCAAGCCACATGGCGATTTGGCGAGGGCGGGCAACGATCCGAGTACGTTTTTTTGAATGCATGTCGGAAATTTTTATTTTGTAGTATTCGGCCACGGTTTTTTGAATGGATTCGAATGTGATTTGCCGGTTGTGGGCACCGAGAAGGTCCTTGAGGGCTTCCTTGGCGACCTCGAGATTGATTTCTCTGCCATGGAAGCGTGCAAAAGCCAGCACTTTCTTCAGTGCGCCTTCCAATTCCCTCACATTTGAACGCAGGTGCTTGGCAATCAGGAAAGCGACATCTTCACTGACTTCGATACGTTCGGCTTCGGCTTTCTTTTTAAGAATGGCAACGCGCATTTCCAGTTCGGGCGGCTCGATGGCTACTGTCAGGCCCCAGTCGAATCTTGAAATCAGGCGATCCTCAAGGCCGGTGATATCCTTTGGGTAAGTGTCGCAGGTAATGACGATCTGCTTCTTGGCTTCGATCAGTGCGTTGAAGGCGTAAAAGAATTCTTCCTGCGTACGGTTCTTGTTGTTGAAGAACTGGATGTCGTCAATCAGCAGCAGATCCAGTGACCGGTAATAACGCTTGAATACGTCGAATGATTTCTGCTGGTAGGCGCGCACGACATCAGCATAATAGTCCTCGGCATGCACATAGCGGATTACCTTGTCGGGGTTATGCCGGTAGACCTCATTGCCGAGGGCATGGATCAAGTGGGTTTTTCCGAGGCCGACGCCGCCATAGACGAATAGCGGGTTGTAGGAGGTTCCCGGGTTCAATGCCACCTGATAGGCGGCGGCGCGGGCCAGGTCGTTGGCGCGACCGGTTACCAGGGTATCGAATGTAAATGTCGAATTGAGCCTGGTTTTCTCGTAAGCGGCTTCGGTATAGGCGGGGGAGATTGCAGTAACGGAGCCAATGGAACTTTCCGTCGCATCGTTGTTGCGTTTGGCTGTGAGCAGGGTTGCGTCGTGGCGCTCCAGCTCGGCAGGTTCAGGCAGGTTGATGGAAATCTGCACGGGTTCCGCGAAAAACTGCTTGGCCATATCCTCGAGACGGCGCAAGTAGCGCTCACGCACCCATTGCAAAACGAAGCGATTCGGGGCAACCAGTTTCAGGCCCCGATCGGACTCTTCACCATCCTCAAGACGCAACGCCTTGATCCAGGTATTGAACTGCTGGGGAGGAAGTTCCTGCTCAAGTTGCTGGAGGCAGGATGACCAAAAAGCATTCATTATTGGTGATCCGTCACCATGCACCATGCATGATGACCGCTTGTAAATTGCAAAATTAACGTAATTATTTGATTATTATTATAATTATTCGTATGAACGGTGCTGCTGCGTGATATTGCTGCGAACATCGAGAGGCGAATTCTAGCGCCATTCTGCAAGAGTTATCCACAGGCTGACAAAAAAATTGAGCTTGACAAATCAAGGGTGAAAAGATGTAATCGCACGTTTATCTTCTTGCACAGACGGCAGCCATGAAACGCACATATCAACCTTCGGTAATTCGGCGCAAACGTACTCATGGTTTCCTTGTCCGCATGCGTACGCGCGGTGGACGTGCTGTCATTCGTGCACGCCGCGCCAAGGGACGCGCCCGTCTCGGCGTCTGAGTCGAAATGGCGGAGCCGGACGGCAACGATTCAGGCTTCCGCAGCGAGTACCGGTTAAGCAAAACGGATGAATTTTCATCCGTTTTTGCTTTTCGCAAGGCGCTCCGCGGCATCCACTTCGATATGCTCCACCGCCCAAATTCGGCTGCCACGGCCAGGCTGGGTGTCGTAATAGGAAAAAAATTCGTTCGTTCAGCTGTGAAGCGCAACCTGGTCAGACGCATTGTGCGAGAATCCTTCCGCCTGTCGCGCACCAAGCTTCCGCCGCGCGACATCGTGGTGCGCATTTCGGCCCGCATGGAAACAGCCGATCGGCGTGCCCTGCGCGGAGAAATTGATGCGTTGTTTGCTCGGCTGGCGCAATGAATAAGCTGCTTGTTCTACTCGTGCGTTTTTACCAGCTGGCAGTCAGTCCCTTGATGGGCAGGAATTGCCGGTTTCATCCGAGTTGCTCCGAATACGCAATAGAGGCAATCGAAAGGCATGGCGGATGCAAGGGCTCCTGGCTTGCCGCCAAGCGTGTATCGCGTTGCCATCCTTGGCATCCCGGCGGGTACGATCCCGTTCCGTGAACCCCTGAAATAAGAGCCGATTGATGGACAATCAACGCCTGATCCTCCTGCTGGTATTTCTTTTCTCCCTGTTCATGCTGTGGGACGGCTGGCAAAGACATAATCAACCGATTCCGCCAAGCGCCAATGGACAAACGGCGCTGCAGGCGGCGTCCCAGACCCCCGGCGTCGCACCGACGCCAACGACCACCCTCTCTGCTTTGCCATCGGCATCTTCGTCGGCAGTTCCCATGCCAGCCCAGGCTGCGGTCATGGCGCCCGGCATCAAGGCTGTCGTCAAGACCGATCTTTACCTTGCGGAGATTTCTTCTGTGGGGGGGGATCTGGTTCGGCTGGAACTTACCCAACACAAGGCCACCGAGGACAAGACCAAGCATTTTGTCCTCATGGAGATCTCGAAGGATCGGACCTATCTGGCCCAAACCGGCCTGATCGGCGAAGGCCTGCCCAACCATAAGACCGAATTCAGGCTGGAACCCGGTACCTACGAGCTGAAATCGGGTTCGGACAAGCTGGAACTCCGCCTGCAGGCTCCGGAAGTGAATGGCCTGAAAGTCGCCAAGATTTATACCTTCCATCGCGGAAGCTATCAGATCGAAATTGGTTACGAGATCGGCAACCAGCGCCAGGAGCCGTTGGCTGCCCATGCCTACTATCAGCTGACGCGTGACGGCAAGGTGCCGGAATCCAGCATGACCAATATCGCCACATTCACTGGGCCGGCAATCTATACAGAAGAGGGCAAGTTCCAGAAGGTCGAGTTCGCCGACATCGACAAGGGCAAGGCCAAATTCATGCAAAAGGCCAAGGACGGCTGGCTGGCGATGGTGCAGCATTATTTCGTTGCCGGCTTGATTCCGCAGGGCAAGGACGAGCGCGAATTCTTCATGCGCAAAGTCGGTGACAATCTGTTCTCCGCCGGCATAATCCTGCCGGTCGCGGCAGTCGCCCCGGGTCAGACGGCTCGCATCGGCGTACCCCTCTATGCCGGCCCGCAGGAACAGGCCAAGCTGGAAAAGGTTGCCCCTGGCTTTGACCTGGTGGTGGACTATGGCTGGCTGACCGTCATTGCCGCCCCGATCTATTGGCTGCTCGAACTGATTCACCGCTTTGTCGGCAACTGGGGCTGGGCCATCATCCTCCTGACGATACTCATCAAGGCTGTCTTTTTCCCGCTCTCGGCAGCGAGCTATCGCTCCATGGCGAAAATGAAGCTGGTGACGCCCAAGATGATGAAAATCAAGGAGCAATTCGCCTCCGATCGCAACCGCATGAATCAGGAGATGATGGAGCTTTATCGCAAGGAGAAAATCAATCCGCTCGGCGGTTGCCTGCCCATCCTGGTGCAAATCCCCGTCTTCATTGCGCTTTACTGGGTGTTGCTCGGCAGCGTCGAAATGCGCCATGCACCCTGGCTGCTGTGGATCCAGGACCTGTCCGCCAAGGATCCCTATTACGTGCTGCCGATCATCATGGGCATTTCGATGGTGATCCAGACCCGGCTGAATCCGACGCCGCCGGATCCGATCCAGGCCAAGGTCATGATGGCGATGCCGATCGTATTCACCTTCATGTTCCTCTGGTTTCCATCCGGCCTGGTTCTTTACTGGACCATCAACAACATCCTTTCGATCGCCCAGCAGTGGCAGATCACGCGCCTGATCGAAAGTGGCAAGCAGACAACAGGCTGACCTGATTGCCGCCGTGGCCACCGCGCCCGGGCGCGGTGGCATCGGTGTTGTGCGCCTGTCCGGCACCGCACTCGATTCTGTTGCCCGCAGCCTGATCGGAACCCTCCCCAAGCCACGCGTTGCCACGCTTGCCCGATTTCTCGATGCGGCAGGCGCCGAAATCGATGAGGGCATTGCCCTTTACTTTCCTGCCCCCCATTCCTATACCGGGGAAGATGTTCTCGAGCTGCAGGGACACGGCGGGCCGGTGGTGATGCAGTTGCTGTTGCGACGTTGCCTTGACCTCGGCGCCCGTCTGGCCGAGCCGGGAGAGTTTACCCGTCGCGCCTATCTAAACGACAAGCTGGATCTTGCCCAGGCCGAGGCGGTGGCCGACCTGATCGAAGCCACCACATCGGCGGCGGCACGTTCTGCCGTACGGTCCCTTTCGGGCGAGTTTTCGCGCCAGATACACGAGCTCGTCGATCGACTCATCAGCCTGCGCATGCTGGTCGAGGCCACGCTCGATTTCCCCGAGGAGGAGATCGATTTTCTGCGTCAGGCGGATGCTGCCGGCCAGCTGGCAGCCTTGATCGATGCCGTTGGCCGGCTGCAGGGCCAGGCCCGCCAGGGCAGCTTGCTGCGAAGCGGCTTGCATGTCGTTCTGGCCGGTCAACCCAATGTTGGAAAATCCAGCCTGCTCAATCGTCTGGCCGGCGAGGAGCGCGCCATCGTTACTGCCGTACCGGGCACGACGCGGGACGCCTTGCGCGAGACCATCCAGGTGAGCGGCATTCCCTTGCACATCGTCGACACGGCGGGCTTGCGCGAGACTGAAGACGAAGTCGAGCGGATCGGCATAGCCCGCAGCTGGGCGGAGATCGAGCGTGCCGATGTGGTGCTGCATCTACTCGATGCACGGACGGGGATGACGGCGGCCGACGAGGCCATCGCCAGCCAACTGCCGGTCGGCGTGGAGCAGATCGCCCTGTTCAACAAATGCGATCTGGCGAGCGGCCCCTCCAGGCAAGTGGCAGCGGACGGCCGGGTAAGCCTTTGGCTATCGGCCAAGACCGGAGCAGGGATGGATGCGCTCGACAAGGAATTGTTGCGCATTGCTGGATGGCAAGCAGGTGCCGAAGACGTGTTTCTCGCCCGGGAGCGGCATCTCATGGCACTGGAAAAGGCTTTGGCGAGTTTGCGTGCTGCCCAGGCCCAGCCGGACCATCTTGAGTTATTCGCGGAGGAACTGCGCCTGGCGCAAGAGTCGCTGAGCGCGATTACCGGAGAGCTTACGCCGGATGACCTGCTGGGGGAGATCTTTTCCCGTTTCTGCATAGGCAAGTAAGTACCGGACAGGCGGATTGTTCCACGTGGAACCGGTTGACCTCATTTTATTGTGCACCGCCGCATTCGCGGCAGGGCTTGTCGATGCCGTGGTCGGGGGAGGGGGCCTGATCCAGATCCCGGCGCTATTCGGCATCCTGCCCCAGGCGCCACCGGCCACACTCTTCGGTACCAACAAGCTGGCCAGTATTTTCGGCACAGCCAGTGCCGCCCTGCGTTATTCGCGGCGCATCGACGTGCCCTGGCGGGCGGCCCTGCCGGCCGCCTTTTCCGCGTTCGTCATGGCCTACTTCGGTGCCATGACGGTTTCCCTGTTGCCCAAGGAATGGTTGCGGCCGCTGGTCCTGCTGCTGCTGGTTGTTGTTACCGCCTACACCTACACCAGGAAGAATTTGGGAGCGGTGGACCAGAACCGGGTGCACGGCCGGCGGGACATGCTGCTGGCAGTATTCATCGGCGGCGTGATCGGCTTCTATGACGGCTTCTTCGGGCCGGGTACGGGAAGCTTCCTGGTCTTCATGTTCGTCCGCTTCTTCGGCCTGGATTTCCTGCGCGCCTCGGCTTCGGCAAAGATCGTCAACGCCGCCACCAATCTGGCAGCGTTACTGTACTTTGGCGCAAACGCCTATATCCTCCTGGCTACCGGCCTGGCCATGGCGGTTTTCAACATTGGCGGTTCCCTGGTCGGCTCGCATCTGGCAATCCTTCATGGCGCCGCTTTCGTCAGGCGTGTCTTTCTCGGCGTGGCCAGCGTCTTCATCGTGAAATTCGCCTGGGATACCTTTGCCTGAAGCCCAGGATGCAAACAATGATTCATAAATGGACATAAACGATTAATTTCTTGTATCATGGGCCAGCCATACCAATTGGTTGAACAGTAAAGAAATTTTCTGCGCTTAAAGGAGGAATCGATGAGAATCAAACCCATTTTCGTTGCACTGCTGTCTGCCGGTGCGGTCACGTTCGCTCACGCCGACATCAATGTCGGCGTGCTGGTTTCGGCGACCGGCCCTGCCGCCTCGCTGGGCATTCCAGAGAAGAACACCTTTGCCCTGATGCCGACAACCATCGCTGGCGAGAAGGTCAAATACATCGTCCTCGACGATGCTTCCGACACCACGACCGCCGTCAAGAACACCCGCAAGCTGCTTACCGAAGACAAGGTGGATGTCATCATCGGCTCGACCATCACCCCGAATTCCCTGGCGATGGTCGATATCGCGGCTGAAGCCGAGACGCCGATGATCTCGATGGCGGCTTCCGCGCGCATCGTCGATCCGGTGGACGCCAAGCGCCGCTGGGTCTTCAAGACACCGCAGAACGACGTCCAGATGTCGACCGCCATCACCGAGCACATGAGCAACAGCGGCGTCAAAACGGTGGCCTTCATCGGCTTCTCGGACGCCTATGGCGAGGGCTGGTGGCAGGAGTTCAGTAAGATCGCCGAAGTGCGCAAGATCAAGATGGTCGCCAACGAGCGCTACAACCGCGCCGACACCTCGGTGACGGGGCAAATCCTCAAGATCATGTCTTCCAATCCCGATGCGATTCTTATCGCCGGTTCCGGCACGCCGGCCGCGTTGCCGCAGAAGACCCTGAAGGAGAAGGGCTACAAGGGCAGGATCTACCAGACGCACGGCGTCGCCAACAACGATTTCCTGCGCGTCTGCGGCAAGGACTGCGAAGGCACCCTGTTGCCTGCCGGCCCGGTGCTGGTGGCGGCGCAACTTCCCGATACGAATCCCGTCAAGAAGACGGCGCTCGATTACATCAAGAAATACGAAGCCGCGCACGGACCCGGCAGCGTGTCGACCTTCGGCGCACACGCCTGGGATGCCGGCCTGCTGCTGGCCAATGCCGTTCCTGCCGCGCTGAAGAAGGGCAAGCCGGGCAGCAAGGAATTCCGAGCCGGGCTGCGTGATGCGCTCGAAGGAACCAAGGAACTGTATGCCGCGCATGGCGTGTTCAACATGACCAAAACGGACCATCTCGGTTTCGACCAGCGCTCGCGCGTGATGGTCAAGATTGAAAACGGCAAGTGGGTGCTGCAGAAGTGATTGACTAGGCCGTCCCCAGGGGCGGCGTCCGGCGCGCGCAAGCGCGCCGAAATACGGGCAAGCCGGGAGAGGGCGCGCGCCGGGCGGTGACGTACAATCACTGCTCTGCGGCGCCCTTTTTTACTTAAAGTTAAAAAAATGGATCTTCAAATCGCCTTGCTGCTGGGCCAGGACGGCATCGTAAACGGGGCCATTTATGCGCTGCTGGCCCTGGCGCTGGTGCTTGTTTTTGCCGTTACCCGGGTGATCTTCATTCCCCAGGGCGAGTTCGTTGCCTATGGAGCGCTCACGCTGGCAGCCTTCCAGGCCGGCAAGACGCCGGGCACGCTCTGGCTCCTGCTCGGTGCCGGCGTGCTGGTGGCGCTGATCGACACGGTCATGGCGGTACGCGCCGGCAGCCTCGGGCGGCTGAAGCGCATTGCGCTGTGGGACCTTGCCCTGCCGGCGGCAATTGCCGGCCTCGTCCTCTTTCTGGAACCGGGCAAGCTGCCGCTGTGGGTCCAGGTGGGTCTCGCCCTGGCAATCGTCATCCCGCTCGGCCCGCTGATCTATCGACTCGCCTACCAGCCGCTGGCGGAGGCCTCGGTGCTGGTGCTGCTCATCGTCTCGGTCGCCGTGCATCTCACCCTGGTCGGCCTGGGACTGCTGTTCTTCGGTGCCGAAGGTTCGCGCACCACGCCCTTCTCCGAGGCGCAGTTCAACCTCGGCATGCTCACGGTCAACGGCCAGACGCTGTGGGTGCTCGGCGCAAGCGGTGTGCTGATCGTTGCGCTCTACCTGTTCTTCGGCCGCAGCCTTTACGGCAAGGCGTTGCGCGCCACTGCCATCAACCGCGTCGGCGCGCGCCTGATGGGCATCTCCACCACCATGGCGGGCAAGCTCTCCTTCACCCTGGCGGCGGGCATCGGCGCTCTCTCGGGCATCCTCATCGCGCCCATCACCACGGTGTACTACGACACCGGCTTCCTCGTCGGCCTGAAGGGCTTCGTCGCCGCCATCATTGCCGGCCTGGTGAGCTACCCGCTGGCCGCCGCCGGCGCCATCCTGGTGGGCCTGCTCGAGGCCTTCTCCTCCTTCTGGGCCAGCGCCTTCAAGGAGGTCATCGTGTTTACCCTGATCATTCCGGTGCTGCTGTGGCGCTCGCTGACCTCCCACCATGTGGAGGAAGAAGAGTGAAGCATCGCCTGCCCCTGCTGGTTTTTCTCGGGCTGCTGGCAACCGGGCCGGCCTTCCTGCCCGAGTTCTACGTCACGCTGCTGAATTACATCGGGCTGTATTCCATCGTCGCCCTCGGACTGGTGCTGCTCACCGGCGTCGGCGGACTGACTTCCTTCGGCCAGGCGGCCTTCGTCGGGCTGGGCGCCTATGCGACCGGCTACCTGTCCACGGCCCATGCCCTGTCGCCCTGGATAGGCCTGGTCGCCGGTCTGGGCGTCACCGCCGCGGTGGCGCTGGTACTGGGGTTCCTGACGCTGCGCTTGTCCGGCCACTATCTGCCGCTGGGCACCATCGCCTGGGGCATCAGCCTGTATTTCCTCTTCGGCAACCTCGAATTTCTGGGGGGCCACACCGGGCTCACCGGCATCCCGGTGCTGGAACTGTTCGGCATCAAGCTGGACACCGGCCGCGAGTTCTATTACCTCATCTGGGTGGTCTTGCTCGGCGCCGTGCTGGCGACGCAGAACCTGCTCGACTCGCGCGCCGGGCGCGCCATCCGGGCGCTCAAGGGCGGCGGCCTGATGGCCGAGGCCATGGGCGTCGATACCGCCCGCACCAAGATCGTCATCTTTCTCGTCGCCGCGCTCTACGCCTGCGTCTCGGGCTGGCTCTATGCCCACCTGCAGCGCTTCGTGAACCCGACGCCGTTCGGCCTGCACATCGGCATCGAGTACCTCTTCATGGCCGTGGTCGGCGGTGCAGCGCACGTCTGGGGTGCGCTGGTCGGCGCCGGCGTCCTGACGGTGCTCAAGCAGTGGCTGCAGGACATCCTGCCGAAGATCTTCGGCCAGAGCGGCAATTTCGAGGCGATCTTCTTCGGCATCCTGCTCGTCATCGTGCTGCAGCGCGCGCGCGAAGGCCTCTGGCCCTGGCTCACGCGCCTGGTGCCGGCCAGTGCGGCCCGGCAACGCACGGTCGCGCCGGCCGAGCCGCTCCCGCAGCGCGCGATGCCTGCCGCCGGCACGGTGCTGCTGGAAGTCAGGGACGCCCGCAAGCAGTTCGGCGGCCTGGTGGCCAACGACAACATGAGCCTCAACGTCAAGGCCGGCGAGGTGATGGCGCTCATCGGGCCCAACGGCGCCGGCAAGAGCACCATGTTCAACTGCATCTCCGGCGTCGATCCGTTGACTTCCGGCGAGATCCGCTTCCTTGGCGAACGCATCGATCGCCTGGCCTCGCGCGAGATCGCCCGGCGCGGCATGGGCCGCACCTTCCAGCACGTGCGCCTGCTTCCCACCATGAGTGTCCTCGAGAACGTCGCCATCGGCGCCCACCTGCGCGGCGACAAGGGTGTCGTCAGCGCCGCCCTGCACCTTGAACGCGGCGAGGAGGCGCGCCTGCTGGCCGAAGCGAAGCGCCAGCTCGAGCGCGTCGGCCTGGGCGAGCACCTGTTCGACGAAGCCGGCAGCCTCCCCCTCGGCCAGCAGCGCATCCTGGAAATCGCCCGGGCGCTCGCCGCCGATCCCTGCCTGCTGCTGCTCGACGAGCCGGCAGCGGGATTGCGTTACCTCGAGAAGCAGTCGCTGGCCGAGCTCCTGCGCAAGCTGCGTAGCGAGGGCATGGGCATCCTGCTGGTGGAACACGACATGGATTTCGTCATGGGCCTGGCCGATCGCGTCGTCGTCATGGAATTCGGCGAGAAGATTTCCGAGGGCCTGCCCGAGGAAGTGCAGAAGGATCCGGTGGTGCTCGAAGCCTATCTCGGGGGAGTCGAGTGATGAGCAGCCCCATTCTGCAAGTAAATGATCTGTGCGTCTCCTACGGCAAGGTCGAGGCGCTGCATCACCTCAATCTCAAGGTAGAGGCGGGCAAGATCGTCACGGTGATCGGCCCCAACGGCGCCGGCAAGACCACGCTCCTCTCGGCCATCATGGGCCTGCTGCCCGCGAAGGGGGAAATCGCCTTCCAGGGAGAGGTGCAGCGCGACATCGAGGTCGAGCACCTCGTCGCCATGGGCATGACGCTGGTGCCCGAGAAGCGCGAGCTGTTCGGCGAGATGAGCGTCGAGGACAATCTCCTGCTCGGCGCCTTCCAGCGCTACCGTGCCGGCGAGCGCGACCAGGGGAAAACCATAGACCAGGTCTTCGGCACCTTCCCGCGCCTGAAGGAACGCCGCGCGCAGCTGGCCGGCACGCTCTCCGGCGGCGAGCGGCAGATGCTGGCGGTCGGGCGCGCCCTGATGGCCAAGCCGAAGCTGCTGATGCTCGACGAGCCGAGCCTGGGCCTGGCCCCGCTCATCGTGCGCGAGATCTTCCACATCGTCGCCGAGCTCAAGCAGACCGGGGTGGCCATCCTGCTGGTCGAGCAGAATGCCCGCGCCGCCCTGCAGATCGCCGATTACGGCTACGTGCTCGAGACCGGCAGCATCGCCCTCGAAGGCGGGAGCCGAGAACTGGCGGATGATCCGCGCGTCGTCGAAACCTACCTCGGATTGGGCGGCAAGAAACAGTAAGCTTCTGTAACATAAGAATTAAACAGGGAAATGTTTCACGTGAAACATTTCCCTGTTTTTTTGCCTTGTCCTCGCGTATGATGGCGCCTCTTCGCGGCGATCAACGATCATGCTGTTCCCCACACGTTATGACGTCATCATTATCGGCGGCGGCCATGCCGGCACCGAGGCGGCGCTCGCCGCAGCGCGTGCCGGCAGCCGCACGCTGCTGCTGACGCACAATCTCGAGACGCTGGGGGCGATGTCCTGCAACCCCTCCATCGGCGGCATCGGCAAGGGGCATCTGGTCAAGGAAGTCGACGCCCTCGGCGGCGCCATGGCGGCGGCCACCGACGAGGCCGGCATCCAGTTCCGCATCCTCAATTCCAGCAAGGGCCCGGCGGTGCGCGCGACGCGCGCCCAGGCCGACCGCGTGTTGTACAAGGCGGCCATCCGCCGCCGGCTGGAGAACCAGCCCAACCTCACCCTGTTCCAGGCGGCCGTCGACGACCTCACCGTTTCCGGCGACCGCGTCACCGGCGTCGTCACCCAGTTCGGCTTGCGCTTCGAGGCCGAGGCGGTGGTGCTGACCGCCGGCACCTTCCTCGCCGGCCTGATCCACGTCGGCCTCGACCACTACCAGGCAGGCCGCATGGGCGACCCGCCGGCGGTGAGCCTCGCCGCGCGCCTGCGCGAACTGAAGCTGCCGGCCGGCCGCCTGAAGACCGGCACGCCGCCGCGCCTCGACGGCCGCAGCATCGATTTTTCGGTGATGGCGGTGCAGCCGGGCGACGACCCGGCACCGGTGTTCTCCTTTCTCGGCGATGCCGCCCAGCATCCACGGCAATTGCCCTGCTGGATCACTCATACCAACCGTCAAACGCACGACATCATCCGCGGCGGGCTGGACCGCTCGCCCATGTTTACGGGCGTCATCGAAGGAGTGGGCCCTCGCTACTGCCCCTCCATCGAGGACAAGATCCACCGCTTCGCCGACAAGACGAGCCACCAGATCTTCCTCGAGCCGGAAGGCCTGACCACGCACGAGATCTACCCGAATGGCATCTCCACCAGCCTGCCCTTCGACGTGCAGCTCGAACTTGTGCACTCGATCCCCGGCCTGGAGCACGCCCACATCCTGCGGCCCGGCTACGCCATCGAGTACGACTACTTCGATCCGCGCGGCCTGCAATCTTCGCTGCAGACGAAGGCCATCCGCGGCCTGTTCTTCGCCGGCCAGATCAACGGCACCACCGGTTACGAGGAAGCCGCCGCGCAGGGCCTGCTCGCCGGACTCAACGCCGCGCTGTTCTCCAAAGGCGAGGCGCCGTGGTGCCCGCGCCGCGACGAGGCCTATCTCGGCGTGCTGGCCGACGACCTCATCACGCGCGGCGTCTCCGAGCCCTATCGCATGTTCACCAGCCGCGCCGAATACCGCCTCAGCCTGCGCGAGGACAATGCCGATCTGCGCCTGACCGAAGCCGGCCGCCGGCTCGGCCTCGTCGACGACGTCCGCTGGGACGCCTTCAGCCGCAAGCGCGACGCCATCGCGCGCGAACAGGAGCGGCTGAAGACCACCTGGGTGAATCCGAAGACCGTTGATGCCGCGAATGCCGAGCGCGTGCTCGGCAAGCCGCTCGAACACGAATACAACCTGGCAGAACTGCTGCGCCGGCCGGACGTGAACTACGCCAGTTTGATGACCCTGCCGGGCGCGGGCGAGCCGATCTCGGATGCGCAAGCCATCGAGCAGTTGGAGATCCAGTCAAAGTACCAGGGCTACATCGACCGCCAGGCGGAGGAAATCGCCAATAGTCGCGAGCAGGAAGACACGCCGCTGCCGGGCGACCTCGACTACCACACTGTGCGCGGCCTCTCGATCGAAGTGCAGCAGAAGCTCAACCAGCACAAGCCGGAAACCCTTGGCCAGGCTTCGCGGATACAAGGCATCACTCCAGCCGCCATTTCGCTGCTGCTGGTGCATCTCAAGCGGCGCGGATCCCCGGTTCGCGAAGGCCGCAAGCGCGCATGACGTCTGAAGAACAACTGGCGCGCGGCCTCGCTGCGCTGGGCCTGGATTTGCCGCCGTCGGCGCAGGAAAAGCTGCTCGCCTTCGCCGCGCTGCTGGGCAAGTGGAACAGGGTGTACAACCTCACCGCGCTGCGCGACGCGGAACAGGTGATCAGCCACCACCTGCTGGATTCGCTGGCGGTGTTGCCGCATCTGGGAAAGGCAAAACGGCTGGCCGACATCGGCAGCGGCGGCGGCCTGCCTGGCATCCCGCTCGCCATCGCGCGTCCGCAACTGCCGGTGGCGCTGGTGGAGAGCAACCAGAAAAAATCGGCCTTCGAACAACAGGCGAAGATCGAACTGGGCCTCGCCAACGTCTCGGTGCACTGCAAGCGGGCCGAGGCCTGGCAGCCGGAGGAGAAATGCGACGTGGTGATCTCGCGCGCCTTTTCCGACCTGGCCGAATTCGTCAAGCTGACCGGCCATCTGCTCGCCGAGGGCGGCGTGCTGCTGGCCATGAAGGGGGTGCACCCCTACGAGGAAATCGCCCAGCTGCCGGCCGGCTGGCGCGTGGCGGAAGTCATCCCGTTGCAAGTGCCGGGAGTGGAGGGCGCGCGCCACCTGGTGCGCGTGGAACGCGGATAACGGATAAATAACATGTCGCATATTTTCGCAGTCGCCAACCAGAAGGGCGGGGTCGGCAAGACCACCACCACCGTGAACCTCGCCGCGGCGCTTGCCGCCCAGGGCCAGCGCGTGCTGCTGGTCGACCTCGATCCGCAGGGCAACGCTACCATGGGCAGCGGCGTGGACAAGCGCTCGCTGAAGACTTCGGTCTACCACGTCCTGCTCGGCCTGGCCTCGCTGGCGGAAGCGCGCCAGGCCTCCGAAGCCGGCAAGTACGACACCCTGCCGGCCAACCGCGACCTCGCCGGCGCCGAAGTGGAAATGGTCGACCTCGACAACCGCGAGACGCGCCTGAAGCACGCCCTGGCGCTGCACGACAAGGACTACGACTTCGTCCTCATCGACTGCCCGCCCTCGCTCAGCATGCTGACGCTGAACGGCCTGTGCGCCGCCAACGGCGTCATCATCCCGATGCAGTGCGAGTACTACGCGCTGGA
>Ga0209476_10000554_pt1 | contig 25603 bp, 9 predicted proteins | sample KloWWTrecipitate_FD_187179 | JGI IMG/M metagenome (GOLD analysis project Ga0209476, IMG submission 187179) | Active sludge microbial communities from Klosterneuburg, Austria, studying microevolution and ecology of nitrifiers - Klosterneuburg... | ecosystem: Engineered > WWTP > Aerobic digester >... | reverse complement strand
CACGCGAAGTTCATCTCGATTCTGATAAAAGCGTTGCACTTCCAGTCCAAAAAAACCATGACGTACTTGCTCCCCCAGACTTTGCATCGTCAATCCATGAAATGCCACTTCAGGTTTAAGTTTGAGACGCAATTCAGGTTTACCGGACTGCATAGAACCAGCCACGCTGTGTACGCCGGCATAAGAAGAAAGCCTGGCTTTGAGGATTTCCCCTGCAGCACTTTGCAGCGCAGCATCGGCTGCCATTAACTTCAACTCGATAGCCTTTGCAGAATGCGTGGCAGGCATACCCATCTCCCGTGGCCAGAAGGTTTGGAAAGACAGCGTCGTACCGGCAGGCAACTCACCAAAACGCGCCTGCCATTGCCTCTTAATACTATCCACTCGAGAACGAATACGTTCATCAATCGCTATTTCGATGTCTACAAAACCGGAATTGTCATCAATGACAGCGATAATATGCTGAAAACTATCCTTTAATTTATCCGATGCACCGAGTCCTAGCTCGGTATTCAATTCAATCCTGATCTCGTTGGCAATATGCTCCAGGCGCATCATCTGATGATTAGCTTCTTCAAATGGAGTGCCCGCCGGAAGCTGAAGAATGGCAAACAAATAATAGTCATTCACAGGCGCTTCCATCACACTGTGAATACGTCCGGAAAAAACCAGCGCGCCCGTAATGATTAATACAATAGAGAACACCGATAGCGTTATATAGCGGAACCTTAATAGTGATTTCAGTACCGGGATATACATATCATCAATAAGCCATTGCAATCCGGCATCTACCCGTTCTTGGATTACATTGATAGTCGCAGACCAGGCGTTTTGTTTTTTAGCAGGTGTAAAATTAACGGCCAGATGAGCAGGCAAAATCAGCAGCGCTTCCAACATCGAAAACGCCAGAGTTATGATAATCACCAGGGAAATGTTGTACATCAAGTATCCGCTGAGACCCGGCAAAAATAGTCCGGGGATGAAAGCAATCATCGTGGACGACACCATCAATACTACTAGTGGTGCGACTTCCAGCGTTCCACTGATTGCACCTGATAAGCCGGGCCGCCCTCGTTGCTGATGGGTATAAATATTCTCACCCACGACAATAGCGTCATCCGCCAACACACCCATAATCAGAATCAGAGCGGCGATTGAGTAAGTATTCAGCGAGATTCCCAGCATCGGCATCAACCAGAGTGCTCCCAGCAAAGAAATCAAAATACCGCAGCTCACCCATAACGCCAGATAAAATCGCATGGTAAACATCAAGATCAGAAAAACCAAAATGAAGCCTGATACTGCGTTTTCCCACAGCATGGACATATTATGATCATAATATTTTGACCAATCATCCCAAGTGGTAATGCCAACCCCATGAGGTAGTTCGGAACGAAATGCTGCAATGACTTCATTAACCGCTTCCACCGTGGTTTTGATCCGGTCTTTCGAGATTACAAATATCTGCACAGCCGGTTTACCATCGATTCTTGCCAATATATCCCTGTCACTGACTGTTTCCCGAATCTGCGCAATATCGCCGAGCAGCAAACGCGTACCATGCTGATCAGGCCGCATATTAATCGCTGCATAATCAGCCACGGTCATCGCTTGATTATTACTTCTTAACAACAACTTGCCGTCATATTTTTTCAGCTCCCCCGCCGGTATGTTATTGGAAGCAGCACGAATGACTTCTGCCATCTCCTCGAAACTCAGTGCATAGCGGCGTAAATCCGCCGCTGTGATCTCGATCGATATTTCATAAGAAAGTTGAGGCCAAGGCGTCAGCAATCCAATGTCCGGATGTTTACTTAGCATGGCTTGCAATCGATCGCGTTGACGCATCAAGGTCAGCATATCGACTTCACCATGTACCATGATGGTTACCGCAGATGTGCCAATTTTCATTTCCTGGATTTTCAGTTTCTCAACTTCTTTTGGGAAAGTCGTAATGCGATCCATTCTGGCCTGCACAGCAGCTTGGAAACGTGCGGAGCCTATTGCGGGATCAAATTCAACAATAATCTCGCACTGTGCCTGATGAGCTGTTGAGTTGATATGGCGAATGCCTTCCAGATCATGGATAGCTTCTTCAATGGGAATGCATAACGCTTGCTCTACTTCCGCAGGACCTGCACCAGGATAGTTAATTTCAATTTGCAGTTGATTCTGTGGTGCGGGTGGAACGGTGTGGCGCTTGGATATCGTTAAACCCAACACCCCCCCCGCAATAATAAGCAGCATGAGGAAGTTGGCAGCAACCGGATTCCGCGCAAACCAGATAATCAGTTTCATGGAACAAGCTCGATGGGCGCCACTGCCATCTCTTCTACCGGATGAGACAAACCGGAAACCAATACACGTTCCCCTGCATTTAATCCGGCCTTAACGATGGCTTGTTCGCGTTCTCTCCTGAGTATTTCCACAGCGCGGAAACGTAAGCGATTATCTTGATCCAGGACAGCGACCTGATTATTCCTAAGCAATGCGCTCGTTGGCAAAACGATCAAATTATCGAACCAGCGCCCTTCGATGTTAGCTTCGACATACAAACCCACCGGCAAAATGGCAGCCGGTGATTTCGTACCCGATGGCGCAGGTTTCTTTGCACCCAAACCAAATGGATCCGGAATTTGTGCAACCACCATCACCATGCCGGTTTCTTGATCGATCACGCCTTCACTGCGCACAATATGACCCAGCCAGGTTTGCTGCTGTCCTTGGTAGTTTGCGGTCAGTTGCACCGCTGCTCCTTGTGTGGATTGCGTGCGATTGGGTAAGTCCGTGAAATCCACGAAAGCAAGCACTTGCGTACTTAAAGGCAGGCGTACCTCGGCCAAATCGCTGTTGTAGATTCTGCCTAACACGACACCGCTGCTGAGATATTGCCCCATCCCAACATCTTTGTTACGCACCCGGCCATCGAAGGGTGCACGTATGTCGGTACGTTGCCGCAGTAACCGGGCATTTTTCAGTTCTTCTTGTTCGGCTGCAAGTTTTGCTTTTTTTTCCTTCAATTGCGGAATCCTCAAGCTGAGCGGACTGGGGTCTCCTTGCCCCAAATGCTGCCATTCATCGTGTGCCTGTTCGGCTTCCGCTTCTTCGCGCGTCAGTTGGTATTGCGCCTCCATAACCCGGGCTTGCGCTTGTGCTACCCGCAGATCATATTCCGCCGGGTCGATCGCAACCAGCAGGTCGCCTTTCTTGAAGAAACCGCCACTGACAAAGGCCGGAGAAACTTTGATGATATTGCCTGAAACGCCAGTAACCAGGTCTATCTCCGTTTGTGCCATGACTCGCCCTTGCGAGCGCACATCCATGCGCAACCGTTCAGGTTTCACCGTGATGACGCGGACGGCAGGCGGTTTGACGATGTCTTCCTGCTGATCGGTTTGCGGTGGCGAATTAACAATGGCAAGCGCGGCTAGTCCGCCTGCAATCGCAATCGTGAGTGCGATGAATAGTTGCCGGCGTATGTTCATATAGGGGTAATGATCGAATTCCGGTTTATGGTCACTGCCGTCGTCTTATTACACATTTCCACCCAGCGCCAGATACAGATTGATGCGGTTACTGAGCAATTGCCGGGTGACCGACAAGTGGGCGCTTTGAGCATTGAGAGTGCCGCGGTAGCTGTCCAGTAACGTGAGGATTCCAATCAGGCCATTACGGTAAGAATAAACCGCCATTTTCTGACTGGCTTCAGTTTGTTCGACAGCTTTCTTCAGCGATATTTCTTGTTGTCTGAGCCATTCTTCCGCCGCCAGTGCTTGTTCAACTTCGCGGAAAGCATTCAGTGCGGTATTTTTGTAACTATTCAATGCTTCCTCTGCAAACGCTTGTGTGCGAAAGATTTCGCCTGTAATGCGTCCGCCGGTAAACAGGGGTTGCATGAGTCCGGCAAATACGTTCCAGGCTGCAGATCTGGGATCGATCAATTCGGTCAGGTCGGTACTGCGTGTGCCGCCGGCAGCCGTCAGGGTAATGCGCGGCAGACGCAATTTTTTTGCGCTGACGGCTCTCAGGTCGTCGGCTTGCAGGCGTCTGAACGCGGCGACCAAGTCCGGCCGCCGTTCCAGCAGTTCAGTCGGTAGACCAGCTGGGATGCCCGCGGGCAATTGCGGCAGTGTTGCCGATACGATTTCCTTTCCTGCCGGATAATGTCCCAACAAAATCTCCAGCCGGCGCGCGATGTTCTGGATCAGGTTGCGTGCTTCCTTGAGTTCCGCCTCGGCATTCGCCAGATCGGTGAGTGCCAGGCGCAAATCCAGTCCCCGCACCAAACCGCGTTGAAAACGCCCGCGTACCAGATTAGCGATGATGGTACGGTCTTTAATCGATTGCTCGACGATCGCCACCAGGAGTTTTGCTTCCGTCAGTTCAAAATAGCTTTGTGCCACCCGTGCTGCCAGGGATAGTCGTGCACCGTAATAGTCGGTGTTCATCGCGTCCGCTTCTAACACGGAAGCTCGCTGAAAATCGCGTATCCGTCCCCACACATCCACTTCCCAACTCAAACCAAACAGCGCTTCAAACACACCAAATCTGGATGAACCAAAACCCGCTTCACGAATCTGCACTTGCTGGTGATCGGCAGTGAAGAAAAACTGCGGCCAGCGGCTTGAACCATCGATACGTGCTTGCGCAACCGCCGCACCCACCCGCGCTGCCGCCGCTTTCAACTCATAATTGTTCGCCAGCGCCGTGTCAACCAGCGCATTCAACTGCGCATCGCCGAAGGTCTGCACCCACTGCGTGGGGATCGGTTGACTAAACGCTACATTTTCTCCCCATTGATCCGGCAATGCCGCACCGACTTCTCCAACCTGTCGTTGTGGTGCGGTTATGCAACCGGCCAGAATAAGAAATAGCACCGCCCAAATAAGAATCCTAATCACCTAGATCCATCCCATTCCATTTAACAGGGTGCTTGATCATAAATAAAATCTGAAGGCGCAAGTTCAATTTATTCAATCTATCTTGGATAAAATGCATGCGCAAGCTCGCCCGCTATGTCTTTACGCACTTGATTAGCTTCATTGACGATGTTACTGAGACGAGCAAAATCATGCGTCATTCCGGAATAAATTTTGATCGACGTGGGAATACCGGCAGCTTTAAGCTTTTCTGCATACGTGATTCCTTCGTCAAGTAAAGGATCGTATTCGGCCAAAACCAAGAAGGTCGGCGCAAGATTACCTAAATCACTCGCCTGCAGCGGTGCAAAACGCCAGTCCGTTCTGTCGGCATCGGTACGAAGATAGTTTGCAAACATCCACTGAAGCGTTTTCGCTTCAAGTAAATAACCTTGCTCAAAACGACGATGCGACTCGGTATTTTGCCAGACGCTGGTACAGGGATAGAGTAATACTTGGCGTACTGGCTGTGGCCAATTCTCATTAAGGGCTGCTATCGTTAATCCAGTAGCCAATGTGCCACCAGCACTATCACCTCCAACTGCAAGTCGAGTAACATCCAAACCGTATTCAGATCCTGTGGACAGCAACCATCGATAGGCATCTTGTGCATCATAAACAGCCGTTGGGAACCGATGTTCCGGTGCTAGCCGATAGGCTACATTTAATACGCAGCAAGGTGTCAAAGCTGCCAATGACCGACAAAAGGAATCATGAGAATCAAGACCGCCGATGCAATATCCACCACCATGAAAATACAGTAATACTGGAAAAGGCCCCGTCTCTTCCATAAATTCAGTGGGTAAATAGAGTCGCGCATTGATTGGCTGGCCATCACGGCATGGAATACTAATAGCAGTGACACTTCCAACCGGTGGCCCGGGAACATCCAATATCTGCGTCGACGCATCGTATTCCATACGCGCCCTTTCAGGCGTCAGCGTGTGCATCGCAGGTCTCTCGCCTGCTTCAGCAAGCTCAAGAAATGCCGCCAAATCCGGATTAAGTGGCATCAAATATTCCCCAATAATGAAAGTCGGGCATCTCGATTGATACGCGGGCGCATAAATTCAGCATCATGTTGCCTAAAATCTAAATGCCATTGTACCGACTACAGTTCGCTCTGTACCAAGGTAGTTTCTGTTAAAGAAAGTAGATGCTATATATTTGTTATTAAATACATTACTCGCATTGAGTGTAAAAAGCACGGGACCATACTCGTAACGAAGTGTTGCATCAAATAATGTGAATGCCGGAGTGGAACTGGTATTTTGCTCATCATTAAAAACCCTTCCCACATAACGAACCCCACCACCTATCCCCAGCCCCCGAAGCCAGAGAATGCCCAAGTTCCTAAAGGAATAATCCAACCAAGCGGATGTTAGGGTATTCGGCACTTGTACCGGCATCTTGCCGACATTATCTTCATTACTTTTGTTAATGTTCATTTCATAATAAGTAAAAGTGCCAATAGCATTCAATCCGGGTAACACTTCTCCCCGCGCCTCCAACTCGGCCCCGCGCGATCCCACTTCGCCAGTTTGGATAAAGCGAATACCGGAAATATCGTTCGGGTCACGTGTCAGCACATTGGTTTTGGTCAGGTCAAACAATGCCATTGTATATAAGCTCCTGCCGCCTACTGGCTGGTACTTGATACCTACTTCGTATTGATCGCCGCGCGTTGGATTAAACGCATGACCGCTGGAAGATAAACCAGGTTGCGGTAAAAATGACTGCGAATAGCTTACGTAGGGAGCAACGCCATTGGAAAAAAGATAAGTTAGACCCGCGCGTCCGGTAAATGCACTTTTCTTGGTGTGCGAATTGGCTGCGGGATCCTCGAATAGATTAACAGTATCCGTATTTTTAGAATGAATTCTGTCAAAACGCCCTCCTAAAGTCAGGATCCAATTTTCGTTATAACGAATTTGATCCTGTATATAGAATCCAAGCTGATCAATTTTCTGCTTGGCATTATTAATCAAGAAATCAGGACTGGGAATTGATTGTGAATACACCGGATTAAGAATATCAATGCCAGGCACGATAAAACCATTTGTGTATCCTTCGAAATATTTCATTGAAGCATTGGTCTGATTCCAATCTGCACCCAATAACATGATGTGATGCAGCGGACCGGTATTGAGTTTTGCCTGCAAATGGGTATCGAGTACAGTTTGACGCAGCCGCTCTCTGGTTCCATATGCCTCACGATCCATTAATGTCGGTTGATCTGGCGTATTATAATCAAGAGAAAACAAGTCCCTGAATTGCCCACTCTGTTGCGCATGACGAAAATTCTGACGTACAGTAAAGATTTCGTTGAAATGATGTTCGATCTGATAGCTGAACGAAGATTGATTCGTGTTGTATCTTGAAAATTTCGTATCGCTTTGCAATACCTTTGTAAAACCACCATCCGGCGCAGTAATATAAAACGGTGATGACTGACTACGATTATTGAGTATATCGCCCATCAACGTAATGGTCGTATCTACCGTAGGGCGCCAGGTTATGGATGGCGCAATATAAAAACGTTCATTATGCGCACGATCGCCACCGGCATCGGGTTGTTTGACTTGGGTGTCGCTATCCAGTGCGGTCGTAACTAGCCGGAACATTAATGTGCCATCCTTACTGACCGCACCGATGTCAGCAGCAATTCTTTTGCGGTCAAAATTACCATATTGAAATTCAATTTCGCGGATCGGGGTGGCACTGGGTTGCTTGGTGATACGATTGACAATACCTCCGGCATCTCCTCGACCAAACATCATCGAAGAAGGACCACGAAGAACATCAACGCGCTCCAATCCATAGGTATCCGTGATAAAACCACCGAAAAATAATCCTTGCGCAGCATTACTTAATCCATCGCGGAAATTTGCATTCGGATTACCGTTGAAGCCACGCATCAGTAAATACTCAAAACCACGACCATCAAATCCGAATTGATCAACAGTGACCCCCGGAACATAGCGCAAGGCTTCGGTAAAATTCTGTACGCTGCGCATATCCAGCTCGCGACGGGTCACAACCGAAACGGATTGCGGTATCTCAATAATCGGTGTATCCGTTTTGGTGGCGGTAGAACTACGTTTGGCGACATATCCAGTAACTTCTTCGGAGGCTTTAGCTTCAACAGTTACCGGAGGCAGCATTGTCGTATTTGGCGGCACTGATGGTGCTGTATGATTTTCTTCTGAAGAAGTTTTATTTTGTTGGGTTTTGGCTTCAACGGGCCTATCTGTAGCCTGTTGCTGAGACTGTGCATAACCATTGGCCGACAGAACAGGAATAATTAATTGCAAAGCAAATAAAAATAGTGAGCACTTTAGGTTAACTCTTAATCTGTTGTTCTTTTTATAGAGTTTCATAATGGGATGTAAATATTATTGTTAATTTGGAAATAAGTGACTCAGGCCAAGAAATCTCACTAAGCTAATGCCGAAGACATCTTGCGCTTTGCTTGCACGCCTTTAGATTGGCTCAAGGTATTAACTAGCGCCTGTGCGATTTCACTGGTGCGAATAGCCATCACGGACAACAAGGTATCGCTTAGGCCGTGACTGGATTCACAAGCACCCTGAAGAAAAATTGCCGGCTTGAAATGCGAGGCACTGCATACCCGATATTGACGGTCGACTGTCAGATCTTCGAAATAAGGGATCAGCGGAGCTAATAAAGATTTGTAATGATCACGGTGATAGCCTGTGGCAAGAACCACCGCATCGTAGGTCACCGTTCGTTCATTATCAGTATTTAAATCATGCAGGGTGAACTGAATACCCTTGGATTGTGCGATTGCTTTTCTGACTTCATGCCGCCGCAAAAAACGATGGCGTTCAATACCGGAAACTTTTTGCTGATACAACACATTGAAGATCTGCTCAATCAAAATCAGATCCGGTGCAGCGTAGTTGGTATGCCAGAATTCATCGAGTATCTTGCTCCGTTCCTGCTCCGGGCTATTGAAAACATAATCGGTAAAATCAGTATTGAAGATTTCATTAACAAAAGGACTGTCATCCGATGGTTTGATCGAACGAGCACGCATAATCAGATCCACTTGTGTGGTACTGGAGCGATGATGCAAATCCATAAAAATTTCAGATGCGCTCTGCCCCCCGCCTACTACAGCAATTTTCTTGACATGTGGATGCCGCGTAATTTCCTTCAAGTAATTATTCGAATGAAAAACACGCGCATCGCCTTTTAAGGATAAGAAGCAATCGGGGATTCGGGGTTGGCCGCCGATACTGATCACCAAATTTCGGGTAAGCCGTTCATGAATGACTTGCGCATTATCACGTGAGCGAACTCGTAACAATGTAATCTCGTCACCCAAGTTTTCCGGAAGCACTTCAATCACTTCTTCTCCATAGGCACAACAATGATCAAAATGTGCTGCTGCCCATGCCAGATAATCATTAAACTCATGACGGCTAGGGAAAAAAGTCTTGAGGTTGATGAAATCCTGTAACCGGTTCTTTTCGTGCAGGTAATTGATAAACGTAAAACGACTCGCTGGATTACGCATGGTGACCAAATCCTTGAGAAAAGAAACTTGCATATGCGCGTTATCCAGCATCATGTTGGCATGCCAAGCAAAACTAGGCTGTTTTTCAATAAAAAAAGACTCAACGGGATAATCGGCCTGTTTTTTCTCTTCGAGTGCAATCGCCAATGCGATATTGGAAGGACCAAAACCAATACCGATCAAATCGTAAATTTTCATGAAGTAATCCTTAGGATAAAGGTACAGAATGAGGTGACGTAATACTGCGCGGCACCCATAGTTGTTCAGAAAAAAAGCGTTCGCGCGACAGCATGCCGAGCATCGCGCGCTTGTGCGGAAAATCAAATTCCTTGGTGTTTGCATATCCGCATTGCGCAAGGTTACGAATCATCTTATGGTTGTCAGCGCGAGGCTCAATAACAATGCGCTGTGTTCTGTCATCATCAAGAAACAAATAATGCGAAATGGATGGCAACCAGGCGGTCACAAAAGACCTGCCACGCATATGCGGTTCACCGATCAATACGTGCCATCCGCGATCAAAATCATCCACGTCGTAATAGGGAGAGATGCGGTTTTCCTTGGCCCAATAAATTTCAAAATAACCAAATGGTTCATCATCCAGACAACCAATGTAGGTTAATTACATGTGGGTCGGCTTCGATAGCTCTGAGATAAGCATGGTGTTTCGCTAGATCGCCTGCTTCCTGCCAGAACTCTGCCACGACCGGATCATTCATCCAGCGATTGAAACGACTCAGATCAGCTGCCAGATCGACGGCTCGAAAAGTCAGGGTACAATCCAGCCACGTAATATATCGTTGATAAACTGTGCCCATAGGCTTGGGTGGTCGAAGCGGATGACGTCGCCCATGACTAAAGACATAGCGTATTGGGAAGACCTGGGTGAGAATTGAGGGACGCCATATTCTGGCTTGCTGCCAGAACAAATCCACATAAACAACAATCTGATTATCCTCATCTTTAACCAAAACACCCGAGTCGAATAGCGACTTAAATTGTCTATCTGGAATAAATAAAGATAATTTTTTCTGATGCGGATAGCTGGCAAACGAAGCTTCCACCGCCGCCAGTAATTCAGACACCTCAGGCTGAATTGAAGAAGAATCGATCCATTGCAATCTCAATTGATCGGATTGCACAGACAAATGCCAGATTGTTTCTTTCCCATTTTCATTATTCCTGACACGCAACGTTTTAGCTTCATACGCAACGTGATAGCAAACTTGATCCGGGCAGGATAACAAGCGTGTTGGAAGCATCGATTGCTCCATTAGCAACTCACACGATTGATGATTTAATTGAGGTGAATCCATTTTTCTCCAAGAGAAATTAATTTTAGTAATTATCTTATCTATTTCTTGAAGACGAATGAGAAGTATTATTATTTATTATTTTCTTTTATCGGAGAATTTTGACTAGCTGCAGAACGCTAAATTGGAATGAAAAATGGCCGTGCTATTGGCAATATCGTGCCGAACATCCGGTTATAAATCTTGGAGAAATAGATTGTTTATTTACTGAAAAACACCTTAGATACTGCCATGGCAGAGTAAACATTTATCTTCACCATTCGTCACTAGATATATCTTTATCAAATGGATAAACCATGCTGAAGTATCTTATTAAACAATCCAAACCCCTGCTGTTAAGCGCATCCATCGCAAGCATAGTGCATGGGATTTGCAGTGTCCTTCTACTTGCACAAATCAGCGCTGCACTAACAACCGCTGAATCGGATAACGGAGAAATGGCGCTGCTATTCGCAGCAACCGCGCTCTGTGTCATGTTGAGTTATATGGCGGCAGCCATCTTATTTGAACGGTTAGGACAGCGTGCGCACGCTGAACTGCGCAGCTTTATCGCAAAACGTGTGATTGTTGCGGATTACCGGCAACTCGAACTACTGGGTGCCGCGCGTATACAATCCGCGCTTTCCGAACATTGCACGCGTGTGGCCGAATTTTTTGTTAGTTTTCCGGTCATTCTGACCAATGCCGTCGTGGTTGCCGGTTGTCTGGTCTACATGGCTTTTCTGTCATGGCAAGTTTTCTTACTCGCCATCCTTGTCATAGGATTTGGCTCACTTGGATATCATCTTGCCCATCTTCGTGCCATACGGCACCTCGATATCGCCGCTCAGGAGCAGGATAATTTATTTGCTTATTTTCGTTCACTCACAGACGGTGCAAAGGAATTACGTCTTAATCGAGATAAACGCACCGCCTTCTACGATGAAGTACTCGGACAGTCGATTGAAAAAGTGCGTAAAGAGCGGACACTTGGCATGTCGATCTTTGTGGCTTCAGCAAGCTGGGGGAATTTTCTGATTTATGCATTCATTGGCATGGTGCTATTCATGCTGGTTGGGGATGTGCCCGATCGAACATTGATCATGACGGGTTATGCGTTGGTATTTGTTTATATGCTGGGACCACTCGAAGCACTGCTATTGAATATTCCTCGCGCCAATCTAGCGCAAGTATCAGCTGATCGAATTGATGAAATTACACGTTCCATGCTCTCTTCGGAACATCAAACCAGCAAAGTCGAGCTGCCACCGCTGCAATCCATCGTATTGCAAGGGATATTACATCGTTATTATCATGAACAAAAAGATGAAATGTTTACCCTGGGCCCGATTGACTTGCAGTTTCATGCGGGAGAAATCACCTTTCTGGTCGGAGGTAATGGCAGCGGCAAAACAACCTTGGCGAAATTGTTGGTAGGACTCTATCCTCCGGAAGAAGGTAAAATCATTCTCAACGGTGTCATCGTCGATGCCACTAATCGTGATGACTACAGACAGTTCTTCACGACAATTTTTTCTGACTTCCATCTTTTTGATCAATTACTTGAAACGAACCATGTCAAGGATCTGGATCAAAAGGGAAATGAACTTTTAGCCAAACTTCATCTACAACATAAAGTAAAAGTCCAAGATGGCGCTTTTACTACGCTAACGCTATCGCAAGGGCAACGTAAACGATTAGCTCTGGTCGTCGCCTATCTCGAAAATCGTCCTTTCCTCGTGTTCGATGAATGGGCGGCTGATCAGGATCCTGTTTTTAAAGAAATCTTCTATCATGAATTGCTCCCGGAATTACGTGCGATGGGCAAAACAATATTAGTCATTTCGCACGATGATCGTTATTTTCACCTAGCCGATCGTCTCATACGCATGGAAAATGGTCGTTTGACTAATGCGAATACCCAGCCATCAAAAACCGAAATTGACACAACCATTTCGACATTGATAACAGCAAATAGCGTAGCTTGATGTTATGAAAAAATTTATTGAATCTGCAATACCCACAGAAATTCAACCACAGGAAAAACAATCCGCAAAATCCAGAACAAGCCGTCAAATTCTTACGCTGCTACACCGTTGGGTCGGTCTTTTTCTGGCTGTCTTCCTGTTTATTTCAGGCCTGACCGGCGCAATCATCTCCTGGGATCATGAACTCGATGAATGGTTAAATCCACAATTATTCAATCGACAAAGCCAAGGAGAACCGCTTTCTCCTTTAGCACTCGCTGATCAATTTGAAGCATCCAATCCAAAAATACTCATCACTTGGCTGCCGCTATCCATCGAACCCGAGCATAACCTGGGATTAAGCGTCATTGGCCGCATTGACCCTGCAACCGGCAAAGCATTTGATTTGGGCTTCAATCAAATTGCACTGGATCCGGTTAATGGAGAGATACGTGGTACACGCATGTGGGGCAAAATTTCGCTCAACCGGGAAGATTTCCTATCCTTTCTGTACAAACTGCACTTCAGCATGCATATTCCGGACGCATTCGATATCGAATTAGGCATTATATTTATGGGCATTCTGGCGATCGTATGGTGCATCGATTGTTTCATCGCACTATGGATATCATTCCCAAACCTCCAAACCTGGCGTAAATCGTTTGCTTTCCGCTGGCAACAAGGCGGTTATAAGTTAAATTTTGATTTGCATCGCTCAGGTGGCGTGTGGCTATGGGGCTTACTATTAATACTTGCTGTCACTGCGGTATCGATGAATCTCAAATTGGAAATCACACGCCCTATCGTATCGATCTTTTCCGAACTTACCCCTGATCCCTTTGCGATACGCACACCGAATCCGCATGATGAACCGATCGAACCCGGTATCGGGCGACACGAAATCATTCGGCTCGCCAGCGCGGAAGCTCAAAGAAGAAATTGGCAGACACCGCTCGGCGGTATGTTTTACGAGCCGGAATATGGCATTTATGGCGTTACATTTCACGAACCAGGACACGACCACGCTGAGTTCGGTCTCGGCAATCCATGGCTTTATTTTGACGGACAGGATGGCAGCTATCTAGGCGACAGAGTTCCGGGCAGCGGCAGTGCTGGCGACATCTTTCTGGATGCCCAGTTTCCGCTACATTCCGGCCGCATTCTTGGCCTGCCTGGACGCATTATGATCTCAATAATGGGATTATTGGTCGCAACGTTATCGGTGACAGGTGTGATCATCTGGCAAAGAAAACGCTGGGCGCGCGTAAGAACCGCCAATCATGGCTGAAAAATTATTAATAAAGAACCCCGTGGCTATTAATCGATCAGCCGAAACTTCCCGGCGAAATCAATACCCTTCCTTGATGAATCGGTCATTTTAACTATAAACACGATCAGTTAAGGGTGTCGTCAACAGTAATTTAACCGCTGATAACAAAGATTCAGCACGCACGATATCAAAATGACCGGTATCGATTTCCATCGCGTGTATTTTGGCCGGTTTAATTTGCTGTTCCAGCGCAAGCCGTTCATTCGCCTTGCGCTCAGCCGCCCACCAGCAAATTGTCTGAGTACTCAATGGATTCAAGGTAGTTGTTTGCAACGAGAGTGTCTTTAAATGACGTGCAATAAGAAAGATATGCGCCAACTCTTCCGCGCCCATGTCGGTATAGCCTTGAAGCGCCGTACATTCGCCAGCTTGAATCTCAGCTTGTCTAATAGCCAACACTTTTTCCAGTAACGCAATGATTATCTGCTTTGTCACCATCGCTGGAGACTGACTGGACAGCGTTGTCTCCCAGATATCATCCAGTACAGCACCAGGAATTGCCACGGAAACAAAATCAACAAGATCCTGCCGCCAGTCATCGGATTGCGATGGTTCGGTTCCAGGAATATAGGGGTCGATCAAACCCAGAAATGCCACGCTCTGCTCATTAGCCTCCAACAATGCAGCCATCATGGCAACCAACGTGCCGCCCAACGACCAGCCCAGCAAATGATACGGTCCTTCCGGCTGGATAGCTCGAATCATTGTGCAATAATCTTCTGCCATTTGGCTTAGGGATACGTCCCTGTGCGCAGGATCAGCCAGCATGCGGCAAGGTAATCCATAAACCGCCCGCGCACCTTGTAATTGCCGCGCCAGCGGTTGGTAGTCAAACACCGTACCCAATCCGGCATGGATGCAAAATAACGGTTTAATTTCCTTATTTCCGCTCGGTTGATTTAGTGCCAATAACCCATTCGGACTTGTAATCGTTTGCTTGTCCAATCCCAATAAACTGGCGATGGTTGGCCGTTGTATCAAATCTCGCAGCTTGAAATTCAATTTCTCATTGTTAAGATTGCGCATACGCGCCATGACTTTCAGGCTGGATAATGAATCGCCGCCTAATGCAAAGAAATTATCGGTCTCGCCGACCCGTTCCACACCCAGTACTGCCTGCCATATGTCTGCCAGCGCTCTGGCTGCAGGTGTCGATGGTTCTTGATAAGCATCGCTCGCCAAAGCGCCCGGTTCCGGTAGCACTCTGCGGTCAAGCTTGCCGCTCGGCAAGCGTGGCAACGTGACTAATGGCATAAAATGTGCCGGCAGCATATATTCGGGTAATCGATTGGCGAGCGTTTGTTTTAATTGCGCCATCAGATTCTGCGCTGCTTGCTCGGCGACAGGAACAACATACGCCACCAGCTGCGCACCCGTTACACTTTCATAGACAACAACCGCCACATCGGCAACCCCGGCGATCTCACGGATACGTGCCTCGATTTCACCTAATTCAATACGGAATCCGCGTATTTTCACCTGATGATCCGCGCGACCGACATATTCGATATTGCCGTCATCCATCCATCTGACCAGATCACCGGTGCGGTAGAGGCGACTACCATTGTCGTCAAATGGATCGGCAATAAAGCGTTCAGCGGTCAAACCGGCGCGCCCCAAATAGCCTCGCGCCAATCCGTAGCCACCAATATAAAGCTCACCTACGATACCCATCGGCACCGGCTGCATATCGACATCCAATACATACACGACACGTTCGCCCACAGGTCGCCCAATAGGCGCATATGCACAATCAAAACTGGTGTTGGCTTGCGTTTTCCAGATTAATGGCGTGACCACGGTCTCAGTCGGCCCATAACCATTAATCAACGTGTGCGGCCGCAATGTCTGGCGAATCAGATCATAAGAAGCTTTGGGCATCGCTTCGCCACCGAACACATACAGTTCTACCGGTGGCGGATCATTACGCGGCACTGCCCATTCTGCAACCTGGCCAAGATAAGCCGGTGGAAACGCGGCATTGGTAATACCATAATGATGCAAAGCATCGTAAGTCTGCTCGGCTGTCCATAATTCCTGATCTCGCACCGCCAACCCGGCACCGACGGTCAACGCGGTCAGCCAGCGTTCATGCGCACCATCGAACGAAAAAGACATAAAGAGCAGTTCGCACGAACCGGGATGCATATCATAAATCCGGGCAGTCGCCTGGCAATGCATGGCGAGCGGACCATGCGTCACCGCCACACCTTTCGGCAAGCCCGTGGATCCGGAGGTGTAAATAACATAAGCCAGATTATGCTCATGAACGGATATCTGCGGATTACTTGCCGATTCCGCTTCAAGCGCAATGGTATCCACGACCAATTTAGGTACCGCATCGAATTCGAGCTTAGCCAATACCCTGCTTTGCGTAATGAGCAGTGATAGCGCGCTGTCTTTTATCATGAATGCGAGCCGATCAGCGGGATAATCCACATCAAGCGGCACATAAGCAGCGCCGGATTTAAGAATCGCCAACAATGTCACAATGATATCCAGAGAACGCTCCATCGCAACACCGATACGAGTTTCCGCTCCAGCGCCCAGCGAAATCAATCGGTGAGCAAGTTTATTGGCGCGTACATTCAACTCAGCATAGGAAATCTCTTGCTCACCCATCAGCAACGCAATGGCATCGGGTTGATGGACTGCATTACGCTCGATCAAATGATGAACCGGCTGATAGGCACGAGATAAAATCTCACTCGAATCGGTATGTCCACGCAGCAAAAACAGCTGATCAAGCTGCTGTTTTCCTAGCCACCCCAGTTCCCCAACCACGCGCTGCGGGTAAGCCATCATTTCCCGCATCAGGCCTTCCATCTGGCTACGCAGATTGATCACAAATTCGTCGGTAAAATCGTTACACCCATAGGCATACTCAATTTCCAACGTATCACCCACAACCACCTGCAAGTCCATTGCATAACCGGTCAACCCCTTACCTGCTATCTCGCCAAAACGCAGACCATAGTGTTCATCGCTACGCAATGCAGCATTGATGGGAAAATTCTCAAATACGACGATACTGTCAAACAGGGGTTGACCGGAAAAACCTGACCAGCGTTGGATATCTGCCAGCGATGTATGCTCATAGTCACGCAAACGGGCATTGGTTGCCTGCAACGCGCTTAAATATTCGCTGACGGTCAAGTCACTGCGCCGCTCAACCGGAATAGGAATGGTATTAATAAACAAGCCCAGAATCTCATCAGCTTTTGGCAAACTGGGTGGCCGACCCGCGACGGTGGCACCAAAAATCACCGTCTGTTTCCCTGTGTAGCGTTGTAACAGCAGCGCCCATGCCGCTTGCACGAAGGTATTCAATGTAATGTGCATTTGCTGCGCAAAAATTTGCAAACGACGCGTTTCGTCAGAACTCCAATGCGTGTAAATCTGTGCAAAATCGGATCGGTTGTTTGTTTTTACTGCTTTACTGACTGAATCCGCCAAGCGTGTCGGACCTTCCGTGTTACCAAGCTCAGCTTGCCAGAAATGCTGGGCTACCTGCTTATCTTGCTTTGCTAGCCAGCGCACATACACACTATAATCCGGTCCTGGCTGCGCAAGCATTTCGCCGTTATAGCAACGCAACCAATCACTGACCAGCATAGAATCACCCCAACCGTCGAGCAGTATGTGGTGCTTGGTCCATACCAACTGATGGCGGTTTTCGTCTATCCGGATCAGACTCAACCGAATCGGAGGATTAAGAAAATCAAACTCTCGCCGCAATTCTTCATCCGCATAAGCAACAATGCATGCTTCCAGATGATGCTTGCCTCGCCAATCCAGATGAATGACAGTCGCTTCGATATGTTTAAATACGATCTGCAGCGGGCGGACAAGCCCCGCTTGCCATAAAAATCCTGTGCGCAATACCGGATGCCGGATGATCATTTGTTGCCAGGCATGTGCCAGCCGTTCTGCATCGAGTCCTTCCACTTCCACGCTTATCTGATTCACATACAGTCCGGTACCCGGCGCTTCCAGTGTATGGAATAACATCCCTTCCTGCGTTGGCGACAAGGGGTAGATATCTTCAATCTCACTATTTCCGAATGACAGCGTCGCTATTATTCCAGCGTCAAGATAATCTTCCAGACAAGCATTTTCAGGTCGAAGCTCCTCGACCACGGATTCCGACACGATTTCTGTCACCTGCGCCAGTGCAGCAATCGTCTGCTGCTCGAATAATTGTCGCGGCGTGATTTTCCAACCCATCCGGCGCGCTTTGGTGACAATCTGCAAACTGAGAATCGAGTCTCCACCCAGTTCAAAGAAGTTATCGTTGCGCCCTATCCGACTTATGCCAAGTACCTCCGCCCAGATCGCAACTAATGCTGATTCCACTTCGCCCTGCGCTGCTTCATACAGATCCGTACTGATAAATTCCGGCTCGGGCAGCAATTTACGATCCACCTTGCCGTTCGCGTTCAGCGGCAGACTCTCCAGAACGACAATTGCCGATGGCATCATGTAATCCGGCAAAGCTTTTGCTATTGACTCACGCAACACCGTGGTATCCAGCGTACTGCCTGCATGTAGCGAGATATAAGCCACCAGCCTCGCTCCGTTGGATCCTTCCTTGGCAATGACCACCGCCTCCCTTACTTCCGGTTGTAATAATAGCTGCGTTTCTATTTCCCCGAGTTCAATGCGAAACCCCCTGACCTTCACCTGATGATCCAGACGGCCCAGATATTCTATTTGCCCGTCCGAACGCCATTTCGCCAGATCGCCGGTGCGGTAAAGCCGTCCTCCTTTTTCATCAAAAGGATCGGCGATAAACCGTTCCGCAGTTAATCCTGGTCGGTTCAGATAGCCGCGTGCGAGCAATTCCCCGCCAATGCAAAGTTCGCCGGGAATTCCGGACATCACCGGCGCCAAGTTGACATCCAGTAAGTAAATACAACGTGCCGGCAGCGGCTTTCCGATCGTCACTTGGGGTAATTCCAAATCATGATCCAAATAATTTCCACCGCAATCAGCAACCGTAGCGGTAACAATCGCTTCTGTCGGTCCATAAGTATTCAATAGGGTAATTTCACTCATACCAGCTTGCTGCCAAGCTTTGATTCCTTCTGGTGACATGGCTTCACCGCCGGCATGCACTTGCCGCAACAAACCGTAATTACGCGGCCCCAGTTTGGCAAAATCCTGTACCAGCAAAAACCAATAGGCTGTGGTGAGATCAGCAACTGTTATCCGTTTATCGATCAATTCACGGTAGAACGTTTCACTGTCCCATAACAGGGAACCTCGTAACACAATGGCTGCGCCTGCACATAAAGGGGGGAAAAGCTGTTCAATGAAACCATCGAAGTTAATGGTGGAAAATTGCAACATCCGATCTGCGCTGCGCAATTTAAAGAAATCAATAGCAACGTAGGCATGCTCAACCAGTGCATGATGAGCGACCGCGACACCCTTAGGTTTCCCGGTAGAACCAGAGGTGTAGATGATATAAGCCAGATGTTCACCATGCAGTCTCACATCAGGGTTGTGCTCCGGCCAACCCGTCAGATCCAGTGTATCCAACTCCAGTACATGACAAGTCGCAGCATGCGGAATCCGCTCGCGTAGCGGGCTTTGCGTCAGCAGCAATTCAATCGCACTGTCCGTCACCATGTGATTCAACCGCTCACGTGGATAGTTCGGATCCAATGGCACATACGCTGCACCTGCCTTGAGCGCCGCCAGCAACCCAACCACCATATCGATCGAGCGTTCCACTGCAATCCCCACCCGGCTCTCCGGTTTGACTCCCAGTGCAGTCAATTGGTGTGCCAGCCGGTTCACCCGCCGGTTCAACTCCGCGTAACTAAGTTCAGTATCCCCAAAAATGAGCGCTGTTGCGCCAGGATGCTCACCCACTTGCCGCTCAATCACACGATGCACCGGCTCAGTATTGGCATAGCGCCGTTCGTTAATTCCCCAGTTTTGTAGCTGTTGCCATTCCGTTGCGCTTAATTGCGTGATGTCACCTAAACATTTGACTTCGCTGCGCGTAATTTCACGCAGCAGTTGTTCAACTTGCGCCGCGATACAGCGGACCGTTGTTTCTGCAAAATCTTTGCAGGCATACCCATATTGCAAGGTTAATCCAATAGTTTCCACCACCGATACGGTTATCGGATAATTGGTGGTTTCCCGGCCTTTGACATCGGAAAAAGCCAGTCCGCCCGGCGTATGCTGTTTGAATACCTCATCAATGGGATAATTTTCAAACACTAAAATACTATCAAACAATCCCTGCCGGCTTTGCCCCGTCCAACGCTGAATTTCATACAGCGGGGTGTGCTCATGTTCGCGAGAAGCCAAGTTTTGTATTTGCAAATCCTGTAGCCATGCACCGATTGTCCGTTCAGGTTGCAGTGCAATATTCACTGGCAAGGTATTGATGAAGAGCCCGAGCATCTGATCCGCTTCCGGCAAATCTGCCGGCCTACCCGCCACGGTCACCCCAAAAGTAACCGTTTGCTGACCGGTATAATGACCGAGTAGCAAAGCCCACGCAGCTTGTATTATGGTATTGATCGTAATGTGTTCGCGCTTGCAAAAATGGACCAAATCATCGGTCAAGGTTCGATTGAGTGGATGAATAAATTCTCTATAGCCTCCACCACTGATTGTTGGCGCTGAAACCACGTCGGCCAATCGGGTAGATTCCGTGGTATGGCGTAGCCGCTCCTGCCAATATATTTTTGATGCTTCCTGATCACGATCGCGCAACCATTCAATGAAATCCCGGTAGTGCGTGCGCGACGATGGCAGTGCCGCACCACCATAATGCCGCAATACTTCACCCAGCAATTGAGAAGTACTCCATCCATCCAACAGCAGATGATGGATGGTCATAATGACGTGATATCTCTCTTCGGTGAGGCGTACCACGACAATCCGAACGAGCGGTGGTTTTCTCAGATCGATACCCGACGTGTGTTCGGATTGTGCGAGCGCATCCAAATCCCGTCTCTGATATGTCAAAGGATGTGTATTTTGATTGCGCCAATCATGCACAATAAAAGGTAATTCAGCCGCTTTCGCTACCCATTGCAACGGTATTTTTCCTTCCTGTACGAAACCGGTCCGTAATATCTCATGGCGGTCGATCGCAGCCTGCCAGGCAGCTTTGAACCGTTCGACCGATAAATGCTCAATATCAGCACTCAGTTGATTGAGATACATCCCACCATTCCGATCAAACACACTATGAAACAGCATGCCGGTTTGCATCGGCGACAGCGGATAAAGATCCTCAAGTTGCTCGACAGGAATAGGCAAATCATCCAACTCACCCTGAGTCAGTTGAACCAAAGGAAAATCAGAGGGTGTCACCCCGCGAACACCCTGCCGGCAATGACCAATAATCGCTTTGAGTTCAGTCAGTAACGACTCGACAAATGTTTCGATTGCTGTTTTGGCATATCGCGCTTTACTGTAGTTGATTTCCAAACACAGTTCACCATTGTAGATATGGCTGTTAATCGAAAGATCATGCTGCTGTATCACGTCATGATCCATCAAATCACCTATCGCTTCATCAGCCAACATCCAGGGAGCTTGTTCTTCGAAACTGCTATCGAACTGACCTAGATAATTGAACACCACTTGCGCTTTGGGGAGACCGCGGATAATTTGCCGTTGCGCCGCGGTGCCGTAATATTTGAATAAACCGTAACCCAGCCCTTTATTGGGCATTTGCCGCAAACTCTCCTTAATACGCTTGATTCTTTGCGGTAAATCACCCGATGAATCGAGGATTACCGGAAACAGTGCAGTAAACCACCCAATCGTCCTGGACAGATCGATATCAAGGTAAAGGTCTTCGCGTCCATGGCCTTCAAGGTCGACCAGAATCTTCTGATGCCCACTCCATTGACACAAGACGCTACCTAGCGCGGCAAGCAGCAAATCATTGACTTGCGTGCGATAGGCAGCCGGTGCGTCTTTGAGCAGCGCCTGAGTTTGCGTTTGATCAAGCCTCGCAGTGATGCGGGTATGGTTAGAAATACTATTGGAACCTTCCGGAAAGTCGCAGGGAAGAGAAACAGGTACATTCACCTGGTTTTGCCAATAAGCAAACTCGACCGCATAGCTATCAGAATACTGTTGCAACCGCTGAGTCCAAACTGAGTAACCGGTAGTTACTTCGGGCAAGTTAATAGTTTCATGGTTCTTCGCCTGTTGATAGGCGATCTCCAGATCCTCTATCAGAATACGCCAGGAAACACCGTCAATCACCAAATGATGGGCAACCAGCAACAAACGCTGGGTTTGATCCGCCATATCCACCAGCATGGCGCGTACCAGCGATCCTTGCTGCAGATTCAGATTGCGCTGGGCTTCATTACAGAGCGCCAATAACTGTTCAGCATCTGTCGCCTGTCGCACCCACAACACCGCCTGCATACTGGATTCAGCGGCCATTTGCTGCCATTGCCCGTGAGTTTGTTCGCTATAACAGAAATGTAATGCGCTATGATGTTGCACAACAGCTTTTAATGCCTGATCCAGCCACGCCGCCTGTAAAGGCTGGCGACTTTTCAACAGTACCGCTTGATTCCAGTGTTCCCGCCGGGGTATTGCTTGCGCAAAAAAATCAAGCTGAATCGGCAGCATGGGAATAGGCGCAGTAATGTCCACTAAATCGCTCTGCGCAGGAATGGTTTTAGCAAGTTCCTCCAGCGGCTTGGCAATACTTGCCAGCGCGGCAACCGTCTGCCGTTCGAACAATTGGCGCGGCGTGATCTTCCAACCTGCCCGGCGCGCTTTGGTCACAATCTGCAAGCTAAGAATGGAATCGCCCCCGAGTTCGAAGAAATTATCATTGCGTCCAACTTGGTCGATTCCCAACACCTCTTTCCAAATCGTAGCCAATAGTTCTTCCACTGCTCCTTGCGGCGCTTCATAGCCACCCATACCAACAAATTCCGGTTCGGGCAACAGTTTGCGGTCCACCTTGCCATTCGCATTCAGCGGCAGACTCTCCAACACCACAATCGCCGATGGAATCATATAGTCGGGTAAGTATTTCCCCAATGATCCGCGCAATTCAGCGGTATCCACCGCGTTCTCCGCATGTAGTGCAATATAGGCCACAAGCCTTGCACCATTAGGTCCTTCCTTCGCCACCACGACCGTTTCTCTAATTTCCGGCTGTAACAATAATTGTGTTTCGATTTCACCCAGTTCGATGCGAAAACCTCTGACCTTGACCTGATGGTCAAGTCGCCCCAGATAGTCAATCTGTCCGTCCGACCGCCATCTCGCCAGATCTCCCGTACGATAGAGCCGCCCTCCGTTTCCATCAAACGGATCCGCCACGAATCGTTCTGCCGTCAGACCAGGCCGGTTCAGATAACCGCGCGCCAACCCCACGCCACCAAGATACAACTCACCGATTACGCCCTGCGCAACCGGATTCATCTCAGCATCCACAATATAAGCAGCGCGGTCACCCACCGGCGAACCGATCGGCAGATAACTCGAATCGAACTGAGTTCCGGGATAGGCTTTAAAAATCAGAGGGGTGATCACCGTTTCGGTAGGGCCGTAGCCATTGATGATGCGCGGTGGATGCAGTGTCTGTTGCACAAAATCAAAACCGGTGCGACTCATTGCTTCACCGCCTACCGTATAGGAGCGAATCGACAAATCCCTGCCAGCGCTGCCGGCAAACTCCGCCAGTTGCTGCAAATAACCCGGAGTAAAGCATGCAATCGTAATGCGATGTTTGGCTATCTCGGCAACCGTATGGTCAACCGCCCATAATTCGTTGTCTCTCGGCATCAATGCGGCACCAAAAGCTAATGGCACCAGCCAACGTTCATGTGCGCCATCAAAATTGATCGAGGCAAATTGCAGCTCACGATCTGCCGCGGTCATACCGTAAAGCTCACCAATTGATTGCACATGCATCGCCAACGGCCCGTGCGCCACCCCCACACCCTTAGGTTTTCCGGTGGAGCCGGAGGTATAGATGATATAAGCCAGGTGCTCCCCGTGCAGGTTGACCGCTGGATTATTGTCCGGCCAGTCCGTCAAATCCAGCGTATCCAGTTCCACAACATGACACGCCTCAGCATGCGGAATCCGCTCCTTGACATGGCTTTGTGTCAGTAATAGTTCAATCGCGCTGTCTGTCACCATATGGTTTAATCGTTCCCGCGGATACGCCGGATCCAGCGGCACGTATGCACCGCCTGCCTTGAGCGTCGCCAGCAACCCAATCACCATGTCGATCGAGCGTTCCACGGCAATCCCCACCCGGCTTTCGGGTTTCACTCCCAACGCCATCAGTTGGTGCGCCAGCCGATTCACACGGCCATTCAGTTGCGCATAACTGAGTTCCGTATCACCAAAAATAAGTGCGGTCGCGTCAGGGCGTTCTATGACCTGCCGTTCGATCAAGCGGTGTACCGGCTTGGTATTGGCGTAGCGCCGTTCGTTCACCCCCCAGCCTGTTAGTTGCTGCCATTCCGCTGCGCTCAATAGCGTAATGTCGCCCAGACATCTTTCTGGGGTTTCAGCCAGTTGCTTCAGCACCCTGAGAGTGTGTTCGCTCAGCCGCTTGATCGTGTCTGCTTCAAACAGTTCGGCGGCGTAGGTGAAACGTGCGTCTATCCTGCCATCCGGCCGCTCCACGGTATCCAGCGTCAATTCAAACTGCGCGCCGCGTTCGCCAAGCTCATATTCTTCGACCGTCAGTCCGGGCAATTGCCTCAATGCGCGATAGTCCTCGCGCAGATGATTGAACATGACCTGAAACAACGGATTCTGGTGCAGACTGCGCTCCGGTTGCAGCGCTTCCACCAGTTGCTCGAACGGCAGATCCTGATACGTCTGCGCACCCAGCGCGGCTTCACGGGTTTGATCGAGTAGAACGCTCAGCGGCATGCGGCCGTCGATGCGGCTGCACAGTACTTGGGTATTTACGAATAAACCAACAACACCCTCTATCTCAATCCGGTGCCGATTGGCGATCGGTACGCCCACGCGCAGATCGCTTTGCCCGGTATAACGATATAACAGTACCTGAAAACCGGTCAGCAGTGCCATAAACAGCGTGGTTCCGCGATCCTGTGCCTGACGCTGCAGGCGAGTCGTCAGCGAAGCCGGCAATACAAAATCATACCGCGCCGCCCGGTAAATAGCGGTCGATGCGCGCAGGTGATCGGTGGGCAATTGCAATACCGGATGCGTTGCACCCAGTTGACTGCGCCAGTAGGTGAGCTGCCGTTCTTTTTCTCCCGCTTCCAACCAGTTGCGTTGCCATAACGCATAATCCGCATATTGAATCGCCAGCGGCGGCAGCGAAAATTCCAATCCTTCCACCTGAGCACGGTAGCGTGCAGCAAATTCATCGATAATGATGCGGTTGGACCAGGCGTCCGAGATAATATGGTGCATCACCACCACCAGATGATGTTCTGTATCCCTCCAACCCCACCACCTACCCACATTCCTTCAACAATGCTTCAATAGCCTCTGGTGCGAACGGCAGCAATTCATCGATCCGGCTGTTAGGCCAGGTGGGGAGTTTA
>Ga0209476_10000553_pt1 | contig 25613 bp, 23 predicted proteins | sample KloWWTrecipitate_FD_187179 | JGI IMG/M metagenome (GOLD analysis project Ga0209476, IMG submission 187179) | Active sludge microbial communities from Klosterneuburg, Austria, studying microevolution and ecology of nitrifiers - Klosterneuburg... | ecosystem: Engineered > WWTP > Aerobic digester... | reverse complement strand
CGCCGGCACGGTGGAACGGTGGCTTCGTCGGTGTCGCGAAAGACCGATTTCGTGGTCGCGGGCGAGGCCGCTGGCAGCAAGCTCGAGCGGGCGGGCGAGCTCGGCATCGAGGTGATCGACGAGGCGCGCCTGCTGCGGATGGCAGGGGCCTGAGGTGGCAACCTGAGGTGGCAACCTGAGGTAGTAGCCTGAGGCGGAAACCCGAAGCGGCAATCCTGGGCGGCGGCCCGCCGAATTGCAGGCGGCGCGCGGGTCGCGTCCCGGTGCCTGGAACGGAGAACGACGGACATGTTGGCAATCATCGGCGGCAGCGGCTTCGCGAAGCTCGCAGGCCTGGGCAACGCGCGGCGTGAAGTGGTGCGAACCCCGTACGGCGACGCCTCGTGCGCGCTCACGCACGGCGAGTTCGACGGGCACCCCGTCGTCTTCCTGGCGCGTCACGGCTACGGGCACACGATCGCACCGCACGAGATCAACTATCGGGCGAACATCTGGGCGCTCGACCGCGTCGGCGTGACCGCGGTGGTGGCAGTCGCGACGGTGGGCGGCATCCGCGCCGACTGCGTCGCTGGCGTGCTGGTGGTTCCCGACCAGATCGTCGACTACACGTCGGGCCGCCGGCACACGTTCTTCGAGGGCGTCGACCAGCCGGTCACTCACGTCGATTTCACCTGGCCCTACGACGACGAGGTGCGTCGGCGTCTCCTCGACGCGGCACTGCGCTGCGGCGAGGCCGTCGTCGACGGCGCGGTCTACGGCTGCACGCAGGGGCCGCGCCTCGAGACCGCGGCCGAGATCGCCAGGCTGGAGCGCGACGGCTGCGACCTGGTCGGGATGACCGGCATGCCCGAGGCGGCGCTCGCGCGCGAGGCCGGGCTCCGGTACGCGGCGCTGTGCGTCGTCGCCAACCAGGCGGCTGGCCGGGGGGAGAGCCGCTCCGCGATTTCGCTCGACGCCATCGACGCGGTGCTTCGCGCGACGATGGGGCGCGTCAGGACGATCCTGGCCGAACTGGCGCGCGGCTGACCGCGGCGGCGCTCACGCGCGCAGCGCCGCCAGCAGGTCCTTCTCGAACTGCAGTTGCTCGCGCGGATTGCGCAACGCTTCGCCGTCGATCAGGAACACGTCCTCGACGCGTTCGCCGAGGGTGGTGATGCGCGCAGTGTGCAGGCTGACCCGGTAACGACCGAGCACGCGCGCGATGCCGTAGAGCAGGCCGGTGCGGTCATTGGCGACGACCGAGAGCAGGTACTGGCGGCCACGCTCGCCGGGCCTGAGGTCGATCGACGGCTCGATCGGAAAGTAGCGCGAGCGCCGCGAGCTTCGCCCGTGCACCGGGGCGGGCAGCTCGCCGCCCGCCGCCAGCCTCTGGGCCAGTTCGGACTCGACCAGCGACAGGATGTCGCGGTACTGCGCGGATCCGGACGGGTCGACCAGCACGAAACTGTCGAGTGCGAAGCCGTGCTCGGTCGTGTGGATCTTCGCGTCGAGGACCGACAGGTTCTTGCTGTCGAAGTAGCCGCAGATGCGCGCAAACAGGTCCGGCTGGTCGGGCTGGTACACGACGACCTGGAACCCTTCGCCGATCGGTGCGACCCGCGCGCGAACGACCGGGGCCGCCGTGTCGGCGAACGGATGCAGCACGCGCGTGTGCCAGGCGACGTCCTGCGGGTCGTTGCGCAGGAAGTAGGGCACGTCGAGCTGGCTCCAGAAGTGCTCGTAGCGCTCGGGCGCGACTGCGGACAGGTTCAGAAGCCGCACGGCTTCGGCGCGGCGCGAGTCGAGGCGCACCTGCGTCGACGGGACTTCCCCCTCGAGCACGCGCCTCGCGAGCCAGTAGAGGTCCTCGAGCAGCTTGGCCTTCCACGCGTTCCAGACTTTCGGGCTGGTACCGCGAACGTCGGCCACCGTCAGCAGGTACAGCGCGTTCAGGCGCTCGACGCTGCCTGTCAGCGCGGCGAAACGCGCCGCCACTTCGGGGTCGCTCAGGTCCTGCTTCTGCGCAACCGATGACATCGTCAAATGCTGCTCGACCAGGAACTCGACCAGCGCCGTGTCGGCGCCGGACAGCCCGTGCTGCCGGCAGAACCGGCGCGCGTCGATGCGCCCCAGCTTCGAGTGGTCGCCGCCGCGTCCCTTGGCGATGTCGTGGAACAGCGCCGCCACGACCAGCAGCCAGGGGCGCTCGACGCCGCTCATCAGCTCGCTGCAGAACGGGTACTCGTGCGCGTGCTCGGCGAGCATGAAGCGTCGCAGGTTTCGCACCACCATCAGGATGTGCTGGTCCACCGTGTAGACGTGGAACAGGTCGTGCTGCATGCGCCCCACGATGCGGCGGAACACCGGCAGGTAGCGACCGAGGATCGACCACTGGTTCATGCGCCGCAGCTCGTGCGTGACGCCGCGCGGCGCCTGCAGGATCCGCAGGAACAGGGCGCGATGGGCCGGGTCGCGCCGGAAGGCGCCGTCGATACGCGCTCGCGCGTGCCACAGCGCGCGCAGCGTGCGCGTGGTCATCCCGGTCAGTTCGGGCCGACGCTCCATCGTCAGGAACGCCCGCAGCATCGACGCGGGCTCGCGCTCGAAACGGTCGCCCTCGATCACGTCCAGCAGTCCCTGCAGGCTGCGGAATTCGCCGTCGATCGGCTCGGGGCGGGCGTCGGGGCTCGGGAACAGTTCGCTGCGCAGGTTCTGCAGCACCATCGTGTTGAGCTGCGTCACCGCCTTGGCAGCCCAGTAGTAGCGCTGCATCAGCTCCTCGGACGAACGCCGCGCGTCGGCGCGAGCGAGGCCCAGTGCCGCGGCGACGGACGCCTGCAGGTCGAAGACGATCCGGTCTTCGCGCCGTCCCGCGAGGATGTGGAGCCACGCGCGGATGCGCCGGATCTGCCGGTCGTTGCGGCGCAGCTGGCCGGCCTCGCTGGCGGTGATCAGTTCGCGCCGCCGCAACTCGGGCCAGCTGCGTCCGACGCCGGCCGCCCCGGCGATCCACAGGATGACGTGCAGGTCGCGCAGCCCGCCGGGGCTCTCCTTCGTGTTCGGTTCGAGGCTGTACGGCGTGTCGTCGAACCTCGCGTGGCGCTGCCGCATCTCGAGCAGCTTCGCCGCGAAGAACGCGCGCACGTCGAGCTCGCCGTGCAGCTGCCGGGCCAGCTCTGCCGAGCGGTTGCGGCTGCCGGCCAGCCACCGCATCTCGAGCAGCGCGGTCTGCACCGTGACGTCGCCGCGCGACTCCTCGAGGCACTCCCGGATGGAGCGCACGCTGTGGCCGATCGGCAGTCCGAGGTCCCAGCAGGCCCCGACGAAGGCCTCGAGTCGGTGGACCTGATCATCGTCCGGCGACCCGGCGGTCAGCACCAGCAGGTCGACGTCCGAGTGCGGGAACTGGTCGCGGCGGCCGTAGCCGCCGACGGCCAGCAGCGCGGCGCGCCGGTCCGGACGCATCGCCCGCCACAGGCCGCGCAATGCCTCGTCGGTGGCGCGGGTCAGCGCCCGCGCCAGCGCATCCGGATCCTGGGTGGTCCTGAATCGCTCGATCGCCGAAGCACGCGCTTGCTGGTACTGCTGGCGCAGCGCCGGCAGGTCGGCCTGCGTACTCACGCCACGGCGCGCAGCAACTCCGGTCGGGCGGGGGTGCCGGCCGAGACCGTCAGCACCTCGTGGCCGGATCCGGTAACGAGCACCGTGTGCTCCCACTGGGCCGAAAGGCTGTGGTCCTTGGTGACGATCGTCCAGCCGTCGGCCATCTCGCGCACCTCGCGCCGGCCGGCGTTGATCATCGGCTCGACGGTGAAGATCATGCCCGGCTCGAGCCGCTCGCCGGCGCCCGGGCGGCCGTAGTGCAGCACCTGCGGCTCCTCGTGGAAGCGCCGGCCGATGCCGTGCCCGCAGAACTCGCGCACGACCGAGTATCCGCTGGCCTCCGCATGTCGCTGGATCGCGTGCCCGATGTCGCCGATCGTTGCACCGGGCCGCACCTGGTCGATGCCGATCCACATGCATTCGAAGGTGACCTGGCACAGCCGGCGCGCGGCGACCGAAGCTTCGCCGACGATGAACATCCGGCTCGTGTCGCCGTGGAAGCCGTCCTTGATGACCGTGACGTCGATGTTGAGGATGTCGCCGTTCCTGAGCACCTTGTCGCCCGGAATGCCGTGGCAGACCTGGTGGTTGACCGACGTGCAGATCGACTTCGGGTAGGGGCGATAGCCGGGCGGTGCGTAGTCGAGCGGCGCCGGAACCGTATGCTGGACGTTGACCATGTAGTCGTGGCACAGCCGGTCGAGCTCTCCGGTGCTGACTCCCGCCCGGACGAGCGGCGTGATGTAGTCGAGCACCTCGCTGGCGAGGCGGCCCGCCAAGCGCATGGCCTCGATCTCGGGAGCGGACTTGAGGACGATGGACATGATATGATTATAGGCTTGGCTGGATGCCCATGAGGTCGGCATGCCGCGGGTAATCCGCGGCGTTCGATCAGATGCGCGCCGGCCAAAATCGCGCGCACCGCCCCAGTTGGGTGCCGCCGATGGCGCCAGCGGGCGCCGGTCGGGCCGTAGCAGGCCACGACCGGACACCCCGGCCGCGATCGGTCGGTTGGCGGAGGCTGCGCTGCCGGGCCCGGATCGAACGGAACCCGCGCGGCGCGTCGCCGCAGGCGGTGCGTCAGGCTCAACCCGATAGGAGTTTGTCATGTCCGTCACCATGCGGCAAATGCTCGAGGCCGGCGTTCATTTCGGCCACCAGACGCGTTTCTGGAACCCGCGGATGGCCCCGTACATCTACGGTCACCGCAACAAGATCCACATCTTCAATCTCGAGAAGTCCCTGGCCATGTACCAGGACGCGATGAAGTACCTGCGCCAGCTCGCGGCCAACCGCGGCACCGTGATGTTCGTCGGCACGAAGCGCCAGGCGCGGGAAATCGTCGCCGAAGAGGCCGCCCGCGCCGGCATGCCCTACGTCGACCAGCGCTGGCTCGGCGGCATGCTGACCAACTTCAAGACCGTCAAGACCTCGATCAAGCGGCTCAAGGACATGGAGACGACGGTCTCCGAGGGCGGCATCGAGCGGATGACGAAGAAGGAATCGCTGATGTTCGAGCGCGAGCTCGAGAAGCTGCAGAAAAGCCTGGGCGGGATCAAGGAGATGGGCGGCCTGCCCGACGCGATCTTCGTCATCGACGTCGGCTTCCACAAGATCGCGATCACCGAGGCCAAGAAGCTGGGCATCCCGATCGTCGCGGTGGTCGACACCAACCACACGCCCGAGGGCATCGACCACGTGATCCCGGGCAACGACGATTCCGGCAAGGCGATCCGCCTGTACGCGCGCGGCGCGGCCGACGCGATCCTCGAGGGCCGCGCGGCCTCCCTGCAGGAGGTCGTCAAGGCGGCCGACGACGACGAGGAATTCGTCGAGGTCGACGGCGAAGAGGCCTGAAGAGCGAATCGAGGAGCAGTGCGATGGCAGAAATCACCGCGAGCATGGTGAAGGAACTGCGCGAGAAGACCGACGCGCCGATGATGGAGTGCAAGAAGGCGCTGGCCGAGGCCGACGGCGACATGGGCCGGGCCGAGGAGATCCTGCGCGTCAAGCTCGGCAACAAGGCCAGCAAGGCCGCCGCGCGCGTCACCGCCGAGGGTGTCGTCGGCATCTGGCTGTCGGACGACCGCAAGCTCGGCGCGATCGTCGAGGTGAACTGCGAGACCGACTTCGTCGCGAAGAACGACGATTTCCTGGCGTTCACGCGCGACCTGGCCGGCCTGGTCGCGAGCCGCGATCCGGCCGACGTGGCCGCGCTGTCGGCGCTGCCGATGCGCGAGGGCACCGTGGAGTCGGTGCGCACCGCACTGGTCGGGCGGATCGGCGAGAACATGAGCGTGCGCCGTTTCGCCCGCGTCGCGGCGCACGGCAAGCTGGCGAGCTACGTCCATGGCGGCTCGAAGATCGGCGTGCTGATCGACGTCGACGGCGGCGACGAGGCGCTGGCGAAGGACCTGGCGATGCACGTCGCCGCGAGCAAGCCCAAGGCGCTCTCGAAGGAGGGCGTGCCCGCGCAGGATGTCGAGCGCGAGCGCTCGATCGCCGCGCAGAAGGCGGCGGAGTCGGGCAAGCCGGCCGAGATCGTCGCGAAGATGGTCGAGGGAACGGTCCAGAAGTACCTGAAGGAGGTCACGCTGCTCGGCCAGCCATTCGTGAAGGACGACAAGCTGACCGTCGAGCAGTTGCTCAAGCAGCGGGGTGCCCGGGTCGCGCGATTCGAGTTGTACGTCGTCGGAGAGGGCATCGAGAAGAAGCAGACCGACTTCGCTGCCGAGGTGGCCGCGCAGGCGGCTGCGGCAGCCGGTCGGTGACTGCGCACGGCCTGAAAAAGCCCCATAATTCCGGGCGGCGCGGCCCGGACGCATTCTCGCGTGGACGCGCCGATCAGGAGGGTGCGTGAGTTCGAACGACAGCCTGGCGCGCGCGAGCAGCGCGCCGCCGACCCCCGCGCTGGCCTACCGGCGCGTATTGCTGAAGCTCTCGGGCGAAGCGCTGATGGGCGACGAGGCCTACGGGATCGACCGGGCAACGATCGAGCGCATGGCGCGCGAGATCGCCGACGTGGTGGCGATGGGGATCGAGCTGGCGATCGTCATCGGTGGCGGGAACATCTTTCGCGGGGTCGCCGGCGGCGCAGCCGGCATGGACCGTGCGACCGCCGACTACATGGGCATGCTCGCGACGGTGATGAACTCGCTGGCGCTGCAGGACGCGTTGCGCCAGCAGGGCGTCTCGGCCCGGGTGCAGTCGGCCCTGAAGATCGAGCAGGTCGTCGAGCCCTACATCCGGCCCAAGGCGCTCCGCTATCTCGAGGAAGGCAAGGTCGTCATCTTCGCCGCCGGCACCGGCAATCCGTTCTTCACCACCGACACGGCTGCGGCGCTGCGCGGCGCCGAGATGGGGGTCGAGCTCGTTCTGAAGGCCACCAAGGTCGACGGCGTCTACAGCTCCGACCCGATGACCGACCCGGGCGCGCAGCGATTCGCCCGGATCAGCTTCGACGAGGCGATCGCGCGCCACCTCAAGGTCATGGACGCGACCGCGTTCGCGCTATGCCGGGACCAGAGGCTGCCGATCAAGGTGTTCTCGATCCTCGAGGAGGGCGCGCTGCGTCGCGCGCTGACCGGCGACGACGAGGGCACGCTGGTGCACGCCTGAGCGCCGCCGCGGGCGGCGGGACGGGCGCGTCGAAGGTTCTTTTGCGGAGGTAGCATGAGCATCGCCGAGGTCAGGCAGTCGGCCGAGCAGAAGATGCAGAAGTCGATCGAGGCCCTGAAGACGAGCCTCGCCAAGATCCGCACCGGGCGCGCACACGCGGGCCTGCTCGATCACATCATGGTCGACTACTACGGAAGCATGGTCCCGATCGGGCAGGTCGCCAACGTCACGGTCCAGGATGCGCGCACGATCGCGGTGCAGCCGTGGGAGAAGAAGATGGTCCAGGTCGTCGACAAGGCGATCCGCGAGTCCGACCTCGGGCTGAATCCGGCCACCAGCGGCGACCTGATCCGGGTGCCGATGCCGCCGCTCTCCGAGGAACGCCGCCGCGAACTCACCAAGGTGGTCAAGCACGAAGGCGAGCAGGCCAAGGTGGCGGTGCGCAACCTGCGTCGCGACGCCAACGAGCACCTGAAGAAGCTGCTCAAGGACAAGGCGATCTCGGAGGACGACGAGCGGCGTGCGCAGGACGACGTGCAGAAGCTCACCGACCGCTTCGTCGTCGAGATCGACCGTATGCTGTCGGTCAAGGAACAGGAGATCATGACCGTCTGAGCGGCGAGCCCGGACGACCATGCCCGACACGATGCCGAAGTTCAGCAGTTCCACGGTTGCGGTGCCCGAGTACAACGCGGTGCCGCGCCACGTCGCGATCATCATGGACGGCAATGGCCGCTGGGCGACTTCCCGGCACCTGCCGCGGGTCGCCGGGCATGCCAAGGGCGTCGAGGCAGTGCGCGCGACCGTGGAGGCTTGCGCGCGCCGCGGGATCGAATTCCTCACGCTGTTCGCGTTCAGCTCCGAGAACTGGCGCCGGCCGGCCGACGAGGTGTCGGTGCTGATGCGGCTGTTCATTTCCGCGCTCGAACGCGAGGTGACCCAGCTGCTCAGGAACGGCATCCGGCTGCGGGTGATCGGCGAACTGTCGGCATTCGAGCCGCGGCTTCGCGAACTGGTCGCGCAGGCCGAAGCGCGCACGGCCGGCAACGCTCGCATGACGCTGACCGTGGCCGCCAACTACGGCGGTCGCTGGGACATCCTGCAGGCGGTCCGGGCGGCGCTTTGCGAGCGTCCGGAACTGGCGCAGCATCCCGAACTGCTCCGCGAGGAGGCGATCGACCGCCACCTCGCGATGGCCTATGCCCCGGAGCCCGACCTCTTCATCCGCACCGGCGGGGAGCAGCGGGTGAGCAACTTCCTGTTGTGGCAGCTCGCCTATACCGAGCTCTATTTCACCGACGCGTACTGGCCCGACTTCGACGCGGCGGCGCTCGACCGGGCCATCGAGTCGTTCGCGGCGCGCGAGCGCCGGTTCGGGCGTACCAGCGCACAGGTCACCGCGGCCACGCCGGGCTGAGCCTCCCGCCGATGCTCGGCAAGCGCGTTGTCACGGCCCTCGTCCTGCTGGCGATCCTGCTGCCGTCGATCTTCGTCTTCTCCCCCTGGGTCTGGGGCGCGGTGACGCTGGTGTTCCTGGCGGTCGGCGCGCACGAGTGGAGCCTGCTGCTCGGTCATCGCCGCTCGGCCCTCGCCGCGGCGGCGTCACTCGCCGGGATCGGCGTGGCGCTGCTGGCCTGGCACGATCTTGGCGGCTGGCCGCGCTGGCTGGTGCCACTCGCCTGCGGTCTCGCCACGCTGCTGTGGGTCGTGCACGGGCCGGTTCGGCTGCGCCGGCACGATGCCCGCGGCGGCGGCTGGCCGCTGGCGGCCGCGCTGCTGCTGGCGTGCTGGATCGCGCTGCTGGCCTTGCGCGACATCGGCGCGGCTGCCCTGTTGTCGGCGATGGCGATCGTCTGGGTGGCCGACATCGCGGCCTATTTCGTCGGCCGTGCCGTGGGTCGACGCAAGCTCGCCCCCGCGATCAGTCCGGGCAAGAGCTGGGAGGGCGCGATCGGCGGCTTCTTCGCGGTGGCCGTGATCGGCCTGGCGGCTGCGGCGGCGCCGGCTCTCTCGGATGCGTTGCCGGCGCGGCTGGTCGCGAACTGGTCGCCGTTCGGCGCGGTGCTGGCGCTGGTGGCGCTGGCTGCGCTGTCGATCGTCGGAGACCTTCACGAGTCGCTGCTCAAGCGCCAGGCCGGCGTCAAGGACAGCGGCACGCTGCTGCCGGGTCACGGCGGCGTGCTCGACCGCATCGACGCGCTGATCCCGACGATGCCGGCGGCGATGCTGCTGCACCGTCTGCTGGGATAATCTGCGCCATGCAGCCCGACTCGCGCACGCTCACCATCCTCGGCGCCACCGGCTCGATCGGACGCAGCACGCTCGACGTCGTCGCGCGGCACCCGCATCGCTATCGCGTGTTCGCGCTGTCGGCGCATCGGCAGGCGGGTGCGCTCGCCGGGTTGTGCGTGCGTCACGCGCCGCGCTACGCGGTGGTCGGCGACGCCGCGGCGGCGGACTCGGTGCGCGCGCAACTGGCCGCCGCCGGATCGGCGACCGAAGTGCTGGTCGGCGAGCAGGCGCTGGCGGACATCGCCGCGCACCCGCAGGTCGACACCGTCATGGCGGCCATCGTCGGCGCCGCCGGCCTGACTCCGGCGATTGCCGCCGCGCGCGCCGGCAAACGGATCCTGCTCGCCAACAAGGAGTCGCTGGTCATGGCCGGCGAGGTCTTCCTGCGGGCCTGCAGCGACGGCGGCGCCGCAGTGCTGCCGATCGACAGCGAACACAACGCGATCTTCCAGTGCCTGCCGGCCGGGCAGCGCACCGGGGCGGCTGCACCGGGCGTGCGCCGCATCCTGCTCACCGCGTCGGGAGGGCCGTTCCGGCGCGCGAGTGCCGCCGAGATGTCGCAGGCGACGCCCGAACAGGCGTGCGCGCATCCGAACTGGTCGATGGGCCGCAAGATCTCGGTCGATTCGGCGACCATGATGAACAAGGGGCTCGAACTGATCGAGGCGTCGTATCTGTTCGGTCTGCCCGAAGCCAGGCTCGGCGTGCTCGTGCATCCGCAGAGCATCGTTCACTCGATGGTCGAATACGAGGACGGTTCCATGCTCGCCCAGTTGGGCAATCCCGACATGCGCACCCCCATCGCGCACGCGCTCGCGCACCCCGAGCGCATCGACAGCGGCGTCGCGCCGCTGAGCCTGGCGGAGATCGGCAGGCTCGATTTCGAGGCCCCGGACCTGCAACGCTTCCCGTGCCTGGGGCTGGCGCACGACGCATTGCGCGCCGGCGGCGCGGCGCCGTGCGCGCTCAACGCCGCCAACGAGGTCGCCGTGGGTGCGTTCCTCGATCGCGCGCTCCGGTTCACCGACATCGCCCGTGTCGCCGAGGCGGTGCTGCAGGCGATCGGTTCGCGCGCAGCGGGCGGCGACGTCGACGAGGTGCTCGAGATCGACCGCGAGGCGCGTTCGGTCGCGCGCGGCCAGCTGCTGCGGTGCGCGGCATGAGCACGATGCAGACGCTGGTTGCATTCCTCGCGGCGCTGACGCTGCTGATCTTCGTCCACGAACTCGGGCACTACCTGGTCGCGCGCTGGTGCGACGTCAAGGTGCTGCGCTTCTCGATCGGCTTCGGTCGACCGCTGTTCAGCTGGCGCGTCGGCCCCGATCGGACCGAATGGACGATCGCGGCGATTCCGCTCGGCGGCTACGTCAGGATGCTCGACGAACGCGATACCGCCGTCGGGCCCATCCCGGTCGACGAACTGCCGCGCGCGTTCACGCGCAAGACGCTCGCGCAACGTTCGGCGATCGTCGTGGCCGGCCCGCTGGCCAACTTCCTGCTCGCGATCGCGTTGTACGCGGCAATGGGCTGGATCGGCACGCAGGAGCCCGCGCCGGTGATCGACGAGCCGGCCGGCGGCACGCCGGCGGCCATCGCGCGACTGCAGGGCGGTGACCGCCTGCTGGCGGTCGACGGCGCGCCCGTGCGTTCCTGGAATGACGTGCGCCTGAAGCTGCTCGAACCGGTGATCGAGCGGCGCGAGACCGAGTTGCGCGTGGCGCGCGACGGTGGATCGAGCCTGTTGCGCATCGACACGCGTGGCTTGCCTGCCGACGAGGCCGAGCGCGATTTCCTTCGCACGCTGGGCCTGCGGCTCGCGCCGGGAAAGGTCGTGATCGGGAACCTGGTGGGCGGCGGCGCGGCCGAACGCGACGGCCTGCTGGTCGGCGACGAGCTGGCGGCGGTCGCCGGCAGCCCGGTGCGCCGCGGCTCCGACGTCATCGAGCGGGTGCAGGCGAGCGCGGGCAGCCCGCTCGGCTTCACCGTCGTGCGCGGGCGCGAGGAGTTGACGATCACGGTGACGCCCGACGCAGTGCAGCTGGCGGCCGGCGCCGACCGGGTCGGGCGCATCGGCGCCGGCCTGCAGGACCGGATCCTGATGGAGACGGTGCGCTACGGGCCGCTCGAATCGCTGGGCCATGGCGTGCGCCAGACCTGGGAGATGTCGCTGTTCTCGCTGAGAATGCTCGGCAAGATGCTGATGGGCGAGTTGTCGCTTCGCAACCTGAGCGGGCCGGTGACGATCGCGGATCTCGCGGGCCAGTCGGTACGGGTGGGATGGCTCGCCTACGCAAGCTTCCTGGCGTTGATCAGCATCAGCCTCGGGGTGTTGAACCTGTTGCCGATCCCCGTGCTCGACGGGGGCCATTTGGTATATTACGCGCTCGAAGCAGCGCGAGGCAGGCCGTTGTCCGAGCGCTTTGTGGTGATCACACAAAAAGCCGGCCTCGCGATCATCATGATGATGATGGCGCTGGCCCTGTTCAACGACATCACCCGCCTGATCGGTTCCTGACGCATGGCATTCGATCGACGCCGACCGGGGCGCAAACCGGGATCGGCTCGCCGTGCGCTGGCCGCGCTCGCAGCGGCGATCGTCGCCGCGACCTTGCCCCGCGCGGCGCTTGCGATCGAGCCGTTCGTCATCCGCGACATCCGGGTCGAAGGCGTGCAGCGCACCGAACCGGGGACCGTGTTCAGTTACCTGCCGGTTCGGGTCGGCGACCGGATCACCGACGAGAAAGCCAGCGAGGCCGTCAAGGCGCTGTTCGCGACCGGGTTCTTCCGGGACGTGCGCCTGGAGGCCGAAGGCGACGTGCTCGTCGTCTACGTCGAGGAGCGCCCGGCGATTGCGTCGGTCGACGTCAGCGGCTCCAAGGAATTCGACGCCGACACGCTCAAGCGCGTGCTGCGCGAGCAGGGTCTCGCCGAGTCGCGCATCTTCGACCGTGCCGTTCTCGAGCGCGCCGAGCAGGAAATCAAGCGCCAGTACCTGTCGCGCGGCAAGTACGCGGTCCGCGTCACGTCGACGATCACCCCGCTGGAGCGCAACCGCGTCGGCATCGCCCTGGCGATCGAGGAAGGCGACACCGCACGCATCACGTCGATCCGGTTCGTCGGCAACAAGGCGTTCGGCTCCAAGCGCCTGCTCGACGAGATGAGGCTGTCCACGCCGACCTGGTTCACGTGGTACTCGAAGGCCGACCAGTACGCGCGAGAGAAACTCGCCGGCGACCTCGAGGCGCTGCGCTCGTTCTACCTGGACCGCGGCTACCTCGAGTTCAACGTCGAGTCGACGCAGGTCTCGATTTCTCCCGACAAGGATGGCGTCGAAATCACCATCGACGTCAACGAGGGCGAACTGTACCGGGTGTCCGGCATCCGCTTCGGAGGCGAGCTTCTCGGCCGCCAGAACGAGTTCGAGCCGCTGGTGCAGCTGAAGCCCGGCGACGTGTTCTCGGGCAGCAAGCTCACCGACTCGACCAAGCGCATCTCCGAGAAGCTCGGCACGCTGGGCTACGCGTTCGCCAACGTCAACGCCGTGCCGCAGATCGACCGCGAGAAGCGCGAGGTCGCTTTCGACATCCTCGTGGACCCGGGCCGAAGGGTGTACGTGCGTCGCATCGACATCGCGGGCAACATGCGCACTCGCGACGAAGTGATCAGGCGGGAGCTTCGTCAGTACGAAGACGCGTGGTACGACGCCGAGAAGATCCGCCTCTCGCGCTCGCGAGTCGACCGCCTCGGCTACTTCACCGAGGTCAAGATCGACACGCGGCCGGTCCCCGATGCGCCGGACCAGGTCGATCTGGGCGTCACCGTCACCGAGCGGCCCACCGGCAACATCTCGCTCGGGATCGGCTTTTCGAGCACCGAGAAGGTGATCCTGTCGGGCTCGATCGTGCAGCCGAACTTCCTCGGCACGGGCAAGTCGCTCGCGCTGCAACTGAACACCAGCCGCCTGGCGCGTACGGTGGTGCTGTCGCACACCGATCCGTACTTCACGGCCGACGGCGTGAGCCGGAGCTTCGACCTCTACACGCGCACCTTCAACGCGCAAGAGCTCGACCTCGGCGACTACAAGACGCGAGCGACGGGTGTCGGCCTGCGCTTCGGCGTGCCGTACACCGAGCATGACCGGATCAGCTTCGGCATGACCTACGAGCGCAACGACGTGAAGCTGGGCGCCTTCCCGCCGCAGCGCTACGTCAATTTCGTCGACGACTTCGGAAGCTCGACGACGGCGCTGCTCGGCACGCTGGGCTGGAGCCGCGACAGCCGCGACAGCGCTCTGGTGCCGACCCGGGGGCGGGTGCAGAACGCGGGCGTCGAGGTCACGATGCCGGTGGCCGAGTTGCGCTACTGGCGGGCGACCTACACGCACGAGTGGTACTACCCGATGACGCGCGACGTCACGCTGGCGCTGCACGGCGACGTCGGGATCGGGCGCGGCTTCGGCGGCGTCGAGTACCCGCTCTTCAAGAACTTCTATGTCGGCGGCATCGGCTCGGTGCGCGGCTACTATCCGAGTTCGATCGGCCCGAGCGAGATCGAGACGCTCTCCGATGGTCGAACGCGCGAGGTGCCGCTGGGTGGGCAGACGCGGCTCGTCGGCAGCGCCGAGTTCATCTTCCCGCTGCCGGGCACCGGCAACGACCGCACGATCCGCTCGTTCGTGTTCCTGGATGCCGGGACGGTCGTCTCGCAGGGCGCTTCGATCACCGCCGACGACATGCGCTTCTCGACGGGCCTGGGGCTGACCTGGCTGTCGCCGATCGGCCCGTTGAAGCTGAGCATCGCCTTCCCGCTTCGCAAGCAGGAGGGCGACCGGACCCAGCGAGTCCAGTTCCAGATCGGCACCGGCTTCTGAGGCTTGCCCGCCGTTGCAACTGTGCGACAATCCGTGGCTTCAAGGGATGCGATCTGCAGGAAGGGCTGGATGAAGTTTGTCAGGACTCTCGCAGCGTGCTGCCTCGCGGCGGCGTGCACCGTGGCCGGCGCCCAGGAGACGCTGAAGATCGGGTTCGTGAGCACCGAGCGGATCCTGCGCGATGCCGCGCCGGCGAAGGCCGCGCAGCAGAAGCTGGAGCAGGAGTTCAGCCGGCGCGACAAGGAACTGCAGGAGATGGCCGCCCGGCTCAAGTCGCTCGGTGAGCGCGTCGAGCGCGACGCGGCGGTGTCGTCCGAGGGCGACCGCCAGCGCCGCCAGCGCGAGTTCGCCGAGGTCGAGAAAGACTACCAGCGCAAGCAGCGAGAGTTCCGCGAAGACCTCAACCAGCGCCGAAACGAAGAACTCTCGCAGGTCATCGACAAGGCGAACCGCGTCATCAAGCAGATCGCCGAGCAGGAAAAGTACGACATGATCCTGCAGGAGGCGGTGTTCGCGAGCCCGCGCATCGACATCACCGAAAAGGTGCTGCGCGCGCTCGCCAACGGCAAGCAGTAGTGCCCGCGAGCCCCCGGGGCGCGCAGGCCGCGACACCTTGACGGGGCGTTCGCGATGCGCCGGCTCGACGAGGGACTGACGATCGGAGACCTGGCGCGGCGGCTCGACGCGCCCCTGCGTCGCGGTGATCCCGGGCGACGCATCCACGCCCTTGCCAGCCTGTCGGCCGCGGGCCCAGACGACCTGAGCTTCCTGGCCTCGGCGCGACACGCAGCGCAGGCGCGCCGCACGCGCGCCGCCGCGGTGATCGTCTCTCCCGAACTGGCCCACGAAGTCGCGGCGACCAGCGCGCTGATCGAGGTCGACGACGCGCTGCGCGCGTTCGGTGCGCTGGCTCGCGACGTCGCTGCGCTGCTGGCGCGGCCGCGGGAGCCGGGCGTGCACCCGAGCGCCGTGATCGGGATCGGCGCGACGCTCGGGCGCGACGTGAGCATCGGCCCGTTCGTCGTGATCGGCGAGGGCGCCCGGATCGGAGACGGCTCGGTGCTCGATGCGGGCGTGTCGATCGGTGCGCGCAGCGTCGTCGGGGCCGCCAGTCGCCTGCATCCGCGCGTGACGATCGAGCACGACTGCGTGCTGGGGCACGGCTGCGTGGTCTTCGCCGGCACCGTCATCGGCTCCGACGGATTCGGATTCGCCAGCGGCCCCGGAGGGTGGGAGAAGATTCCGCAGCTGGGCGGCGTCGTCGTCGGCGACGGGGTCGAGATCGGCGCGAATTGCACGGTCGACCGGGGCGCGCTCGAGGACACGGTCATCGGCGACGGCTGCAAGCTCGACAACCTCATCCAGGTCGCGCACAACGTGCGGATCGGCGAACACACCGCGATCGCCGGGTGTGTCGGCATCGCCGGCAGCGCGGTCGTCGGGCGGCGCTGCCGCATCGGCGGCGGTGCCGGGATCCTCGGCCACCTCGAGATCTGCGACGACGTGACCGTCTCGGCGATGAGCCTGGTCACGCGGTCGATCCGCCAGCCGGGCTTCTACTCGGGCGTGTTCCCGCTGATGGACAATGCCGGGTGGGAGCGATCCGCCGCGCTGCTCAGGCAGTTGCCGCAATGGCGATTGCGCCTGCGCCGACTCGAACGAACCGACAGGAAAGAAGAATGACCGTCCTCGACATCCGCGCAATCCTCGAACACCTGCCGCACCGCTACCCGATGCTGCTCGTCGATCGGGTGCTCGAGCTCGAGAAGGGCAAGCGCATCGTCGCGATCAAGAACGTGTCGATCAACGAGCCGTTCTTCACCGGCCACTTTCCGTACCTGCCGGTGATGCCGGGCGTGCTGCAGGTCGAGGCCCTCGCACAGGCCGCCGGGATCCTGTCGTTCCAGACGATGGGTCGAATGTCCGACGCAAGCACCGTCTACTATTTCGTCGGCATCGACAGCGCCCGCTTCAAGCGGCCGGTGGTGCCCGGCGACCAGCTCAGGCTGGAGGTCGAGATCGTGCGCATCTCGCGCTCGATCTGGAAGTACGCGGGCAAGGCCACGGTCGAGGGCCAGGTCGCCGCGGAGGCCGAACTGATGTGCACGCTGCGCGAAATCGAGCCGGGGAACGGCGCTGCGGCGACACCCGCGGCAGGTTGAGCGGACGGCAGGCATGTCCCGAATCCACCCCAGTGCGATCGTCGATCCGCGTGCGGAACTCGACGGCAGCGTCGAGGTCGGCGCGTACTCGGTCATCGGCGCGGGCGTGCGCATCGGCGCGCAGACCCGCGTCGGGCCTCACGTCGTGATCGAGGGCAGCACGACGATCGGCCGCGGCAACCGGATCTTCCAGTTCGCGTCGATCGGCGCCGACCCGCAGGACAAGAAGTACGGGGGCGAGGCGACCGGGCTCGAGATCGGAGACGGCAACACCATCCGCGAGTTCGTCACCATCAACCGCGGGACGATCCAGGATCGCACCGTCACGCGCGTCGGCAGCGACGCCTGGATCATGGCCTACGTGCACATCGCGCACGACTGCATCGTCGGCGACCACGTGATCATCGCCAACAGCACGAACCTGGCGGGCCACGTCGAGATCGGCGACTGGGCGATCCTCGGCGGCGCGACGCAGGTCCACCAGTTCTGCAAGATCGGCGCCCATGCGATGACTGCAGCGGGCACGGTCGTGTTGCACGACGTTCCGCCGTACGTGATGACATCGGGCAACAGCGCGCGGGCCCACGGCATCAACGCCGAGGGACTTCGACGCCGCGGTTTCGACGCCGAGCGGATCAGCGCGATCCGGCGCGCGTACAAGTCGATCTACAAGAGCGGCGCGACGATGCAGCAGGCGCGCGAGGCGCTTCGCGCGTCGATCCGCGACGGCGGGGGCACGGCATCCGGGGAGCGGTCGGTGGCGGACGCCGGCGTGGCGCCGAGCGCCGCGGCGCGAGCCGACCTCGAACTGCTGGCCGACTTCCTCGACGGCGTCACGCGCGGCATCGTGCGCTGATGGCCGGCCAGGCGGTCGACTCGGGGGCCTTCACGCTGGGCATGGTCGCGGGCGAGGCGTCTGGCGACCTGCTCGCGGCGTCGCTGCTCGGCGGCATCGCCACGCGCGTCGAGCGCCTCGAAGCGGGCGGCATCGGGGGGCCGGCGATGGCACGCCACGGCTTCGACGCGTGGTGGCCGATCGACGCGCTGTCGGTCAATGGCTACCTGGAGGTGCTGCGCGAGTACCCCAGGCTGCGGCGCATGCGCGACGCGCTCGCCGCGCGCCTGGTCGACTGGCAACCGCGGGTGTTCGTCGGCGTCGATGCACCCGACTTCAACCTCGACCTCGAAGGAAGGCTGCGCCGGCACGGCATCCGCACCGTCCACTTCATCGGACCGTCGATCTGGGCCTGGCGGCGCGAACGCATCGACAAGATCCGGCGCAACGTGGATCACATGCTGCTGGTGTTCCCGTTCGAGGAGGCGATCTACCGCGACGCGGGGATTCCGGCCACCTATGTCGGGCATCCGCTCGCGGACGCGATCCCTGCGCACGCGGATGGCGCGAACGCGCGGCGCGCGCTCGGCCTTCCGGCGTCCGGTGCGGTGGTGGCACTTCTGCCCGGCAGCCGTGTCTCCGAGGTCGAACACCTCGCCCTGCCGTTCCTGCGCACCGCCGAATGGCTGCACGCGCGCCGAGGCGACCTCCATTTCGTGCTCCCGGCGGCTTCGCCCGCGCTGTTCGCACGCCTGAAGGCGATCGTCGCCGCGGCGCACCTGCCCGCCAACCTGTCACTGACGCTCGTTTCGGGGCGTTCGCACGATGCGCTGGCGGCCGCCGACACCGTGCTCGTCGCCAGCGGCACCGCGACGCTGGAGACTGCGCTGTTCCGAAAGCCGATGGTGATCGCGTACCGGATGAGCTGGCTGAGCCATCGCATCATGCGGCGCATGGGCTACCTCCCTTACGTGGGCTTGCCGAACATCCTGTCCGGGCGCTTCGTGGTGCCCGAGTTCCTGCAGTCGGACGTGCGCGCGCCGGCGATGGGCGAGGCGCTGCTGCGCCAGCTCGAGGACGACGCGCACCGCCAGGCGATCGTCGCGCAGTTCGGCGCGTTGCACGATTCGCTGCGTTGCGGCTGCGCCGCGCGCGCCGCACGCGCCGTCCTGGAGGCGGCCGGTGGCTGAGCGGGGCAGCGACGGACGCCGCGGCGCGAGTGCTCCGAGCCTCCAGTTCGAGCTGGTCCTGCCCATGACGGCGGGGCCGGTCTGCGGGGTCGACGAGGCCGGTCGCGGCCCCCTGGCCGGTCCGGTGTACGCCGCAGCGGTGATCCTCGACGTCGCTGCGCCGATCGACGGACTGCGCGACTCGAAGGCGCTGTCCGCGCCGCGCCGCGAAGCGCTGGCAAGGCTGATCCGCGAGCGCGCACGGGCCTGGGCGATCGCGTGCGCCAGCGCGGCCGAGATCGACGAGCTGAACATCCTGCAGGCGACCTTGCTCGCGATGAAGCGGGCGGTGGCGGCGCTGGCGATCGAGCCTGCCCTGGCCAGGGTCGACGGCAATCGGCCGCCCAGGCTGCGGTGTGCGGTGCAGACGCTGGTCGGCGGCGACGCGATCGATCCGGCGATCTCGGCCGCGTCGATTCTCGCCAAGTGCGCGCGAGACGAAGCGATGTTCGCGCTGCACGAGCGCTTCCCGCAATACCGGTTCGACCGGCACAAGGGCTATCCGACCGCCGAGCACCTGGCGTGCCTGCGGGCGCATGGCCCGTGTACCGAGCACCGCCGGAGCTTCGCGCCGGTGCGCGCGCTGTCGTCGGCGCCGATCGCGCGGGCCAGGCGGAGCCCGCATGCCTGACGAGATCGTGTCCGCGGGCAACGAGCGCTTCCGTCGTCTGCTCGACCTGGCCGGTTCGGCGCGCGAGCGCCGACGCGTGGGGCTGTCGGTGATCGAGGGCGTGCACCTCGTCCAGGCCTGGTTCGAGCGTTTCGGCAGCCAGGCGGGTGTCGCGCAGCTGTTCGTGCCGCGCAGCGGCCTCGCGGCGACCGAAGTGCGCGCCTTGCTGCAGCGCTTCGCCGTCGCTCCGACGGTGCTCGACGACCGGCTGTTCGCCCGCGCGAGCCAGGTCCAGCACGGCACCGGACCGCTGGCGATCGTGCCCACGCCCCGGCCGGCGCTGCCCGAAAGGCTTGCCGAGGACGCGGTCTACCTCGACCGCGTCCAGGATCCGGGCAACGTCGGCAGTGTGCTGCGCACCTGCGCCGCGGTCGGCGTGCGACGCGTGCTGACGTCGCCGGGAACGGCCTTCTGCTGGTCGCCGAAGGTGCTGCGTGCCGGGATGGGCGCGCACTTCCACCTCGAGATCCACGAGGGCGTCGACGCGGCCGCGCTGCGCGAACGGGTTGCCGTCGCCGTCCACGCGGCCGACGCCGCCGGGGACTCGCTGTATCGCGCCGACCTGCTCGCGCCGTCGTTGTGGCTGTTCGGAAACGAGGGGCAGGGACTCGACGCGAGCCTGCGCGCCTGGCCGGCAGTCTCGCCGATCGCGATACCGCAGCGGCCGGCGATCGAATCGCTGAACGTCGGCGTGGCCGCCGCGGTTTGCCTGTACGAGCAGTTGCGCCAGCGGATCGCGGCAGGCGTCGCCGCGGCGGGCTAGGGCCGCCCGCTGTGCGTCATTCGATCTGCAGCATCTGCAGGATGGTCGCAGCGATCTCCTCGATCGACTTGGTCGTCGACGACAGCCAGCGGATGCCTTCGCGGCGCATCATCGCCTCGGCCTCGCTGACCTCGTAGCGGCAGTTCTCGATCGACGCGTAGCGGCTTCCCGGGCGGCGCTCGTTGCGGATCTCGGCCAGTCTCTCGGGAGCGATCGACAGGCCGAACAGCTTGGGCTTGTACCGGTACAGCACGGCAGGCAGTCGACGGCGCTCGAAATCGTCCGGGATCAGCGGGTAGTTGGCCGCGCGGATGCCGTGTTGCATCGCAAGGTAGAGGGTGGTCGGCGTCTTGCCGCTGCGCGACACGCCGACCAGGATCACTTCGGCGTTGGCCAGGTCGGCGTGCAGTTGTCCGTCGTCGTGCGCCAGCGAGTAGTTGATCGCCGCGATCCGCCGCTGGTAGGCCTCGGTGTTCGTCGCCGTGTGAGATCGGCCGATGGTGTGCGTCGAGCGCACGCCGAACTCGTTCTCCAGTGGCTCCACGAAGGTCGCGAACAGGTCGAGGAAGCGGCAGTTCGCCAGCCGCACGACGTCGTTGATCGAACCGTCGACCAGGGTGCTGAACACGATCGGGCGATGCCTGTCGGCCAGTGCCTGCCGGTCGATCCGCTCGACGGCCTGGCGCGCCTTGTCCACCGAATCGATGAACGGCAGGCGGACCTCGCGCAGGCGCAGGTGCTCGAACTGGGTCAGCAACGAATGCCCGAAGGTCTCGGCGGTCACGCCGGTGCCGTCGGAGACGTAGAAGACGGTCCGGTCGTAGGGCTGCGTGCCTGAATCGGACATGGATGGCTTCCCCGGCGTCGCGACCGTCCGCATGGCGGCCGCTGTGGATTTCGCACGCGGCGCGAAGGCCCCGCGGGCAGTAAAATTACCCGATCCTGGCCGGTGACGGTCGGATTCCCGTCCGCCGGGACCCGCAGAACGCTGCAGACAGCCCTTGACCGCCCCAGGCGGGGGCCGCCTCGAGCGCTTTGCCGCAGACGAATTCTCAACCATGTCAGGATCTTTCCATGAGCCATCACGAAGGACGATACGTCGTCCCGTTCGAGGACTTGCGCATGACCGATGTCGATTCGGTCGGCGGCAAGAACGCCTCGCTCGGGGAGATGATCAGCCAGCTGTCGGCGACCGGGGTGCGCGTGCCCGGCGGATTTGCCACGACTGCGTTCGCTTTCCGCGAGTTCCTGCACCACAACGACCTGACCGACCGAATCGACGCCCGGCTCGGTGAGCTCAACACCGAGGACGTCAAGGCGCTCGCCGAGTGCGGCGCCGAGATTCGTGGATGGATTGCGGCCGCGCCGCTGCCCGAGCCGCTCGAGCGCGAGATCCGACGGCAGTACCAGCACATGGTCGACGAGTCGGGCACCGCGATCTCGGTCGCGGTGCGTTCGTCGGCGACCGCCGAAGACCTCCCCGATGCGTCGTTCGCCGGGCAGCAGGAGACCTTCCTGAACGTCAACGGCATCGAGGCCGTGCTCGACCGCATCCGCTACGTGTTCGCGTCGCTGTACAACGACCGCGCGATCTCGTACCGGGTTCACAAGGGCTTCGCGCACGCCGGCGTCGCGCTGTCGGCCGGCATCCAGCGCATGGTACGCAGCGATCTCGCGAGTTCCGGCGTCATGTTCACGATCGACACCGAGTCGGGATTTCCGGACGCGGTCTTCATCACCAGCTCGTACGGGCTGGGCGAGACGGTCGTCCAGGGCGCCGTGAACCCCGACGAGTTCTTCGTGCACAAGCCGATGCTGGCGGCCGGCAAGTTCCCGATCATCCGGCGCGAAATGGGCTCGAAGCTGATCCGGATGGGTTTTGCCGACAATGGCGGCGGCGACGCCGTCGGCGCCCGGACCGTGCGTACCGTGGATACGCCGGCGGACCTGCGCAACCGCTATTCGATTGCCGACGACGACGTCATCGAGCTGGCCCGCTATGCGGTCATCATCGAGAAGCACTATGGCCGCCCGATGGACATCGAGTGGGGCAAGGATGGCCGCGACGGCAAGCTCTACATCCTGCAGGCGCGTCCCGAGACCGTGAAGTCGCTGGCCTCCGAGACGCGCCAGCAGCGCTACCGGCTCAAGGGCAGTTCGGACGTTCTCGCGTCGGGCCGCGCAATCGGGCAGAAGGTCGGAGCGGGACGGGTCCGCGTGGTGGCCGACGCGGCGGACATGCATCGCGTCCAGCCCGGGGACGTGCTGGTGACCGACATGACCGACCCGAACTGGGAGCCGGTGATGAAGCGCGCGGCGGCGATCGTCACCGACCGTGGCGGACGCACCTGCCACGCCGCCATCATTGCGCGCGAACTCGGCATCCCGGCGGTGGTCGGCTGCGGCGACGCGACGCGCCGCCTCAAGGACGAGGCGCTGGTCACCGTGTCGTGCGCCGAGGGCGACACCGGCTACGTCTACGACGGCCTGCTCGAGACCGAGGTGACCGAGGTCGACACCGGCACGATGCCCGAGGTCCCGGTCAAGGTGATGATCAACGTCGGCAATCCGACGCTGGCCTTCGAGTTCGCGCAACTGCCCAACGACGGCGTCGGCCTGGCCAGGCTCGAGTTCATCATCAACAACAACATCGGCATCCACCCGAAGGCGATCCTCGACTACCCGAACGTCGATGCCGACCTGAAGAAGGCGGTCGAGAGCGTGGCGCGCGGCCATGCGACGCCCCGGGCCTTCTACGTCGAACGGCTGGCGGAAGGGGTCGCCACGATCGCGGCGGCGTTCTGGCCGCGGCCGGTGATCGTGCGGCTGTCCGACTTCAAGTCGAACGAGTACCGAAAGCTGATCGGCGGTTCGCGCTACGAGCCCGTCGAGGAGAACCCGATGCTCGGCTTCCGCGGCGCGTCGCGCTACATCGCCGAGGGCTTCCGCGACTGCTTCGAGCTCGAATGCCAGGCCATGCGCCGGGTGCGCGAAGACATGGGGCTGTCGAACGTCGAACTGATGGTGCCGTTCGTACGCACGACGAAGGAGGCGGCCGCGGTGGTCGACCTGCTCGCCCGCCACGGGTTGCGGCGAGGCGAGAACGGCCTGCGCCTGATCATGATGTGCGAGCTGCCGTCCAATGCGCTGCTGGCCGAGGCGTTCCTGCAGTACTTCGACGGCTTCTCGATCGGCTCGAACGACCTCACGCAGCTCACGCTCGGGATCGATCGCGACTCGGGGCTGGTCGCCGAAGGTTTCGACGAGCGCGACCCCGCGGTCATGCAGCTGCTGGAACGGGCGATCGCCGCGTGCCGCGCCGCCGGCAAGTACGTCGGCATCTGCGGCCAGGGCCCGTCGGACCACCCGGACCTGGCGCAGTGGCTGATGCAGCAGGGGATCAGCTCGATCTCGCTGAATCCCGACACGGTGATCTCGACCTGGCATCAACTGGCGAGCGGCGACCGCTGAAGCCGGCGGACGTGCAGAGGGCTCCCGCGGGAGCCCTCCTGGCACCGTCCGGGCGCGCCGGGACGGTCTGGTGCGGATGGCGCCCGCGTGGGGCGCCGCCGCTCACTTCGTGACCATCATCTGCGTCTTCTTGCCGCCCTTGAAGGTGTACAGCGTCAGCGCGCCGTCCTTGATGTCGCCTCGCGGGTCGAACGCGATCCGGCCCGTCACGCCGTCGTACTGGATCTTGGCGAGCTCGGGCAGGTACTTCTTCGGATCGGTCGAGTTCGCCTTCTGCATCGCCGCGACCATCACGTTGACCGCGTCGTAGACGTACGGTGCGTAAAGCTGCACCTCGATGCCGTACTTCTCCTTGAACCTCTTCTTGAAGGCTTCCATGCCGGCCGCCTTCTCGGGCGTCACGCCGCCGGCCTCGGCGCAGACGACCTTGCCTTCGCCGACCGCTTCGCCGGCCAGCTTCGCCATCTCCGCGGTGCAGATGCCGTCGCCGCCCATGAAGCGCGCGTCGATGCCGAGCTGCTTCATCTGGCGCATCATCGGGCCGGCGACCGCGTCCATGCCGCCGTAGAAGACCAGGTCGGGCTTGGCGCCCTTGAGCTTGGTCAGGATCGCGTTGAAATCGGTCGCCTTGTCGTTCGTGAATTCGCGCCCGACGATCTTGCCGCCGGCTGCCTTGGCCGACTTCTGGAACTCGTCGGCGACGCCCTGGCCGTAAGCCGTGCGGTCGTCGATCACGGCGATCGACTTGGCCTTGAGCTCCTTCAGCGCGTAGCGCCCGAGCGTGCCCCCCAGTTGCCCGTCGTTGGCAACGACCCGGAACGTCGTCTTGAAGCCCTGCTGCGTGTACTTGGGCGCGGTCGACGACGGCGAGATCTGCGGAATGCCGGCGTCGCTGTAGATGCGCGAGGCGGGAATCGACGTGCCGGAGTTCAGGTGCCCGACCACCCCGACCACGCCGGCGTCGACGAGCTTCTGCGCGGCGGCGGTGCCCTGTTTCGGATCCGCGGCGTCGTCTTCCGACAGCAGCTCGAAGGTGACCTGCTTGCCGCCGATCGAGATCTTCTTCGCGTTGAGTTCCTCGACGGCGAGCTTGCCACCGAGTTCGTTGTCCTTGCCGAGGTGCGCGATGCTGCCGGTGAGCGGCGCGACATGGCCGATCTTGACGACGGTCTGGGCAGCGACCGGAGCGCTGGCGGCCGCGAAAGCCGAAGCGACTGCGAGACCCAAAAGCCTGTGCTTCATCAGGGAATCTCCTGGAAGGTGAACGTTGAGTGCCCGCCCGCCGCGAGCGGCCGCAGCGGCCACAACGGGGCGGATGCTAGCCCGAATCGCTGGCCGGGGCAATCGAGGGCAACCCCGGATCGGCACCGTTGCGCGCGCGATGGTTCGCGCGTCGCAAGCGGTCGTGCCCGGTACGCCGGATGCTAGGATTCCGCCAGGAGGCGAACGATGCAGCTTCAGTACTGGTGGTGGATCCTCGCCTTGGGGATGGGGGTGCTGGAGCTCGTCACCGGCACCTTCTACCTGCTGGTGCTCGCGGCAGGCTGCGCCGCCGGCGGCCTCGCGGCGTGGGCCGGGGCGGGGCTGACCGTGCAGGTGCTCGCCACCGCGGCGGTGACGATCATCGGCTGGGCCTGGCTTTGGCGCCGCAGCCCGTGGCGGCAGGCGTCGGGCGATTCGACCGCCGATGCGAGCATGTTGCTGGACGTCGGTGAACGCCTGGAGGTCGACGCGTGGGGCGAGGACCGCCGCGCCCAGGTCCGCTACCGCGGCGCCGCATGGACGGTGGAGCTCGATCCGCAGGAGCCGGCGTCGTCGGCCGTTCCGGGTCGGTTCGTGATCAGGCGCGTTGTCGGCAACCGGCTGGTCGTGCAGCGCGCAGGCTGAATTCCCGCCCATCCAGGAGACATGTCCATGCCCGTCGGCAATTTAGCGGTCGCCGCGATCGTACTGGTGCTCGCCGTCGTGTTCGTCACGCGTGCGTTGCGCATCGTTCCGCACCAGCACGCGTGGATCGTCGAGCGGCTCGGCAAGTACGACCAGACCCTCGGACCGGGCCTGAATTTCGTGATCCCGTTCGTCGACCGGGTCGCCTACAAGCATTCGCTGAAGGAGATCCCG
>Ga0209476_10000551_pt1 | contig 25703 bp, 22 predicted proteins | sample KloWWTrecipitate_FD_187179 | JGI IMG/M metagenome (GOLD analysis project Ga0209476, IMG submission 187179) | Active sludge microbial communities from Klosterneuburg, Austria, studying microevolution and ecology of nitrifiers - Klosterneuburg... | ecosystem: Engineered > WWTP > Aerobic digester... | reverse complement strand
GAATCCCTTCGATAATCGGCGGCACCGTTCGGTAAATCGCGTCGAACGCGGTGCCGTCGACGGTGACGCTGGGAACCGAGAAGCCCTTCGCGATGTGGCAGATCTCGGAGGCCGTCTGCTCGTGCTGCGGCACGCTGATCGCATAGCCGTTGTTCTGGACGACGAACAACACGGGGAGTCGCTCGCGCGCGGCCCAGTTGAGTGCTTCGAAGAATTCGCCCTCGCTCGTCGCACCTTCACCGGAGCTCACGTACACGATCGATCCGGCGGCGTCCTGCTTGGCGGCGCGCGCCGTGCCGACCGCTGGCAGGTACTGCGTGCCGGTGCACGCAGTCTGCGCCACGAGGCGGAGCTCGCGCGACGAGAACTGTTCCGGCATGTTGCGGCCGTTGGAGTTCGGGTCGCCTTCGCGGCTGAGCATCCCGAGAAACACGTCCTTGAGCGGCATGCCGAGGCCGAGGGCGAGCGCCTTCGACCGGTAGTAGCTGAAGAACCAGTCGCGGCCGGGCGTCAGAAGCAACGCCATCGCGGTCTGAAGTTTCTCGTGGCCTCGCGTCGACGCGTGAAACGGACACTTGCCCTGCCGCACGAAAATCTTCATCCGCTCTTCGACGTAGAAGACCGTGAGCATCTTGCGGTACAGCTCGAGCGTCAGGGCGTCGGGCACGACGCGAGATGGGGCGGACTGGTTCGCTGACATGGATTGAGACCTCCGAAGGTGAGCGTCTACCTATAGTGTACCCGTCGTCGTCGGAATCCTGGATTCGTGATGGCGTGGCCGGCTGCTGCGCACGCGGCGAATGTGAGCAGGACTTCCCGGAACCGCCAGCCAACTGGGCCGACAGCCGTCGCTCGTCGCAGTACAAACGCACCATTGTTGAACGTCGTCCGAGAGCGCACCTTATCAAGGAGAGGCGCGACGGAACATGGGCACAGCGAGGCGCGTAGCGCGCAGACAACCTTCCAGCCTTCGGCCCCGTCTTTCCAAGAAGACCAGCGACCGCAAACACAACGTCAGCGCACTCGCGCTGCTCGTCGTCGTCGACGCCACCGAGGCCTCGCGTCGAACGCTGCGGTACGTCGGCCGAATGCTGGCCAACCGCGTCGGCGTCGATTGTCACCTCGCGTACATCACGCCGGGCCTTCCGCCGGGGTTGCTGGAATCCGGAGGCTCCGAACTGCCCGAGCGTGAAAAGGAGATCGAGTCCGCCTTGCGGGGGGAACAGCATCGCTGGATGGAAAAAGCCGACAAGAAAACGGCACGGATATTTCGCCCCGCGCGCGCGATACTCCAACGGGCGGGCGTAGCCGCGGCTCACATTCATACGTGCGTGTCGTCTCCGTTCGACGCCGGCCGGACCGTAGATGAAGTGCTGCTCCTTGCGCGCGACCAGGGGTGCGGGACCGTGGTCGTCGGCCATCGCGCGCACACGTGGTTTCGCGGACTCGGTGGCGGACACCTGGCGGAGCAGCTCGTGCGGATCGGGAAGGGGTTCGCGATATGGGTGGTCGACTGACAAGAAGGAGAACCAAATGGCTAAGGCGTTTCGATGTGGCGACATCATCCCGGGCTGTCCGACGGTGATTGAAGGCAAAGACGACGAGGAAGTGATGGCGAAGGCCAGCGACCACGCGAAGAACGCTCACAACATGCCGACGATCCCGCCCGAAGTCGCCACCAGGGTGCAGAAGGCGATTCACACCAAGTAGCGCTCGAGCGTGAGCCAACAGTCCCGTCGCGACCGGTCGCTCACGCGCCGCCGCTGACCGCTGATCGTATAAATGCGATCAGCGGTCCGGGATAGACGCCGAGCCACACGAGCAGTATCGTCAGCGCGGCGAGCGTCAGCCCCGCAACCAACGGCACACGCGCGGTCCCCGCGGCAGCGGTCGACTCCGAGACCGGCTGCATGTACATCGCCACGATGACGCGCAGGTAATAGAACAGGCCGATTCCGCTCGTCACCATCATCACCGCGAGCAGTGGCCACAGCGCTGCGCCGCCGCCGGCAACCGTCAGGAAGAATTTGCCGACGAACCCGGCCGTCAGCGGAATGCCGGCCAGCGACAGCAGCATCGCGGTGAATACCGCTGACAGCCATGGACGCCGCACGGCCAGACCGCGGTAATCGTCGAGGCTGTCAGCATCATGCTCGCCGGTCGAGAGCACCGCCACGACGCCGAACGCGCCGATCATCGTCACGAAATACGCCACCAGGTAGAACGCAATCGCCGTCTCCGCCAGCGCGCCGCTGGCCAGAAAGGCCACCAGCAGATACCCCAGATGCGCAATCGACGAGTACGCCAGCAGCCGCTTGACGTTGCGTTGCAGCAGCGCCAGGAAATTGCCACCGACCATGGATGCGGTCGCCAGGACGGTGAAGCCAAGGAACAATGCGTGGTGTCCGCGCCCGTCGACTTCCGAGAACAACCGCAACAGTACGGCGAGCATCGCGCCCTTCGATACCGTCGCGACGAATGCCGTCGTCGGCGCCGGGGCGCCCTCATAGACATCCGGCGTCCACAGATGGAACGGGACCAGCGCCAGCTTGAAACCGAATCCCACGACGATCAGGCCGATCCCGACGAGCCAGGCGAGTCGAGCGCCCGGGGCAACGGGGGCCACTACCTGCGAAAAGGCCATGGAGCCGACCTCGGCGTAGACGAGCGCCATGCCGAAGAGCAAGAACGCCGCCGACGCGGCGGCGAGGACGAGATACTTGAGGCCGGCTTCGATGCTCTGCTGGCGACTGCGGGGATACGCGATGAGCGCGTAGAGCGAGACGCTCAGAAGCTCGAGTCCCAGGAACAACGACATGAAATGCACGGCGGAAACCAGGACGATCGAGCCCAGCGCCCCCAGTAGCAGCAGCATGTAGTACTCATCGCGCTGCTCGGACAGTCGCTCGAGATAGCCGACCGACAACAACGTCACCGCCGCGGTCGCCGCGAGAATCAGCCCCGTGTAGAAGCGGGCGTAATCGTCGATGACGAGCAGCGCGGTGACGCGACGAGAATCTAGCGTGGTTGTCCAGAACAGCAGCAGGAACGCGATCCCGAGGCCAGCGAGCGTCAGGACCGCGGTGAGGCGAGGGCGGCGATGAATCGCGACGGTCATCATCAGGACGATAATGGTCGTCGCAACGGCGATGAGAGGTCCGAGCAGGACGAATACGCCCGAGGTCATCGGGCGGCCGATCGGGTGGGAGAGGCCGTGGTGAGACTCGTGACCACAGGCGCGGCCGTATCGATGACCGGCTGCGGATAGATCCCCAGCCACACGATCGCGACGACGAGGGCAATCGCCATCGCCATTTCGCGCGGGCCGAGGTCGCGGATACGGAGTGGTTCAGGCTCGCGCCCCTGGAACGCAGCCTGGACCATCCAGAGCGCGTACACGGTCGAGACGATCAGCCCGAGTGACGCGAGTATGGTGGCCCCCGGGCTGACAGGATAGGTCCCGATCAGCACCAGGAACTCGGCGACGAAGTTGCCCAGGCCGGGCAATCCCATCGACGCGAGGGCGAAGACCATCGTCATGCCGCCCATGCGAGGCACGACGTGCCACAGCCCGCCGAGACGGCGGGTGTCGCGCGTATGGGTGCGCTCCTGGAGCGCGCCGACGAGGATGAAGAGGGCGCCGGTGCTGATCCCGTGACACAGGATTTGCAGGATCGCGCCATGCAGCGCCAGCGTGGTGCCGGCGAAGACGCCGATGAGGACGAAGCCCATATGGCTGACGCTCGTGTAAGCGACCAGGCGCTTGAGATCCGTCTGGCCGAACGCGAGCACCGCGCCGTAGAGGACACCGACGACGCCGACTACGATGGCGACGGGTGCGAATGCCCCCGCCGCCTCGTGGAACAGTGGCAGCACGAACCGCAGAAGCCCGTAGGCGCCGGTCTTCAGCAGCAGGCTGGCCAGCACAACGCTCCCGACGGTGGGGGCCTCGGTGTGCGCGTCGGGCAGCCACGTGTGCACCGGCACCATCGGCAGCTTGACCGCGAAGGCGCCGACGAAGCCGAGCATGAGCCACCACGCGGTCGTCGGTTCGAGTCGCGTCCCCACGAGCTGCACGTAGTCGAAGGTGTAGACGCCGGTCGCGCGGCCGTGTACGAAGTACAGCGCGACGATAGCGATCAGCATCAGCAGGCCGCTGATCTGAGTGAAGATGAAGAACTTCACCGCGGCGTAGATGCGCCGCTCGTGACCCCACATCCCGATGAGGAAGTACATCGGGACGAGCATCATCTCCCAGAAGAAATAGAACAGGAACAAATCGAGGGCGAGAAATACGCCGATGATGCCGGCCAGTACCCACATCAAGTGGAAATGGAACAATCCGACGCGCTCCTGAATCTCGGTCCACGACGCGGCGACCGACAGCACGCCCAGAAACGCCGTGAGCAGCACGAGCAGCAGGCTGAGGCCATCCAGGCCAAGATGGAAGCTGATGCCGAGCGGATCGACCCATCGCGCGTTCAGGTCGACGATCCACGGAGCGGCGCCGGGCGGCGGGGCACCCCGGGCGCGGATCCAGACGACGATCGCGATCAGGAGATCTCCGCTGATACCGGCAAGCGCGATCCAGCGCGGCCAAGTGCGGCTCCGGCGACCGGACATCCAGGCCAGAAGACCGGCGACCAACGGGATGACGATGAGCCACACCAGGATCATATGAACCGGCTCACAAGAAGATGACGATCGAGGTGATGACGAGTGCGCCGACCGTGAGACCGGCGGCGTACCAGCGGACGCGGCCTGTTTGCGAGAGGTGGAGCGCGTACCACGCCCCCCGGCTGGTCCAGGCCAGGCCGTCGAAGATCCGATCGATGGCGTCGTCCTTGTCGGCGGCAGCGAACCAGACGAGCGGACGAACGAAGACGTGGTCGTAGAGCCAGTCGAAGCCCCATCCGGCGAACCAGAAACGGTGTATCTGTCGAAGCGCCGGTCGCTGCCTGACGACGGCGGCGATGGTGCGGCGGTGCAGGAACAGCACCCACGCGGCGTAGATGCCGCCCAGCGACACGACGCCTGCGGCGAACTGCAGGAGCGCGAGATCGGCCATGCGCGCCGGCAGGCCCGCGACCGCGGGCAATACCGGCAGCAGGAACGCCGTGAAGTAAGGTGTGTCGCCGAGCGTCGGCGGCAGCTCGACGAAGCCGGCCACGATGGCCAGGAGTGCCAGAGTGATGAGCGGGACATTCATCCGCCATCCCACCCGGCCGGCCGGCTGGCGCTGCCGATCGCCGAAGAAGGTCAGGAACACCATGCGGAAGGTATAGAGCGAGGTGAGCAGCGCGCCGACCAACCCCGCCAACCACAGCCAAGGGCCGCCGCTGACCGACGACCATGCGTCAAAGAGGATCAGATCCTTGCTGTAGAACCCGGCCGTCACGATCGGCACCGCGGCCAGCGACGCCGAGCCGATGAGAAACGTCCAGAAGACGACTGGCAAGTCGCGCCGCAACCCGCCCATCTTGAACATGTCGTGCTCGTCGTGCATCTCGACGATGACGACGCCGGCGCCGAGGAACAGGAGCGCCTTAAAGAAGGCGTGCGTCATGAAGTGAAAAACCGCCGCGGACCAGGCGCCGACGCCGAGCGCGAGGAACATGTAACCGACCTGGCTGATGGTCGAGTAGGCGAGGACGCGCTTGATGTCCGGCTGCGTCAGCGCACTGCAGCCGGCGAGTAGCAAGGTCGCCGCACCGATGATCGCCACGGCAAGCTGTACCGGCGGCGCGAGCGCGAAAAGCACGTGCGTGCGCGCAATCAGATACACCCCGGCCGTCACCATGGTCGCCGCGTGAATCAGCGCGCTCACCGGCGTCGGACCCGCCATCGCGTCGGGCAGCCAGGTCTGCAGCGGTAGCTGCGCTGACTTGCCAACCGCGCCACCGAGCAGCAGGGCCGCGGCGACAATGGGCAGGGCCGATCCCACAGGCCACGTGTCGGCCGCGCGCTGCATCAGGATCTGGATGTCGAGCGTTCCGAGTCGCGTGGCGATGAGGAACAGGCCGATGGCCATCGCCGTGTCGCCAACACGGGTGACGACAAACGCCTTTCTCCCGGCGTTCGCGTTGAGTGGATCGCGGTACCAGAAGCCGATGAGCAGGTAGCTGCACAGGCCCACCCCTTCCCAGCCGAGATAGAGGAACAGGAGGTCGTCGGCCAGCACCAGGACGAGCATCGATCCGACGAACAGGTTCATGTAGGCGAAGAACCTCGCGTAGCCCTCGTCGCCCTCCATGAAGGCCGACGAGTAGAGGTGGATCAGGACGCTGACGCCGGTCACGACCAGCATCATCACGAGCGACAGCGCATCGAGTCGGAACGCGATCGCGGGTGCGAAGTCACCGATTCGCACCCAGGTCCAGAGCATTTGCGTGAAGACGCGGTCGGCGGGAGGCAGGCTCACGAGACGTGCGCCGACGACGAAGGCGATCACGGTGGCGATCGCTATCGAGCCGACACCGACCGTCGCCACCGCCCGCCGGTGCAACCGCGCGCCAACGACGGCAAGGATCAGGAAGCCGGCGACGGGCATCGCAGGAACGAGCCAGAGCCAATCGAGCACATCAGCCTCGCAGTGTGGCGGCGGCGTCGGCGTCGAGCGTGCCGAGGCGGTGATAGAACTGGAGCGCCAGCGCGAGGCCGACGGAGACCTCGGCGGCCGCCATCGCCAGGATGAACAGGAACATGATCTGGCCCTCCGTCTGGCCCCACCGTGAGCCGGCCACGACGAAGGCGAGGCCGGCAGCGTTGAGCATCACTTCGATCGACATGAGGATGAAGATGACATTGCGCCGCACCAGCACGCCGAGTAGCCCGAGGCCGAACAGCAGGCCGGCAACAACGAGGCCGTGCGTGAGGGGTACCGTAGCCATACTCAACTCCTCCCCGGCCGACGTCGTCCGAGGTGGTAGGCGCCGATGAGGCCCGACAGCAGCAGCATCGACGCGATCTCGACGCCGAGCGCGTAGGGGCCGAACAGCTCGATACCGACCGGCCGCGAATCGACGAGAGGCCCGGTGGTCGCGGGGCCGCGCGATCCGAGCGCATAGAGCAGCTCGCCGATCAAAACTACCGTCAGGACGAGGGGGCCGATCCAGGTGCGAGGCGTCAGCCAGCGCCGCTCCTGCTCGATGCTGTGGGGGCCGAGGTTCAGGAGCATCATGACGAACACGAAGAGCACCATGATGGCTCCGGCGTAGACGATCACTTCGAGCGCGGCGACAAACGGTGCGCCGATCACAAAGAAGATCAGCGCTACCGCCAGCAGTGACACGAGCAGGTACAGCAGCGCGTGCACCGCGTTCTTCCGGCTGATGGCGAGCGCGGTGGCCACGATCGCGATGACGGCGGCAGTGTAGAAGGTCATCACCATGACCTACGGCATGACCATCCGGACGTCGGCGGGAGGCGCTTCGTGCTCCGCCTCGCCCTTGTCCTTGCCCCCGATCGCCACACCGGCAACGCGGTAGTAGTTGTAGCCGGGATACTTGCCTTCGCCGTCGATCAGCAGATCGTCCTTCTCGTAGACGAGGTTCGGCCGCTGGTACTCGCTCATCTCGTAATCCGGCGTGAGCTGGATCGCGTAGGTCGGGCAGGCGTCCTCGCAGAAGCCACAGTAGATGCAGCGGGAGAAATTGATCCGGAAGAATTCGGGGAAGCGCCGGCCATGCTCGTCTTCGGTCGCCTGGAGCGCGATGCAGTCGACCGGACACACGGCGGCGCACAGGTAGCAGCCCACGCAGCGCTCACCGCCGTCGGGATCGCGTGACAGGATGATCCTCCCGCGCCAGCGCGGCGGCAAGTACGCCTTCTGTTCCGGGTATTGAATCGTCACCGGCCGGCGGAACATGTGCCGGAAGACGACCCACAAGCTCTTCAACACGCTCAGCATCGTTCACTCCGGGTTCAGCCGCGCGCGAGCACAATCGCACCGGTCACGACGAGATTCACGAGCGCGAGCGGCAGCATCACCTTCCATCCGTACGCCATCAGTTGATCGAACCGCGGCCGCGGCAGCGTAGCGCGCAGCAGGATGAAGCCGCACACGAGCACGAAGGTCTTCAGCGCGAACCACCCGACGGGCGGGAGCCACGGCCCACGCCAGCCGCCGAAGAACAGCGTTACGACCATCGCCGAAATGAGTGTGACGCCGAGGTATTCGCCGATGAAGAACATGCCGAACTTCATCCCCGAGTACTCTGAGTGGTAGCCGGCCACGATCTCGCTCTCCGCCTCCGGCAGATCGAAGGGCAGCCGCCGTGTTTCGGCGAGGCCGGCGTTCGCGAAGACGATGAGGCCGAGAATCTGCGGAACGCAGAACCAGAGCCCTCGCTGGGCATCGACAATGCGCACGAGGCTGAACGAGCCGGCGAGGATCACGACGCCCATCAGCGACAGTCCCATGAACACTTCGTAGGCGAGCATCTGTGCCGCCGCGCGCAGGCTGCCGATGAGCGCGTACTTGTTGTCGGATGACCAGCCCGCCAGGACGACGCTGTAGACACCGAGCGACGACATGCCCAGAAAGAACAGGACGCCGATGTTGAGGTCGACCACCTGCAGGCCCGGCGCGAAGGGCACAATCGCAAACGCCATCAGGACGGTCACCATGATCACGGCCGGCGCGATGACGAAGACCGGCTTGTCCGCGAACGGCGGAACCCAGTCTTCCTTGGTCAGCAGCTTGATCGTGTCGGCCACCGTCTGAAACAGGCCGAACGGGCCAAGACGGTTGGGGCCGTAGCGTTCCTGCCAGCGTCCGAGCAGCCGCCGCTCCAGCCACACCAGGAGCGCCGCGACCGTCAACAGCCCGAAAAGGACGAGGAGGATCACCGCGATCGAACGCAGGGGTTCCGTCATGGCGTCGTGGCCCTGTGAATGGCGCCCTTTGCCGGAATCGGCAGCCACGGTAGCGACGGCAGCCCCGCCGGAAGGCCGGCAATCCCGGCAGGCACCGAGGGCACGGCGTGGGCCACGAGACGGTGCGATTCGTTGCCGATCCAGACGAGTACCTCGTCCCCGTCCCCGAAGCCGGCTCGCGCGAGATCGTCCGGATTGAGCGCCACGTACCGACACGGCATGCGCTGGGCGACGCCGGGCGCCACCACGCTCAACTCTTCCGAGCCGAAGATATGGTGCAGTGGGACGCACAGCCATTCGGTGGTACTGCGCTCGAATCGCGCCGGGGCTTCGTCGACGTATGCCGCCGCCGAACGGCTCGCCGGCTCGATGAGCCGCCGGCCCGGATCGCCGCCGCGCAGCGGGCCGCCGACCTCGGTCTGGTAGTGGTTGACGGCCTGCACCGAGTTCCAGCCCGGCGCCCAGAAACGCAGGGTCAGTGCCGAGGGCGGCTGGCGCTGGTCGCCTTCCATCGTGAAACTAAGCGCCGAGTCAGGGTCTTCGGGCGGCTTCGGCTCGTGCACCGTGACGTCGGCGTCCACCGCGGTGCGGCCGCTGTAGCGATGCGGCTCGCGAGCGATCTTCAGACCGGCGATTCGGAAGGTCGCCGGCGGCGCAACGTCCCGGATCGCCGCGAAGGCGGGCAGCGCCGACGCCAGCGCCGCGGTGATGTCGTCGAGCGTCCGCCAGGTGGCGGCCTCCTTCCGGCCCGCGGCGATCATCAGATCGCGAATCCAGCGCCAGCTCTCGCGCACCTCGCCCGTCGGGGCGAAGACCTGAAAGAACCGCTGCGCGCGTCCCTCATTGTTGACGAGCGTGCCATCGCTCTCGGCGAAGGTCCCGGCGGGCAGCACGACGTCGGCCCGGGCGGTCGTCTCGGTAGCGCCATGGTCGATGGCGATGACGTGCGTCGCGCGATCGAGCATGCGGCTGACGGCCGTGGAGCTGCCGCGCCGAAACAGATCGTTCTCGAGGATGACGACGGTGTCCGCGTCGCCGCGCTCGATGGCGTCGAACGCCGCATCCAGCCGGCCGCCACCCGTCAGCCCGGCACCGAGGCTGTTGCACTCGGGGACGACGAACGCGAGACCCGCTGGCCGGCCCGAGCGGTGAAGCGCCCACGCGACGTTGGCCGCCGCACGAATCACGGCTGCGTTGCCGCAGCCGGTCCCCGAGACAACCAGCGGCCGCCGAGCGTTGCACAGTGACCGCGCGATGGGGGCGGCGCGGTCCCGTTCGTCAGGATCGGCCGGCGCGACCGCACTCGAATCGATGGCGTGGGCCACGGCGAACCCGAGCCGTGCCAGATCGTCGGGCGCGCCATGAACGGTGGCCGTCGCGATGTCGTCCAGGGGTGTTGCCGCCACGGAGGCGATGAACAGGGGCCCCTTCGCGTCCTGCACCGCCTCACGTACCGCCGTATCGTCCCACTCCGGAATGCGCAGCGTGGCGGCGATGTCCATCGGCTGGCGTCGGATCGACTGGCGGAGCGCCAGGGCCAGCATCGGGGCCGTGTTGGTGACATCTTCGCCGAGGACGAGCACGGCGTCCGCCCGCTCGGCGTCGTGAAGCGACGCCGACCGCACGGGGCCGTCGCGGAGAATCTGGAGGATCGACGCGACGAGCGGCTGGTCGTGTGCCGCCATGCCGGAGAAAAACCGATCCGGACCGACGAGCGCGCGTAGCGCGAAGTTCGCTTCGAGCGATGCGCGCGGCGACCCAATGCCGATGGCGCGCGCGCCGGCCATGATGGACGCGACGCGTTCGACCGTCTCGGCCGGAGTGGCCTCCGTCTGCCCGGGACCCCGGCCCAGCCGCGGGAGCCGGAGGCGCCGGCCGTCGTTGACAAACTCGTACCCGTAGCGGCCGCGGTCGCACAGGAAGTACCCGTTGACCTCGCCGTTGAAGCGCGCCCGGATCCGCCGCAGCAACCCGTAGCGTTCCCCGGGAATCGTGTTGCATCCGATGGCGCAGTGCACGCAGACGGACGGCGCCGTCCGCTCGTCCCACTTGCGGGTGAAGTGGCGCTTGAGCGTCTTGTCAGTGAAGACACCGGTCGGGCAGACCTCGACGAGGTTACCGCTGAACGGGCTCTCGAGCATGCCGTCGTCGTGGCGCCCGAAGAAGACGCGGTCGCGCAGGAACTGCACGTCGAAATCGCGTCCACCGGCGTAGTCGCGATAGAACCGGACGCACCGGTAGCACTGGATGCACCGGTTCATCTCCTGGTTCACGAAGGGTCCGAGATTCTGGTTGCGGAACGTCCGCTTGGAGCCGCGGTACCGCCGGTACGTGTGGCCGTCCATCACCGTCATGTCCTGCAGATGGCATTCGCCGCCCTCATCGCACACCGGACAGTCGTGCGGGTGGTGCACCATGAGGCACTCGCCGATGCTCGTTCGGAACTCGTGCGCGTCCGGGTCCTCAATCGAGATGCGGGTGCCCTTCGCCGCGGGTGTCATGCACGCCATCACGAGGCGGCCGTGCGTGTCCGTCTCGTCGCGGAACTGCTTTACGGCGCATTGGCGGCAGGCGCCGACGGATCCCATGGCGGGATGCCAGCAGAAGTACGGCAGGTTGAAGCCGAGGGTCAGGCACGCCTCCAGCAGGTTGATGCCATCCCGGACTTCATGGCTGACGTTGTCGATGAAGATGGTCGGCATGTCAGTGCCAGGGGCAGCGATGTTCGCGGATGTGCCGCACGAAGTCGTCGTGGAAGTACTTGAGCGCGCTCTGCAGCGGCTCAGCCGCTCCTGGTGCGAGCGCGCAGTAGGTGTGCCCGGGCGCCAACAGCCGCGCATGAGCCGCCAGCCGATCGAGATCGGCGGGCTCACCTCGGCCTTCCTCGAGATCCCGCAAGAGGTCGGCGACCCAGTGCAGCCCCGCCCAGCAGGGCGTACACCACCCGCACGACTCCTGCGCAAAAAACTCTTCGAGGTTGCGCACCATGCCGACCGGGCACGTGCGATCGTCGAGCACGATCATCGTGCCCGTGCCCAGTCGGCTGCCAGCTTTCTGAACCGACTCGTAATCCATCGGCACGTCGAGGTGATCGCTGACGAGGAAGTCGGTCGACGCGCCGCCCGGCAGCGCGCCCCGAAACTGCACGTCGTCCCGCATGCCGCCGGCGTGTTCGTCGAGGATCTCGCGCATTGGCGTGCCGAGCGGCAGTTCCCAGAGACCAGGACGCTTCACCCGGCCGCTCACGCCGTACAGCTTCGTGCCGCCCTCGCCGGTCAAGCTCGCCTTCTTGAACCAGTCGACGCCCTTGCCGACGATGTGCGGGACGTTGCAGATGGTTTCGACGTTGTTGACGACGGTGGGCCTGCCCCAGAGACCGGAGACGGCCGGGAAGGGCGGCTTCGACCGAGGAGTCCCGCGCTTGCCTTCGAGCGCGTTCAGGAGCGCCGTCTCCTCGCCGCAGATGTACCGGCCGGCGCTGACGTGAAGGTAGAGCTCGAGGCTGTAGCGGGACCCGAAGGTGTGTCGTCCGAGATAGCCCGCGTCGTAGGCTTCTGCAATCGCGCGCTCGAGCCGTTCTGCCGCCACCGTGTAGGCCCAGCGCAAGAAGATGTACGCGACGTCGGCTTCAATCGCGTAGGCGCTCAGGAGGGTGCCTTCGATGAGCTGGTGGGGGTCGCCCTCCATCAAGAGTCGGTCCTTGAACGTCCCGGGTTCCATTTCGTCGGCGTTGACGACCAGGTACTTCGGATGGCGCGCGTTCGCACCCATCGGGACGAAGCTCCACTTCTGGCCGGTCGGGAAGCCGGCGCCGCCGCGACCCCGCAGGCCGGACTCCTTCACACGCGTCTGCACGTCCGCCGGCGTCAGGCGCAGCACGGCGTCGCGGGCGGCCTCATAGCCGCCCCGGTGCTCGTACGCCCGCCGATCGAGGGGCGCCCGATTCGGCTCGATGTTCGCGGTCAGGGCACGCTCCATCAGCGATACCTCGCGAGCAAATCGTTTACACGTACCGGATCGACGTCGGTGTGCAGATCGCTGTCGATCATCAGGGCCGGCGCGTGGTCGCAGGCGCCGAGGCAGACAATCGGAAGCAGCGTGAAGCGCCCGTCAGCGCTTGTGCCTCCGACGTTGACGCCACTGGCGTCCGAGACCGAGTCGCGCAGGCGATCGGCGCCGAGCATCCAGCAGGTCACGCTGTTGCAGACGAGCACAACGTGGCGGCCGACCGGACGGCGGAAGATCATGCTGTAGAAGGTGGCGACGCCGTCGAGCTCGTCGACGGTCATCTGCAGCAGCGCGGCGATGTCCTGCAGGCTCTCGTCCGAGACCCAACCGCGGTGACGCTGCACGATCCTCATCGCCTCGACGCAGACGGCCTGCCGCGTCGGGTACCGCGTCATGTCCGCCTCGATCTCACGCCGCTCGTCATCGCTCAACATGGATCTTCACCGGTCGACGTCCGCCAGGACGTAGTCAAGGCTGCCGAGAATGGCCAGCAGGTCGGGAATCGTCCGGCCCCGGCTCAGCAGTGGGACCATCTGCATGTGCGCGAACGAGGGCGTCCGAATACGCACGCGATACGGCATCGTGTTGCCGTCGCTCGTCAGGTAGTAGCCGTTGTTGCCCTTGGTCGCTTCGATGCCGGCGTGCGCTTCACCGGCCGGGATTACGGGGCCCCAGCTCACGCCAAGGAAATGCGTGATCAGCGTTTCGATGTCGTGCATCGTCCGCTCCTTGAGCGGGGGCGTGGCGAGCGTGTGCGACGACTTGTACGGTCCGGCCGGCATGTGCTGCACGCACTGCGCGATGATTCGAAGGCTCTGGCGGATCTCCTCGACGCGCACGACGGCACGGTCGTAGCAGTCGCCGTGCTGTCCGATGGGGATGTCGAACTCGAATTGGTCGTAGTCCGAGTACGGGCGCTTCTTGCGGAAGTCCCATTCGAGGCCGCAGGCGCGGAGCACGGGGCCGGTGGCGCCCCAGGCGATCGCCTCGTCGACCGTGCAGGCCCCGATCCCTTGCGTCCGCAGCTTGAAGATCCGATTGCGCATCACGAGCGTGTCGTAGTCGTGCATCCGCCGCGTCAGATAGCCGACGAAGTCGGTGACGAGGTGCGCCCAGCCCTCCGGCAGATCCTGCGCGACGCCGCCGATCCGGAACCAGTTCGGGTGCATGCGCGCGCCGCAAATCGCCTCGATGATCCCGAGCAGCCGCTCGCGGTCCGTGAACATGTAGAAGACCGGCGACAGCGCGCCCAGGTCCTGCGCAAACGTGCCGTACCACACCAGATGGCTGGAGATGCGGAACAACTCGCACAGCATGACTCGGATCACAGCGACGCGGTCCGGCACCTCGATGCCGGCCAGTCGTTCGACGGCGAGAACGTACGGCAGGTTGTTCATCACCCCGCCGAGGTAGTCCACGCGATCGGTGTACGGGATGTAGGTGTGCCACGACTGGCGCTCGCCCATCTTCTCGGCGCCGCGGTGGTGGTAGCCGATGTCCGGAATCGCGGTGACGATCTCCTCACCCTTCAACTGCAGGATGATCCGCAGCACGCCATGGGTGCCGGGATGCTGCGGGCCGAGATTGAGGAACATGAAGTCCTCGTCGTCCTCGCTACGCGTCAGGCCCCATTGCTCCGGATGGAAGCGCAGTGCGGCGTCTTCCTCCTCGGCACGTCCTTCCGACAGGTGAAACGGGCCCATCTCGGTCGCGCGCGCCGGATGGTCTTTCCGCAGGGGGTGACCGTTCCAGGTGGGTGGCATGAGGATCCGCGTGAGGTGCGGATGGCCGTCGAAGGCGATGCCGAACATGTCCCACGCCTCGCGCTCGTACCAGTTCGCCGCCGGCCAGAGGTCGGTCACCGTGCCGAGAGACGCGTCCTGCTCGGCGAGTGCCACCTTGATGCGGACGTCCTCGTTGCGATCGAACGATGACAGGTGATAGACGATGGTGAAGTCGCGCGCGTGGGGGTTGGCGCGGTCTCGGCGGACCCGTTCGTCGATCACGGTGAGGTCGTAGAGCATGCGATAACCGAGCGTGCGCTTGAGACGATCCAGCATGTCGTGCACGTGAAGGCGTGCTACCCAGAGGGTTGGGATACCGTCACGAGTCGGCTGTACGGCCAGTGGCCGGTCGGGATCCGCCGCCGTCAACTTGGTCACGATTGACATGTGATGGCTCAGACGTCGTTCGGCTGCCGCAACGTGGTCGCGCGACGGCGCTCGACACGCTTGCGATCGCGCATCGACGGGAGGGGCGGACGCTCGACCGTCTGCGGACCGAACGACCAGCTCAACGGCCGCCTTTCGGCGCCCACCAGGTTCTGCAGCAGCAGGAGGCCTTCCATGAACGCGTCAGGCCGTGGCGGACAGCCGGGGACGTACACGTCGACCGGCATGAACGTGTCGACGCCCTGCACGACGCTGTAGATGTCGTACATGCCGCCAGAGTTGGCGCACGACCCCATCGAGATGACCCAGCGCGGCTCCATCATCTGCTCGTAGAGTTGCTTGATGATTGGCGCCATCTTGACGAACACCGTGCCGGCGATGACCATGAGGTCGGCTTCGCGGGGTGTGCCCCGGATCACTTCGGCGCCGAAGCGCGCGATGTCGTACTTGCTAGTGAGACTGGTCGCCATCTCCACGTAACAACACGAGAGCCCGAAGTTGAAGGGCCAGATAGACGATTTGCGTCCCCACGCCACGAGATCCTGTAGCCGACTCATGACGAGGAGGCGACGGACCTCGTCAGCGAGCGGACGAGGCGTGCTCTGGCTGCCTGAGTGCGGCGCGGCTGGCGTCAGCGACCATCGCATGTGGAGACCCAAGTCACGGCGCAGGGCGGCGTGGAGCGAAATCGAGGCCGCCGATCCTCCATAGGTACGCGAGCGACGCACCCAGGACCCCGATGAAGACCACGCCCTCGACGTAGCCGACCCAGCCGATGTCACGCAGCGCCACGGCCCACGAGAAGATGAACGCGGCTTCGAGATCGAAGATCACGAAAAAGACCGCCACCATGTAGAAGGACACGCCGAATCGGAGCCGCGCCGATCCCGTCGACGCGATGCCGGACTCATAAGGCCGACCGGTGGCACGCTCGTCGTGGCGCTGTCCCAGCAGCGCGGACAGGCCGAGGAGCGCGACGACGAGCCCGATCACGAGCCCGAAGTAGGCGGCCAATGGCCAGAGCACCTGTGCCTCCAATACTGCCTCCCGTACGGCCGCTGCAGCGCGCAGCTTGACCCATCGTCACGGCTTCCGCCATGCTGGGCAATGGTCCATCTGTTGCTGGTGATGGGATGGTTATCACGTGATTCGCGCCAATTGAGTGCGACGTGCGGTCGAGGTGTGAGGCGATGCGGAGGACCGTGCCGGAACGGGCGGGTCATTGACGGGTTACCATGATGCTGGACGCCGATCTCTTCGGGTTCCTCGACCACACGGCTGACGCGGCGTTTACGGTCACCGACGGCGGCGAGATCTGCTCGTGGAATGCCAGCGCCGAAGCGCTCTTCGGGTTTGGACGCGAGGAAGCGGTCGGCAGGACCTGCTTCGAGTTGTTCCAGGGCCGAGGCGCACTCGGTACGGCGGTGTGCGCCGAACTCTGTCACGTGCGGGAGTGCGTGGCGCACCATACCCCTGTCCCCGATTTCGATCTCCAGGTGAAGACCCACTCAGGCCGGTGGATCTGGGTGAACATGTCCACGGTGGTTCACGAAGATCCCAAGACCGGGCGCCGGCGGATCGTGCACTTCGCGCGGAGTATCGCCGATCGGAAGCGTGCCGACGCGCTGGTGCAGCGGATGCTCCGGACGTCGAAGCAGCTCATCGAGATGTCGAACGATGGGCTGCGACCTGCACCAGTCATACCATTGTCCGAGCAAGAGCGGCGCGTCCTGCGAAGCTTCTCTGAAGGCCAGAGCCCAACCGACATCGCCCGTGCGCTGAACATCAGCGCCCAGACCCTGCGGAATCATCTCCACCACATCAATCAGAAGCTCGGCACGCACAATCGGCTCGAGGCCGTCATGCACGCCATCCGACGGCAATTGATCTAGATCTCCGAGGCTGCCGTCAACAGACGTGTCGGGTCGGAGTACAAGCGGACCATTGCCCGATCGGTGGTGTTCCGGTACGACGGACAGAATGACTGAGGTCGAGCGGCTCGCCGAGTTTGCCGTCCGCGCCTCGTACGACGACTTGTCGGAGGCCGCCCGCGATCAGTTGAAGATCCGCGTGCTCGACTCGTTGGGATGCGCCATCGGCGCCATGGGCGGCGAGCCGGTGCAACTGGTGCGCAGCCACCTCGCGGAATTCGATCGCGGCGGCGCCTGCACGCTGATCGGGGGTGGTGAGGCCGCGCCCGACCGGGCCGCATTCTACAACGGCGCGCTCGTCCGATACCTCGACTACAACGACGGCTACCTCGCCAAAGGGGAGTCGTGCCACCCGAGCGACAACCTGTCGGCCGTGTTGGCCGCCAGTGAGTACGCCGGGGGAAGCGGACGCGATTTGATGGTCGCGCTGGCCGTGGCCTATCAGGTGCAGTGCCGCTTGAGCGACGAGGCTCCCGTGCGGGCGGCCGGCTTCGACCACACGACGCAAGGCTCCTATGCGGTTGCCGCCGGCGTGTCGCGCGCGCTGGGCCTCGGTGTCCCTTCGGCCGCCAATGCGCTCGCCATCAGTGGAACCGCGTTCAACGCGCTGCGCGTCACCCGGACCGGTGCGCTCTCGCACTGGAAAGGCCTGGCGTATCCCAACACCGCGGCGGGGTGCGTGCGGGCCACCTTCCTCGCCCGGCGCGGCATCACGGGGCCACTCGGCGTCCTCGAAGGCAACAAGGGATTCATGGAGGCGATCGCCGGGCCTTTCAGCATCGATTGGGCGAATGAGGATTTCGAGCGGGTGACGCGCACGGTGATCAAGCGCCACAACGCGGAACTCCACGCGCAGACCGCCATCGACGCCGCGCTCGAGCTGAAGCGACAGCACCGCTTTCGGGCGGCAGACGTCGATCGGATTGATGTCGAGGTCTTCGACGTCGCCTACGAGATCATCGGTGGCGGTGAAGAAGGCGACAAGAGCATCGTGTGCACCAAGGAAGATGCCGATCACAGCCTGCCGTACCTGGTAGCCGTTGCGATCCTGGATAACGAGGTCATGCCCGCGCAGTTTGCGCCCGATCGTATCCAGCGCTCCGACGTCCAGCAACTGCTCTGCCGCGTGGCCGTTCGTCCCAGCCAGGCGTTGTCACAGCGGTTTCCCGACGAGATGGCCGCTCGGATGACCCTCGTGCTTCACGACGGACGCACATTCGACCGACAGGTTACGGAATACCCCGGGCTCAATGCGCCGGCGATGTCATGGAAGCAGGTGCATCGCAAGTTCGAGCGGTTGACTCGCGACCGCCTCGCGCCGGAACAGGGCGGCCACATCGCGGATGCGGTCCGAGCCCTCGACGCGATTCGTGTGTCGGAACTCACGCGGCTGCTGGCGAACGTCGCCGGACCTGACACCAGACCCGACACGGCAAAGCAGTCCCCTCATGCCGGAGACGTCTGAGCGCGCGGCCCCGCCCTGGGCCGTGTCGTTCATCGGGCTGAACCAGTGGAGGTGCAAGCCGGCGCAACCCGGACGGTCGCCGTTCCGAGAAATGTCGCCCCCGCGTGCCCATCGAGCGTTGCGCTGGCGCAAAGACGCGGCCGGTCGTCAGGCGCACGATGGGACAACAGGAGAGCGAATCATGATCACGCAAACGCCAGCGGTCCCCGCCGGGCCGATCGAACTTGACATCCTTCAACATGTGGCCGTTCGTGTGCCCTGCGGCACGTGCGGGCGGTACTACGACGTCACCCTGCGCCAGGTGTTGCTCGCCCAGGTGATGCTGCACGCCGGCTGCCCGGCTGCCAGCGACACGGAGTGCCCGCCGCTCACCTACGCAGCGGTCGCGGACGAGGCGGCAGTGCGCGACTTCGAACGTAGTTGGAGGCGGGTGACTCAGCAGGTGAATTCGATCGGTCTCGATCTGACCCTCTGCGAATCAAGCCTGACCAACTGAGCCGAACGGATGATCCACCGGGCCCCTCCCCCAGTGCCTGCCCAGCCTTCGCCGTAGGATTCTGGCTCATCGAGCCGGCCATCATGGTGGTGTGTCGCCCACCCGCCGGGCCGCCGCCAGGCGCACGGGAGTATGCTCGGCGGAGGGAGGTGACCCGTGGCCATTCAGGTGTCGGCACAGCAGGACGGTACGATCGAAGTCCGGGCCAGCGGCACGCTGAGCCGCGACGACTACGCGCGCCTGGTGCCGGAAGTGGAGCGCGCCATCACGCAACACGGCAAGGCGCGCATCCTGTTCGATATGCACGAGTTCCATGGATGGACGGCGGGCGCACTCTGGGAGGAGGTGAAGTTCGATCTTCACCACTTCCGGGATATCGACCGCCTCGCGCTGGTGGGCGAGCGAAGGTGGGAAGCGGGCATGGCAGCCTTCTGCAAGCCCTTCACGACGGCGAAGATCCAGTACTTCGACCGCTCCCAGGCGGATCAGGCGCGGCAGTGGCTGCGCGATGGCTGAGGCCACCGGAGCGATCCCGCCAGGACGCAGGGGCGGCTCAGCGCGCACGGGCACGCTCGGATTCATAGCGTCGAAGCAGGAAGTCGTAGAGCACGAATTCCTGCCGCGCGTGCGCGGAGCGCAGCATTCGGTTGGCGTGCAGGTGGAGATAGCTGGCCGCCAGCGACTCGATGGACGCGGTCAGCCGCCCCTCCGCCCGGTGGCGGCACAACTGGGCGCCGATTGCGGCCACGTCTTCCGCGCGGGCGCGCAGCGCGCTGACGGCTTCACCTTCCGGACCGTGCTCGCCCCCGTCCTTGTCGAAGAGCGCGTCGATCAATCCACGCTCGCGGCGGAAGCGCTCGCCGAGCGCGACACGAAGCGCCTTATCCTCCCCCACCTGCGCCGCCAGCCCCGCACGCCTCTGCCGGCAGAAGGCGATCTTCTCGTCGAGGTTGAATCCCAGGTCCGACAGCCATCCGTCCCACCCACGCAAGCACACCAGCCAGCGCGCGTCCATCCGTCGGCCGTCTCGCAGCCGCTGAAGCGCCTCCAGCACCGCGATGCTGTCGTGCCAGAACAGGGCCTCGCTCAACTCGATTCCCAGGGGGCCGCCGTACCGCTCCACCTCCCGCTCGTAGGTGTCGACCTGGGTCTTCCACACCGCGCCCCGTCCGGCGAGCAATCGACCCGACGCGGGCGTGATGTCGGCGCACAAGCGGTCGGGCCGTCCATGCAGACGCAGCCTGAGGTGCCCGTCGGGATCGGCGAAGCGCAGGAAGAACCAGCGATCGACGGCCGAATCCGCGCCCGGCAAGTCCAGCAGGCGAGGTACCACCTCGGTGAGCAGGGCGTCGATGCCGATCGGTCCCGCGTACCACTTCAGGTAGAGCCATTCGCTGCCGGGCCCGAATCGCCGCGCTGCCGGCACTGCTCGCGGCATACGCCGGCCGCCCACGGTGGCGGATGGGGTGTTCCGAGCGTAGGGGATGACGATCTCGTGTACGAACCTCCCCTCCGGACCGTGCACGGCCAGCTCGCCTGGGGCCGGGCACATCTCGACGAAGACGACCGATGCCTTCCCCCTCGCCGCCCGCGCCAGCGACTCGATGCTCAGCGGATTCTCCAGGTCCACAGGCAGGCCCGCCGGCCCATCGTCGAAGACAACGAACCTCGGAACGCCGTGTTCGTGTCTCCATCGCTGGACGGCCGATATCACCTCGTGCACCGGACGCCCGTCGGCAGTGTCTAGCACGTCCGCACCCGCCACCCACCGCGCGCGCGCCACCACGACGCCCTCGAGCACGACCCGCGGCAGCACGCGCAGCGTCTCGAGCGCGCCCCAGCGCCAGGCGACGCGCGGCGTCACGCCCTGCGCCTGGAGGTTGCACAGGAAGCGATAGATCACGTGGCCCCGGCTGTAGTCGTGCATCGAGCTCATTCGGGCCAGCACTTCCCGGTCGAGCCGGACCGACCAGAGCCGGATGACGCCGTCCGTCACCGACACTTGCAGGTCGGCAATCGGGATCTGGTTGGCGAGCGGTGCACCGGAGCGCGCGAGATAGGCGATCTCGAACTCCCGGAGCACCGGACGATTGATGACGTTCCCCAGCCTGTCGGACGGCAGGTGGACGATCTCGGCAAACACCGCGTCGGGTCGCAGGGACGCTTCCCTCCGCAGGTGCGTGCGCACCCACTGGCGCAGTTCGGGATTGTCGCGACAGAAGCGTCCCATCATGCTGGCGCCGGACGGGCCGGCCGCGTGGTCGAAGACGATCTGGGGCCGGCCGGATTCGTCTGGTTGTCCGAGCGCCACGACGGCGGCGTACGCGTCCGGCAGGGGACACGGGTTGGGCTGGGCCAGCGGGTCGAGATCCGTCTCGGTCAGCGCGAGAACGCGAGCCCCGGTTTCACCGAGGCGCTCGATCCTCGACAAGAGGGACGCGTCGCCGGCGGACCAACGCTGGCCTTCCCGTTCGGGACGCCCAGCGAAGGGCAGTCCGCTCAAGAGCGGCGCGTGCACGGAAGACGCCGCCGACCCGTCGAAGCCGATGCCGGCTTCGGCATCGAGCACCTCCACCAGGGGCATCAGGCGTCCGCCGTAGCGGTCCTCGAACGCCCGCGCGAAACGCCGCAGCGGTTCGTCCGGTACCTTCGGCAAGATGCGGTGGAGCCGTTCGACAACCCTGGCCACGGCCGCCGCCACGTCGTGGCTGCACGTGGCCACGGCCGCGGGCACGGCCAGCTCGACGTGCAGCGGGTGCACGTCGGCGGACCGGACGCCGAGCGCGCCCAGCGCTCGCCCGACATCCCGGTACCGTTCCGGACCGACACCCAGCGGCTCGTCGTCGAGGCGCGTCAGCCGATCGCGGATGCCTGCCACGGCCTCGATCACGCCGGCCAGCCCGGGCTGGTCGAGCGCGCGCAGCGTCTCGACCGTGTCGGTCAGCGGCTCGTTTCCGGTGACGAGTGGGGGCAGGTGCGTCACCAGGACCTCCCGCTCGATCAGATCCGCAACATACGCGTCCGCTTCCGGACGCGGAATGGCAAGGTCCGGATGGCTACCGACGATGTGGCTGGCCAGGTCGTTGGCAGTGACCCCGCTGCGGGCGTAGTCGAGTGCCGCGTCCAAAATGGGATCGCCGGGGATTGCCACCTGGGCGGTGACCCGCGACGCTCCTACCTGCCGGGTCCTGGTGTGGCGCCACGTACCGTCCAGCCGATGGAGACTCGAGTTGGTCCAGTAGGTGATGGCGTGGCGGACCAGCGGCAGCTGTTCCAGCCGGCTTGCCAGCAGCGCGTGAACGCCGTTGTCGAGTTGGCACAGTCGGCGGTACCCCCTCCGATCCGTGAGTTCGATGCGGGTGTCGTCCGCGATCAGGCCCAGCGAGCAGCCGGCGAAGAGGCCGAAGGGCGTGGCGCGCGCAGCCATCCGCTGCAAGTACCGGGTCAACGTGCATTCGAGCTTGTGGTTCTGGAGCGTCGGGTCTCCCAGCCATGCGGCCATCTCGTCGCAGGTGGACGGAGACGCCACGAAGAGGGCCTCCTGGATGTCCGCAGCACTGAAGGCCGCGCGTAACCGCCGGCCGAGCTCCGTGCGCGCGGACGCGAGCGCGGTTGGCGTCCACGCCGTGAGAGGACTCGACTCGGGCCTCGTGTTCCACGCCAGCAGCGTGTCGATGGGTAGACGTGCTGTTCGCAGGAGGAAGAAGCCGGTGGGGCTGAAGGCAGGCGAGTGCGCGGGGGCGATCATGGGTCGGGGGCGACCGGGCCCTGGCCGGTCAATGGTTGGTGCGGTCAGTGGCCAGGAAACTCCGGGCCTGCGTGCTGCGGGCGAGCGCCGCGGCAATGACGACCGCCGAGCCTCCGCACGCCGCGTAGACGATGGGGGCGTTGCCGCCGGTGAGATCGCCGAGGACGCCTCCGAGCAGCATGCCGATCGGGCCCAGCGCGCGGCTCCCGGTGGCGTGCAGGCTCAGCACGCGCCCGCGGTAGCGGTCGGGCGTCGTCGCCTGGAGAAACGTCGCCACCATCACGTTGACGGCGCCAGACATGGCGCCAGCCGCGGCGAGCACGGCCGACACCATCCATCGGTTCCGAATCACGCTGACCGCTACGAGGCACAGGCCCACGCCGAGAAACGCGCCCACCAACAGCCAGGCCCGGCGCGTGCCCGTGGCCCGGCTGCGGGCGGCCGCCAGCGAGCCACACACCGCGCCGCCGGTGAGCGAGGCGAGCAGGAACCCGTACCAGGCCACGCCCTGGCCGAGCCACTGCGTCACGTAGAGCGGCAACAGCACCACGACCGGCGCGATCGCTGCGTTGAACATCGACACCCCGGTGAGAAAGGGCAGCAGGCCGGGCCGGTTTCGTCCGTACTGGAAACCGTCCACGAACGTGCGCCAGAATCCCGCGGCGGAAACGGCCTCGCCGAAGCGCTCGAACCCGCCAAGGCGTCCGGCGACAAACGCGCTGATCGCCGAGTACACGAAGGTAGCGGCATCCACGGCGAGGAGCACCGACCCGCCCAGCGTCCGGTACGCCAGCCCGCCGAAGGCCTGGCCGACAATCACGCTCACCTGCCGCGTCACCTGCCACATCGAGTTGGCGACGTTCAACTGCGTGTGGCGAATCGTGCTGGCAATCACCGCGGCGGCCGCGGGTTCGGCAAACGCTGCCGCCGCTCCGTTGACAGCCATGGCGAGGAACATCACGGGCAGGACGTCGCGCGCCGCCAGCCGCGACATGGCCACGGCCAGCAGGCCCACCGCGGCCGCCCGCAGCATGTCGCTCACCACCAGCACGCGCGTGCGGGAGACGTTGTCCACCAGCGCTCCGGCAATCGGACCGAACACAATCGCCGACACGACCGACGTGGCGGTCAGCAGCGACATCATCGTGGCCGACCCGGTTGTGTCGAGCGCCCAGTACAGCACGACGATCGTCAGGGCCTGATTGCCCACCTGACTCACCAGGTAGCCCTGCCAGAGCACCACGAATTCGGTGGCCAACGGCCGTTCGGATTCCTGCGCTCGATCACCCACGTCGCATGGCCCCCCCGCGGACGGTTGGCTCAGCACTTCTGGAACAACGCGTCCTCGACCGGAAGGCCCAGGCGTGGTGAAGGTCCGCAGGGGAGCTCGCGTGGGGAGAAGCCGGCCCGCCGCGCGGCCGATTCGACGGCGGCGCGGTCGAGCACGAGGTATTGCAGGGTATGCGCCGTGGCCCGGGTGGGCGTGCCAAAGACAGCTTTCAACACGTGGCTCCGCACCATCCAGCCGAGCGGCGCGTCCGCGCTGGGCTCGAAGTTCCGGCGAATGGCGAGCACATGTGCACAACCTGGAGACAGGTGTCTTTCCTTGATCGCCCAGCCGGATTCCGGTGCGCGGAACTCACCGCGTCGGATTGCCGCCGCCTGTGTCGCAAACGGAACTCCGTAATCGACCAGCACGCGCCCTCCCGGCCTCAGTATGCGCCACCACGACGCGAACGCCTCCTCGAGATCCGCGGTCGAGGCGCCGTGGGTGAGCGAGTCACCCAGGCAGATGACGATATCGCAGTCGGTCAGGGCCGGGTCAATGTGGATACTGCGCCAGTCGCCGTGCCGAAAGGCGACGCGGGTGCCGGGAGCCCGGGATGCCGGCGCGGCCAGCTTCGCCTGGCACCGGCCGAGCATCGCCTTGCTGGCATCGCTGCACACGACGCGGTCGAACCGTCTCGACTCGACGAGGGCCAGCGCCTGGGCGCCGGTGCCGGCGGCCACGTCGGTGACGGTGCGTGCGCCGAGGGCGGCTAGCGTGGCGACCACCCACGCGCCGTGCGCCTCGACCAGGCGCGGTGGTCGAAACACGAGGTCGTAATCGTCGGACCAGTCGGCGTACACGTCCTCGATCGACTGGTCCGGATCGCGGGGCGTGTCAGCGGCGTGGTCGCCGAGTGGAGCATTCGCCATGATGGTTTGCCGAGTGCGGGCGCGGCGCCCTTACAGCGCGGTCGGTCCCGATGGTACTCGCGGACGCAGCAGGTCGGCGGGCTGGGCCTGGTACGCACGCAGTGCCCCCAGGCCCGCGGCAGCCATCACGAGCATCACCGCCAGCACGCTGACCACCCAGATGAGCGGGTCGGTCGAGCGCGCATCCACGGCGCCCGCGGGCAGACTGCGGATCGCGGCCAGCGTGCACGTCGCGCCGACGGCGCCGGCCGTCAGCGAGCGCGTGGCGATGCCGGACAGGACGTCGGCCTGCAGGCTCCGCCACGTGGCGCCCAGACACAGCCGCATGGCCAGGTCGCGCCGCCGGATCGCCATCGCCAGCACGGTGGTGGCATAGAGGCCGAACGCCGTCAGCAGGATGGCGACTCCCGCCACCATCACTCCGATGCGGGCATGTTGCTCGGGATGGCCCAGATGCGCCGCCACCACGTCGTCGAGGCCGACGATGTGGGCCGGAGGTAACGAGGCGTCGAGGGACTTGAGCGTGGCCTGGATGTCCCGCGCCAGCGTCGGGGACGATCCCGACGACTTGATGACGAAGTTGAGGCTCGGCTCCTGCAGGCCCTGTGCGTAGGGGACGAACACCTCGGCGCCGGGCTCCTGTCCAGGCGCGGCGGCGCGACTGGACCGCACCACGCCGACGATGGTCATCCACGGCGCGGCCGAGCCGCGCCGGCCACGCTTGACGCGGTGACCCACCGGGTCGGTGCCATCGAAATAGAGCTCGGCGAAGCGCTCGTTGACGACGGCAACGAGTGTGGTGGCCTCG